>JAABUN010001502.1_pt1 | contig 50568 bp, 46 predicted proteins | sample 5559311 | NCBI WGS metagenome assembly JAABUN01 (sample SAMN10711877, study PRJNA513370) | rock metagenome | isolation source: Antarctica rocks | place: Antarctica: Victoria Land, Siegfried Peak sud
AAGTTTTGCCATTCTTTTTCAAGTTGAAAGAAGCGCAATGCGGACAAGTTATCTTTTCGTAACACACAACTACTTAGATGACTGTTTCACATCCTTCTTTCAACTCAGCATAAAATTTGCGACACCATCCGCTACATCGTAATACCAAGTTGCGTTAATAGGATGATATAGGATAAAAGTTAAAAATGCCAAAAAAACGAAGGAATCGAACTATTTCAAACTCCGGCGCATACGCCGGAGTTGAATCCGAGTCAAAGGTTATGGTCGCCGTTAAAGGCAGTGGTGGCGAATCGAACATTCGAGCGAATAGAGGAAATGCAAGAAGTGTTGATAGATGAAATGAAAGATTTATCAATCCGGAAACAGTATTTATCAGGGATGACCAATTATCATTGGTTACCATTCTATTAAATCCTCTTATTTACGCAGCTTGGTATAACAACGGCGTGTTATTGTTCTCCAGCAATTGGAACGGAACAAATACCGTCGAGCAACTGCTGAACGGCGGCAATCTGGTTGTTCGTTAATCGAATGATTAATCTTAACTGCTTTACGCCGAGGCGCGAGCCGAAGCTGTAAAGATGTTTGAAAAGTTCAAACTTCTGGTTGAAATTTACGACGCAGGTTTCGATGGGCAAACACGGCTGATTGAAACCGAGTTGTAAAATTCAGACGACGGTTTGAATTTCATAAAATTGCGGAACGGCACAAAAACATTCCGCAATTCTTGGGCGGCGGAAATCTAAAAGATTCCGCCTTTTTTTTGTTTGATACTTTTATTTACTCGAACACGCGTTGCTTAAATCATCTTTGCAGCGACCACTTCCTCAATTTCCGGCGTCATTCGATAATTTTCGGCGCGATTCGTTTTTTGATATTAGCTTTTTGCCCGTTTGATTAACAAAGATATTATCTACTCCGCCGCGCCGCTCAAAATTTTCAAAATTTCGTCGCCGTATTTTTCCGCGCGTTTTTCGCCGAAGCCTTTGATTTGCAAAAGGTCTTCTTTGTTTTTGACTTGCAGAATCGCAATCTGCATAAAGGAATCGTTGTGAGCAATCATGTACGGCGCGAGTCCGGTTTGGCTGGCTTGCTCGTTGCGCCAATTTCTCAGAGCGGCGTAATTTTTTTCTTGCCCGGCGGTTAAAATAATCGGCTCAGACAGAACAGTTTCCGCTTTTGCCGATTTTTCGGTCAGAGTTTTTACGGGCTGAAAATTTTCCACTTGTTGGCTGGTTTCGGGAAATTGTCTTTCCTTTGCGAAATTTTGAGTTTTCGCAAAACTTCGCACCGTCGCGCTTTCTTCATAAAAAATGACGATTGACCAAAATTTATTGTTGACGACCGAAGCGAAAACTTGCGACAAGACAATATTTTCGAGAAACTTATTAAATTTTATTTCGTCAAGGTTTCCGGTTTCGTCCTGTAAATGAATTTTAAAAGTCTTGCATTTCACTGTCCGAAAATTAAACTTCCTTGTATTCCGAATCTACGTCTTCGCCCGATAAAGCGACGCGGTAATTTTTCGATTGTTTTTGTTTGGTAATCAACAAATCGTCTTTTGTTTTGAGCAAATCCGAACGATTATAAACTGATATTTCAAAGTTGTATCCGTGCGTGATTGCGTCTTTCGGACACGCTTCGACGCAGAAACCGCAGAAAATACAGCGTCCATAATCAATGTTATAGACACGAGCAAATCGCTCGTCGCGTCCGATGCGTTCTTCATATGGACGCGGGTCGTCTTCAGCTTCGATATAAATACAATCGGACGGACACGCCGCCGCGCACAGATAACACGCCACGCATTTTTCCTTTCCATGCTCGTCAACGTGAAGCAGATGCATTCCACGATAACGCGGTTGAAGGGTAATAGGCTCGTCCGGGTATTGCACCGTCCAGCTTTGTTTCGGAAGTTGCGAAATTGTCGTTTTCATTCCTAACAGAATGGCTTTGGTTGATTGAAAAACATCGCTGATTAATGACATATTATTTTTATTAGAACTCTTCTTCGGACAATTTTCAAACTAGCCTGCAAAAATCGCGGCAAAAACAACCAGAATATAAATTACCAACAGAATCAATAATAAAGTTCCGATTGCGCCGGTGATTATTCCCGCCAGAGCCAGCCCGCTGCCGCCGTATTCGTTCGGATTTTCTTCGGCTTTTTTCCGCGCCATAAATCCTGTAACCAGCGCGACCGGCGCGGTAAATTGACACAGAACAATACCGATAACACCCAAAACCAGAGAAACAATGGCTAAGGTTTGGTTTTCTCCGCCTGTGACCGGCGGCTGAAACGGCGTGTTTTGTCCGATGTTCCGGTTTTGCCATTCCGAAACGGGCGCGGACGGCGGCATCCATTCGGTTTGCTGTAACGGCAAATTGTAAGATTCGGTTTGACTGCCGAACGGCGATTGATTAAATGAATCAATCGGTTTATCAAACATCGGTTCGGGTTCTTTGAACGGCGACGCGGGCGGACGATAATCCGACGACTCGGATTCATCGAACGGCGAAGGTATCGGTGAACTCGACTGACTTTCAAAAGGCGATTGGCTTGAAATTTCACCCGGCAAAGATGTCGAGAAAAAATCGTCCGGGCTTTTATTTTGCGAATCCGACGATGACGACGCAGAGTTGCCGTAAGGTGAAGGCGGCGAAACATCCCTCGCCGATTCATTTTTCATTTCGCCCGACTCTTTCCACAATTCCTCTGCGGAGATGATTTGCGTTTTTACAGCATCTGCATCATTCCGCAATTCCGGCAAATTTCCGCCTTCTTCCATTTCAGTTGCAGCAACCAGCGGCGTTCCGTCCGTTTGGCAAAACTTCATCGAATCATCAAAAGTCCTTTCACAAGTCGGGCATCGTTTCATTTGTTTTTCCCTTTGAAAGTGTTTTCAGATTTGCGGAAAGTTACAAATAGTTACAGAAGGCTTTAAACTGTTTTTAACTATCCGTAGTTTTCTATAGCTTCTGGAAACTTTTATACATTGACGCTTAAACTAATTCAAGTTTGCTGAAGAAATACGCAATTTCAATCGCCGCGTTTTCTTCCGAATCCGAACCGTGAACGGCGTTCTCGCCAATCGAAGTCGCAAATTCCTTCCGTAAAGTTCCTTCCGCCGCTTCCGCCGGATTCGTCGCGCCCATCAAATCGCGCCACGCTTTAACGGCGTTTTCCTTTTCCAGCGCGAGAACGACGCACGCGCCGCTCGACATAAACTCCGTCAGCTCGCCGAAAAACGGACGTTCCGCATGAACGGCGTAAAAACCTTCGGCTTGTTTCCTCGACATTTCGATAAGTTTCATTCCGCGAATCCGAAAACCCGCGTCAACGATTTTCTGTGTAATAGCACCGAATTTACCGTTTTTCACGGCATCCGGTTTGATAATTCCAAATGTTAAATTGCTCATTGTTTATTATTTATAACTTTCCTTTTAGTTTTATTTTGTTTCTTTGGTAATTTTTCCAAAGGTTTTTGTTGAATTTTGTTTTGAACTTTTCCTTTTGTATTTTTCACTGTCGGAAATTCGAGGCAATCGGTACCTGCATAACCGCAAGGCTCTGGATTTTTTGCGTCTAACGCAATATCGAAAAGCATTTTCCCAGAATAAGCTGGAATGAATTTGAAGTCTTTGATAACAAGTTTTTCAAAGCCTTGATTTTCTAAATCAACGATTATTTCAAATCTTGCAATTTTGAAATTAGCCGATGATGTTCTAGACTCATAAAGATTATAAGGTAAACTTAATGAATATTTGCCGTCATCAGTAGTTTCCGCTTCAAACTTTTCGCCTTTTTCACTTACAGCCGTTACTTTTGCTTTGGGAATCACTGCGCCAACAGCATTATACAAAGTTCCGCTTAAAATCGCTTTTTGAGCGTTTGCTAAAACAGTTAATCCAAACATCAAAACTAAAATCTGCAAAAATTTCATATTTACCTCATTGAAATAATTCTTTTAGCTCTGATGTGATGCGCGTCGGTTTCGATGTTTCGCGATCAATCAAACACCAGACGCTTCTTGCTTTGACCAGCAAATCTTCGCCGCGCTTGATTTCGGTAAAGCGTTCCCAACTGATTCGCGTCGGCTCGCCGACCCAGGTTGTTGCCGTGATTTCTTCGCCCGCGAACGTCTGTTTTTTGTAATCAATTTCGTGGCGCAAAACAAACCAGTTGAATTTCGCTTGTTGCTCGTCGCTTGCAAAATGCCGCCAATGAGCAACCGCCACGTCTTGAACCCATTTTACATAAGCGACATTGTTGACGTGTCTTTGCTCGTCAATGTCTTCGGCGGAAACGCGGAACGAATGCGAAAACTTCATTTCAAATCCAAGGCGCGAACTTTGATGAGTCGGTGTCCGAGCATATCCACCGCGACGGGAATTGCCTCTAAAACTAAATAGCCGACGAGCGGTTCATACTCGCCGTCTTGGGTTTTCTCCATATCAATAAATAAAACTTCGCTGACCACTTCTCGAAAATTGGCGACTTTTATGCTAACCGCCGCATAAATTTCCGCCTTGCGTATTTCGCCTGTTGCCGTTTCAACTTCAACATCTTCAATTTTTTTCAGTTCGCCAAGCCTTTCCTTCCAGGCACCGGGCAGTGTGAGATACGACGCTCCGGTATCGACCAAAGCATCTATTTCAATCGCTTTGGTCGAATCGGAAAAATTCGTGATTTTGACTTGTGTAACTATTCTTCCCATTTATTACAAACTTTCCTGCACGGCTTTCCCAATGTCGGCGGGCGATTCGACGACGCGAATTCCGGCTTCATTCAACGCTTTCATTTTTTCGGCGGCAGTTCCCTTTCCGCCTGAAATAATCGCGCCGGCGTGTCCCATTCTGCGTCCGGGCGGCGCGGTTTGTCCGGCGATAAATGCGACAATCGGTTTTTTTACATTGTCTTTTGCAAACTCAGCCGCGTCTTCTTCGGCAGTTCCGCCGATTTCGCCAATCATTACAATCGCGTCGGTTTCGTCGTCGGCTTCAAATAATCTTAAAGCGTCCGTGTGATTCGTGCCGATAATCGGGTCGCCGCCGATGCCGATTGCCGTTGATTGTCCTAAGCCCAGAGCGGTTAATTGTCCGACGGCTTCATAGGTCAGAGTTCCAGAGCGTGAGACAACGCCGATGCGTCCTTCTTTGTGAATATGACCGGGCATAATCCCGATTTTGCATTTGCCGGGTGAGATAATTCCGGGACAATTCGGACCGATAAGGCGCGTGTTTTTGCCGTCTAAAAATCTTTTAACTTTTATCATATCGGCGACCGGAATGCCTTCGGTAATGCAGATGACTAGCGGCAAATCGGCATCAGCCGCTTCCATAATCGCGTCCGCCGCAAACGCGGGCGGAACATAAATAATCGAAACATTCGCGCCGGTTTCCTTTACCGCGTCGGCAACCGTGTTAAAAACCGGCACATTTTCGTGCGTCGTTCCGCCTTTGGCGGGCGTTACGCCGCCGACGATATTCGTGCCGTATTCAATCATTTGTTTGGTATGAAAAGTTCCTTCTTTTCCCGTGATGCCTTGCACAATCAGGCGTGTATCTTTGTCAACTAAGATGCTCAAAACTATTCTCCTATAAAAAATATGGCTTGGTAAAATAAAGCCAAAGTATAACACGGGGCATTATTTATTTGGCAATTGAGCAAAATTCATTCGATTTTGTTCACATCAACTTTATGTGATAATGACCGAGTTATTTTCTGTTAATTTCATTTAAGACGATTGATTTAATGAGTGTTCTCATACAAAAAAGCGGTCTGCTTTCGACGATTCAAGATTTGGGAAGAAAAGGTTTCCGGCAACTCGGTATTAACCCGAACGGCGCGATGGATTCCGGCGCGGTTCGCCTGATAAACATTTTGCTCGGAAACAAGGAAACGGAAGCGGTTTTGGAAATGCACTTTCCCGCGCCCGAAATCCTTTTTGAAGAAGATACGATTTTCGCGCTCGGCGGCGCGAATTTCGGCGCAAAGCTCGACGATACGCCAACCGAGAATTGGCGGGGCTTTTTCGCACAAAAAGGAAGCGTTTTGAAATTCGAGCAAAAAATTCTCGCAAACCGCGTATATCTTTCAGTAAAAGACGGTTTTAAAATCGAAAGATGGCTCGGAAGCCGCAGCACAAATCTACTTGCCGAAATCGGCGGATTCGCTGGAAGAAGTCTGCAAGCGGGCGACAGAATTGAATTTAATGGAAAACGGAAAACGGAAAACGGAAAATTCAAAATTCAAGATTCAAATTCAATCCCAAAATTAAAATTTCCGTATAAAATATCAAACGATTTGATTCCGCATTACAGTTCTTTTCCGACCGTTCGCGTCGTCGCGGGCGCAGAGTTTGAAAGGTTGACGGCTTTAAGCGAGCAAAGTTTTTTGAAGCGGGATTTCACAATTTCTAAAGAATCAAACCGAATGGGTTTTCGGCTTTGCGGCAAGCCGCTTTATTTGCTCGATGAAGTAGAATTAGTTTCTTCCGCCGTCGGTTTCGGCACGATTCAGCTCCTTCCCGATGGTCAAATGATTGTGCTAATGGCTGACCATCAGACTTCCGGCGGTTATCCGCGCATCGCGCACGTCGCGTCGTTGGATTTGCCCGTTCTCGCTCAACTCGGCACAAATGATAAAGTCGGATTTGAATTAATTTCTTTAGAAGAGGCGGAAAATTTATTACTTGAATTTGAAAACAATTTAAATTTTTTGAGAATTGGTTGTCAATTCAGAAAAATCTAACCACAGACGCACACAAATAAACACAGATAAAAATCAAGTTAAAATATAAAGGTAAAACCAATATAAATTATCTTAAAATCTGTGTTTATCTGTGTTAATCTGTGGTTTCAAATTATGTTTTCGATTGACCTGAATTGCGATATGGGCGAGAGTTTCGGCGCGTGGCAAATGGGACGCGATGCCGAATTGATGGATTATGTTTCGTCAATTAACATTGCATGCGGCTTTCACGCGGGTGATGCGTCGGTTATCAGAAAAACAATCGAGACGGCAATAAAAAAAGAGGTAGCAATCGGCGCGCATCCGTCTTTTCCCGATTTGCAAGGTTTCGGCAGACGCGCAATGTCGCTTTCCGCGCAGGAAATTTTCGATGTCGTTCTTTACCAGGTTTCCGCATTGAAAGGAATTTGCAAAGCGTTTGGCGCGACGCTTCACCACGTCAAACCGCACGGCGCGCTTTATAATCAAGCCGCCAAAGAAGCCGGTTTAGCCGAAGCTATTGCCAAAGCTGTGAAAGCGATTGACGAAAATTTAATTCTTTACGGATTATCAAACAGTTTTTTGATTTCCGAAGCCGAAAAAATCAATTTGAAAACCGCGTCTGAAGTTTTTGCCGACCGAACTTATCAAGCCGACGGAACATTAACGCCGCGAACCGAACCGAACGCTTTGATTTACGACACGGAAAAAGCCGTTTCGCAAGTTTTGGAGATAATACGCGAGCAAAGCGTACCCGCGGCAACGGGCGAAAAAGTTTCGCTCAAATCGGAAACCGTCTGCATTCACGGCGACGGCGAAAACGCGCTTGAATTCGCGGCGGCGATTCGTCAAAAACTGACCGAAGAAGGAATTTCGATTAATTTTATGTGAATCAAAAAACGAGTTGCTTCGGCTTAAATTATAAAACTGTTTGCTATTCTCTATTAGCTGTTCACTATTTTTTAGATACACTGTTTTGACAACGAACAATTAGTAACGAATAGCAAAGAACTTTGCAAGTGAGTTTGCCGGACTATTTTCTGTTATTGAATCGCATAAACCAAATTTATTAAATTTTTTGTCTCGTTTCAAAATTGATTTGAAAATCAGAAATCCGGCGACGTTGTAAGTTTCCTCGATTTCCTGTATAAAATATCGAAAAAAATGAGCGGCGAAACGGTTGGAAAAGTTAAAAAATTAGTCCGTGAATTAAGTTTGCTCGACGCGACGATGATTGTCGTCGGCTCGATGATTGGAAGCGGGATTTTTTTGACATCGGCTGAATCGGCGCGACTTGTCGGCGCGCCCGGCTGGCTGCTGCTGGCATGGATTTTGGCGGGCGTAATGACGATTACCGGCGCGTTGTGCGTTGCCGAACTCGCGGCGATGATGCCCCGCGCGGGCGGACCGTATGTGTTTTTTCGTGAGGCTTACAGCCCGTTAGTCGGTTTTCTTTTCGGCTGGTCGCAGTTCTTTATTATTCAAACCGGAACGATTGCCGCCGTCGCTGTTGCTTTTGCTAATTTCGCGGGCGTTCTCATGCCGGGCATTTCCGGTTCAAATTACATCGTTCCGCCAATTGTTTTGGGAAATTATGCCGTCAGTCTTTCGACGCAGCAGTTTGTCGCCGTCGTTTCAATTTTGCTGCTGACATTCGTCAACACGCGCGGACTCGACTTCGGCAAATGGATTCAGAATACTTTTACTTTTACAAAAACGGCGGCGTTGCTCGCCCTCGTGGTGCTGGGAATTTTTGTCGGCTGGAATGCGGACGGCGCGGCGTTTAGTTCGGATTGGTGGAATTCGGCGGCAAACGGCTGGAGCGTTCAAACCGCGCAGCCGCAGGCAGAAGCTGCCGGCTCGTTGGCTATTTTACTGATTCTGGGACGCGCGATGACCGGACCGCTTTTTTCGCAATCGGCTTGGGACAACGTAACATTTACCGCCGGAGAAGTCGAAAATCCTGCGCAAAATCTTCCGCGCGCCTTGCTCGTCGGCTGTTTAGTTGTCGTTACGTTGTATATTTTGGCGAATGTCGCTTATGTCGTTACGCTTCCGCTGGGGGCAATTCAAAACGCGCCGCAAAATCGCGTCGCTACCGTTTTGATGGAACAAATTCTCGGCTCAAGCGGCACGATTATTATGGCGATTGCGATTATGATTTCAACTTTTGGCTGCAACAACGGATTGATTTTGGCGGGAGCGCGGGTTTATTACGCGATGGCGCGTGACCGTCTGTTTTTCGCGCCGCTTGCTAAAACCAATCGTCATCACGTTCCGGCGATGGCACTCGTCGCGCAAGGCATCTGGGCATCGCTGCTCGTTTTGCCGCGCACAGTTACTTATAATGCGGCAGACGCAACGCCGCTTTTCGGCAACGTTTATACGCAACTTCTCGAATACGTCGTTTCGGTTCACCTTGTTTTTAATTTGCTTTCGGTGCTTGCCGTGATTGTTTTGCGCCGCCGCGCTCCGCAGTTGGAAAGACCTTATCGCGCTTGGGGTTATCCGATTATTCCAGTAATTTTTTTAATTCTTGCAACTTTGCTGATTGTAAATTTAGCCTTTCTCGCGCCGACAACCTCCGGCATCGGTTATCTGCTCGCGCTGACAGGCATTCCGGTTTATTTTATTTGGAAGCGTCGCGCTTTGCAGGATTCGGCGATTGAAGCGCCAACATAAAAAGTGCTGTTTCAAACTCAATAAGGCTTTCAATTATTGGTTATCAGCTATCAGTTGTTCCGATAAAAATTTCCCGCATCCTATTCTCGATATGCAATTAACTGATATCTTCAATTTGTCGCTGGTTGGTCGCGCAAAAGAAACCGCGATTGAATTTGATGGCGCAACCGGAAAATCTTTGTCTTTGACTTTCGGCGAACTCGATGCGCGAAGCAATCAACTGGCAAATCTTTTCTCGTCGCGCGAATTGAAACGCGGCGACAGAGTTGGATTTTTTTTATCAAATTGCGTCGAGATTGTAGATATTTTTCTCGCCTGTGTGAAAACAGGAATTATCATTGTGCCGATAAATGTTCTTTACCGGAAGCGCGAACTAGGTCATATCATCGCTGATGCTGAGCCGAAAGCGGTTATTACAACAAACGAAATGGCTTCGTTAATTCCATCGGGAACCGAAGTTTGGAACGTTGCGGAGATTTCAAACTCCGCGCTCGAATTTGATAAAAACTTTGAGCGCATTTCGATTGAAGGCGACGAAGCGGCGGCGATTGTCTATACGTCAGGCACGACCGGACGCTCGAAAGGCGCGATTTTAACGCATAACAATTTTGCCGCAAACGCCGTAAATCTGACTGCTTGCTGGCAAATTACGAGCGAAGACCGCTATCTCGCGGTTTTACCTTTGTTTCACGTTCACGGCTTGGGAAATGGTATTGCTTGCTGGCTTTTGAGCGGTTGTCTGATGAGATTAAGCGAGCGCTTCGACATCAAAACCGCGCCGGAAATTTTTGAATCGTTTGAGCCGACGCTTTTCTTCGGAGTTCCGACCGTTTATATTCGCCTTCTCGAATTGCCTGACGAACGAGCAAAACAAATCGGCGAAAAAGTGCGGCTTTTTGTCTGCGGCTCCGCGCCTTTGCCCGCAAACATTTTGGATGACTTTCGTCAAAAATTCGGGCATACGATTTTGGAAAGATATGGAATGAGCGAAACTTTGATGAATCTCAGCAATCCATACGAAGGCGAACGCCGCGCCGGTTCGGTCGGTTTTCCGCTTCCGGGCGTTTCCGTCAAAATTGTCAATTCCGTTATGAAGCCCGTAAATGTTGGCGAAATCGGCGAGCTTCTGGTGCGCGGAGCAAATGTTTGCGCAGGTTATTGGAATCGTCCCGACGCAAACGAAGAAGCGTTTACAGATAATTGGTTTCGCACGGGCGATTTGGCGGAAAAATCTTCGGATGGTTATTTTACCTTGCGCGGACGGCGTTCGGAATTAATTATTTCCGGCGGATTTAACATTTACCCGCGTGAAATCGAAGAAGTTTTACTGGAACAAATAGGCGTGAAAGAAGCGACGGTTTGCGGAATCGCAGATAAACGACGTGGTGAACTTCCTATTGCTTACATCGTGGCAGACGAAAATTTTGACGAAAAAACGGTCGAAGAAGCGTGCCGCAATTCGCTTGCTTCTTTCAAAGTTCCACGTGCTTTCATTCGCGTGGAAAGTTTGCCGCGAAACGCTCTGGGAAAAGTGCAGAAACATCTGCTTCCGCCTTGGAAAGATTGATAAACTTTTTTTCGTTTTCAAAAAACTTATTCCTCGCGTCTCGCGTCGCCGTTTGTCGTTTGGCTTTCATAAGCCCTGACAATCATCTGCACGAGTTTGTGGCGCACGACATCCTTGTCATTGAAGTAGACAAATTCAATTTCTTCAATACCTTGCAAAACTCGCTCGGCTTCCTTGAGTCCGCTTCGTTGACCGCGCGGCAAATCAACTTGCGTAACATCTCCCGTAACAACGACTTTCGAGCCAAAACCGATGCGCGTCAAAAACATTTTCATCTGCTCGCCGGTCGTGTTTTGCGCTTCGTCGAGAATGATAAACGAATCATTAATCGTGCGCCCGCGCATAAAAGCCAAAGGCGCGATTTCAATAATGCGTTTTTCGAGCATTTTCGTTACGCGCTCGTTGTCAACCAAATCAAACAGCGCGTCGTAAAGCGGGCGCAAATAAGGGTCAACTTTGTCCTGCAAATCGCCGGGCAGAAAGCCGAGTTTTTCGCCCGCTTCGACCGCCGGACGAGTCAAAACAATCCGTGCGACCTGCTTGGCAAAAAGTGCTTGGACAGCTAAAGCAACTGCCAAAAAAGACTTTCCAGTTCCCGCCGGACCGATTCCGAAAGTTAAATCTCGGTCTTGAATCGCTTCGATGTATCTGCGCTGGTTGGCGGTTTTCGGCGCAACGGCTTTTTTCCCCGACGGATTGAAACGCGCTCTCGTAAAATAATCTTTCAGAGAATACGCACGGTCGTCGGCAATTTGTTTGAAAGCGTCGCGTAATTCCTTGTCGGAAAAGCTATTGCCCTGGTCAAACAATTCGGCAAAGTCCTTTAAGATTTGCTCGACGGTTTGGATGTTTTGCGGGTCGCCGTCAACGAGCAGTTCGTTGCCGCGCGCGCCGATGCTGAGGTCGAGCAGCGTTTCCAGATATTTGATGTTTTGGTCTTGAACGCCGAACAGCGTTTTTAATCCTTGCGGCGGAAGTTCGATTTTTTTTAGATTGCTCAAATTTGAAAAAAAGTTCCTTTTGTGTGAAAAATTTTGTTTTTATATCTTGAGGCTACTAAAAGGTTTTTGAGGTGTCAATAAAATTTAGCGAAAATTTAACATTCGAATGCGGAAAAATTCTTTAAATTTTCAGCAGAATATGCAATTATCTTATATCGAAAAATTCATTGATAGTAAGTTCCGGCAAAATTTTACTATCGCCACGGGAACAAGGGCTTTTTGATTTGGAGGTTCAAGATGATAACAAAAAGCGAGGCGAAAGTTTTAGAAACGGATGTGGTTATTTTCCCAATGAAACTTGGACAAAACGCGCAAGAAATGGTTTTGGCGGAAGACACGAAAAAAATTACGGTAATTGAAAAAAAGCCAATCGAAATTGATAATGAGAACAGATTCGCGCGGTTGAAAAAATCCTTGCGAAAAAAATCTGTAAGCATTTTGTAAATCAAACTTGATTTAAACAAGGGAGAAATTTATGCCGGTAGGAGATAAATCAAAATACACTGACAAACAAAAGCGGAAAGCCGAACACATCGAAGAAAGCTATGAGAAACAAGGTGTTTCGGAGGACGAAGCCGAAAAACGCGCTTGGGCGACGGTAAATAAACAGGACGGCGGCGGAAAGCAAAGCGGTTCGGGACGAAAGAAATCCACGTCTTCCGCCAAATCATCTTCTGTAAAAAAATCCTCGAAGGACAGCAAAGACGCATCCGACCGCGATTCGTCGGCAACCAAGCAAAACACGCGCAAAAAGTAATCGAAATAAATTTAATTTAGTAAAAAGTTAAATGGAAAGCACAAGTCGCAAGGTTTGGCTTTCCATTTTGAGCGTAAAGGAGAAAAATGGCAAAAAAAGCAAAGAAAACTGAAAGGACGGATAAAACCAAAAAGAAATCCGACAAAAACAAAAATGAAAAAATTGTTCTCAAAGAATTAAAAAATTCCGGCGAAAAGCAGCCGAAATCGCCGATGCCCGCGCAGCATCAAGCGCGTCCGGGACTTGAATCAAAGATAAATCCGAAGCCCGAATTTCTCGCGCCGAATTATAAAGGCGCGAGTAAATTACACGGCAAAGTCGCGCTTATTACAGGCGGAGATTCGGGCATCGGACGAAGCGTTGCCGTTCTGTTCGCACGCGAAGGCGCGGATGTCGCCATCGTTTATTTGCCTGAAGAACAGTCAGACGCGGAAGAAACCGCCAAGCACGTCGAAAATGAACATCAGCGATGTTTGCTGATTTCCGGCGCTGTAAAAAAAGCTGACTTTTGCCGCAAAGCAGTCGAGAAAACCGTCAAGGAATTCAGCAAACTAGATATTTTGGTTAATAACGCCGCTTTTCAGCAACATCAAAAATCGCTCGAAGACGTTTCCGACGCCCAATGGGAAAAAACTTTCCAAACAAACATTTTCGGATATTTTTATATGGCAAAAGCCGCGCTCAAACATTTGAAAAAAGGCGGCGCGATTATCAACACGGGTTCGATTACGGGTTTGGAAGGCAGTAAGGATTTGCTCGATTATTCCGCGACCAAAGGCGCGATTCACGCTTTTACAAAATCTCTGGCGCAAAATTTGGTAGAAAAAGGAATTCGCGTGAACTGTGTCGCGCCGGGACCGGTTTGGACACCGCTCAACGTCGTTGATAAACCCGCGAAGGAAGTTGCCAAATTCGGCGCGGACACACCGATGAAACGCCCCGCGCAACCGGAAGAAATCGCGCCCGCGTATGTTTTCTTTGCTTCGGATGCCGATTCGAGCTACATTACGGGCGAAGTTTTAACGCTTCTCGGCGGTGAAACGGCGGCAGGATAAAACGAATTACGAATTTCAAATTACGGATTACGAATTCCCTTTTGTTCAATCTCGTAATTTGAAATTCGTAATTCGTAATTTTGGAGTTTGAAAGGCGCAATTAACATTTTGCCCAAAGTAACCTCATTTTCCTCATCATAATTTTCTATTCCGATTGTAATTTTCTCTTGCGGCACATCGCTGCGAAAGGTTTTGTGCAGAAAATCCCACAAGGTCAAACCGCTTGACCAATTTGAATTCATTTCATCTTGTTGTATCGAATGATGGATGCCGTGCAGACGCGGCGTAACGATTATTTTTTGCAGCTTTTCTTCAAACTGTTCCGGCAGACGCGCGTTTGAGTGATGAAACAAAATGCTCAAAAAAAGCAATGATTGCCAGATGTTCAAGGCTTTGGGCGAAACGCCGATTAACAAAACTTGTCCGGCGCGAAATAAAACCGAGATTGTTATTTCGCCGAAGTGAAAACGAATCGCGGTTGAAGCGGTCAAATCCAAATCGGCGTGGTGAATTCGGTGGAAACGCCACAAAAAAGGTAATTTGTGTGTTAAAACGTGCCAGAGATAAAGCGTGTAATCGAGCAGAACGACAGCGAGAATCGTTTCCAAAACCTTTGGCAATCGTAAAATTTTTAATAGTCCAAATTTTTTCCTTTCGACGAATGTGGTTAATTTATCGGTTACGGGTTTTTCAAAAAAATTTATTGCCAAACCAGCTGTCGAAGCTATCGCTAAATTCCGAATCGTGCTGACTTCTTTTTGCTCGATTTGTCGGCGTAAAGGCTGCTTTCGCTCAAAAGCGTAAAGCGCGACGAATGTTCCGATTGATAAAATTCCGCTCAGCCATTTCATAAAAATTACAAATACAAAATTTTGTGTTCCTTTTCGTCCGTTTCGGTTGCTTCGTAAATCCAATCAATAAAATTCGTGCCAAAAAGATTTAAGAAAGTTACGATATTCAACGCGCGTTCCTGCAAAGCGTTGTTCGGAAGCAAAGCGGTGAATAAATTTTCAATCCGCTGGCTGATAATTTCGTTTTTTCGGATTTCAGCTTGATGATATTTTTTTCGCAACGCGCCGATGTGCCAGATAATTTTTTTTCTTCGATTGGCTAAATTCGCCGACAGCGTCGGCTCGATTTCACTTAAACTTTTATCCAGACGATTCAGCTGCGCGTTGATGATTTCTTCAACTTCGGCGAATGTTTCAGCCGTTTCATTTGAAATAAATTTTTCGACAATTCTCGCCGAAACTTTTTCTTTGCCGTTAAACATTTCTGCGAACTTCAGTTCGTATTTTTCGAGTGTCCGGGCGTGTTTTCTTTGAACGATCGTAAAGCTCGCGCGATGTCGAATTGGCGTTGCGGGACGATTTAGAATTTTATAGATTGCTGAGTTTTGAGCAAAGTAGGCAATCTCCGCCGCGCCGCCGAAATACGCGAGCGTCGGCAAAAGATAATCCTGCACGACGGGGCGAAGCAGTGCGTTTGGACTCAAGTTTCGCGGCGTGTTTCGAGCAATCTCAATCAGTTCTGTTTTATCGAATTCCCTTTTTGAATTTTGAATTTTGAATTTTGAATTCTCTAAATTTCTTCGTAACGGACGGCGTTTTCCGCTTTCATCGTGAAAGAAAAACGGAAAGGAATTTTCCGCGACTAAAACCTGCGCTTGATAATTTTCCTTTTTAAGTTCTTCGTTTTTTTCTAAAAGCGCGGAAACTATTTTGTCGGATTTTTCAACGGATTCAGCAAAAATTGGCGCGCATAGTTTTTTTAATTCGTCGTTTAACGGAGAAATAAAAATCAAGCCGTAAGCGGAAAAAATCTTGGCTAAAAATTTAGCAAATGCCGTGCTGTATTTTTCGCCGGATTTGTAGGTTTCGAGCATTGAATTTTTTACTTCATCGGAAAATTCGGTTTGCGGAAGGCTTTCAAACAAATCTTCAATCGTTTCATTTATCGTTTCATCAAGTTTTACCGAACCGACAGGCAAATTTTCCGCATAATTTTGCGGCGTATTTTCAAATTTTGCCAATTTTCCTTCGCGGTCAATGACAAAAGTTTTTTTCACTTCGTCAAAATCGTGGTCTTCTTCTGCAATCCAGAAAATGGGAACGGCTTTGATGTTTTGTTTTCGTAAATCTTTGGCAAGCCGAATGGCGGAAAGTGCCTTGGAAATTGTGTAAAGCTCGCCGGAAAAAAGTCCGGCTTGCTGTCCCGTAACAACTGCGACGCTGGTTTCGTCACGCAAAAGTTTTATGTTTTCAAAGGTTTTTTCACCTGCGTCAAAGGATTTGTTAGTTTCTTCCAGAATATCGCACAGCTCTCGACGATTGGTTTTATAATTTGCCAAAACCTTTCCGGCGTAATCAATTAAACCTGTATGTTTTTCGGGATAAAATTTATTTAAATTTGGCAAGTCGGCTTGAAAATCCAAAAAGAGTTTCGACTGATGCGAGATTTCACCGAAAGAAATTGTTTCGTGTTTTAACGAATTTTTCTTGGAAAGACAAGCAGATTCTTGATTCATTGAGCAATTATAAGTTTCTATTTCCAAACTGCCAACTAAAAAAGGCAACCTCTTTGCAAAAGGGTCGCCTTTAATTTTAATTGTAGATTAAGTTTTAGTTACCGGAAGCGGTAATTCGCGGGGAAGCCTGATTTTCAATCGTTTCGGGTTTTTCAACCCCAGCCGATTTTACCGCGCGGTCAATGCGATAAACGCCCGATGAATGCGTTCCCGCAAAAATGCGGTTTGAGTCATCCGGGTCAAAAGCCATTGACCAAACGCGGCGGCTCGCCAGTTTCATATCTTTGGAATCGATTCGTTTCCAATTCCAACCCGCGTCATCCGAAAAAAAGATGCCGCCGTCAGATTCTAATGCGCTTGAAGTATAAACTTCATCGGAGTTGCGCGGATTAATCAGAATACTCGTGTAATTGCCGAGCGGAAGATTTCCGCCGCGTCTTGTCCAAGTCTTTCCGCCGTCACGACTTGCGTAAAATGTCTGCGATGTGCCAATATACATATTTTCGGGCTGTTTCGGATTAATCGCAATCGAGCTGATTGGCACGCCTTCGGGTGCGCCGACGACTTTTTGCCACGTCGCGCCGTTATCGCGCGAAACAATCACGCCGGAGACAGCCGTTCCGACCCAAATTGTTTCCGGCTGAAGCGGCGAAGAATAAACCACAAAGATATTTTCATCAATGCCCGCGCCGAACGAAATTTTTTCCCAACCTTTCGCAATGTCGTAACTGCGATATAAACCTTTGTCAGTTCCCGCAAAAATGCCGTTTTTTCCGTCATCGGTTTGTGCCAAAACTTTTACTTTTTCGGTTAAGACGGGCAACAATCCAGGAACAGCCGGCGCGACTTCAACCGGCGGAGTGATAACCGGCTTCGGAGCTGTAACAGTTTTAGCAACGGTTGTTTTCGATTTTGTCGTTTTGCGAGCGGTTCTTTTACGCGGAGTTACTTTCTTCCTGACCGGCGCGGGCGGTTTCGGCGCGGTAACTTGCGCCCAAGTATTTCCGCGGTCGAGCGAGCGGAACAAACCGATATTTGTTCCCAGATAAATTGTGTTCAGATCAGTACGGTCTTGCATCAAGGCAAATGGTGAAACACGACCGACATCCAGATTTTTAGCTTGCTCCCAAGTCGTTCCGGCGTTATTGCTGATAAAAACGAAGCCGCCGCCGGCGGTTGCCGTATTTAGTGTCGTCGCATAAAGCCGATTCGAGTCTTCGGCATCGGTGGTTATCGAATAGGTAAAACGGCTGGTGAAATTTTCGTTGGTCGGCGTGAAATTTTTGCCTCCGTCATTGGAAACCATTACGCCGTAATTATTCGTCCCGATAAAAACTCTGTCCGGCTCGTCCGCGTGGACGGCAATAGAGTTGATTTCCAAATCTCTCTGCGTTGTCAAAGCCCAGCTTTTTCCGCCGTCTGCCGTCATCCAAAAGCCTTCGGTAGTCGCGGCATAGACGGTTCCCGGTCTGGAAGGATGCTGCAAAATATCGCGCGTGCGGCGCGACTGCGATGGGATTCCTTGAATTTTCGCCCATTTTTCGCCTTTGTTAAATGATTGGTAAATGCCGCTGCACGCCGAGGCGACAACGTGGTCGGGATTTTTTTGGTCAATGGTTATGGCAAAAACATCCGAGTCGTCAATCATTCCGTTTTTGATAAGCCGCCAGTTTTTTCCGCTGTCAGTTGTTTTATAAGCACGCCACCAAGTTCCGGCATAAATCGTGTCGGTGTTTCGCGGGTCAATCGCCAGCGAACCAATGTTGACGGGCATCGTGTCGGAAGATATTTTTTTCCAATCGTCGCCCGAATTATTCGACACCCAAACACCGTTAACCGTGCCGACCATTAAAACATCCGGGTCAGAGGTTGACTGCACCATCGAATGGATTGATTCCTTCCTTAATTCTTTGGCTTCCTTCCAAGTCAAACCGCCGTCGGTCGTTTTGAAAAATCCGCCCGGTTCTTTATGACGATGACCTGAGGTGTAAATGATTTTTGAATCGCGCGAGTCAACAAACAACTGGTCGAGAACCAATTGCGGATGGTTGAGATTGACGAGCAGATGCCAACTCGTTCCGCCATCGGCAGAAGTGTGAATCTGCCCGTCGAGTGTACTGACATAAAGACGGTCTTTATCACGCGGGTCAACAGCAACCACACGAACATCGCCGCCGCTCGGTCCGACCACTTTCCAATCACCGAATTTTGGTGATTCCGTAGGATTTTCGTTTGCAGACAACGAACCGAAACTAAACAAGCACAGCAGAAACAAAACGACTGCCGTATTAAATTTGGAATTGATTATTCGTTTAGCTTTAGTATTCATATTTTTTATTTCTTAATCGTTTGAAGCGGAAGATTTTGACTGTTGCAAAATAAGTTAGCAAACCGTTTGTTCCAGTTATTCTGATGACATTATTGCCCTTGATTGTTGTATTCAAAAAGATTTGTTTTGCGGTAACTAAATAATTGAAGGTGTTTTGCCGAAGCGTTTTCTCAAGCAGTTTCAATTTTACATAAAATAACGAATAACTCAAATTTTTTTTACCAAAAACAAAAGCGAGTAAGATTTTCATACCTCGAAATCTTACTCGCTTTGGAAAGTTCACATCTCTAGAAAAGATGCAAAGTTAATTTACTACTGTGGAGTCGGCGGCGTTGCACCAGCCGGAACAACAAATACTTGGGTTTCAATTCCAGTACCTCTATCTCCGCCGCGAACTATTGTTACTCGACTCGGATCTATTCTAAGGAATGAAATTGCCGTGCGAATTTGTCTTTCACGCGTTGCAATCTGTCTAGCCGTACCATAATTGATGATATAACCTTGAGCAGCCGGGTCGTTGCTTAACGCAATGCGCAGAGCGTCGAATCGAGCTTTAATATCATCATTTGACGCTGCATTGATTGTATCAATTAACTGCGCTTCCGGCAGTGTTTCAATACTACCAATTCCAGTAACAGTTCTTGCACATTCGGGACAATCGCCGGTGGTATCAAGAGTTGCCGTTACGTTTCCGGTCATAGTTGCCGTGGTTTGAACCGTAATGGTATTTGTTCCCTGACCACTAATGATTTCACCGTTATCAACCGACCAGTTATAAGTAGCAACATTGCCACCACTGACATTAGCTGTGAATGTCATCGTGTCGCCTGCCCTGACTAAGCCTGCCGGACCTGTTATATTAATATCCGCGCATACGCAAACTACAACAGGTACACAATCGCAAGCTGCGACAGTGATTGTTTGGGTTTGGGTTTGACCGCAAACACCGCAACCATCATCAACGCCCGCCGTAATTGTGTAAGTTCCCGGAGCTGCGCCTGTCAAATCCCAAGAAACATTTGCGCCTTGTCCGACAACGCGTCCGCCTGAAACCGTGTAGTTATAAGTAAGCACGTCGTTTTCCGGGTCAACCGCCGTTGTCGTAACTTGAACGGTCATATTGTCACTGCACACCACACCTTCTCTCGGAACTTGTCCTGAAGGACATGGAGCGGCAACTTCAGTTTGGCTCAACGTAAGATTTGTTACGTTTGCAAATTGGTTTGGAACTTGAAGCGGTCTTCTCGCATTACGACGACCGGCAGTTAATTGGACGATAAATCCGTGCGGGTCGCTGGATGTTCTGAATCCCGGAGGCACACCGCTAAAGGTATTAGTAGTGTTCCTAGGGACAAGACCGGTTATTGTAGTTCTGGTAGTAAAACTATTATCATCAAAACTATCTCTATCCTGTTGATTAAAGTGATGACGATATGCACCGCCGATACTTATATAACGGGTCGGAAAGAATCGCGCTCCGGCAAGACCTTCTATTGGACTGTTTTCAAAAGCGTTCGGAGTGCGTCCGCCGACATACTGCGTCGAGCGAAACTCAAGAATCGGTTGAAAAAATCTGTTAACCGGAAAATCTACTCCGATACCTGCGATAACTTCATCGCCTCTATCTAATAAAACAGCATCATCGTTGCCAGCGAACTCGCCTCTCACACTGCTGTTATAGATATAGCCGATGTTTGCCGAAACATTTAAATATTTGCGCAAACGCGCATCTCCGAATAACACCAAGCCTATATCTCCGCGATTGCTGCTAAAGGGATTGAAACCGCTGGCACCGGCACTTGCTCCGCGCTGAAGTTGATTAAACCCGCTTTGGTCGGCTTTATTGCCGTAAAAACGATAAAACGGAATAATACCGATACCATAAGGATTGTCCGGACCCGTAAACCGGAACTTACCGCCCACGGTAAACGTGTTGAAAGAAGATGTGCCGTATATTCTGTTAATAAATGGAGCATCCGGCAAATAGCTTGGAGCGGTTGTGAAAACCGTCGGAACAGCCACCGGATTATTCGGATTGCCTACTACCACATTAGTGGTTTGCAGAACAAGTCCCGGCAAGATGCTGCCGACTGGAGAACCGAGTCCCGGGAAGGTACTCGCTGACGTATTACCAAAGAAGCCGTTCCCGCCGCCGGTCGGTGTACCGATAGTTCCGGCAGTGCCAGCCGAACCGCCGATAAACGGAAACTGAACGAATCCGCCGCTTGCCGGACGGAAAACAGCCTGACCGGCTAACGCTCCGGTTCCCGCGACAATCGCTCCCGGCGTAACAAATCGATTATTGATATTTAACCGCGAATTCGGTAATGCAAAACTGGAGAGATTACCCGGTGAATTGACTTTTATACCGCGGTAAGCATCCGTATTAAAAAACAACTCAAAACGGTCGCTCAAGCCAACCTGGAAGCTGACCGGTATTTCCGAGATGTCAACGTTACCCGGATCGCGGTCATAATTACTATAAGCCGCACTAAAAGTGAACTCGCCTCTTCTTAAGGTTTGTCCATCATAAATTGTAAAAAGACCTGTCGGACCTCCCGGAGGACCGCCTGTTCCTACGGTTGGTGCCGTATTTCGATCATCGTCCGCAGGTCTTAAAGTTTGGGCTGACATTGAAATAATCAATGACAACATGGTAAGCGCAATAACAAACGCTTTGTTAGCGAGTTTCATATCATTCCTCCGCCGAAAATAGTTTTAAAAATTTAAATTTAATTGTAACTGAATAGACCGCGCGAATGGTTTGGTCTTTTTCAAGCTACACAATTATTGCATACACTAAAAAACTTTCAAACACAAAGATTGAATTTTTTTTAATATAACCAATATATTCAAGTCTCAAAGTCGTAAATTTTATACGAGCGAGTAGGCTCAAAGTCACTGAAAACCTCTTATAGACTGTTCAACCTCGTAGCACATTACTGTATATTTATTGTAATTGCAAGTGTTTTAAACAAATTAAGCAATTTTTGTTATACTTTTTGTTAGGCATAGATACCGCGCATCTTCGTATCAAACGCTACCCGGTCAATTGCCAGCATATATGCGGCGGTGCGCGTGTCAACGTTATGCAGTTCGGCTAAGTTGCTTAATTCGATAAAGCTCGCCACCATTTTTTCTTCCAACCTTTGATTTACTTCGTCTTCGCGCCAGAAATAGCCCATTCGGTCTTGCACCCATTCAAAATAGGAAACGGTTACGCCGCCGGCATTTGCCAGAATATCCGGTATGACGAAAATTCCCTTTTCGTGAAGAATTTGGTCGGCTTTCGGTGTCGTCGGACCGTTTGCGCCTTCCGCCATAATTTTGCATTTTATTCGGTCGGCGTTTTCTGAAGTTATCTGGTTTTCAGTCGCGCAAGGAGCTAAAACGTCGCATTCGATTTCCAGCAATTCCTGATTGCTGACATAATCGGCTTCCTTGTATCCTTCGAGCGATTTTGTCTGCTGGAGATAATCCAATACATCCGGTATATTCAATCCGTTTGAATTGTGAATGCCGCCAAAAATATCGGAAATAGCAATCACCTTGTAACCTTGTTCGTGCATCAGAGCCGCGCCGATTCCGCCGACGTTTCCCGAACCTTGCACAACAACCGAAGTTTGCTCGGGCGTTAAATTAAATCGCTTAATGGCTTCGTTGACGCAAAATAAAACACCGCGTCCGGTTGCTTCGCGCCTGCCGAGCGAGCCGCCCAAAGCGACTGGTTTTCCGGTAACTACCGCCGTCACCGTATGTCCCGCGTGCATCGAATAAGTATCCATAATCCACGCCATCGTTTGTTCGTTCGTATTCATATCCGGCGCGGGGACATCTCTGTCGGGACCGATAAAATCGAACAATTCAGCCGTGTAACGCCGTGTCAGCCGCTCAAGTTCTCCTTGCGACATCTGAATTGGATTACAAATCACGCCGCCTTTCGCGCCGCCGAACGGCACATTGACCACCGCGCATTTCCAGGTCATCCACGCCGAAAGAGCTTTAACTTCATCTAAAGTTACGTCAGGCGCGTAACGAATTCCGCCTTTTGCCGGACCTCGCGCAAAGTTATGCTGAACGCGAAAGCCTTCAAATACTTCGATATGTCCCGAATCCATCCTCACGGGAATATAAACCTTCAGTTCCCTGCTCGGCACGCGCATCACGGCATATAAATCAGGATCTAAACCGAGCAGTTGCGCAGCGCGGTCAAAGCGTTCGCTCATCGCTTCAAACGGATTTTTTTCGTCGCTTCCTTTAAAACGCCGCATCTCATCAGCCATCGGATTTGCCATTTTTTATAATTTCTCCACCTTATCTCAAAAAAAATTTAGTATTGCAATTGATATACTAAAGACAAAATAAATTTGATATACGAACGAAACTCTTAACTTTTGCCTTTTTACTTTTTACTTTTTACTTTTTACTTCTAAAACTTCATTCATCGCGCCGCTTCGATAACCGTGCAAATCGAGCGTTACATATTTGAATCCCAAGCTGCGAAATTTTTCAGCGAGTTTTTCGGTCATTTGCAAATTCAAAGCGCGTTCCATTTCATTGGGCGCAATTTCTAGTCGAACAATTTCGTCGTGAACGCGAACGCGGAATTCTCTGAAACCAAGTCCGCGCAAAACTTCTTCGCCGCGTTCAACCTTTGAAAGCCGTTCAATTGTTACCGGAACGCCGTAAGCGATTCTCGAAGAGAGACACGGACTCGCGGGTTTGTCCCAAGTCGAAAGGTTTTGCATTTTACTTAATTGTCTGATTTCGTTTTTGCTCAAACCGACTTCAATCAAAGGACTTCGCACGCCTTTCTCCTGCGCCGCGATTTTTCCGGGACGATAATCGCCCACATCATCGGTGTTTGTCCCGTCTAAAATATATTCGATTTTTTTCTTTTCCGCTAAAGTTGAAAGTTTGCCGTAAAGCTCGGTTTTGCAATGATAACAGCGATTGTTCGGATTAGCTTGATAGGCGGGATTTTCGAGTTCGTCGGTTTGGATTGTTTGAAAATTGAAATTAAAATCTTTGGCGATTCGTTCGGCTTCCTCGCGCTGCGCCTGCGAAACGCTCGGTGAAATTCCCGTGACGCAGACGACTTTTTCTCCGAGTTCCTGCGTAGCAATCAAAGCCAGATACGCGCTGTCCACGCCGCCCGAATAGGCAACCAACACCGTTCTCATTTCGCGCATCAAACGGCGCAAGTTTTGTTCTTTTTCCTCGGCGGTTGGAGTCGCCGTATTTATGTAGCTTGATTGCGGCTGTGCCATTATTTTATCGTGGCTCAAAAAGTTTTCCCGAAATAGTATCGGAAGCAAATACTGCAAGTTGAAAATCTTAACTTACTGCCGTTGGCTAACGCAACTGCTTCAGATTGAAAACATTTCTTTGCCAGTTTGTAAAAATTAGACGTTTATGTTGCCGAATGTTAGAATTCTAATATCTTTTTTGTGCGGAAAAACTGAAATGAACTTTACTCAGACGGATTTTATTTTTAGCCAACGCCGGTTTCTTTTGTCCGGCATTTGCGCTGTAATTCTGGCATTTTCGCTCACGTCTGTCTGCTTGGCTCAGGACGAAGCGGACGATGCCGTAAAATTCTTTAATCAAGCTCAGGAAGCGCACGAAAAAGGCGACTTGCAAACCGCGCTCAATTTTTATGACGTGGCAATAAAACTCCTTCCCGAGTTTCCCGAAGCCGAATACCAGCGCGGAAATGCTCTGCTTTCCTTAGGCAAGACTGAAGTAGCTGAAAAAGCCTTCAGACGCGCGCTCGAACTGCGTGAAGATTGGACTTTGCCGATGACAAATTTGGGCGCGCTGCTCGTTCAAAAAAACAATTTCCCCGAAGCCGAAAAACTTTTAACCAAAGCGATTCAGGAAAACGAGCTAAACTTTGCCGCTTATTCGGCTTTGACCGAATTGCGTCTTAAAACAAACGCCAAGTCTGAAACGTTAAAAGAACTTTTAACGAAAATTCAATTTTTGACTTCAAAAGCCAGCCCGACGGCTTCCGTTTGGGCTTCACGCGCGGCTCTGGAAAATGCCCTTGGCGATAAAACATCGGCAAAAGCGAGCTTAAAACGCGCGCTTATGATTAACCCGAACGATAAATCGGCTTTGCTCGAACAAGCTGAAATCGCTCTTTCCGAAAGTGATAAAACAAGCGCGTCGGAAGCGGCTAAAGTTCTCGAAAAAATTGCGCCGAACTCGCCCGCCGTAAAAGTTTTGCAAGCCAGAATTTCCGCCTCAAACGGAAACATTAGGGAAGCAGTCAAAATTTTAGATTCGATTGAAAATCCAACGTCCGATGTTGCGCTTTGGCGCGATAAAATTTTGGCAAGCGGTTCGGTTAATACGGTTGAATTGGAGAAACAGCTTGAAAAGGACGAAAAGAATATTGTAATTCTCGGTCGTCTCTGCACGATTTTGAGAACCGAAAGTCCGACCAAGGCTTTGGATTACTGCCAACGCGCGTCCGAAGCCGAGCCGAACAATATCAATCACGCCATTGGTTTCGGCGCGGCACTCGTGCAAACAAGACAGTATGAAAACGCCGTAACGATACTCAAACGGATTTTGCAGATTGCGCCCGACAACTTCACAGTGCGCGCTAATTTGGCAACCGCGCTTTTTCAATTAAAACGGTTTGCGGAAGCGAAAACCGAATATGTTTGGCTGACGGAAAAACAGCCCGATTTGGCGATTGCTTATTATTTTCTTGCCATCGCCCACGATAGTTTGGGAGAATATCTGGACGCGGGGGCAAATTATCAGCAGTTTTTAAAAATCGCCAACGCGACACAAAACAAACTGGAAATTGAAAAGGTAAATTTGCGATTGCCGAGTTTGGAAAAGCTAATCAAAGAAAAGAAAGGAAAGAAACAATGAGACAGTTATCAGTTATCACTTATCAGTTATCGCTTATCAGTTATCGGAAATTTCTCATCATTGGCTTATTTCTTTTGATAGTTGCTAACTGGTCAGTGCTGACTGTTTCCGCACAGGAAAACGAACAAAGAGACACCGCGCCGCCGCCGCTTAAAATCATTTCAAAAGAAGAAACACGACAGCTTAACGCGGAAACGGACATCAAAAAGCGGACAAAACTTGCGCTGGATTTGATGGAAATTCGCCTTAAAAAAGCGGAAAACTTAAATTCACAGGAACGATATTCAGAAATGTTCGACGAACTCGGCGGTTTTCACGCGGTGGTTGATAAAACTTTGGATTTCCTAGACCGCAATGATAACGGCGGAGGAAAGGTTTTGAATAACTTCAAGCGTGTCGAAATTAGTTTGCGGGCGTTTCTTCCGCGCCTTGAACTTATTCGGCGCGATTTACCCGAAAGATATGAGCTTTATGTCAGAGATTTAGCCAAATCCGTCCGCAAAGCGCGGGCGAGAGCGATTGAGCCGTTTTTCGGCGACACGGTTGTCAAAGACAACGACAATTAAAATTTGATAATGAAACAAAATAAAATAAAATTCACACTCTACGCTTTTACCGCATTTTTTTGCATCGCATTACTTTTCCCGTTTGCGGCAAACGCCCAACGACGCGACCAATTGAGCGAAATGGAAAGCGAACTCGTGCGCGAGGCACAGGAGATTGACCGCCGCGCCGAAATTTTCGTCAAAACGATTGACCGCCGCTTTTTGGTTTTAAATAATGACACTTCGCAAGCGAAAAAAGTTGAAAAAGACCTTGAAAAATGGGGCGAACTTCCCAAAGGCACACGCGCTCAGCTTCTGATAGACATCGAAAAAATTTTAGAGGAAGCGATTAGCAAAATTGACGATGTTGCCGCGCACGATATAAAAAACGAATTATTACCGAAAGCCGTTCATATTCTCGCCGACGCTTCCAACAGATTTTTGCCGCAGCTTAAATCTCAACTCTACAAAACAAACACCGACGTAGAAAAAGGCGCGATTCTCGGCGCGATTGATTCCTGCAATCAGATAATCGAGGCTTCGACGAAAGTTCCGAAAGAAGAATTGAAAAAGAAGAAAAAGAAAGATAATTCATAAGACTGATAAGTTTCTCAAAATCCAATATAAAGTTTTTCTAATTTAGCCATTCTTGACGCTTGCAAGTTGTGAGTGTTAGTTTTTTCTTTACACTTTTTTGCAAAAATCTATGGAAAATCTAAAGAAAACTCCACTCAATAAAGCGCATCGAGACTTGGGCGGAAAGATGGTTGATTTCGGCGGTTGGGATATGCCCGTGCAGTATTCGGGCGTGATTGCCGAGCATCTGCGCACGCGCGAGCATTCGGGACTTTTCGACGTTTCGCATATGGGCGAATTTTGGGTTGAAGGCGAAGATGCCATCAAGTTTGTCAATCGTTTGACGACCAACGATGTAACGAAACTCGTTGATGGTCAGGCGCAGTATTCGGCTTTGACGCGCGAAGACGGAACAACCGTTGACGATTTGCTCGTTTATCGTTTTGACCAAGATAAACTTTTGTTGGTTGTCAATGCGGGAACAACCGAAAAGGATTGGGATTGGATAACTTCGCACACGAAGGACGAAAACATAACTTTGACTAATGTCAGCGCGGATTATTGCCAGATTGCCGTTCAAGGCAAAGACGCGATTCGGATTTTGCAGAAAATGACCGACGAAAAATTGGATGAGATTAAGTATTATCATTTTACGGTCGGCAAAGTTGACGGCGTTGACGCGATAATTTCCCGAACGGGTTACACGGGCGAAGACGGTTTTGAAGTTTATGCGAATAAAGATTTTGCCGAACAGCTTTGGAACAAATTTTTGGAAGTCGGAAACTTCGGCACGGAAACCGGAATCTTGCCGTGTGGACTCGCGGCTCGAAATACTTTACGGCTCGAATCGGCGATGTCGCTTTACGGACACGAAATCTCCGACGAAATCACGCCCCTCGAAGCAAACTTGGGTTGGATTTGTAAATTGAACAAAGGCGAATTTCTCGGACGCGAGGCTTTGACGAAATTAAAAGAAAAAGGTTTGGAGAGAAAACTCGTCGGTTTTGAAATGACCGATAAAGGCATCGCCCGCGACAGTTTCGATGTTTATATCAACGATAAAAAAGTCGGTTTCGTAACGTCGGGTTCGCCCGCGCCGTTTTTGAAAAAAAATATCGGTCTGGCTTTTGTGCCGAGCGAGTTTGCAAACATCGGTCAAGAGATTAAAATCGATGTCAGAGGTAAACATTTAACCGCCAAAATTATCGAAACGCCTTTTTATAAACGGACAAAATGATTTAGAAATTTATGAGCGAATCTATTTTAAGCTGCCCGAAATGCAGGAGCGTAATGACCGATGGTTTTATTGCGGATGTCGGTTACGGCGCGATTCACCCGAGTAAATGGGTCGAAGGCGAGCCGGTCAAATCGTTCTGGACGGGAACGAAAATAAGCGACAAAGAAAAATATGCGGTAAAAACATATCGCTGCGCGAATTGCGGATACATCGAATCGTATGCAACCGAACAAGTTGATTGTTAAAAAATAAAATATAAAAATATGGCAAACATTCCCGAAAATTTACATTACAGCAAAGACCACGAATGGGTGGAAGTCAAAGACGGCGTGGCAACCGTCGGCATTACCGATTACGCGCAGCATTCGCTCGGCGATGTCGTTTATGTTGACTTGCCGCGCGTTGGTGATACTTTAGCGTCGCATGAAGCGTTCGGCTCGATTGAATCGGTGAAAGCCGTTTCGGAAGTTTTTACGCCCGTCGCAGGCGAAATCATCGAAGTCAACGACGGTTTAAACGACACGCCCGAAACCGTCAACTCCGACCCATACGGCGCGGCGTGGATGATACGAGTCAAAATGGAAAACGCGCTTGAAGCCGATGCAATGCTCAACGCCGCCGAATACGAAGAATTCCTTTCAGAAAACGAATAATGGAAAACGGAAAACGGAAAATAATTTCTTCTCATTTTCCATTTTCCATTTTCCATTTTCCATTATAAATTATGCGTTATATACCGAATTCGCCCGAAGAACGCGGCGAAATGTTAAAACTTGTCGGACTCGATTCCGCCGAAGAGCTTTTTCGTTCGATTCCCAAAGATGTTCAATTGAATCGCGCTTTGAACGTTACCGAACCGCTCGCCGAACTGGAATTGATTGCGGGAATGGAGAAATTGGCGAACAAAAATGCGGCGGCGATGCGTCCGAGTTTTCTCGGCGCGGGCGCGTATTCACATTATTCGCCGACCGTTGTTGACCATTTGATTCAGCGCTCGGAATTTTTTACCAGCTATACGCCATATCAGCCGGAAATTTCGCAAGGCACGCTGCAATATATTTTCGAGTTTCAAACTCTGGTTTGCCAACTGACCGGAATGGACGTGGCAAACGCTTCGATGTATGACGGCTCGACGGCGATGGCGGAAGCGTTTTTGATGGCGCAGAGAGTTACGCGCCGCGAAAAGGTCGTGATTGCTGAAACAGTTCACCCCGAATACCTGGAAGTCGCTAAAACTTATACGCAGCACGGAAATTTGAAGATTGAAACTGTTCATTTCGATGAAGCGTCGGGACGAATTTTGAGCGATGATTTGTCAAAACTCGATGACAAAACAGCCGCGCTTGTCGTTCAATCGCCGAACTTTTTCGGCTGCATCGAAGACGTAAAAGTGTTGGCGGATAAAGCTCACAGCGTCGGCGCGTTGTTGATTTTAGTTATTACAGAAGCGATTTCATTTGGTTTATTAAAATCGCCGGGCGAATGCGACGCGGATATTGTCGTTGCCGAAGGTCAATCTTTCGGTATTCCTTTAAGTTTCGGCGGACCTTATTTAGGTTTGTTTGCGACTAAAGAAAAATATGTTCGCAATATGCCGGGCAGACTTGCCGGAGTTGCTTATGATAAAAACGGCAATCGCGGTTTCGTGCTGACTTTGGCGACGCGCGAGCAGCACATCAGGCGCGAAAAGGCGACTTCAAACATTTGCACCAATCAAGGTTTAATCGCGCTCGCAGCGACAATTTATATGGAAACGATGGGCAAACGAGGCTTGCAGGAAGTAGCTGTGCAGAACGCGCAAAAAGCCGCTTATGCCGCCAAACGTATTTCCGAAATCAAAGGCTTTTCGCTTCCCTTTTCCTCGCCTAAGTTTAACGAATTCGTCGTCCGCGCGCCAAAATCAGCCGACGAAATTTTGTCGAAGCTGTTGAGCGAAAAAGGAATTGTCGGTGGTTTAAGTTTGTCGCGTTACTATGCGGACAACCCGAACGATTTTCTCGTATGCGTGACGGAAACTAATTCACGCGAACAAATTGACGCATTGGTCGAAGCATTAAAAGAAACTTCCAATTAATTTTTAATAAATGAGTATCAAAAAAGTTACACAACACCCGACGCAGAATGAAGAGTTAATTTTCGACCGCTCGCAAACCGGACGCATCGGTTATCGCTTGCCGAAACTCGATGTCGAAGAAACCAATATTGACGAATTGATTCCGGCGGAATTAAGAAGAACCGACGACCTCGAAGGCGTTCCCGAAGTCAGCGAAGTTGACGTGATTCGCCATTTCACGCGCATTTCGACGTGGAATTATTCGATTGATTTGGGAATGTATCCTTTGGGTTCTTGCACGATGAAATACAATTCGCGCTTGAACGAAAAAACGGCGCGGATTGCAGGTTTTGCCAATCTGCATCCGCTCGCGCCCGAATTGGAATCGCAGGGCGCGCTCGAATTGATTTACAGATTGCAGGAAGATTTGGCAGAAATTACCGGACTTCCCGGCGTTTCTTTGCAGCCTGCTGCGGGCGCGCACGGAGAGATGACCGGCGTTCTTTTAATTCGCGCGTTTTTGGACAAACGCGACGGCGAAGAATCAAAAAATCGGCGCGTGATGCTGATTCCTGATTCGGCGCACGGAACAAATCCCGCATCGGCGCATCTCGCGGGATTTACGGTTAAAACCGTTCGCTCGACTGCCGAAGGTTTGACCGATTTGGAACATCTCAAAATGCTCTGTGACGAAGGCGGAATCGCCGGTCTAATGCTGACGAATCCGAATACGGTCGGCATTTTTGAGAAAAATATCAAGGAAATTTGCGAGATGATTCACACGGCGGGCGGACTCGTTTATATGGACGGCGCGAATATGAACGCGCTGGTCGGCGTGGCGCGTCCGGGCGATATGGGCGTGGACGTGATTCATCTGAATCTGCACAAAACCTTTTCGACTCCGCACGGCGGCGGTGGACCGGGATGCGGACCTTGCTGCTGCACGGCACAGCTCGAACCGTTTTTGCCTGTTCCGCGCATTGTTAAAGACAGCGAAAATTACCGATTGGATTTCAATCGTCCCGAAACAATCGGGCGCGTCAAAGCGTTTTTCGGCAACTTTGGAATGATGATTCGCGCTCTTTCATACATCCAAACGCACGGCGCGGAAGGACTCAAAGAAGCAACCGAAGCGGCGGTTTTGAACGCGCGTTATCTGGCGCATTTGTTAAAAGAAGATTTCGACAAACCGTTTGATTCCGACCCGATGCACGAAGTTATCTTTTCGCACAAAAAACAATCACGCAAAGGCGTTCACACTTTGGATATTGCCAAACGCTTGATTGATTACGGCTTTCATCCGATGACAATTTATTTTCCGCTGATTGTCGAAGGCGCGATGTTGGTTGAGCCGACCGAATCAGTCGGCAGACAAGACCTCGATGCTTTTATTGACGCGATGAAATCAATCAACGAGGAAGCGCAGACGAATCCGCAGCTCGTCATTGACGCGCCGCATTCGACGCGCATCGGCAGATTGGACGAAGCGACGGCGGCGCGAAAACCCGTTTTGCGCTGGAAAAAAGATATGGAAATAATGACTAAATCGGCGTAGAATATTTCAATAAGAAATACTTAATCCGCATTTAAAAACTTCCCGAAGGATTTTATCTCGTTGTGTGGAATAAAATCCAATATTCTGTTGTGCAAGGTTGAATCGTCGCTGAAACTCTCCAAATAATTTGCGGTGTTTCTAAAAAACTTCTTGAATTCCAGGAAGCAGAACACATATAATAATCTTGTTCCCGTGTCGGACAGTTTCAGTTACTCATTAGTAATTGAAGTTTAAAGTGGACAGGCTCTCAGGTTTTCGCTGTCGGTGAATAATCAGAATCTTAAAAAAGTTCGGGTTTAATTTTTATCGGCAAGCGGCAGGAAGCCGTGAAATCGGATTTTACTGCACAACTGAACTTCTAATCACGCGAACGATTTGCCCGGACGCACGCTGCAAGCAAATTTGAAACAAATGTTGATATGTCAAAGACTTTCTCAAATACAAGTAATTCGACACGCAAATTTTATTAACAAATCTAACAAACCGATTGCCGCTGGAAAACTATTTCCGCGCTCAAAGCCCGGAACGGAAGCGACGGCAAAAACGGATAGATATACGGAGCAAAGTTTTAATAACAGGAGATATTATGAACTCTATTCAATCACTATCAAAATTCATCTGGAAATGCAGCTTGTTAAGAACGGCGGCACTTTTCGTGATAATTCTTTTGGGGGCAAACGCTTCTTTCGCCCAATCGCTGGACAGAATTGAACGCGGACGGGCGAAGGATATGCTCAATGCGATAAAAAACGAAATCAAAGATAAGTATTACGACCCAACATTTCACGGCGTAGATTTGGAAACTCGTTTTAAGGCTGCCGAAGGAAAACTCGATAAAGCGGCGACGTTAGGGCAGGCATTTGGAATTATTGCTCAAGCCGTGCTTGAGTTAAACGATTCACACACTACTTTCTATCCTCCGTCGCGCACGGCTACGGTAGAATACGGCTGGCGGATGCAGATGATTGGGAACAGATGCTTCGTTACCGTCGTGAAACCGAAAAGCGATGCCGAAAAGCAAGGATTAAAACCGGGTGATGAAATTTTGTCAGTCGAAGGTTTTCGCCCGAACCGCAAAGAAATGTGGAAAATTAATTATTACTACAACGCCCTTAGTCCGCGCAGCAGCTTGAATCTTAAAGTTCAAAGCCCCGGCGATAAAGAGCCGCGCGAGATGAATTTAGCTTCAAAGGTCTCTCCGAAGAAAACTGTTCTGAATATACAGGATTTAATCCGTGATTTCGAGCTTAACGGCAGAAGGAGCGTCGAGCATCGTTTTGTAAAAATCGGCAGCACAATGGTTTGGAAAATGCCGACTTTTGCTGTCGAGCCAGGTTCAATTGACGGCATTATGCAGGGGCGCGTAAGCCAATCTGCAAATTTGATTTTAGACTTACGCGGTAACGGCGGCGGTTATGTGGTGACACTCGAACAATTGGCTGGCTATTTCGTGGATAAAGATACCAAGATTGCAGACCTCAAGGGGCGTAAAGAAATGAAACCCCAAATGGCAAAATCTAAAGGAAAAAATGTTTACAGAGGAAAACTGATTGTTCTGGTTGACGCAAATTCCGGCTCGGCATCTGAAATTTTCGCCCGGTTTATCCAGATTGAACAACGCGGCGTGGTAATCGGAGACCAATCGGCAGGCGCGGTTATGCAGTCTCGCGGAGTGCCGATGGAAATGGGAGTTGACTCTATCGTGCCGTATGGAATGAATATGACGAATGCCGACGTTATTATGGCTGACGGGAAAAGCCTCGAAAATACAGGCGTGACACCTCAATTACAAATACTTTTAACCGGAGCGGACATTGCGGCTCAGCGCGATACCGTTTTAGCCGGTGCATTCCAACTGTTCGGAGAAATGGTAACGCCCGAACAAGCCGGTAAATTCTTTCCCTACAAGTGGGAAGAAGATATCTAACCTGTAAAAGAAACTTGACCGACTTTAAAGACTTAATGTAAAAATTAAAACTACACGCAGAATAAACCGGGAGTTATTTCGATTTCTCCCGGTTTATTCTGCCGATTTTCTCGTTTTTAATCTTTAAAGTTATGGAAGAATTGCGTAATCTTGTTTCCCAGGCTGAATTAAAAAAACGGTTGCTCTCTGAAACCGTGACGCGAAAGACCGTTTCGTTTTATCAATATCACCCGATTGAAAATCCGCCGCAGTTTCGGGATGAATTGTATAAAAACCTCGAAAAGCTGGGCATTTTCGGACGCATTTATATTGCTGAGGAAGGCATCAACGCGCAAATCAGTGTTCCCGAAAACAATTTCCAAAATTTCAAAGAATATCTGTATTCGATTGATTTTCTGAACGGTGCGCGGCTCAACATCGCGCTCGAAGACGACGGAAAATCTTTTTGGGTTTTAAGCGTCAAGGTTCGCAAGAAAATCGTCGCCGACGGCATCGAAGACGCGAGTTTCAGTATGGAAAATCGCGGCAAATACTTAAATGCCGCAGACTTTAATGAATTGACGGAAAATCCTGAAACCATTGTCGTTGATATGCGGAATTATTACGAATATGAAGTCGGGCATTTTGAAAACGTGCTGGAAGTGTCGTCAGATACTTTTCGGGAGCAATTGCCGATGGCGGTCGAGATGCTCGAAGATAAAAAAGACCGAAATATAATAATGTATTGCACCGGCGGAATCCGCTGCGAAAAGGCGAGCGCGTATTTGCTGCACAACGGTTTTACAAAAGTTTTTCATCTCGAAGGCGGAATTATCGAATATGTTCGACAAACAAAAGAACAAAACCTCGAAAATAAATTCAAAGGCAAAAATTTCGTTTTCGATAATCGTTTGGGTGAACAAATAACAGAGGAAATTATCAGCAATTGTCATCAATGCGGCGAAAAATCGGACACGCATCGCAACTGCGAAAACATCGCTTGTCATTTGTTGTTTATTCAATGCGAAAAATGCCGCGAAGAATTTGCCGGTTGCTGCGGCGAGGAATGTCGACGCATTATAAATTTGCCATTTGATGAGCAAAAGCAACTGCGCCGCTCACAACATAAAAATTCCGATTCGTTTAACAACAGTCAGAATCTATTAAGAGCGAGATTTTTTGATGTTCGCAATAAGTAAAACATTCGTTTTTAGAGAAATCTCGACGTTTATCGTCAAAGCCAAACTTCCCGAATTTTCAATTGTTGAGCCACCGCCCGCGGCAATTCCGTGACGACATAATTTATTTCGTCAGCGGTAAGTTGCGAGGTTAACGTAATAATTTGTGAAACCTTTGGAAAAGCGTAATGCTTGCCATTAAAAAAGAAAGCTTTTTCACTTATTTTGCGGCGGCGCGTTTTGGTTTGTTTGTTAGGTAAATAAAATTTATAAATGTTGCGTGTAAAAATCCATTGTTAGTTTGCGATTATGGTAAAATGCGGTAAAGTCCAAGTTTGGCTTTTTGAGAAAAATGGCAGTCGGTATTATCATTCACGTTTCGGTCGGCGCGGAAAAACGCACGGAATTTTTTTCCGACGAAAATATCCGTATCGGTTCCGGCGAAACGAGTGATTTACAAATTCACACAGGCAAAATTTCCGCCGAAGGAAGCTGGCTCGAACTCGAACTCGAAAATGGCGTTTATCGGGTTACATACGTTCAAAAATCACTCAATTTACTCTTTAACGGCAAACCGCTTCACCGTTTTGTTGCCGTCAATGACGGCGATACGATTGATGCTCCCGACACGGATGTTTCCTTTTCGTTCTTCTCGTTTGAATCAAAATCATCTCTAATTACAACCAATCGAGAACAGCCGCACGTCGCGCAGTTTATCGAAGAAGCCGCGCTGGAATCGGGGTTTTCGCCAAAACGCGACGACGCGAAAGCGTTTTTGCGCCAATTTGTCCGCGAGCTTTCACACGAAATTTCTTGGGTCACAAAATTTGCCATTTTTGCAGTCGTCGTCGGAACAACCAGCGGAATTTTGTATCTCGGCTTCGCCTTTAACAAGGAATTGCAAAAAAATCGCCAGCAAGCCGAACAGCAAAACGAAATCGTGCGCAAATTGCAGGAAAGAATCGCGCAGACAAACGACCAAATCGGCGAGATTGACAAAACCAACAAGGACATTATCAAAACCGTCTCGCTCGCGCCGAATTTGCGCGTCGAATACGGGAACGGCGTTTGTCTGATTGTCGGCGTGTATGATTTGGTTGACCGCAAAAATGGCAAAACGCTGCGTTATCCAGACCCGCAGACTTTCCAACCGAGTCCGTATGAACCCGCGCCGATGGAGGAACAAATTCCGAATCAAACCGTTCAAGTCGGTTTGACAACCGAAGGTAACGGCAGTCCGGTCGAGTATGATTTTATCGGAACTGGCTTTCACGTCGGAGGCGGTTTTATCTTGACCAATCGCCACGTTGTCCAGCCCTGGGGAGAAGATGAGCTTGTCAAACAAATGATGCGCGACTCGAAAGGTCGGGCGCGAATCAAGAGCCTCGTTATTTATTTTCCGAATTTTCCGAAACCGTTTCCCTTAAAAGTTCGCGGGCTTGGCTCGCGTGAAGATTTGGCAATCGGTTCGTTTGACCCAAATTCAGTTTCGCCCGATATTCCGGTGCTTCCGCTCGAAGTAGATTCAGATGCGGTTTCCATCGGTAAAACGGTGGTTACGATGGGTTTTCCGAATGGACCTAACCGTCTTTTGGCAATGGTCGATGACGACGAAGCAAAATCTATAAACGCGCGTTTCGGCGGCTCGCGCCAATCGCTGATAAATTTTTTAGCGCAATCTCGCAAAATTGTGCCGCTGACGACGCAGGGCGCGATAACGGATTTGGATACGCGGCGCATTGTCCACGACGCGAAAACGGCGGAAGGCGGTTCGGGCGCGCCGCTTTTCGGTCAGACGGGAAAAGTCATCGGCGTAAACTTCGGCGTTTTCACCGAAAGCAACGCGGCGAATATGGCGATTCCGATTCGCTTCGCGGTCGAACTACTTCGCAAAGCAGGTTGGAAATCGCCGGAAGAAACAAAAAATGAAGCGGCGAGTCAAAATCAAACCGCGAGCGCGAATACGAATACGGCGACAACACAAAGCAAGGCGCAGTAAATTAATTACGAAATTCAAATTACGAATTATGAATTGAAGAAAAATCCCGACATTCGTAATTTGAATTTCGTAATACGCAATTTTATGAATAGTCTGGTTTTTTCAAATATGCTTCATCGTCCGGCGCGAACGGTTGTCAGCGTTTTGGGTATTGCCGTCGGGGTTTTGCTGATTGTTTTTACTATCGGTCTGGCGAACGGCACGATGCGTGAACGCGCGGCGCGTGAAGCAAATGTCGGTGCGGAAATTATGTTTTACGCTTCGGGAAAACCGGGAATGAGCGGCTCGGAATCGTTCCGTTTGCCACTTTCTTTGGCAAATGATTTAACGAAAACCGAAGGCGTAAAATCCGTCGTTCCAATTGCTCAAAATTCCGTTTCAGCCGAAGATAATAACACGGGAAACCGTCTGATTGACGGCGTAAATTTTGACGAATACGCGCAGGTTGCCGGACTCGCTATCGTTCAAGGTCAAAAACTTTCGACCGGCGGCGACGAAGCGATTATTGATACGGGCTGGCAAAAACAGAAAAAATTAAACGTCGGTGATACGCTGAAACTTTATGAACGCGATTTCAAGATTGTCGGAACTTACGAACCGGCTGCCGGCGCGCGAATCAAGATTCCACTTGAAACGATGCAGACACAGCTTGGCGGCGAAGGCAAAGCATCGGCGTTTTTGGTCAAAGTCAAAGACGGTTTCGCTCCTGAAAATGTCGCCGAATCATTAAACAAAACTTTTCCCGACAATCAAATTCTTTTGACAAAAGATTTGGAAGAGCTTTATATGCAGGGAATTCCCGCGCTCAATGTTTTTTTGAACGTGATAATCGGCGTGGCGGCGGTCATCTCGGCATTGGTTATTTTGCTGACGATGTACACGACCGTTACCGAGCGCACCAGACAAATCGGGATTATGAAATCGCTCGGTTTATCAAATTCGGGAATCGCCTGGATTGTTACGCAGGAAGCATTGCTGATTAGCTTTTGCGGCATTGTCGGCGGAATTTTGCTGACGATTGTTTTGAGATTTTTGCTCGCCCGCGTTACGACTCTGGAAGTTGAAATAAGTCCTTTTGTTTTAATCGTAACATTCATTGCCGGACTCACCGGCGGCGCGCTCGGCGCGCTTTATCCCGCGCTTCGCGCCGCGCGTCTGGACGCGGTTGATGCTTTGAGTTACGAATAATTACAATCAATTTTAAGAAAGCAAGTTGTTTAGCGATGCGATTTAACAATCAAGTCGCTTTAATTTTTATGCAAAACAAATTATTAACCGACAGTAAATTGGCTTTTATTGGCTGCGGCGTGATGGCGGAATCAATCATCGCCGGACTTTTGCGAAAAGATTTGGTGAAGCCAAACAAAATCGTCGCATCACATCCGCGCGGCGAGAGACGCGCCGAACTCGAAAAACGATATAAAATTCAAGTGTTTGAACACAATGCCGATGCGGTGAAAGCCATCGGAGCGGATGAATCAATCGTCGTGTTGTGCGTCAAACCGCAGCGCATCAAACATATTTTGGCGGAACTGAAAAATGTCGTTTTGCCCGAACAGCTTATTATTTCAATCGTAGCAGGCGCGACCGTTCAGATGATTTCGGAAACACTCGACAACACTCTCGTCGTTCGCGCGATGCCGAATACGCCTTCGCAAATCGGACAAGGAATGACGGCTTGGACTTGCGCTTCCGAAGTCTGCGAAAAACATCGGGCGCAGGTGAAAGAATTGCTGACGGCACTCGGAAAAGAAATTTTCGTGGAAACCGAAAATATGATTGATATGGCGACTTCTTTGAGCGCGACTGGTCCGACTTATATTTTTACGTTTATGGAAGCGATGACCGACGCGGGCGTTCACCTCGGTTTTTCGCGCCACGTTTCGCAGGAACTCGTCCAACAAACTATTCTCGGCTCCGTTTTGTTCGCCATCGAATCGGGCAAACATCCGGCTGAGCTTCGTAATATGGTAACTTCACCCGGCGGAACTTCTGCCGAGGCGATTTACCAAATGGAAAAAGGAAGTTTGCGGACTGTTTTATCGAAGGCGATTTACGCGGCGTATAAACGGGCGGTTGAGCTTGGAAAGAAGTGAGGAAAGGTCGGATTTACAGGAGAAGAACTATTTTCGTTCGGGTTTCAAATGCGTATTTATATTGACGCTCTGAATTTTAAAGACGACTCGCACCGTATCCGAGCGTTGGTCGAGATGTGCGGGAACAAACGGCGGCGCGTAATTCGGGTCTGATTTCAAAGCATTTTCAAGCTCGCGCACGGCTCGACGGTTACGCGAAGGCTCGACGACTTCATCAATTCTGGCTAAACCGTTGCCGAAAACTTCCGCGACAACTACGACCTCATCATCCTTCATCTTTCCGCGCACAAACGATTTGGTTAAAGCAATCAAAGCGCCCTGCGGATTAATCGAAGGCGATTCACCTGAAATCGCAAGATGCGGCACGTCAAAATTCTGTGCGGACGATTCATAATCGCCGGAATTTGCCTTTGGATTAGCATTGGCGAGCAAAACAGTTGGTTTGCTCATCGGTTGAAGCCGAGCAATTTCGCTGTTTTGCCCAATTTTATTGGGATTGAGTAGTAAAGCCCACAAAAGTCCGAACGTCAAAATGACTGACGCAATCGTGCCGACGCTGTAAGGCATAAAACGCATCAACAACCATTCGCGGAAATTTTCTGTAAAAACGCTTTCCGGTTTTCGCTCAATCGTTCCCGTTTCCAACGCAACACTATTTCTCACCGATGCCAACAAATCACTCGGCATTTCGGGACGCGGCAACACGCGCAGACTGTTCCGCAGCGATTGAAATTCCGCCGCTTTTTGACGGCACAAAGGACACCGCGCCAGATGCTCGTCCGCGCCTGCGCGTTCTTCGACAGTCAAAATATCATCCAGATAAACCGGCAGATTAAGTTGTAAATTCTCGCATTTCATTATTTTATTTTCAGACTTCGGTTTCTGAATAATCCAAAATCTAAAATCCAAAATTGAATGACTGACTGACCCCGGCTGTTTTCTTTCACGTTCGCAAGAAAACAACGGTTTGTCCGAATAGGAGTTTGATTGGCAATTTCAAGTTTTCAACTTATTGGTTGTTGTTGGTCTATTTTTCAAATATAGCCGAAAACATTTTCGCTACCTTTCAAATTTCGCTCCGAACCACTCGCGTCACCTTCGACCTCTTGGTTGGCACCGATTTGGTTAAATTAAAGTGATACCGGGGCGAGTCAATCATTCAATTGGTTCGGTCTTTGGGTTTCGGTCTTAGGTCTCAGAAAAATTACAAAGACCAAAGTCCGAAGACCAAAAACCGTTTTTCAAATATCAAAATTCACTTAGCTTCTTTCTCAATTCTTCGCGTCCGCGGGCGATGCGCGATTTCACAGTGCCGATGTTTATCTCCAGCGCAGCGGCAATTTCTTCATAGCTCAAACCTTCGATGTCGCATAAAACAACGGCTTCCCGAAAAATTACCGGCAAATCCCACAATGCCTTTGTCAAAACCTTTTCGCGTTCACGCCCAAGAATCGCGTCTTCGGGATTGGCGGAATTGCTCGAAATCGTTTCGCTCAAAGGCGTTTCGCCATCGCCGATTGGCGTGTCCAAAGAATCAGTTTTTTCGCGTTGTCTGCGTTTCCACCAGCGAAAGCGGTTGCGCGACTCGTTGATTGCAATCCGGTAAAGCCACGTTTTCAAATCCGCTTCGCCGCGAAAATTCTTTATCGCTTTGAAAGTTTGCAAAAAGGTTTCCTGCGTCAAATCACTTGCTTCTTCAGCATCTTCCGTCAAGCGATACAGTAGCGCGTAAATGTCGTTTGTGTATCGGAAAACGAGCGTGTCGAAAGCCGCCGCGTCGCCTGATTTCAAATTTTCAATAAACTCGGCTTCGACGGATGAGCCGACAGAAGTCGCGCGTGTCGCCAGAGCAACCGCTGCCATTTCTTCCTCGCCAATTGTGATTGACTTGCCGAAGAACATCTCCTGCCTGTTTCCTTTCTCAAAATAAGAGAATTTCAAATTGCTCACCCGCGTTTTCCGCGAACTATTAACTTAGACACCGATTTTTCAAAATTGTTCCTGAAAAAAATAAAAAAGTTTTTTAGCTTGTTCGTTTTGCCTTTCACTTTGTCTTTGCTTGCTATCATCGGCGTTTTACGATAAATTGACTCTTTTACAAAAAAACTTACCAACAATTATATAACGATTCAGCAAGAAACAATTGCAATAATTTAGCAAAAAATTTAACGAGTAATTTAATAATGGCGAGAAAAAAAAGACAGATACCCGAACAATTTAAAGCACCCGTTCGGGAAGATAAAAACAAGACGGTTTACCAGGACGAATTTCAAACCGGAGTCGGCAGAAAGGTTGAAGAATACGGCAATCAGTTTGCGGGCAAAAGCAAAAATATTCTATACGCGCTGGCGGCGGTTGGCGTTTTAGCTCTGCTCATCGGAATTTTTTATGCCTACAATCGGCGTTCAAATAACGCCGCGCAAACCGCGCTCGGCAAAGCGATTGAGACTTCGCAGACGAAGGTCAGCGAGTTGCCCGTTCCGGCAGGCTCGACCGACAAAGTTTTTAAAACTGAAAAGGAACGCGCCGAAGCCTCAATCAATGAATTTCAAATTGTCGCGGACAAATTCGGAAATCCCGTGCAGGAAAAAGCAAAATATTTTATTGCGGTCAACCGTTTGATGATTGACCGACCGACTGCGATTCAAGAACTCGAAGTTTTGTCAAAAAACAGTGGCGAAGTCGGGACACTTTCCACATTTGCGCTCGCGCAGGCGAAAACCGATGACGGCAAGTTGGACGAAGCCGCCGCGCTTTACAAGGAACTCGCCGACGTTTCGAATCCGATTCTGGCTAAAGACACAATTAATTTTGAACTCGCGCAAATCTACGAAAAACAAGGCAAAACCGTCGAAGCCGCCGACCTTTATTACAACATCGCCAAGCCAGCCAGCGAAGCCAAAGATTTGGACGACAAACCGATTCCGATGTCGCAAACCGCCCGCGAAGCACAACAAAAGCTCGAAGCATTAAATCCAGAAAAGGCGAAGGAAATCAAAGTACCCGAAATCGCGTCGCCGGGCAGCGGAATGCCTGTCGAAGTGCCTGCCGGTTCAGGAAGCAAAACATTAACTTTCTAAGTCTGCTCAAAAACTTAAAGATAGCCATTTGACCAAAGTCTTAAAGAGTTATGAACGTTTGGTTAACATAGCCTAATACCCAAACGTTCATAACTTTACTTTCTAAAGACAATTCCAAAAATCACGTTATTGGTCGTTTCTAAGTTATAATCAATTCAAAGAGGAAATTCCGAGCGTGAACGACATTGCAGTGGAACAAACAGCGAATGTTACGGCACAAAAAACTTCTGCCGTCGTAACGAATTCGCATAAAATCACAAGTATTCGGGTTTTCCCGAACAGCTATTTCGCCGCGCTGCTGCTGTCCGCGTTCTTTTCAGCTTTTCTGATTTATCTGGAAATTGATTGGGCGGGATTTCTGCTTTTTATCGCTGGTTGGACGTTTTTTCCCGTTCTTCTTTGGACAGACCGGATAGTTTTTGACGGAAAAAGACTAACCCGCACCGGAGTTTTGCCGCGCATCTGGGCTTGGCTCAACAATTTTCGTTACCGCTTGAAACTTTCCGACATTGAACAAGTCGAAACTCAATCGCTGCGTGCCTTAAAACGCGGCGGAAATGTTTTTTATCGTTACCGAACTTCTATTCAAGGCAAAAATCTAAAATTCGCATTTGCTTCAGGCGACAAAGATTACCGGCAAATGATTCACCGGATTTTTCCGCTCTTGCCGGAAAACGCGCTCGACAATCGTTCAATTGAGTTGCGCGATTATCTGCCTGACCCGAAGGAAATTTTAATGAAAGTCGAATTTGCGAAAATCCCTTCTGCTGATGTGTTGGAAAGTTCCCTGAACAATGCGAAGACCGTCAATAAGAACCGGCGCGCAAGGTTTAAGAATAAAGAAATTGGCAGTAAAGAAGTAGAAAAACCGGATTATCTGCACCGACTCGCCAACGAGCTTCGGCTGTCGGGCTATCTTTTGCAATCACTCGAAGCATTTCGGCGCGCGCTGGTTTTAAATCCAAAGGATGCGTGGCTTATTTTCGATTTTGCGCGTTGTCTCCATTCGTTTGCCGGTTCGGAACACAATAAAAATCTCGAACGAAAGGCATTTGCCGCGCTTCGCATCGCGGAAAAGCGCGGGCAAGCAGACGGCGAATTTTTGGCGCGTTTGGGCGAGTGTTATTTTCAATACGGCAAACGGAAACGCGCTCGCCAAGCCTTTCAAAAAGCTGTGGATGTGGCGGATGAAAGTTTTCGTTCGGTCAGAGGCTTAGCTGAAATCGCGCTCAGAGAAGGCAAAATCGCGCACGTTATTCATCATTTTTCGACCGCCAACCGGCTTGCCGAAACATCTGCGCTGCGCCGCTGGACGCAAAGCGAGAGCGAGTATTTCTCGCGCTTGAACGCCGATGAAGATTATATGGAATTGGAAATCAGCCGCGTCAATTTGCTTGAAAACTTGGACGGCTTGAAAAAGACGGCTCTACGCGCCGCGCTTTTCGGTTTCCCCGCGATTCTCTTCGGTTTGCTGGCGGAAGATAATTTAATTGCCAATCTCGGCTGGGCGATATCGTCGGCTGCAATTTTAGTTTGGGCTGGTCTGTTTGCCAGTCAAAACTTGCTTTCCACGCGCCTGCCGGTAGATTTAGAGGAAGAAGATTGAAATTCGTAATTTAAGAATTTATGGAATCACTGACGGATTTTCTACACGCGGTCAAAGATTTTCTCAATCCGAAATTTTTAATAGATTATTTATTAAATCTGCTCGGAGCGTATGTCTATCTCGGATTGTTTTTTATCGTCTTTGCCGAAACCGGTTTGGCAATCGGATTTTTTCTGCCGGGCGATTCCCTGCTGGTTGTTTCAGGACTTTTCGCGGCGGCGGGAAAATTAAACGTCGCGCTCGTCCTTATGGCGTTTTTTCTCGGCTCGGTCATCGGCGACTCAACCGGATACTGGACGGGCAAAGCCATGGGCAAAACACTTTTTAATCGTGAAAACTCATTTATTTTCAAACCGAGCCGCGTCGAAAAAGCCAAACTGTTTTTTGAAAAACACGGCGTGAAAACAATTATTCTGGCGCGGTTTGTGCCGATTGTGCGAACATTCGCGCCGCTCGTCATCGGCGCGACCGAAATGCCTTACCGAAGGTTTTTGCCATACAGTATTTTGGGCGGTTTATTGTGGATTTCGAGTATGGTTTTGGCAGGTTATTTTCTCGGCGGCGTTGTCGAACGCGCATTGGGCATCAAACTCGAAGACCATATCGAAAAAGTTGTAATCATTGTTGTTTTGCTTTCAATTCTGCCGCCGATAATTGAAGTGTTGAAACACAAATTCGGGAAAAAGACGCAGGCAGAAACAACTTGAACAAAAAATCGCGGATTTAAAATTCTAGTAGTTTGACTTCAAATCCTTCGTAACATAGAATTTGTAAGTCGAGTTTATCGGGGCGTAGCGCAGCACGGTAGCGCGCTCGGTTCGGGACCGAGAGGTCGGATGTTCAAATCATCTCGCCCCGACCAACCAGAAAAAGGCTGTCATTTAAGATTAAATGACAGCCTTTTCCATATAAATCTTCATTGTATTTTATGTTCTTAAAATTTATAGCGATACTGCACCATCAAATTTCTGCCCGCGCCGTCAACGCCCCAACTGGGATTGCGATGAAACTGGTCGAAGATATTTTCAAACTGAACAAAAAACTGGGAATTTTCACTGAAATTAAATCCGCCGCGCAAATTAAATAAACCGTAACCGGGCAACCGGGTGAAAAGCGGAACGCTGGTATCGCTGTCGGCAATAAACACGCCATTACTAGTTGCGCCGAGCGGCAGCAAACGGTTTTGGACTTGAGCGAGCGTCTCGCCCGTCGCAATTAGAGTGCCGCCCGCTGAACCGCATTGACCGTTTATTCCCGGCGTAGTTATTCCGCGCACACACGCGCCGCGCCGGAAAAAGTTTTGAATTTGCGTTCTGGAACGCGGCGCGCCGGTGCGCCGGTCGCTTAAATCGAGACTTGAGAGACGGTCTTGTTTATCGGCGAGCGTCGAATAGGCTTCAATCCAAAATCTTCTCCGAATCGGTGAATACCGCAAGCTTAAAAATCCGGTCGGCGGCGGCGTTCCGCCTTCGATATTCGGCGGCAGTCCGGTCGCTTTGTCTTCGGCGTGGATGTAAGTGTAATTGCCTCTAAATTTCAGTTCGTTGGTGATGCGTGTTTCGAGTTCGTATTCGATGCCGTAAAGTCTCGCAGCCGTGAAATTAGAACGAACGAGAACCGGCGCGGTCGAAAGCGGAACAAAAACAACGCCGTTTGCCGATTGCCTGGTAATCGGCTGGTCGCCTAAAAACTGCCCAACCGAACCTTGCGGCAAAATCAACGCCTGTTTGGTTATCGCATCGTTTATATCCAGCCGAAAAGCGGTAAATTCAGAATCAAAACGCTTGTTGGTATAGCGAATGCTCGCGTCGTAATTATTGCTGAACTCCGAACGCTGCCGGGCGACGGGCAGACCGGTCGAAACTGCTGTGCTACCGGCGGTTGTGCCAATTGTTCCGCCTAAATTTATCGCCGTCGTATAATCAATTTCAAAACCGTCGCCGGTTAAACCGAGGGTCCCCAAATCGGTGATATTCGGGTAACGAAATCCGCGACTGTAATTAAAAGCCACACGCAAACCATCAAACACACGCGCCACCGCACCGATGCGTCCCGAAAAATCGGCAACGCGCAATTTGTCGTCACTGAAGAGAGTTTGCCCGTTCACAATGGGGCTGTCGGCGGCTCGCACTTTGTAATACGCGCCGCTGTAACGCAACGCGCCCGTTACCCGCAACCTGTCTGGGATTGCCTGCCACGCATTTTGGATAAAGATTCCGCCCGTATCGAAACGCGCTTCGTCGGGAATGCGGGGACGCGATAGAAAAGAAGTGTTGTTTGCCGGATTAAAGGTAAATGCCGGAGCATTTACTTTTTCGTGATAAAAATCGCCGCCGACTAAAAAAGAATTTCTGAACGGCAATTCTTTATCGAGAAAAAAGCTCGCGCCGGTTGCAGTTGTGCGTTCGTATTGATGCGTAACAGTTCCGAGCGGATTTCCCTGCCCGCCTTGATTGACGCGCTCTTCGCGCTGACTGTTGTAGGACGCAGTGAATGACGCTGTATCGAAAAAGCCGAAATTTTGTTTGACGTAGCGCAGATAAGCAAAATCCAACATCAAGTTTCTCAAATCGGCAATCAAATTTCCGTCGCCGCCGAGCAGTTGGTCATAGCGTTTGCCGCCGTCCTGCTGGCTGCGCTGGTAATAAAAGCTGATTTGCTGGTCGCCTCTAGGCGCGTAGTTCAAGCGAAACACTCCGCTGTATTGCGTAAAAGCCGTGTCGGGCAAGCGGTCGCCGTTGATGATATTTGACGGCAATCCGAGAAATCGCGTAACCGCCGCGTGCGAGTCAAGCCCGCCAGCCGGACGTAAAGTATTAATGCGTCGAGCGGCGAGGTTGGCATAACCGCCGAGTTTATTCGTGCCGTAACTCAATAATGTCGAACTGCCGAAACCCAAATCCGCGCTGCTAAAGAACGAATTAAATTCGCCGTGAAATTCGGCTTTGTCCGAGCCGAAAACAGGCGACTTAGTTAAAAGATTGACTGTTCCGCCGAGCGAATCCGAACCGTATTGCGCGGAATTCGGACCGCGCAGAACTTCGATTGACTGCAAGCCGCTCGGCTCGTTGAGGTTGAAAAAAGTATTGATACCGCCGCGCTGCGCTCCGTTCGTAAAGCGCACGCCGTCAACATAATTAACGACATTTTTCCCCGTCAGACCACGCACAACAACCGCACCGATGGTCGGACTCGTCGTCTGCACATTCAAACCAACTTCTTCTCTGCCGACACTCGATAACACGGTCGCCGCTCGCTCCAAAATTCGATTTGAACCGATAACATTCGTCGCCTGCGGAACATTTTCGCGCTCGGCGGATTGCCCGACCTCAGCCGTTACCGTTATCCGGCTTTCCCCAATCGCCAAAACGATTTCCAGATTTTCCGCCGCGCCGGAATTTGTTTGAACCAATTGTCTCTGCACCGCAAAACCGTCAGCCGCGACTCGAATTTCATATTTGCCGGCGGTCAAATTTTCAAACGTGAACGAACCGCTCGCGTTGCTAACGGTTCGCCGTTCTATCCTGGTTTGCGTATTCAAAAGAAATACACGCGCACCGACAATAATCGCGCCGTTCTGGTCTTTGACGACTCCGCCGATTTTGTTTTGATTTGCTGCCTGCGCAGTTATCGAAACGGTAAAACAAATAATCGCTAAAAAAGACAGAAAGAAATTTTTCATAATCAGTTATTGCAGGCGCACTCAAAAGTTTCAGCTATTATAATTTTCCAGCTTCAATCAAATTCTATTGATAGAAATTCAGAAAGGCTTAATGAAAATTACAACTAAACACTTTAACAGTGTCTTTGATGAACTAAAATCAGCAATCGTTGTTACATCAGATTTCTTTGAAAAACATCATATACACTTGAATAAATTGATTTTATAAATAAAAAAGCGCAAATTTCAATAATCGCGCTTGTTATAAATTCGTTTGAGAAAAGATTTATTCAGTTTGATAAGTTGCGACGCTGGTCGGCGTTTCATAACAGCGCACTTTGTAGACTTGAACTCTATCGTCGTCAACACGCGACGCAATATACTCCAAAATATAACGCGCCAAGTTTTCCGCCGAAGGATTTAATTCTTCGTCAAACGGCGGAAGCTCGTTGATGTTGCGGTGGTCGAGATAATTAACAATCTCGTCCGCCGCCGTTTTCAAATCGCCGAAATCAATCAGCAAACCGATATTATTTAGCTCCGCGCCGCGGACGAAAATCTCGATTTTATAATTGTGTCCGTGCAGGTTTTCGCACTTTCCCTTGTACCCGCGCAATTGGTGCGCGCTGGAGAAATTGCGTTCAATCATTACTTCGTAAAATGATGGCATATTTCAAAATCTTCGGTATGTATATTCAACCATAACCAACACGGAGACAGGCTGCCCATCCTTTACCGCCGGATTGAATTTAATTTTTCTTGCCGAATTAAGAGAATTTTCGCTAAAACGTTGACAGTCGGAAGACTTTAAAGATTTAACATCGCTTACCTTTCCCGATTTGTGCAAAACAACCGAGACCCGGACAAAACCTGAATCGTTGCCGCACATTCTATCGGTTGAAGGATGTGGTCGCTTGATTATCTTTGCTTTTTGGTCAACTTCGCTTTGTTTATAAACCTTTTCATCTTCACTTTTTTGAATTGAAGTTACGGAACTGTTATTTTGTGCAAATGAGTTTCCCAAAAACAACAAAAGCATAAACAATGCAAATAACGGAAAATCAAACTTTTTCATAATTGCATCTCCTTTTCTGAAAATAAAGTCAACATAATTTTACATTATACAAACTTATTCAGAAACATTTTTCCGACTTCTTTCCAACCGTCATTAGTTGTATGAAAAGCCACATCATTCGCGCCGCCGATTATTTCCCAAAAAAATTTATGACCTTCGCGGCGGCGTATCAAATTCCAAGCTAAAAGCGGATGCTGCGAAAACAATTCAATGGAATTTAGAATGCTCCAAACTAATCTTTGCGGAATTTTCATTTCTAGCTCGCTTTCGTAACGGTTCAAATAATGTTTGCCGTCGTAATCGTTAAATTTGCCGCTTGCCCAATCATTCATTTAAAGCGGCGAGCATTGATTTCATCTCCGAAAATTTGCGCCACGTCTCTAAGTTCACTCGTTATTTTACAACGCGGCAAGCTGTTCAGAAAATCTCTGCCGTAGCCTTTTGTTTTTAGGCGCGGGTCGAGCAGCGCAATCACGCCTTTATCCGTCTTGCTTCTAATCAATCGTCCAATTCCCTGTTTTAGAGAAATAACCGCTTGCGGAACGCTGTAATCGAAAAACGATTTGCCGCCGTTGTCGTCTATAAAACGGGTTCGCGCCGCGACAATCGGGTCGGTCGGGACGGCAAACGGAAGTTTGTCTATGATGACGCAGGAAAGCTGTTCGCCCTGCACGTCAACGCCTTGCCAAAAGCTGGAAGTCGCAAACAAAACCGCGTTCGGCGTGCGGCGAAATTTTTCCAGCAGTCCGGCTTTTGACATCGAGCCTTGCACAAAACACGGAAAATTGACGCGCATCGAAACGAGTTCAAAGAGCGTGTTCATCGAAAAATTACTTGTTGATAAAACAAAAGCGCGTCCGTTTGTAACTTGCAGAAGTTTGACGATTTCGCTTGCCGCCATTGGTGAAAATTCGGGCGAGCGCGGGTCGGGCATCGCTTTCGGTAAATAAATTATCGCCTGTTTTTGATAATCGAAAGATGTCGGCGCAAGCAAGGTTTCGGTTTTTTTATTGTCTTCGTTCAAACCAAGACGGTCTTTGATAAAATCGAATTTGCCGTTTGACGAAAGCGTCGCGCTGGTTAGAATGACGGTTTCCAATTTGTCGAAAAGTTTTTCCTGCAAAAGTGTCGAAACGTCAATCGGCGACGCTCTAAGAAACATTCCCTTGCCGCGTTTTTCGAGCCAATAGACGTAATTTTTTTCGGCTTGCGAGCAGACGAATTCTAAATCAAAACGAGTTTGACGCACGCGGCGCACGAGGCTTTCGGCTTCGGTCATTTTATCTGCGAAAACATCTATCGCGGATTCGAGACGTTCAAGCGCGCCGTCTAAAATAAAATACGCTTCGCCGAGCGGCGTCGGTTGAATTTCGCCGACGTTCGCCTTTTGCGCGAAAGCATTCGGCGCGAGCGGAAAGCGTCCGTCCTGTGTGCGAACCTGCGTGAAGCGAATCCAGAATTGGTCGGCAAGACCGATGATTCTCGCGGCAAGTTTCGTTAAATCTCTGGTAACAATCGCGTCGGTAATCGGCAAAGCGTCGGCATCGCGGACGAGTTCGTCAATCTGAAAGCTCGACACTTGAAAGCCGAAATAATCGGCGGCGATGTCTTCGATTAAATGCGCTTCGTCGAAAATCACGGCGGCGTAATCGGGCAAAACTCTGCCGTATTCGTTGCCGCGCAAATTCAAATCGGCGAAAAATAAATGATGATTAACAATTACGATGTCGGCATCTTCGGCTCTGGCTCGCATTCTGGTGATATAACACGGATCGAAATCTGGGCATTTCTGACCGAGACAAGTTTCCGATTTAGCGTTGATTCTGCTCCAGAACGGAATGTTTTCCGGCAAATTCGTCAGTTCCGACTTGTCGCCTGTTTCAGATTCACGCGCCCAGTGGCGAACTTCCTCGAAATAATCCATCTCGTCCAAACCTTCGAGAATCGGCTGGTTTTCCGCTTTGGCAATTCGGTAAAGGCAAGCGTAATTTGAGCGTCCTTTCATCGCCGACGCGGTGAATTTTTTCGGCAAAACTTTTTGCAGAAACGGAATGTCTTTTTCCATCAATTGTTCCTGCAAATTTTTTGTTCCGGTCGAGATAATGACGCGCTTTTTCTGCCCGATTGCCGCCGCGATTGCCGGAACAAGATAAGCCATCGTCTTGCCCGTTCCCGTTCCCGCTTCGACGATTAAATGTTTCTTTTCTTCAAACGCACGCAAAACTGCTTCCGCCATCTTGATTTGTCCGATGCGGTATTCGTAATCTTTGTGATGCTTTGCGATGATGCCGTCTCTGCCGAAAATTTCTTCCACTTTGTTTTTGATTAGTTTCTTAGAAGCTGTTTGAAAACTCAGGATAGTTGACTATCAGCCCATCAGTTTGGGTAAATTTCAGTTGTGAACAAAAAATATCCGACTGATTTAACTGATAGTCAATGGAATCATATCAAAGATTTCT
>JAABUN010001503.1_pt1 | contig 50567 bp, 48 predicted proteins | sample 5559311 | NCBI WGS metagenome assembly JAABUN01 (sample SAMN10711877, study PRJNA513370) | rock metagenome | isolation source: Antarctica rocks | place: Antarctica: Victoria Land, Siegfried Peak sud
GCTTAGGCTGATACAACAAAACTGAATGAATTAAATTAAAAAACAAAACACAGGTATCTTATCCCCCTGTGGATAACTCAAAAAATAGTCAACTGATTTCAGGACGATGCATATTCGAAATGTATTTCGCAAACAATGTGTTTCCTTTTAATGAAACTTCTTTATTTTTGTTTTTAAGTTAAAACAATGGATGGACAAACTTTTTGAGATAGTATTTTTAGAGGAAGCGTTTGAGTTTTTAAAAAGCCTTGACAAGAAGCATTACGAAAAAATACTTTATAATATCCGTAAGGCGATATAATATAATAACTGCCGTTACTTTTTAAAGCTCTATCCGTTTAAGGAAATATATTTCCCTATAGTATCTCTTGAATCACTGCCTACAATACTTTTAGTTCCTCTTGTATGAAAGCGTACAGAAACTTTCTTCGGCAGCTCCTGAAATTTCTTAATTATTCGTGCATAGCTCAATTCTCCATGGCAAAAAATTATTTTCCTAATAGAAGTATTTTGAATAAATAAATGCAAGTCTGCAAAAGTACACAGTGCACTTTCTTCTTTTGCATTTGTTGCTGCACGGCCTGTTATCCTTTCCTCTAGTCCTGCGTTCGCTAACAAAGTTTTTACTTCATCATATTCCTCTTCAGATCCTGCTATTATTGTCAGATGTTGCCTTTTACACTCATTTTTGCCTTTTTTAAACCTGAAAAAAATATTAGTTGCATAAACTGCAAGCAAGCCTGTTTTAGAACCAACCCTTATAAGTGCTGAAACACCTGCTCTTAACCAGATAGCTTTTTGTATAAAAAATGAAAATACCTGGACAAAGCTGCCGGCATAATGTTTTTTTACAAAAATGCTCATAGCCTGGTAAAACATCTTTACATATTTCAGGCTTTCCTTACGTGTACTTTCACCTTTAAAATGTATAATAGTGCTTTCGCTAAAATAATAATTCTTATACCCTGACTTTTGAATGCGATAGCTCAAATCTATATCCTCTCCATACATAAAAAAATCTTCATCAAAACCTTTCAATTCTATCAGCACATTCTTTTTTGCAAGCATAAAAGCACCGGACAAAACATCAACTTCATGGTTTTTAAATTCATCTAAGTAAGCAAGAGAATAACGCGAAAAAACTCTAGATGCAGGAAACAACCGGCTTAGACCGGCCAGTTTATAAAAAGAAGTGAGCGGGGAAGGGAAAGATCTTTTGCTTTCAGGTAAAAATGTTCCGCTTCCATCTATCATTCTAACTCCCAATGCACCTGCCTCCCTACTTGTTTCCATAAAGGCAATGCACTTAGTAAGAGAATCTTCAGGAATCAATGTATCGGGGTTTAAGAACAATACATACTTTCCGCTGCATTGCAACAGCACCTGGTTATTTGCTTTTGCAAAACCTGCATTTTTAAGATTTGCAATGAATTTAACCCAGGGAAACATAGGCTGCAAATATGCTATACTGTTATCAGATGATGCGTTATCTACTACCCATACTTCTGCCTCGAGATTCTCAATTGCTTTACGTACTGAGCAAAGGCATTGCTCAAGAAAATATTTTACATTAAAATTTACTATTACAATTGACAATTGCAACGAAACCAGTATTGTTAAAAGAGTACGAAATACGGGTTTTTATGCAAATTCAGCAAAAACAAAGAACAAGTATGCTTTTTTATAGACCCAATAAATGATATGTGCTTCGCAAATTATATTATAAGACTAAGACTCTGGTTAAGATTTTTGAAACCAATATGTAATAAAGCCAAAAGATGCACAATAATATGCCCATGAACGTAATGCGTCGCAACGATGATTCATAAAGAACAAATGCTGGTACCCAAAAATAAAGTTTAGAATATTTTTGTCTGGCCAATCAGTTAGTTAAGGTATTAATATTTGCATTTGATAAACCTTTTGTACAACCTTATTGTATTGGTTTTAATGAATGCGTTTACTATAAAAGATATTGAAAACCTTTCTGGTGTTAAAGCTCATACGATACGTATATGGGAACAGCGATATAATTTTTTAAAACCACAGCGTACAGGTACAAACATTCGTTATTATTCAAATGAAGAATTAAAAATCATTTTAAATATAGCGCTGCTGAATAAATTCGGCTATAAGATTTCCCATATAGATAAAATGGATATTGAGGAAATCAATCAAAAGCTATATTCACTCTCGCATGGGCAGGCGCAGCAGGACCTGATTATAAACGAGTTAATTTCTTTTATGGTAGACCTTGATCTTGACAGCTTCGAAGAAATTTTAGACCGGCAAATCCGTGAAAAAGGAATTGAAAAAATAATAAATGACATCATATTTCCTTTTCTTCAAAAAATAGGTATTCTCTGGGTTACAAATAATATAAATCCTGCACAGGAACACCTGGTAACAAACATAATCAGACAAAAGATTCTGGTGGGCATAGATACAACAGTTAGCCAGATAAAGTCAAATAAAATTGCTTTACTATTCTTGCCGGAAGGAGAATATCATGAATTAGGATTGCTTTATGTTTATTATCTTTTAAAAACAAAGGGTGTTAAAGTATTATATCTTGGAGCCGATGTACCACTTGACGATCTGCGTTTTGTAGTAAAGGCAAAAAAACCAGATTATCTATATACACATTTAACTGCAGTCGCCGATAACTTTAATGTAGAGAAATTTATGAATAATATTCATACACAAATTATGGATATCCCGGTAATTGTTTCAGGTCCGCTTACGGCATCTTATAAGAAAGCTATTCCACCAAATTTCGATCTTAAAAAATCATTGGAGGAAGTAAAAGATTTCATTTCCTGATTTTATCTGTCCTGGTATTGCACCACAAAACTTGTCTTTTCTAAATCCAATTTAATATTTGTTCGTATATGATCTGTAAATAAAGATGCAGGCGAAATTTTTATTGTCCCAAATAAATAAAATTTGATAATTATTTTCAACTAAGCCTGCTAACACTATTTGTTGATGTAATCTGAAAACTGTTTATAGTTTTTTTAAAAAAAATTAAACAAAAATATTTTGCTTTTAAAAAAACTTGTTTAACTTTGAAGTATGAAAGTCTAAACATAATAGTATGTCAACAATAGAATTTAATCAATTACTACTTACAAATGCTGAATTTTTAAGGCCTTTTGCTATTACGCTTACACATGATAACGAAATAGCTAAAGATCTTTTCCAGGAAACCCTTTTCAGGGCTTTGGCTAATAAAGAAAAGTATAATGTTGGAACAAATATTAAGGCATGGCTCTATACAATAATGCGTAATATTTTTATAAATGATTATCGCAAGAAAGCGAGGCAGAATACCGTTTTAGATAATACTCCAAATGAGTTTTTACTTGATTATAATCAAACAACGTCAAGTAACTCTGCAGAAGTTACTTTACAATTAAAAGAGATACAAGCCTCCATTCACGAGCTTCCTGAAATATTTAAAAAGCCGTTTTTACTTTATTTCGATGGCTTCAAGTACCATGAAATTGCGGGCATGTTAAAAGAACCTTTAGGAACTATAAAGAGCAGGATACATTTTGCCAGGAAACTTTTAAAAGCTCAAATTCAGCGATATTAATTTGTAGTCGATGCCTGTAAAAAAAGTAGTGATTATCGGGAGTGGATTTTCAGGATTATCTGCTGCATGCTTTATGGCAAAAGCCGGCTGGCAGGTAAGTGTTGTAGAAAAGCATTCTATTCCCGGAGGAAGGGCAAGAAAGCTGGAGGCTGAAGGGTTTACTTTTGATATGGGCCCAAGTTGGTATTGGATGCCAGACGTTTTTGAACGATTTTTTAACCAGTTTAGTAAAACTGTTTCAGATTATTATACGCTTTCACGTTTAAATCCATCTTACCGTGTTTATTGGCAGGAAGGAGCTCTTGATATTCCTGCAGATTACAAAGAGCTATGTCAGGTATTTGAAAGTATTGAGCCGGGAAGTTCAAAACAACTAGATCTTTTTTTACAAGAAGCCGCTTTTAAATATAAAACAGGAATGCAAAAACTTGTTTTTAAACCAGGCTTATCTGTTAGTGAATTTATTGATTGGGATGTTATGAAAGGCTTTGTAAAACTTGACCTTCTTCGTTCCATAAAAAGTCATGTAGCTCATTATTTCAAAGATGCACGGCTAAGAGAATTAATGGAGTTTCCTGTTCTGTTTTTAGGTGCTTTACCTGAAAATACTCCTGCACTTTATAGCTTAATGAACTATGCCGACATAACAGGCGGCACATGGTTTCCAAAAGGTGGCATGTATAGTATAGCTGAGGCAATGTATGAATTGGCAAAGGAATTAGGTGCGTCTTTTTTCTTTAATCACAACGTAACAAGTCTTCGGGTTTCAAATGCGGTGTTGAATAACGTTGTAACCTCATCAGGAGATTTTGAAGCAAATGCAGTCATAGCAAGTGCAGATTATCATTTTACCGAAACACAACTTTTACAACCTGAATACCGAACCTATTCTGATAAGTATTGGAAAAGCAGGGTTATGGCTCCTGGTTGCCTTATATACTATGTTGGGCTTAACAAGAAATTGCAAAATATAAGACACCATATGCTTTTTTTTGATGCGGAATTTAGGCAACATGCAGAAGAAATATATACAACAAAAGAATGGCCCCGTGAACCTTTATTTTATGTAAGTGTTACAACTGCAACAGATGAGTCATTGGCACCACAAGGTTGTGAAAACCTGTTTTTCCTTATCCCTGTTGCTCCCGGTTTACATAATGATAATGAGGAATTGCGTGAACATTATTTTTCTAAGATTGTAAATAGAATGGAGAAGCAAATTGGCCAGAATATAACCGATAGTATCATTTATAAAAAAACCTATGCGCATAGCGATTTTGTAAATGATTATAATTCCTTCAAAGGAAATGCTTATGGATTAGCCAACACTTTACTGCAAACCGCTTTGTTGAAACCTTCTATTAAAAGTAAAAAAGTTAAAAATCTTTTTTATACGGGTCAGTTAACGGTACCGGGGCCGGGAGTACCGCCTGCTTTGATTAGTGGTGAGGTGGCAGCTAAACAATTATTAAAAGATTTTAGACGTTAAATGCTTATCAGTCAATACAGAAATTGATAACGCTATTATTAGACAAGTAAAACTGAAAGGGCTATGATGCACCTATTTTACGAGGTAAGCACGGAGTGCAGTAAGATAACTACAAAAAAATACAGCACTTCTTTTTCATCTGCAATAAAGCTCCTGCATATCGATCTTCGCACGCCTATATATAATATATATGGTTTTGTAAGATTTGCAGATGAGATTGTAGATACATTTCATGGGTATGATCAAAATGCTTTATTGCAGCAATTTAAAATTGAAACTTTCCAGGCAATTGAAAAAGGCATAAGCCTAAATCCTATATTGCACAGTTTTCAGCAAACTGTTAATCATTATGGTATTGCTATACATTTGGTAGATGCCTTTTTTAAGAGTATGGAACAGGATTTAAAAAAACTTGAATATGACACGCAAACATATAATGAATATATATATGGCAGTGCAGAAGTGGTAGGTTTAATGTGTCTTAATATATTTTGCGAAGGTGACATGGAAAGATACAGTGAATTAAAGCCTTACGCTCAAAGCCTTGGAGCAGCTTTCCAGAAAGTTAATTTTTTAAGAGATGTAAAGGCAGATACACAAAATCTTGAAAGAATGTATTTTCCCGGCTGTAATCTTTTGAATATTTCAGAGGCAGAAAAACGGCATATCGAAGCAGATATTCAAAAAGACTTTGAGCATGCTTACAAAGGCGTCCTTATGTTGCCGGTAAAAGCTCGCTTCGGTGTTTATGTGGCTTATAAATATTATATGTCTTTATTCAATAAAATAAGAAAAGTACAGGCAAAACGGATAATGGAAGACCGAATAAGAATCCCTAACTATGGCAAAGCAATGATACTGGCAAAAGCAGGTGTGAGATGCCAGTTTAATATGCTATAGCTTTCCCTTATTTTTACTGCATGGAAGAAGTGATTTTAGTTACAGAACATGACGAGCCAATCGGAAGTATGGAAAAAATGGAAGCTCATTGGAAAGGCGTTCTGCATAGGGCCTTCAGCATATTTATTGTAAATGATCACGAGGAAATGCTTTTGCAGCAAAGGGCTAAAACCAAATATCACAGCAGTGGTCTATGGACAAATGCCTGTTGCAGTCATCCACGTCCGAATGAATTTACTGAAACTGCAGCATTGAGACGTCTGCAGGAAGAGTTAGGATTTACTACCTCAGTTACAAAAATCTTTGAGTTTCAATATAATGCAACTTTTGATAATGGATTAACCGAACACGAATATGACCATGTTTATATTGGCTCTTACTCCGGTAAGATAGTTCCCAATCCTTACGAAGTGCAGGATTATTGTTATAAAAAACTGCAGGAAATCTCAGATACTATACAGTCTCATCCACACAAATACACTGCCTGGTTTTGTATCGCCTTTCCTAAAGTAATGCAATGGATGCATAGCAGGAGAAATATTTTGGAGACGAACATTTGAATATAATTAAGCATCGTCAGACTGTGCAAAAACTAAAAATGGCCTCCTGAGAATCGTCTGTATGAAATTTTTCTCCGGTAGGTATCTGAATGTTTTGACAAAGGGCTCTAGTTTTTGCACAGTCTGTCGTTGTGTCACTCACTTCTGCCGCAAACCTTTATGCAGCTTTTTTTAAATATATTTTCAGGTTTTATTCCAAAAAAAGATTTGATGCACTTCAGAATATGCAAATCTTTATCAACTTTCAATCTCAGTAATTTCTGCTAAAGGTTTTTTCTGTAGTGCAACAAAAATCGTTATGGCTATCCATCCTAACCAAAACATATAAACGCCCAAATGAAAACGTTCACCTAACCAGCGATGAGAAAGTGTGTTCCTAAAATCAGAATAGGAAAAATATAAACCTGCAATTGCTATAAATAATAAAATTGTAAGAATAATATTTGAAGTTGTTTTATTTACTCTTGTAAGCAAAACAGACTGAACGACGAACAGAGCAATCCAAATAATAAATACAAGTAAAGCACCTTTCCACCAGTTTTTTAAGAATTGGTATTGGGTATAAAAGAAACTGATACCTGCTCTGCCTACAAAAGAAATGGCGGATAACAGATATACTGTAATCAGAGAAAATAAAGCTACTGAAATGACTAAAATTGTGTTGTGTTTCATATCGTTATTCTATAAGTCAAAATAAACCCGATAATTTTGAATAGCAAAAAGGACAATTGAAGTTTAAGATTTCACGCCTAGTTGTATAGAAGCAAAGTAACAAAGCAAAAAACACTGTATTTAATCTTTGCGTCTTATGCACTTTCGCGTCTTTGCGTGACATTTGTACTTTCGGCGTTCTTAAATCTATGTCTACTCATCCTAAAGCAATCGTCATAGGAGCCGGCATTGCAGGCATTGCCACTGCTATCAGGCTCGCCGTTCAAAAACTTGATGTAACTGTTTTTGAAAAAAATAATTATCCTGGCGGCAAATTGTCTCATTTTACTTTGGGCGGTTACCGGTTCGATGGAGGGCCAAGTTTATTTACACAACCGGAAAATATTATTGAATTATTTGAGCTGGCAGGTGAGCCGATAGCAGAATATTTTGAATTTAAAAAAGTTCCTTCTTCGTGTAAGTATTTTTATGAAAACGGAACAGTGGTCAATGCATTTGCAGGTGCAACTGCATTTGCAGAAGAAATGAAAACAAAAACCGGTGAAGACCCAAAAAGAGTACTTTCTTACTTAAAGCAATCTCAAAAACTGTACGAAGATATCGGAACTGTTTTTTTAGATTATTCTATTAAGAAAAGAAATAGTTTATTTAAAGCACCTTTGGCAAAAGCAATAAAGGCAACAAGATTAAAATTTGTTCTTGATACATTAAATAGTTTAAATACAAAACATTTTACCCGCCCCGAAAGTGTTCAGTTATTTAACAGGTTTGCTACTTATAATGGCAGTAATCCTTTCAAAGCTCCGGGAATGTTGAGTTTAATTCCTCATCTCGAACTTGGTCAGGGCACTTTCTATCCTAAAGGCGGAATGAAAAGTATAACTGGGGCTTTATATGAATTAGCCCTGAAAAAAGGTGTAAAATTCAATTTTGAAAGTCCGGTACAAAGAATAATAAATGTTGATGGACAGGTAAAAGGTGTAGTGGTTAACGATTCTAATTTTTATGCAGATATTGTAGTAAGTAATAGTGATGTCTATTTTACTTATAAATATTTATTATCTGATGAAAGTAAGGCTAAGAAAATATTGAAACAGGAAAGGAGCAGCAGTGCAATAATTTTTTATTGGGGAGTTAAGAAAGGCTTTTCAGAGCTGGAATTGCATAATATATTTTTCAGTAAAGACTATAAAGAAGAATTTGAGTGTTTATTTGACAAAAAGACAATATCAGAAGACCCAACTATTTACATAAACATAACCAGTAAAATGGAAAGTAGCCAGGCACCTGCAGGAAAGGAAAACTGGTTTGTAATGATTAATGTTCCCGCGAACGAAAAGCAAGATTGGGAAGTTTTGAAAAAACAATGCCGGAAGTCAGTGATTAATAAACTTAACCGGATGTTGAATACTGATATAGAAAGCTACATTGAAGCAGAAGAAACACTCGACCCGGTAAAGATTGAGGAACAAACTTCTTCCTTTATGGGTGCTTTATACGGAACCAGCAGTAACTCAAGGATGGCTGCTTTTCTACGTCATCCGAACTTTAGCTCAACTATTAAAGGCTTATACTTTGCCGGTGGAACTGTTCATCCCGGCGGAGGTATTCCTCTTTGTTTAAAAAGTGCCAGACTGGTAAGCGAATTAATTTATACTGATTCAAAAGAATTGGTTAATCATCACTAAAGAGGCAATAAGGCACATGAAGAAATGGAAGGTTAACAAATTTACAATAGCAACTTTTATTGCAATATTATTTCATGTTAGCGGTTTTATAGGCATGCTGACTTCTAAATACAATTGGTTTGTTGCGAATACTTCTTTAAACCTGCTTATTATGTTTGCTTTAATCATCTGGACACATACAGGTAAAAATGCTGCATTTTTTGCTTTCCTTATTATTTGTTTTGTGACGGGTATGCTAACTGAAATAATCGGGGTAAACACTTCTTTATTATTTGGAAAATATGAATATGGAAAAGTACTCGGACCCGGGATAATAAACGTGCCCTGGCTGATTGGCATAAACTGGGCTACAATAATATACTGTTGCGGAGTTGCTATAGCTCATTTACACAAAAGGATAGAGAGTAAATCTGCTACGGCAGAAAGCTTTCTTTCTCCCCGGATTCAGTTAATATCTTTCATTATTGACGGTGCATTGCTGGCAACTTTTTTTGATTTTATATTAGAGCCCGTTGCAGTTAAACTAGGCTATTGGGCATGGCTTGGTGAAGGAAATATTCCGTTTACAAATTATTTATGCTGGTTTTTAATCAGCTGTTTGTTATTAACTGTTTTTAAGCTGTTAAGTTTTCCTAAGCACAACCAATTCGCAGTACATTTGTTAATTATTGAGTTCCTCTTTTTTGGAGCATTAAGAACTTTTTTATGAATTGGTTAATTTACATTCTTATCGTTATAGGCACTTTTTGCTTCATGGAATTTATTGCATGGGCAACTCACAAGTATATTATGCACAAATGGCTTTGGTTTCTTCATGAGGATCACCATACAAAAGGTTCAGGCTTTTTTGAAAAAAATGATGCATTTTTTTTAATATTTGCCATTCCAAGCTGGCTGTCTATAATGCTCGGCAGTATGAAGGAAATGTATTGGCTCGTAAGCATAGGAGCAGGTATAGCTCTGTATGGACTTGCCTATTTTTTAGTGCATGATATCGTCATTCATCAGCGCTTTAAAATATTTTCGAGAAGTAATAACAGGTATACCAGAGTAGTAAGGTGGGCACATAAAATGCATCATAAACATTTGGATAAAGATAATGGTGAAAGTTTTGGAATGCTTATTGTTGGTGGCAAATACTGGCAAAAAGTAAAAAATGACAGGAGGAGAAACAGGTCAGACTGATGTAGAAATAAATTGTAAATTAAATTAAATGAGAGGCCGTGAGAAATCATGGCCTTAGTTATAATTTCACCACCTAAAAAATATAAATGCAAACGGCTGAAGATATAAGATTATTGAATAGTAAAATACTGAATAATGCGGGGTTTATAGACAGGCTGAGAGCAGAGTTAGGCAAAGTAGTGGTAGGACAATTGTATATGGTAGACCGCTTAATGATTGGTTTATTAAGCAATGGGCATGTATTACTTGAAGGAGTTCCCGGCCTGGCAAAAACTTTAACTATAAAATCTCTGGCACAGGCAATTCAGGCAAAATTCAGCCGAATTCAATTTACACCAGACTTATTACCTGCAGATGTAATAGGTACAATGATTTATAACCAGCAGCGGAATGAGTTCTTAATTAGAAAAGGGCCGATTTTCGCAAATTTTATATTGGCAGATGAAATAAACCGTGCACCGGCAAAAGTACAAAGTGCACTATTGGAGGCAATGCAGGAAAAGCAGGTAACCATTGGTGAAGAAACACATAAACTTGAAGAACCCTTTCTTGTATTAGCTACTCAAAACCCTATAGAGCAGGAAGGCACTTATCCATTACCTGAAGCCCAGGTAGACAGGTTTATGTTGAAGGTAGTAGTAGGTTATCCGTCGAGGAATGAAGAACAGATGATCATCCGGCAGCAAGTACAAGGTACAGAAGTGCCAAAAGTAAACCCTGTAGTAAGCACACACGAAATTTTGCAGGCAAGAACGTTGGTAAGAGATGTATATATGGATGAAAAGGTGGAGCAGTACATTATTGATATTGTATTTTCAACCCGCTATCCTGAGAAATACAGGTTAGATCGTTTGAAACCATTAATCAGTTATGGAGGCTCTCCACGTGCAAGTATAAACCTGGCTTTGGCTGCCAAGGCACATGCATTCATGCATAAAAGAGGTTATGTAATCCCTGATGATGTTAAGGCTATTTGTAAAGATGTAATGCGTCACCGCATAGGTCTCACTTACGAAGCAGAAGCAGAAAATATTACGTCTGAAAGAATTGTTGATGATATTTTAAATGTAATAGCAGTTCCGTGAAGAATGATGACAGATGACGGATGACACAAGGAGGGAGCAATTTTGACGAATAACATGTAATAGAAAAATTGACGGTTGACAGACTAATAGAAAAATGAACTAACTCTTTATAAAATAATCAAGATTGACGTCATATAAAAAATTAGATGCGGGGAAAAAAGCAATGCTTTTGGTAAGGAAATATATACATTGACTAAGTTGTATCCTAAAGAAGAGTGGTTTTCACTAACATCCCAAACAAAAAGAGCTGCAATTTCAATTGCTGCAAATATTGCTGAAGGAGTGGAAGAAACTATAAAAAAGACCCACTTCAGTTTTTGCACATAGCACGAGGGTCTTTATACGAAGTCGAAACATTTTTAAATATTGCGGTTATGGTAGAAATAATAAATCAAGAACGGTTTAATCTTTTTGAAAACAGGATAGATGAAAAAATAAGAATATTAAACGGTTTAATAAAATCATACGAATCAAGGACAGATTTAAAATAAACAACACAACTGTAACTCATTGTCCGTCAACTGTCATCCGTCACCCGTCAACTGTTATCCATCATCCGTCACCCGTCAACTTTTCCCTCATGACCACAGCAGACATACTAAAAAAAGTTCGTGAACTGGAAATAAAAAGCAAAAAATTAACTAATCACCTGTTTACAGGTGAGTATCATACAGCTTTCAAAGGTCGGGGTATGTCATTTAAAGAGGTTCGAGAATATACTCCTGGCGACGATCCAAGATTTATTGATTGGAATGTCTCGGCAAGAATGGGTCATACTTTTAGCAAAGTATTTGAAGAGGAACGAGAACTAACGGTTTATTTATTGATTGATGTAAGTGCGAGCAGCTTGTTTGGTACATTTTGCCAGAATAAAAAAGATCTTACAACAGAAATGTGTGCAGTTCTTGCTTTTTCTGCTGTTTCAAACAACGATAAAGTAGGTTTAATCTTCTTTAGTGACCACGTAGAGAAGTTTATTCCTGCCAAAAAAGGACGCGATCATGTTTTGTATATGGTAAGAGAAATGTTGATTTTTAGACCCCGTTGTTCGCAGACTGATGTGCTGAAAGCGCTTCAATTTTTAAATAACACAACCCGTCATAAAAGCATTGTGTTTGTCTTAAGCGATTTTGCCGACGCAGGTTATCACGAAACTTTAAGAATAGCTGCAAAACGCCACGATGTCATCGGTGTACAAGTATACGATAAGCGTGATGAGCAGTTGCCACCGGTTGGTTTAATGCAGCTTCGTGATGCAGAAACAGGAAAAATGGTATTGTTAAATACAAACGATCCATACACCCGGTTTAAATACAGTGAGCAATTTCAAAAAGTATTGGAGGATGCAAAAAATGCTTTCAGAAAAGCAGGAGCTGATCTGCTGCAGGTATCAACAGGACAGGATTACGTAAAACTATTACAACAATTTTTTATCAGAAGGGCATAAGTGAATAACCGGAAATTATATATTGTTTTCTTTTTGGGGCTGATTTTTTTAAGCATACAATTAAACCTGTTTTCGCAAATAGTTAAAGCTGCGGTGAGCAGAGACAGGATATTTATAGGAGAACAGATTACATTAAAATTATCTGTAGAAAGAGCAAAGGCCGGAATAACATGGTTTAGTTTTCCAGACAGTCTCAATCATATTGAAGTAGTCAAAAGAAGTAAAATAGACACAGTATTAAATGGCAGTTTTACAAATTATTCTCAAACCATTTTAATTACCTCTTTTGACAGCGGCAGGTGGGAGTTTCCGCCTTTGTCTCTTCCGGGCATTAATCAGTCAACTTTGCCCATAAGCATCGATGTTTTACCTGTTGATGTTTCTAAATTGCAGGACTATAACGATATTAAAGATATCGAAGAAGTGAAGCAGGAAAATGACTGGTTTATTACAGGAATAATAATAGCCATCACTCTTATTTCTATAGCGGCGATATATTGGCTATTAATAAAAAAGAAAAAAGCAGTACCGATAAATACCGGCTTAAAAGGGAGGCTCTCACCACTTGAGTGGGCAATGGCCGAATTGAATAAATTAAATGGATACAACCTCGGTGCACCTGGCGAAGTCAAAAAATACTATTCCGATTTAACCAATATCAGCCGTACTTTTTTCAATATGCAATTACAACAGCACTCATTACAGCAAACAACCGATGAGTGGATGGTTAATCTTCAGTCTTTATCTGTAGACAATGCAACAAAAACCTCTTTTTTTCAATTTCTCCGCCAGGCAGATGCTGTAAAGTTTGCTAAATATTTACCACCTCAAAAAGAAAATGAAACATCGGTGGGTGCAATAAAACAAATGCTGCAAAAAGTTTCATTGTTAGATTCAGCGGTTTATTCAAATTATCAACCAAAAAAGTTTTGATGCTATATCAATGGTTTCACAATATAACATTTGCGAATAAAGAAGCGTTGAGTTTATTGCTCATCCTTCCTATACTAGTTTTTTGGTATTATGGTAATATACAAAGACGCCAGGCCTCTATGCTGGTAACGACAACACACTTCCTTAGTGAAATACGCACTCTTAAAACCTGGTTTCAGCATTTCCCTTTTATACTGCGATGCCTTGCTTTAGCCTGCCTTATCGTTGCCCTTGCCCGGCCGCAGCATAAATATACAGAACAACAGACCGAAGGCGAAGGGATAGACATTGTACTCTGTTTTGACATCAGCGGCAGCATGACAGAAAGAGACTTTTCACCCAATCGACTCGAAGCTTCGAAAGAGGTTGCTGAGGCTTTTGTAAACGATCGCCCCGGTGACCGCATTGGTGTTGTTATTTTTAGCAGGCAAAGCTTTACGCTTTGTCCCATCACCACAGATAAAACAACGGTTTTATCTCAGATTGCTAATATAAGGAGCGGGTATCTTGAAGAAGAAGGCACAGCTATTGGTTCAGGTCTTGCAACTAGTGTTGATCGTTTAAAGGACCAGAAAACCAAAACTAGAATAATTATTTTACTTACAGATGGTGTAGACTTTGGAGGGCTAATACCTCCCGATATTGCGAAGGAGATGGCGAAGTTCTACAAAATAAAAGTGTACACGATAGGTGTTGGTTCAGAAAAGGAGATTGATGAACAAGTGCAAACGCCCTATGGCAGTATGACTAATCATAAAAAACTTGAATTTAATGAAGGGTTACTAAAAAATATTGCAGCAGAAACCGGTGGGCAATATTTTCATGCAACAGACCAGGATGCATTAAAAAAAGTTTATGCAAGTATCAATAAGCTTGAAAAAAGCCGCATAAAAATTACAGCTTATGAGCGTTCGACTGAAGAGTTTTTACCATGGCTGTTAATGTCTGTTGGTTTACTTTTAGCAGAAGCAATTTTACGATATACTGTGTTTAAAAAATTTCCTTAATTTGTATTATCGCTTTAGTCTTCCGCAGTGTTAACTTTCCGTAGTTTTTGTTATGATATCACTAAGCTTCCTGAAATATTTTTATCCTGTCCACTTCGGCTTCTCATCTCTCAAAACAAGATATAACTTTCTTTCTATAAAAATTCTCCATTCTTTTTAGATTGGTGTTTTTAGTGCTGATTTTCTTCTACAGGTAACAGTGGTACTGCGCCAATTCCATTAAGACTTTGTTCAAATTTAATTTGTAATCTTTAAAGTTTTTTAGATTAATAATTCAGGAATTAGAAGTAATAACAAAATTTAAACATCTATTTAACAAGAGTTTATTAAATAAGTAATTCGTTTAATGTTATTATTTTATTTGGATAATTTGTAATTTACAAATAAAATGTAAAAAATAATGCAACTATTTTAACACTTGGCACGATTTCCTTAACAATTATTTAAAATTATACTAATGAAAAAAAAGTTACTCATTGCATTTTATCTTATCCTCGTGCATTTTTTGCAAACTTATTCGCAAGGAATATCGGTAAAGGGAAAGGTAACTGATGATAAAGGATCTCCATTACCGGGAGTATCTGTAGTGGAAAAAAATACAACAAAAGGAACAATAACTTCTAATGATGGCACTTTCATTCTTTCTGCAACAGCAGGTATCCGTTTAGTTGTTAGTGCTGTAGGTTATGAAGCTAATGAAGTTATTGCACGTTCTGATTTAAATATAAAAATGACTTCTGCAACAAGTACTTTGACTGACGTAGTTGTAACAGGTGTCGGTGTTGGAACCAGCAAAAAACGGGTACCAATAGATGTAGCTTCAGTTTCTTCCAGAGATTTTGCCAAAAGCGCTACTTCATCAATTGAGCAGGCATTAACAGGCCAGATAGCAGGAGCACAAATACAGCAAACAAGTGGCCAGCCAGGTGCTCCCTTTAATATTGTACTTCGCGGAGTCAACAGCCTTGGTTCTACTAATCCTCTGATTTTAGTCGACGGTGTCGAAGTAAGAGATTTAACCAGTCTTGATCCTTCGAATGTAGAAAGAGTAGAAGTAGTGAAGGGTGCAGCAGGTGGCACATTATATGGAGCGCAGGGTGCTAATGGAGTAATTCAGATTTTTACCAAAAAAGGAACGTTAAACAGTAAGCTGGCCATTAACGTAAGTTCTAAAGTCAGTGTAGACAATGTATTAATTGGAAAAGATATTCTGGCTAATTATCATCATTATGCAACCGATGCAAACGGAAATATTATAAATGCATCAGGTAATATAATTTCTCAGGGTCCTACAGGTTCATGGGCAGACCCCGCGGTTCCTGATCCAAGCGCTAATCCTGATTTGACTAATGACAAGCCTTACAATATTCCTACGTATGATCATTTAAAACAAGCCTTTCGCCCGGCCCTCACCTTCACTAATTCTGTTAGCTTAAACGGCGGCGGACCCAGTACTGATTATGCTTTCACAGCATCACGGCTCGATCAACAGGATGTATTCAGTAATAAATTTACGCGTAATAATTTCTCCTTGAATCTTGGTTTTCAGCCTTTTAAAGGTTTTACCATTCGAACCATATCACAAGCTATCGTAGGTACCAGTGATCTTCTTAATGGCAACCGGTTCAATGTCCTCAATGCTTATCCCTGGATTGATTTTAACTGGAGAGACTCTACCGGCCATAGGCCAAAGAAAACTTCTAATGCCTCTAATTCACTTAACTCACTTTCTGAGCAGGAGTGGCATCAAACCAATAATAATACCCTACAAATAGTACAAAATTTCAATTTCAATTATAAGTTCCCAAGGTTCCTGGAACTCGACTATAAATATGGTATTAATTACAGTACGATAGATGCATTCGACTATTACCTCAACCAGTCTGCATCCTTACAACCTAACGCGATATGGGGTTCTGACGTTGCAGGAAGTATTACAAACACATATACAAGAAATACGTTTAAAAATTCATTAGCTACTGTTTATTTTAAAACAGATTTTCTAAAAGATTTTAATTCGAAAATACCTCTACGTACTGTAACCCAGTTTTCCTATGATTGGCGCAGCGAAAATTACCGCAGCTATTCTTCTAATGGTACCCAACTTCCTGTTTATCCTCCGGTTAATATAAATTTAGCAGCAGTTAAAAACACGGGAGATAATTATTGGGCCTTTACCACCTTTGGTGTGTTGGTCAACCAGACTATTGAATACGGTAATATAGCCGGGATTTCAGGCGGTTTCCGTTCAGATTATTCTTCTGAATTCGGCCAGGGTTCAAAGCCCTTTACTTTCCCGCGCAGAACTATTTTTTTCCGTCCATCAGAATTATTGAGAAATCATGCGGTAATAAATGACTGGAAAGTAAGAGCTGCCTATGGTGAAGCAGGTATTCAACCTGGTCGTTATCAACGCCAGGTTACTCTGAATGTTGCTACGTTAGGTAATGGCGTCGCACTGTCTCTGCCAACTACGGCAAGTAATCCCAATCTTCTTGTACAAAGAAGTAAAGAACTTGAAGTATGAACTGATATGATCATTAACTTATTGAAAAATGGAGACTGGCTGCACAGGATAAATTTTAGTGGTACTTACTGGAAAAGAAATTCTGATGACGTAATACAACAGGCTGACGTTGCCCCATCATCAGGTTTTAATAACCGTGTAGATAATCTTACATCTATCTCCTCACGCGGCTTTGATCTTTCTCTCGATGCTACTATGTATTCAACCCCTGCTATTACATGGAATATGAGTCTCAGATGGGGCGTTGCTAAAAGTAAAGTTGATAAAATCTCAAATGGACTTGATGTTATACAAGGACAATTTGCGTTAAAACAGGGACAGGAAGTCGGCATATTTTATGGTCAGACTGTATTAAATAGTTTAGATCAATTGAAGCCCAACGGCACTCGCTACATTGCTGAAACAGATAAAGGGAAATATACAGTGGCTAACGGCCAGGTTGTTAATATTAATACAAACAGTGTTGTATTATCTGCTGCAAATGATTTGGCCGTAATTGGCAAGGCTTATCCAAATTTTACCTCTTCACTAATCAATTCTGTTAACTTCTTTAAGTCTTTAACCCTATCATTTCAGTTTGACTGGGTACACGGCAATAATATTTATAATCTTACGCGTCAATGGATGTATTCACCAGCAGGAGGAAATCTTCTTTACAATTACTAAATCCTAATCAGCCTACACCGGTTTCCATGACTACTGAGGCTGGGATTGAGTCCTTTGCGATGGGTATTTTTCAAAAATGGATTGCAAATGCACCGGGAGAAGATGCTGCAGCCAATATTATGCAACTTGCACTCACCATTCACAGCAATATGGGTGACGAAGACTTTTCTCCATGGGCCAATTATGGCTTTCGTTATTCGGCTAATGTTAACACTATAACTTTACCTGCTCCTTATAACAAGGTTGTTCCAAATCCTTCCGGATTTGACCAAAAAGGTATTCTTAAGTCCAATAACAGCAGGCAGGCAGGCTCTGCAAATCCCCTTCAGTGGGAGTGGAACGTTTGTTATTTTATGAACTCCTAGGCTAATACTTTATTGCAGGGATTAGATAATGCTGCCCTGCAGTTTTCTGGTGATGCAGCTACAAAAAAGGCTTTGCTTACAGCCTGGGCCTATTGGTGGAAAGGATTTGCCTATTCTCGTATAGGATCGATGTATATAGCGGGAGTAATAAATAACGAAGCAGGAACAGGTTTTACCAGTGGAAATTTTGTAGACCACAATGCTATTATAACCGAAGCAAATTCAAATTTTGACAAAGCTGGTGCTATTTTAAGCGGCCTTACAGAGACAACTGATTACGATAATGTTTTTAAAGCTATTATCCCAAAGTTTAATTTAAATACCCAGATCATTACTCCTGAAATGTGGATAAGGCAGATTAATACCTATAAAGCACGAAATTACCTTGTAAATCATAAAGTAGCAACAATGACTGCTGCGGACTGGACAGAAGTTACCAATCTTGCAACTAACGGAATGATAAAGGGAGATTATTCTTTTATGTTTGGAATGAATGCCGGAGGAATTAATGACATTTCACGCAATTTTTACCATCCTTTTGCTATTCACTCGGCTACCAGGGGTTTTGCATGGGTTTCTGAGCGCTTCATTCAGGATTTTAAACCTGAAGATAATCGCTTTACTAAGAATTTTAAAATCAGCGCAGCACCTATTGTAAATCTTCGTGCACGGGGTATTCAGTTTGGTACAAGATGGGAGGTAGTTGATATTGAAGACGGAGGCAGTTTTTCTACACGCAACAGTAATGGGGCAATTAGTATAGGAGGTACGTGGGAAGAAAATACACTAACGATTGCAGAAGCTAAAATACGTACAGGCGATATAGAGGGAGGATTAGCGCTTGTTGACGAGGTGCGTGATGCACAAAATGCCGGCCTTGCTCATGTGGCAGCTACTGGTTTATCTGCGGCAGAAGCATTAGAAGAGTATCGTCGTGAAAGACGTATTGCTTTATACCTGAGGGGCGTTGCTTTTTACGATGCCCGTCGCTGGGGCATTACTGGTCCTGCTTCTGAAGGTGGAGGAAGGGCAAATGCTAATATTCTTGTGCCTGGTGATTTAATAGGCAGTACCACAGCAACCATATTACCATGTTTTATAAATTACAACTTTCTTGATTATTGGGATGTGCCACAGAACGAACTCGATTTTAATGTCGCTGAACCAGGGTCGTCCCCTGTAGAAAATTGAGAAATATTAATTCTGGTTTAGTTGCGGAATGGGAAGAAATACTTTTTAGTGACCAGCAAAGTTACTCTATTCAACATTGTTGTGTCACTCACTTGTACCATTTTTCCTTTATTGAGCCTTTATCTATATCCCCCGCATTTTGCTTAAAACTTTATAATAATTCCGGTTCTTTATATCACCTTATCTTTTAAAGCAATTCTATTTAACCTAACTTCTCTATATGAAACCTGATTTACAGAAAGTAATTTACTTACTGCTGTTTCCTTTTGCCGTATTTGCGCAGCAAACGCAAAAGCCCCCATTGCATGGCAAAAACTGGATGGCAGTTACAGGCAAGCCACTCGCAGCTACTGCAGGTTCCATGATTTTTGCAAAAGGGGGCAATGCTGTAGATGCAGCTTGTGCCATGCTTGCAGCTACCTGTACCATGTGGGATGTATTAAGTTGGGGCGGTGAAACACAGGCTCTTATATACAATCCAAAAACAAAGAAAGTAATTGCTATAAATGCACTTGGTGTTGCGCCTACAGGAGCTACTGTTGATTTCTTTAAAGCCAAAGGATATAATTTTCCGCCTGAGTATGGCCCGCTTGCTGCCGTTACACCCGGTACTCCCGGTGGTTTGTGTTATATGCTTGCGCAATATGGAACTATGAGTTTAAAAGAAGTTTTAGCGCCTGCTATGCAATTAGCAGCGGGTTACCCGATAGATGCGCAAACTGCAAACAGCATGGAAAGGGGAAAAGAAATGATTAAACAATGGCCATATTCAGTAAAAGTTTTTTTACCTCACACAGGAGAAAAAAGAGAAGCACCCGAGCCAGGAGAAATCTTCGTACAAAAAAATTTACTGGAAACATTAACCAAAATGGTTCAGTCAGAGCAGGATGCCCTGAAGCAGAATAAAAGCCGTAAAGATGCTATTATGGCTGCATATAACCGTTTCTACAAAGGTGATATAGCTGCAGAATTTGTACGTGGCGCTAAAGAGCAGGGTGGATTAATTACTATGGAGGACCTCGCCAAATGGAAACCTGTTGAGGAGGAACCTTTGCACGTAAGTTACAAAGGCATTGAAGTGTATAAATTGCAGCAATGGACACAAGGGCCGATGCTATTGCAATCACTTAACATTCTTGAAAATTTAGATGTAAAATCAATGGGCTATAATAGTCCCCAATACATACACACGGTCTATCAAACAATGAACCTGGCTTTTGCAGACCGCGATTTTTACTATGGTGATCCGCGCTTTTCACCCTCCTCTCCTATCAAAGGCTTGCTTAGTAAAGAGTATGCAAAGGAGAGAGCAAAACAAATCAAGCCAGATAAAAATGATCCAACCGCCGGTCCTGGTGACCCTTATCCCTATGAGGGCAAAACAAATCCTTTTACAGCTTTGCTAAAACAAAGAGAATTTTTAACCGACAGTACAAAGACCCGGCAAGGAAATGCAGTTCCTATTCATGACAGAAGGAGTTCAATGCTTACTATGCCACAGGCAGAAAGTAGTCTTGCCATAGCAGGAGATGCAATGTCAGATGCTGGTATAGATTCAGCATATATGGACAGGTTATGGCGCGGTACTACATCTGTAGAGGCGGCAGACACATCTGGCTGGGTAGTATCTATTACTCCAAGCGGCGGGTGGCTGCCTGCATGCATAGCAGGAAACACCGGGGTAGGCATGAGCCAGCGTATGCAAAGCTTTGTAATGGATTCGTTGATTGATCCGTTTAATGTAGTGCAACCAGGCAAACAACCAAGGGTTACGCTAACACCAACACTTGCATTGAAAGACGGAAAACCTTTTTTAAGTTTTGGAGTACAGGGCGGCGATACACAGGACCAGAACTTACTGCAGTTTTTTCTTAATATGGTTGAGTTTGGTATGACCGTGCAGCAAGCGACCGAAGCAGCAAATTTTAATACAGACCAATTGTGGCTTTCTTTAGGCGGAACTAAAACAGAGGATCGCAAACCAAAGCCGGGAAGTATTTTATTATCAAACACTACACCTATAGAAGTAAGAAATAAATTGAAGCAAATGGGATATACACTCTCTTTTGGCGACCGCACCAGTGGACCTATTAATGCAATCTTTTTAGACCATAAACATGGAAGCTTTTGGGGTGGAAGCAGTAATAATGGGGAGGATTATGGGATTGGGTGGTAGGTGCTGTAATGAAGCTGCAAAAGAAAGCAAATTTAATTTTTCGAATCAGAGTTAAACTCTAAATAATTTATCACTTTGAGAAAGCGAAAGCACTTTGTAAATTTCAGGGTTAATATCTAAAGGTAGTTTATCTCTTAGTACTGGCACTATAAACTGGACATTCGAATTCATTACAACTTCAGCTATTAATGTTAATTGATTGTCATGAATATTTTCTACTTGGTCATGAAGAATAAAGTGAGCACAAGGCATTTCATGTTCATCGCAAAATAAAATGTATGCTATATCAAATGCTGCGATTTGTCCTTTTTTCTTTCCTGTACCAAGATTTCCACCAATAGTTGATATTCTTAATTGATAAGCTCTGTCATTCCTTTCATAACTTAATATAAATTGTTCATCATATAACCTTTCAGATATTTTGCTGAAAAACTTATTAAAATCTGAAATTCTTTCTTCTAACATTTTGTCTTGAGATGCAATTCCTTTGTTAATTTCTTCCAATTCTTCCTCTATTTCTCTAAGTTTTTCATTCGATGCTTCCCATTGCCTTAATTGTTCTTCGTACCTCCCTTTTTGCTCAAATTTTGCATTTAGCTTAGTAATCAATTCTTCTAACTCTTCAATTGCGCCTGCTTTCTTTAACTTTTCACTTAAAGAATGTTCTTCTACGATATATGATTGAAGTTCCTTATTAAGACGGACAAGCTGTTCTTCTAATGAAGGTAATTCATTAGTTATAAAATTTATTTTTTCTTTAAGCATGTCATTATGAAAAGAAACTAATTCTTCAAATTTTTTATGAAGTGTGGGTACAAAACTTTCAGCAGTTTTATAAATATCCTGGATTTGTCCAACATCAATATTTGCAAACTCATTTTCTAACTCATCTTTGGATTCTAAGATTAACTCTCTGCGAATGCTTAATTGATTTATGTGAGTTGAAAGACGATTCATTTTAGCACTTATATTATTTAGTTCATTTAAATCATTCTCGTAATTTTCATTGATGTTGAAATTACCCTTCTTTTTATTTAACTCTTTTATGTCTCTTTCAATTACGGATAATGCTTGCCGAACTTCTGATAATGTTCCATCTCTTCTCAAGCGCTTTAATACAGCTTCTTCAACCGCTTTTGCAGTATGTAATTTTTGTTTTCTATTTGCTGTATCTGTATCAATTCCTAACCAGAAAAAATATAAAGCTTCATATTGTTCAAAAGTGGTAGTGTTATGTAGAACCTTTATTGTATTTTCTAATCTATTTTTTTCATACCTAATGTTTTTTGAAATTATTTGTCGAAAAGTTGGTTTTTCCACTTTTGAATGAAAAATCAACTCTTTCAATTTGAGGTCAAAGTCTTTATCGTTATAATATTCATTATTAATTTCTTGAATTTTCTCTTTGCCTTTCAAAAAATTTTTCCGAATTACTATTTCTATACTATCTGGATTATCTAAGTCCTCTTTTATAGTTAAGCTAATAATGATATTATTTTCCTTAAGAAAAGTTTCAATTTGTGTGTTTGTTTTATCTTTAAACTCGGTATCCTTATATACATTAATTCCGTCACTTCCGAAACAAAAATCAATAAGCCTTAAAACCGTTGTTTTTCCAACATTATTTCCGGATTCGGTTGTGCTATTTGTTTTTGTTTCGTCAATAATTAAGTTTAATCCTTTTTTAAAAAGGATTTCTCTAATTAAATTATTACCGTTTTCTATTTTTAAAACTTTTAAAAACATTTTTCTATTTTTCCATTTCCTTCCACTCTTATTGAACCTAATAGATAGAGCCAATCAAGTGCGAATACATATGATTGAAAAGACAATTGGTATTTTTGCTTTAGTTTTTGGTACAAGTCGAAAAAGTCTGCCGAAGCTTCTTTAATTTCTCTTAATCCTTGTATCACCAAGGCTCCATGATAATAAACAGTACTTGTAGGGTTTGTATCTCTAGGTAATAACATCTTTTGGCGGTTCTTCTAAAATTTTACACCGTATAAAGGCATCAATCAATACTACTTGCAACGATAAATTAATAAATTCTACTGAACTTTCAATGTTAGAACTTCTTCTTATTTCATTAAGCAAACTTGCTTCTACAGCTTCAACCAAATCATCTGCGGAATTTCTTATAACATCAATTTCTTCTAATCCTTGATTCTTATGCAAAAGAGTTGATTTCTCTTTTAGGTATGTAAGTTTAATATTTTCAAGAACAATATGAGTTTTATTTGTTCCCATGTTATCAAACTCTTTATAAATAGTATATAACTTTCCAACAAAAAATTTATAATTATCAATAATAACCTTGAATCTCACAATATCATTATGTTGAATCTTTGTTTCTATCTTAAAAGGTGAAGTCAACCCTTTTTGTTCAGTAACAATGTTGTCAAAAAGTTTTTTGCTTAAAACGTTAACAACAGCAGTAAGGTCACTAGCTATTCTTGGTATTGAGTCAATAAATATGTCTCTGGCAGCATTTATATTATCACCAGAACCAGAGTGATTTTGTTCGTTCATCTATTTTCCAATATTTGCATCACGACCGGCATTAACGTTATGTCCAGTTCCTGTGTGTGTTTGTTGATTTGCTATAGAATTATCTCCAATTTCTTGAGTTGTCGACTTTTTTACTTGTCTTGTTAATTCACTGTTCTTCTGATACTGTAAATAATTAACTATCAATGAAAGTAACGCAATTACCCATCCAGAAATTTCCAAAATGTTTTTCATAAATCACTTAAATAGAATAAAGTTATGTAATAGAATTTAAACAAATCTTAAAACTTAAAATGCAACAAATCAAAGTAAGTAATATAATGTACTAAACAAAGTACAAATGTTAATACTAGCGATTTGCAATACACCTTCAAAAAACACTATTATTCCTTAAACATCTCCGGACGCTGCATATGGTAACTGGTCAATAGCTGAAACTTTTTTGCAAAAGCTGTTATAGTCGCTTCACTGTACAATGAACCGCCGATAAATGTGATACTCGCAGGTGAGCCATTTTCTAAAAAACCTGAAGGAAGCGTTATACATGGATTACCGGTTAAACACGTTAAAGCCATCGGCTCATCAGCCATGCTGGGAACAATAATAATATCATATTTACTTAAAAGCAGATATGCCTGTTGCATAACGAGGTAACGTAAACGGCAAACATTTAAATATTCTACAGCAGGAATAAACCGGGCACTTCTTAACATATTCGGATAACGGCTTTTCCATTGCTGTACCATCTTTTCATCTTCATCACTCCTGGTTAACGGATCAAATGCAGCAGCAGATTCTGCTGCCCAGATTGTTACCAATAAATCATTTGTATGAAGGTTTGACGGAAAATTAATAGGCGTGATTTTAACTCCCGCACTTTGCAGCGTATTGATCACATTTTTTTCTGTACTGTTAGCAGGCAGGGTATCAATATAATTTTTAGCGTAAGCGACTTTGAGACTAAGCAGGTTAACCGTGCCGGTATAATTAAAAGGCATTGTTCTTGACGCTCTGTCAGCACTATCTGCGCCGTGTATATAAGCATATACAATAGCAGCATCTTCAGCACTTCTGCAGATAGGGCCAATACGGTCTGATGTCCATGCTAATGTCATCCCTCCTGTTCTGGCTATGCTTCCAAATGTTGGTCTGAGTCCTGTGGCTCCGCAAACAGCAGAGGGCGCAACAATGGAACCATAAGTTTCAGTTCCGATAGAGAACGGAACAAGTCCTGCGACAGTTGCGGAGGCAGAACCAGCAGAAGAACCGTTTGAGCCCTGTTTAAGGTTCCAGGGATTTTTTGTTTGCCCCCCAAACCATATATCATCCATAGCCAGTTCTCCCATTGATAATTTTGCAACCAATACTGCTCCTGCTTTTTCCAATTGTGTGTAAACAAAAGCATCTTCATCTATCACCTGGTCTTTGAATGGCGGAGTTCCATAAGTTGTTTTGGTATCTTTTACTGCAAACAGATCTTTTAAACCATAAGGTATTCCCTGTAAAGGGCTTTTATATATTTTTTTTGCCAGATCATCATCTGCCTTTTTAGCCTGTTTTAGTGCAATATCTTCCGTCAGGCTTATTACACAATGAAGGGTATCGCCATATTGCTTCAATCGGTTAATAAAAAATTTTGTTAGTTCTAAAGAGGTGATTTTCTTATGTTTTATTAGTGATGCTAACTGAAGTACAGAATAGAAGGCAAGATCATTTGTATCTTTTGGAATTGAAACATTTTCCGGTATGTTCCAGTAAATTTTGTTCTGTTTTGTATTGAAACTCATTTCGGGCAATACAGGGTCAAACCATTGTGGTAAGGGTACACTGTTAGGCAAATTAAACGAATGCAGGAACCTGTAATATTGAAAATTTGTTTTCAATTGATCTACCATTGAATCCCTTTTTGCAGATGTAAAATGGAGATCATACATTTTTTCTGCAATCGCAATTTGATCTGCTGCAATATTTTCCTGAGCAGGCAGCGTTACACCAAAAAACAATAGAAAAGACGAAATAATAATTATTCTTACCCAAAATGAATTTGATATCATAAAAACGAAATTAAATAACGCAAACTGATAATTAAAAATACAAAATGATTTTTTGTATTGAGCTAAGTATGGTAAAAGGAGATAAAAAAACATGACAGGATAAGCAACTTTAGTAATAGTGTTTATCCAATTTGTATGGCTAAAATTGACAAAGTTTTCTTTCAGCTGATTTCGCTGATACCGCTGTTTTAATCGCAGATAAAAATTCTTTTCTGCGTTTATCTGTCCAATCTGCGGGATTATCATACTATTGGAATAGAACCTTTAAGTTATTTAAATAAATGCTGTATTTTAGGTAAAAAAATAATAACACCAATGATACCACTGAAAAAAGATACCCACAAAACAGCACCCGCAGAAATATCTTTAATTACCTTAACAGCAGGATGAAACTTTGGATGAACGAGATTGCAAAGTTTTTCAATAGCGCTGTTTATCATTTCAAACGAAAGAACAGATGCTATACACATTAATAATATAATCCAGTCTAAAGCTGAAACGTGGAGCAGAAAAGCAAGCATTACAACCAACACTGAAATGGCCAATTGTATTCTTCCATTCCATTCATGTCTGAAAAAAACGGCAAGACCATTAAAAGCATACAAAAAGCCTTTAAGAAAATTAATCATTTTGCTGTATTTAGTCTTTTTTCTGTGTGTTTCCTATGTTTCTACTGTTACCGATGTGTAAAGAGAAATAAAACACATAGGTTCATAGGGACAATAGATTTCACATAGCTTTTCTATGTGTTCACTATGTTTCTAATGTGCCTATGTGGTAAAGAGAAATGAAACACATGAGGATTATAGGAACAATAGATTTCACACAGCTTTTCTACAACAAAAATGATGAAAGAAATGATTGAGTTTTTGTATTGGTTAAAAAAAGTGAAAATTACTATTAATCTCACGTAATTTTTGAAATTGGAACTTCATGGGACAGGGTCATATCCATGTCCACCCCACGGATTGCAGCGGGCAATTCGTTTCACTGTCATCCACCCTCCTTTTATAATACCGTATTTCTGCAGAGCTTCTTTTCCGTACTGCGAGCAGGTAGGTGTAAACCTGCATTTAGGGCCGATTAAGGGAGAGATTACAAGTTGATATACTTTTATCAGCAGAATAAAAGGGTAAGTAAATATTTTAGAAATTAATCTCACTTTACTGATAACTTTATAATCTCCTTTTGTAGCTTTTGTAAAATTATTCCCATCTTTTCATATACCTCTGTAGATACCGGTAAGTCTTTTCCTGTATAAATAAAAAAAAGTGCGAGCGATCTGTTTTGTCCTTCTAAAGCGGCCTGTAGCGATAATTTTTGCAACCTGTATGCTTCACGTAAAATCCTTTTGACCCTGTTTCTTTGGACTGCTTTTTTAAACTTACGGCTGCTTATAGTTACACCCGCCTGCAGTGGTACTGATGCATCTTCTATAAATTCATATAAAACTTTAACAGGAAAAGCTGATAAACTTTTGCCTTTGCTAAATAAATATTCTATTAGCTTGCGACTTTTTAGTCTTTCTTCTTTGTTATATGTTAATCGCCTTGAAATAAAAAAGTTTTGCCAAATAAAAGCCCCATCTTTAATGACAGGGCTAATTATATAACACTTAACACTTGTTTTGTGCTTTTATTTTAATCTTTTTTCATCTGAAACCGTTAGTTTCACACGGCCTTTTCTGCGACGGCTCGCTAATACTTTACGTCCGTTAGCAGTTTCCATGCGATTACGAAATCCATGAACAGATTTACGGCGACGACGGTGAGGTTGAAATGTACGTTTCATTTTCTTGTTTTTACTAATCCAGCAAATAAAGTTTTCATACAGTAGCGGTACATCCCATAAGTACTGCTATGGTGAAAGGACGGCAAAAGTAGGGTTTTTTATTTAAACTTTTATAGCTATCCAATATTTTTAAACTTCCAAGAGAATTTTCGATAAATATATTTGGGAAAGCCTCGTTTTACCCGAAGTATTTACTGTTACAAATATTCTTCTTTCATAAAGTGCAAAAAGAGTTTTATGTGTGGGACAACCTGAACCTGGAGCAGCTTTTGAACTATTTACAAAAGACCAAAATTATGTTGGTTTCTGGTGAAAAGAAATTAAATGGGTAATTTCACATTATTATGAAAGAATTGCATTTTCTTACTAAAACAAAAAAAGGCAAAGAGATATCTGAACTTAAACAAAGAAGCAAACTGAAGGCAAATTGAGAAAAGGTGTATTAATGCCTGAAAAACTTGCTTTAGCTAATAAACTTCTTGCCGGTGTTAAACTCCCTGATGAACCAGAAGCGAGATAATAAATTTAATTTGTTGTATTTCATTACAAGTTTTCTTTCTTTTTTAAAAATTCCCTTCACCTCTCTCCCACTCTTTATTCATTTTCAAACACCTTGACTTTCATTGCTCCAGGTCTATATGCTGAGATTGCAAGGCTTTACCATAAAAAATACTTGCCTGTTTATCGAAATCTTCAGCAGAGTCTGTTGTATAAAAAAGAATGTTGCCGTTTTTACTGCATTTTTCTTCTATCTCAGGATGACGGTTAAGGTAATCCAAAAGGCTTTCTGCCACTATATTTCCCTGGGAAATAACAGTAATATTCTTCGGAAGAAACTGTTCAAACTTACTTTTTAATAAAGGGTAATGAGTGCAGGCAAGCAGAATTGTATCAATTTTTTCCGATTGAGTTAAGAGGCTTTTTAAATACTTCTTTATAAAAAAATCAGCTCCTTCAGTCTCATACTCCCTGTTCTCAATTAAAGGCACCAACATCGGGCAGGCTTGCTGGTAAACTTTTAATTCCGGAAAAAGCTTTTTTATTTCAATAAGATATGATCCAGATTGCACTGTTCCATTTGTTCCTAAAACTCCTACATCACCTGTTTTAGTAAACTGTCCAATACGTTCTGTTGTTGGCCTTATTACCCCTAAAACTCTTTTATTGGGTTTGGTTCCATACAAATTATTTTGTTGTAAGGTTCGCAATGCTTTTGCAGATGCTGTATTGCAGGCAATAATAACCAGTGAACAGCCTTGCTTAAAAAACCATTGTACACATTCCCATGTATAATGGTAAACCGTATCAAAAGAACGTGGGCCATATGGAGCACGGGCATTATCGCCTAAATAAATATAATCGTATTGCGGCAAAAGTTTTACTATTTCTTTAAGAACAGTTAAACCTCCGTATCCGCTATCAAAAACTCCGATAGGTCCTTTTATAGCCATATTGCAAAAATAAAAGAACCATGCAAATTGCATGGTTCTTTATAAAACTAATAGGTATTTAATGTATTTATTGCTTTTTTGGTGCTGGTCTTGTTGCTCCTCCTGACCTTGCAGGTGGCGGCGTAGCAGACTGGGCCGCCGGCTGCTGTTCCTGGGGGCCCTGGCTTTTTAGGCCCTCAGGTACAGGAAGTTTCATTTCCCTAAATACTTTTTCAAAAACATTTTCCACTTTAGAGCCCATTTCATAAGCACCTGGCTTCAGTACAACGAAGTAATTATTTGCCTGCAACACTTTGCTATAAGCTCCCAACACTTGTTCATATAAAGAGGCTGCTAATTGCTGTCTTTTATCCTCTGTCTTCCGCTGAGAAATTTGTTGCCAGTATACGATGGTTGTAGCCACCTGTGACCTTTGATCTTTCTGATAATTTAAAACAGTGGCTGATTTCTTAGCTGCTGAGTCGGCTTTATAATTACTGTCTAATCGATTGTATTCTTTAACTGCAAAATCATATTCGCTTCTTAGCGAGTCCTGCTGGTACAACGCAAGTAAGCTATCGACTCTACGGTAACCAGGCATATTTGAAACCGCAACATCAATATCGAAAACACCAATTTTTCCTGCTTGTGCATTGGCATTGTCGGCAGCAATAAAACTTCCTGCAAAAACCAACACCACAAATAAAACTTTTTTCATTTTTTCTTTTTTTAATTTCAACAGGCTACCGTTTTCATTCAAAAAATTACACTGTTATGCTTTGAATTTTACGATGGCCACTTCTTTTTTTTGAGTTTATAATTATTATAACAGGTTAACTTTTTATTCCTAATTCCTTTAAAACTTCTTCACTCTTATCTAATTTCGGGTCGGCAAATATAACCGTAATTCCTTCACTTTTATCCAGTATAAAATCATATCCCCGGTTTACCGCCATTTTTTGAATGGCATTATACACCTTATCCTGCACTGGTTTTACCAACTTTTGTCTTTCCTTAAAAAGATCCCCTTCAAATCCAAAACGCTTTTTTTGCAGATCTCTTATCTCCTTCTCCATGTTAAAAAGCTGATCCTCTCTTTTCTTTTTCAGATCGTCGCTGAGCATATACTGTTCTGCATCAAAGTTGTGATACATCTGGTTTAGCTGGCCTTGTTTATCATCTATTTCTTTTTGCCACTGGCCGCTTGTCTCGGCAAGTCTCTTATCGGCATCTTTATACTCCGGCATTTTATCCAAAATATATTTGGTATCTATTATTGCGTATCGTTGAGCAGAAACAGCTGCAGATGTTAGTATTGAAATGATTACAATAAATAATAATTTTTTCATACTTAAAAGTTTAAAGATTTATAGCAAATAAAATTATTCAGGTTCATAGCCCAGCATAAACGTAAACCGTCCTGCATCCTTTATGCCTCCATTGGGCGTGTATCTATCTAAACCTATGCCATAATCAAAACCTAACAATCCAAACATTGGTAAATAAAACCTCATTCCCAAACCAACTGAACGACGGAGTTTAAAAGGATTATACTCTTTCATACTGTACCATCCGTTCGCAGCTTCAAAAAAACCAAGAGCAAATATGGTACTACTTGGGTTTAAGCTCAACGGATAACGAAGTTCCATCGTATACTTATTAAACATTGTAAAGAAACGCGAAGCGCTTTGCTGGTCAGGGTTGATTTTAGGATTGCTGTTTTCATAAACCGGATAACCACGCTGAGCAATTATATCATAGCCTAATAAAGCAAAATTATTACTTAAACCTGCATCACCTAACTGAAAACGTTCAAAAGGAGATACTTCAAGCTTATCATTATACCTGCCTATATATCCATACTTAACTGCTGCTTTTAAAACAAATTGCTTATTTCTTTCAGCACCTGATGGTTTGCCTATGGGTACATACCACTCACCATTAAATCTCCATTTGTGGTATTCAACCAACTCATAAGGATTTTTAGAAGTGGCCTTATTTTTATCAATCAGAGAATAAGGCGGCGTAAATTGTCCGCTCAATAAAAATGTAGAACCGTTTCTTGGAAATATCGGCTGGTCAATAGAAGATCGTTGTAAAGCGACTTTCACATTAATGTTATTAGATACTCCACTGTCAAAGCCCTGAAAAATTGCATATTTGTTTAAAACATACCTTGTATAGTTAAGAGACGTTACAAGACTGAAAAAATCATCAGGCCACTTTAGTGGTTTGCCAAGGCTGATACTTGCACCGGAAGTTTGAATATAAGAGTCGTTTTCGGAGAAATCATAATATTGAGTATAGTAATTATAAATACCGTTTCTATACTTTGTATCATATATGCTTACTGTTAACGAATTTCTTTTTTTACCTCCTAACCAGGGTTCGGTAAATGATATATTATAAGACCTGAAGGCTTTACCATTACTTTGAAAGCTAACGCTCAGTTTCTGACCATCCCCTGTAGGTAAAGGTTGCCACGAAGATTTTTTGAATATATTATTTATTGAAAAGTTATTAAAGGTGACCCCCAAAGTACCTGTTAGACCTATACCTCCGCCAAATCCTGCACTAAGCGTAAACTGATCACTTGATTTTTCTTCTACTGTCCAGTTAATATCAACTGTTCCATCATCATTTGGAACAACTCCTGGAGTGATTTTCTCCTGGTTGAAAAAATTCAACTGTGCAAGTTCACGTATTGAACGGATGATATCTAAGCGGCTGAATTTCTCACCTGGTATAGTCCTTAACTCACGCCGAATAACGTGTTCTTTGGTTTTTTCATTTCCTGCAATACGAATATTTTTAATATACGCCTGTGGGCCTTCTATTATCCTGATTTCATGATCAATCGTATCATTATAAACAGCCGTTTCAACAGCTTCCGCACTAAATCGAAGGTAACCATCATCCATGTATAATCCGCTTATATCACCGCCTTCGGGTGACTGTTCTTTTCCCAGTTTTTTATTAAGTATGTCCAGGTCATAAGTATCTCCTTTTTGAATTCCCATAATGTTGGCCAGAACACTATCGGAATATTTTGTGTTTCCACGCCAGGTAATGTTTCCAAAATAATATTTGTGACCTTCATTAACCTTGATCTTTATATTAAGATTACCCTTACTGTTATAATATTGTGTATCAGAAACAATAGCCGCATCACGATAACCAAGGGAGTTGTAATAATTTAAAATCTTTTCTTTATCCTCCTGGTACTTTTTTTCGTTAAACTTAGCGGAAGAAAGCTTCAGTCTTACATAAGGATCAAGCAATTCTCTGGTTTGTGTAAAAGAAAGAAAACCATTATGGCGAAGGTAATCTTTGAAAGTTAAGTGATTGTCTTTAGCTATTGAAGTGTCAACAGGAGGATGAACAGTAAGCCTGGTCATTTCCTTTGTACCTTTCATTTGCTTCTTGAGTCTTTGCTCCGGTATAGAATTACCGGCAAAATATAGATCGCTTATTTTTACTTTGTTACCTTTAGTAACAGATAAGGTCATAAGGATTGAGTTATCAACTTTAGGATCTTTTGCTTCCTGTATAACCGTTTTTACACCTCTGTAACCTTTTTCAGCATAATATTTTTCTATTGCCTCAATTGCTGCCCGGCGATTATTTTCAGTAATTATACGGCCTCTTACCAAACCAACCTTGGGAGTTAGATCATCCGCCTGACTTTTAGGAATTCCTTTGAATGAAAACGAAGATAAACGCGGTCTTTCCGTTACAGCAATTTCAACAGAAATATTGGAAGCTTCTACTTTAGTCAGATAAATTTCTACATTACTAAAATAATTTTGCTTCCATAAATTACTTATAGCCTTAGAAAAATTATCTCCTCCCGGTATCATTATTTCATCACCTATATTGATATTAGCAATAGAGATAAGTAAAGCTGCATCAAAATATTTATTACCGGTAACGGCAACATTAGCCACCTTATAGCGATGCGGCGTTTTTTGATTGAAAATATTTTCGAGGTTAACATCTATAGAGGCAGTTTTGGCTGTATCTGCAGCAGCAGGTATGCCGGAGGTATCAGCAGGGTTCGCAGTAATTTGCGCTGAGGCATAATTATCGAACCAGCAAGCTGCTATTATTAGTAGAAAAAGTTTGTAAACTTTACGCATCAATGCTGATTTGGGTTGTTTATTAAAGCCGGGCTGTAATTCAGCTAACGGAAGTGGTATATCAATCTGAGGCAAATTAGCGGGAATATTTAAAAGTGTTTGTTAAATAGTGTTCATCGATGGATGAAGTCAAATATTTAACCATACTATTTATACGCTTCCTGCAGTTGTTCACTTATTTTACCAAACCTTCTTTCCCTTCCTTGAAAATCAAGAATAGCTTCATAGAGGTTATCTTTTCTGAAATCCGGCCATCGGGTGTCAGTGAAATATAATTCGGCGTAAGCTAATTGATATAATAAAAAATTACTGATCCGGTATTCACCGCTGGTGCGGATCATTAGTTCAGGATCAGGAAAATCGCTGGTACACAGATATTTTTCAACTGTTCTGTGGGTTATTTTCTGTGGGTCTATTTTACCTGCCTGTACATCAATTGCAATATTTTTAACTGCATTTACAAGTTCCCATCTGCTGCTGTAGCTAAGTGCCATTACAAGGTTTAACCCTGTGTTTTGGCTTGTCATTTCCCTTGCTTCCTGCAATTCATCAAAGGCATATTTTGGCAACATCTTCATGTCGCCAATTACATGCAGTTTAATATTATTTTTATTAAGAGTATCCACTTCCCTTCGCACCGTATCTACCAATAATTCCATTAAACCGTTCACCTCGTTTTCGGGACGATCCCAGTTTTCGGTACTAAAAGCATATAATGTTAAATATCTAATCCCTAACTCGGCACAGCCTTCCACAATATTCCTTACACTTTCAACACCATGAAAATGGCCAAAAAGTCTGTCCTCTCCCTTTTCTTTTGCCCAACGCCCGTTTCCATCCATTATTATTGCAATATGGTTAGGCAAATGGGAAAGATCTATTTTTTCTTTCAAATCCTGCATGGCAAAAAAAACCGGTTTAGTGGATAAAGGTAACAAAACGATTTGTTTAAGTGGAAAAGATTTATAATATAAATCTGATGTTATTAACCTAAAAGGGCCAAAAATTCATACTTTTAATTAAACCCCTATTTCAATACTCAATATTTTAATTATTGTTCACTACAGCTTACAGTTCATACTGACTGTACATTGAAATTAGTTGGAGATTTTTTCCTTAAGTTATTACCATTGTGGTAGGGTTGCCAACATTTACCTGACATTGATATATTAATATTATTAATATTTTCCTGAATATGCTATTGCACTATGGTTTAGGGCAACGATAAGAAGAAATATTAAAAGAAACACCTACCTGTGCAATTACATAAGCATCTTTCTGAATACTGTTTCCCCGCTGGCGGTTTTTAATGCCAAGAGGTACGCCAAATTCGTAACTGCGGTCAGATAAAAGCATTGCAGGAGAGGGTGTACCGTCAGGCAAAGGTTGAAACGCATCAGGCGTATACGTTGTGCTTACGTCGTCTATATAGTCTGCATTAGTGAAGCGATAGCCAACCTCACCAAAAACATTTATGTTTTCGTTTACATTGTATTTAAAACCTACTGCTACAGGTAGGCAAAGCGCCATAGTACCATATGGCTTACGGTTAGGATAAAGCAGGCTTCCCTGACCCTCAGTACCTAAGGGGCGTAGAAAATATTTTTTATTATTAAGATAAGCGAAAGGATCGTAAGAAAAAACGCCAACTCCTAGAGAAACATAAGGAGTGTATGTATAACCTGAAACACCGGGATAAAATTTAAAAAAATTGAAATCGCCGCTGACCGAGAACTCCCAAATATTTGTATTAAAGCTTAGATTTCTGCGTTGCTGAACCGGATTGTCACTATAAACATCAGAGTAACCTAATTGTGCATAATTGCCAGCCACTTTAATACCTATATAATTACCAAATTGTTTGCGAAAAAAAATTCCTGCACTTAGCTTAGGACGGTTGAGACCTGCACGATTATTAATATCACCAAAGTAATGAGCACCCCCTATAGCCAGTCCAAATTCACCTTCCTGGACATAACTGTTCATGTCCTGGGCTTGGCTGCTAATACTTATAATACCGGCAAAGACTACAATTGCTATCTTTTTCATAAATGCAGGTCCAATTTTTAATTATACAAAAAAATCGTTTTTATTTTAAATTAACTATTTATTTCTTTTATCGTAGCCCCAAGTTAACTTTTCTCTAAGAGTTGTAAGAAAACTATTCTCATTCAACACCAGTAATAAGATTTCAAACTCTTCTTTTTTTACAGCAAGCTGTATGTCATTGTCAACAATTTCGCGCCTCGAATCCATTGTGCAGATAAACTCTTCTGTGCGACCCTCTACTTCAAAACTGATAATATTGCTATCGGGTATAACTATTGGGCGAACATTCAAGTTGTGGGGAGCGACCGGGGTTATTACAAAACTGGCGCTGTCAGGAAAAAGGATAGGTCCATTACAACTCATATTGTAACCTGTAGAGCCGGTAGGTGTAGATACGATTAAACCATCGGCCCAGTAACTGTTTAGAAATTCACCATTCAAATAAGTGTGAATTTTTATCATAGGAGAAACATCGCGCTTGTGAATAGCAAATTCATTTAGTGCAAAAGGTGCATCCCCAAATAAAGGTTTGCTGGCATTAAGGTGTAAAAGGGTCCGTTTCTCTGTTATATATCTTCCGCTGGCCAGGGCTTCTACTGCTGTTGTAAGCTCATCTTTGCTTATACTTGCTAAAAAACCAAGACGGCCAAAGTTGATACCCATGATGGGTATTTTTTTGTTACGAACAAGCGTGGCAGAGTCAAGCATAGTACCGTCGCCGCCAAGGCTAATAATACAATCTATACTGGAGTTAAGATCTTCATGGCGTGAGAAAACGGAAAAATCTCTGGGAAGCATATTTACTGCAGAATGAGGTCCGGTAAGAGATTTATGCAGGCAGGCTTTTATATGAAAACGTCTTAGCTCCTCAAGCAGGGTAAGCAACTGCACTTCCTGGTCGGAGCCGAGCCCGCGGCCGTATATAGCTACTTTCATGAAAATGAATTAGTGTGCGATTATTTTAAAATTACAGAATAAAATATGAAATGAGTAAAAAGTACAATTAATTTTCTTTGTCCGGCAGCTGACAGACTGCTACAAGGGAGAACTAAATCTCTAAAAGGCAATGTTGTTAATTTAAGCGTTATAGCATTTTTATTTCACCTTTTGGGGCGATGCATTAGCTTAAAAAATCTATACTCATATCATCCCGCAGGATTAAAAAACCTGAAAGGCTAAAATGATTATAGTAAAAACTATAAAGATGAGCTTTGTGAAAAAAATCTATTTAATTTAAATCATTTCCGCTTGGGGGGACTTAGTTGGAAACATAAATAAAGCTGCAGTAAAACAGAAATTTAAAAATCGGTCTGGGTATGTATAAATAATCCTTTATCTCCTAATTGATTAAAACTGTACTCGAGCTTAACTACTACATCATAAAAAGTTACTATATCTACACCTGCTCCCCAGGTACGAAGCAATTTATTATTTAATATACTATTACCGTAGTTAGGCGTATAAGAATAACCAAGATCGCCATAAGCTTTTAAAAAAACACGGAAAGGAATTTTGTCGTGTGATTTGCTTTTTACAATATTTCTAACATTTAAAGATAATATTTCGTTTTTTACAGTTGCCCTTGTTACTCCTCCTGCGACACCTTCTATAACATAATATTCCAATCCACGCATATAAAGGTCAGTAGAGCCCATCAGGTTATTTGATATATATGGCTGGTTAAAAGGAAAGCGCACTAATCCTGCTGCCTGCAACTGGATAAATGAAGCAGGGGAAAATTTGATATTATAATTACCCCTTCCGCTTATTTGCCAGAAGTTAGAGTTCCTTCCAAATCTTTTATAAAGGTTTGCCTCACCAGAAAAACCTTTTAAGGGATAGGGAATATAATCAACATTTAAGTAAGAGAGGTTGTAACTAATATCAGCATATCGTAACCTGGTAGCTGAGGAAGCAAAATAACGGGGATTTAATTTTATTACCGTTTCATCTATATTGAGACTGGCATATGAAACCTTGAACGTGTGCCTTGTCTTTATAGCAGGTCTGTAGGTATAGGCAAGATCAATGTAACTTTGCTTTAATATAAAACGATCTTCCTGTTTAACAAAACCTATTTTGTTCGGCCTTATTGAATCCATGCCATAATTTAATTCACGGTTACGTTTTAATCCAAAGCCTATGTTTAAACCATGCTTAAGCCTGTTATCAATATTTGGGTTGTCGTAACGCAGAGAAAACTGTTGGGTGAACCCCGAAACAAGCCATAGATTGAGATTATCGTTTCTGCCACTGACATTGTTTTGCGTAAACTTAAGGCCATACTCAATCCTGTTCAGATTACGATTCTCTTCTACCCACCAGGTATTAAAATTTCGGCTAACAATTCTGAAATAAGGAATGGGAAATAAATACCATCTTTCTTTTACATTTACGGTTACAAAAACATGATTACTGTCGAGCTTAACAGGCTTTACATCCACATCTACAAACAGTGTTGTATTCATTAATTGCTGCTTGCATAGACTAAGTTTTGTCGCAAAATCGGAGCGTAAGATATATTCTCCCTTTTTAAAAGGAATTTCTCTTTGAATTATATAAAGTTTGGTCTTTTTGAAACCTGTAACTATAATATCAGAGATTGCAACTAATGCATTGAGAGAATCAGCCGGAGCAGTAATTACAGCCACAGGAGACGGCAGTGCTTTTTCAATTAATTGCGAATAACCGGTTATTGCTGCGAGATTGAGAACCAGTAAAAGAAACAGTATCCTGCGTAAAATTTGCATCACAAGACAACCAAATTTTTTTTATATTATAAATGTAAAAATTCAAGTATTACTAAATTGATGCAGAAGTGACATTAACAAATTGAATTTTAATTTTTCAGCCTTTTTATACTCAGGTTAGATTTTCAAATAAGACATTAAATGATCGTAATTATACCTGAGTTCATTTTCATAATGTTCTTCACCTATAAAATATCTGATAGTATATTCATAACGTTGAAAAGTCGAAAGAATATCTGACACTTCCAATTTATTTATTTTGATAGTTACAATCAAAAGGCCGGTTTCTTTTTCAAAAAAGGTATTAAATTGAGTGATGTAAGCATCATTAGTTTCTACCAGTCGGCTTATTTCACCGAAGGAATAACTTTTCCGTTCCATCTCAAGTACAATTACTGCCCCGGGTTCTTCGGCACCGGTAAATTTTGAAGAAGCCTGCAATAATTCAACGGAGGGAATAGCCCCCAACCAATCCTGTTCTTTATTGACTACAGGCACTAAAGAAAGACTGTTTTGAGAAGCTAATTTTAGTATTGAAAGAAAATGTTCGTCCGGCTTAACTGATTTTTGCAGCATTCGATTCGTCAGTTCTACAATAAATGTATTGTCATCTGCATCGAGCAAATCATCTTTACTAATAAGGCCAAGGTATTTGTTGTGATCAACCACCGCAATATGAAGGATATCAAAATCTTCCATCAACTTCAACGCGGTAGAAATTTTATCATTAGGATCTACTGTAGGATAATGATTTGTTATTAACTGGTTTGCTAACATTCAAAAAGGCCCTCTTTTTTACCTTTATTGAGCAAACTCTAAGCCAAGATAGCAGCAGGCTGCCTGTTTTTGCTTAGAAACTGCTCAAGTATAACATTAAATTCTGATGGCACTTCCATCATAGGTGCATGTCCGCACTTATCAATAAGATGTATCTCACTGTTAGGTATCAGTCTATTAAATTCTTTTGCTACAAAGGGCGGAGTTACAGTATCGTTGTCTCCCCAAATAAGACATGTAGGTTGTTTTATGCTAATCAATTCTGAGCCGAGATTATTTCGAATAGCGCTTTTGGCTAAAGCAATAATCTTGATAACTTTTATCCGGTTATTGGTTATTTCAAACACTTCGTTTACGAGTTCATCTGTTGCCATGGCAGGATCATAAAAAGTAAGTTCGCATTTTTTTCGAATGTATTCCTTATTTCCCCGTTTGGGATAGCTGTCACCCATACCGCTTTCAAAAAGGCCTGAGCTGCCGGTAAGAGTGAGTGTTTTAATTCTTTCAGGATGTTTTAAAATATAAACAAGCCCCACATGACCTCCCAAAGAATTTCCTAACAGGTGAACATTATTATATCCACGTGCTTCCATAAACCTGTGAACAAATTTTGCCAGTCCTCCTACTGATGTGTGAAAAATATCTAATTCAAACAGCGGAAGCATAGGTACTACTACCTTATAACTGTTCTTAAAATGCTCTATCAGGTCCTTAAAATTACTTAATGCACCAAACAATCCGTGCAGCAGTACCAAAGGTTCTCCGGCACCAACTTCTACAAACTTAAATTTATCCTGATGTTTGATTTCGTACTTCATCTGCAGTTATAATCTATGAGCAAAACAATCTTATTTCTACAAATAAACACAAATAATACGAAAGAAAGCTTTGGTTGATGCAAACATAATCAAACAAATCTTTACCTCAGACAACTTAAATAGTTTAATCTGCAAACTTAAACGGTAGTTTCTCATTGGGCCTTTCTGGATAAACCTTCAAAAAAACGGCTCAGATCAGAAAACATGTGACTGAAAAAAGGTAAAACTTTTCCTACAAGACTCATTACTTTAGGTCCGAATGGAGCTATATAAGAATATGTTTTTGAAGCAGCCTGAACTTCTGGAGTAATCAGATGTATACGGGTGGCAAAAAACAAAATGACGCTAAAAACCATAAGATATATTACAGCATATAAGAGAATGCCTGCTAATGTATCAATCCATCCCAGGAAAACAATGCCTGCTGCTTTTTTTACCAGGGCAGCACCCCATCTTACCAATAATACTACGCAGACAAAAACTATAAGGAAAGAAAGAAACGGTAACCAGTAACCACCCAGATTCATTTTTTCGTGCAAATATGTTGCAACAGTTGCAGATAATTTAAGCGCTGCTGCCAGGCCTATTATAAAAGCAAGTAGTGAAAAAACAGCAACAATAAAGCCTCTGCTTATTCCTTTAAAAATGGCGAGAACCATTAGTATTAAAAAAATAATATCAATAAACATACTATTTGGAAAAAATAAAAAAAATGAGCATAAAAAGAGTTACGATTGTAATTTTATTAAAAGCACAACTACACAACTATTTAGAAAGCAGTTCTTTCACAGCAGCAGAGATCGCTTTTCCATCTGCCTTTCCTGCAAGTTGTTTTGTAGCTGCAGCCATCACTTTCCCCATATCTGCGGGAGAAGATGCACCTGATTGAGAAATGATGTCAGATAATTGGCTTTTCAATTCCTCTGCTGTCATTTGTTTAGGCAAAAATTTTTCTATAATGCTTATTTCTTCCTCTTCTTTCTGTGCAAGATCCTCACGGTTTTGCTTTTTAAAAATTTCGAGGCTATCGCGTCTCTGTTTAACGAGTTTCTGCAAAAGTTTCGTCTCATCTTCTTCTTTAAGTTCGCCCCCGGCACCTTCAGATGTCTTTGCAATAATTATTGCTGCTTTTATAGCTCTTAAGCCGCGCAGTGCAGCTTCATCCTTCGCTTTCATGGCATCTTTCAAGTCTGCCATTACTTTTTGTTCCAGACTCATATATTTCGTTTGATTTTTAATATTAGTGATGCTACCCTACTTTCCGTCAATAATTTATCTACCTAAGGCCTCTAAACTAATGACCTAATGACTTAACGACCTTAATGACTTCTTCCTCACCTTAGTTTATTTGTTTCAAGTTGCTTTTCTCTGAATTTAGTATAAAAATCTTTCGCAAAGTTTTTCATATCCTGTGCTAAATCCCCGTATTGGGTAGCGCGGGCATATGTATCTGCCATTGTCATTATAGTCTGGTAAAAAAAGTCGGACATTTCATCTACCATCATATCCTTGGTCCAAAGATCAATGCGAAGAGCAGATTTGTCTGCTCCATCCCAAAAAGAGATCATCATGGCTTTTGCCCTTTGAGCCATATCAGCAGTGCTGTCTGACGCACGCCACGAAATTTGTTGCGGAACTTTCTGAGGATCTAACTGTACATCAATCGTTATAGTGCTGTTATGCATTGTATTAAAAAATTAGTAAGTTGAAAATATAAGATTAAATGAATTATCTTACACAGTGAAATACAAAAGTAAGGGAGATTATTGGGAAACAACCTGCTGGATAAGCTGCGAGGTAAGAGCAATTGTTTTATCCCAGCTATATAACTTTACCCGCTCCTTACCTGCTATTATCAGTTTATTTCGAAGCTGTTCATCTTTAAAAATACGTTTCATTTGCTCCGCAAGCTCTTCAGGGCTTTCAGGGTTGGCATATAAAGCAGCATCACCTGCTATTTCTGCCATACTGCTGTGCGATGAAGTTATTACCGGCACTTCACATTGCATTGCTTCTAAAATAGCCACGCCGAACCCTTCATAAAATGAGGGAAAGATCATTGCGTAAGCTCCTCCTGTCACTTGAGCCAGTTCATTACCTGAAAGATTTTCTGCAAGTTTTGTTTCATTTTTATACTTATATGAATTTAATTTCTCTGCCTGGTCTTCATATTCGTTAGAGTTAACGATGATAAGCAGCTTCATATTTGTCTTCTGCCACTTTTTAAAGATGGAAAAGGCTTTTAATACATTCATCAGGTTTTTTGCAGGATTAAGACCACCTGTGAAAATAAAATATTCACAGCCCTGCGCATACTGCTCTTTTACTTGCTCCCTCACTTCCCAGTCTAAAGGTTTAAAAGAACTGTCCGCAGCACTGCCAATTACTGTTATTTTTTGTGCAGGAACGTTATATAAACTAATGATTTCTGATTTTACAAAATCAGAAAGTACAGCAATTATCCTGGCCTTTTGTAAGAACCGGAAGGTAAATCTTCTGTAAAAGAATAAGCTCTTTTTATGAAAAAAAGGCTTATGAAAAAATGCAAGATCTTGTACAATAATAAACTGGGGTATTGAAGTCGTTAAGCTGCACAAGCCGGATGTACAAATGAAAATATCCGCCTTATACTTATTTAATGCTAAAGGAACTTGTATATCATACCACCATTTATACAATAAAACATTTGCAGGTTTTGGCGTTATAATAACAGGTGTAACGTTTTCAGGCAAATTTATTGAAGGATCAAGATCACTATCAGACAAAAATATAAATTGATACACTGCATATAGTTTTGCAAGCCTCAATATTACTTCTCTTGCAAAATTTCCGTATTCGCTTATTGAATCTGCCTGCAAAAATCTCGCGTCTACTGCTATTTGCATATAAAGGTGAAGGTATGCCGATTGCAAGTGAAGATTATCCAAAAAAACTTTAAGTGCAGTGGTTTAGATAAAGTACTATTGTGACAATTCGAATACTAGGTATAACGAATCCTGTTATCTTACAGAGTTGCCAGGACAGTAACGCCACCTTTTACCATCTGGTTCAACTGTACATTCACCTTTGCCGTCAGTGGTAATATTACGTCTACCCTGCTTCCAAATTTGATAAAACCTAACTCATTGCCCTGGTGCACTTCCTGGCCTATCGATAGATAATTTACAATACGTTTTGCAAGAGCACCTGCAATTTGCTTAACCAGCACTTCACCTTTGTCGTTCTTAATTACTACGCTATGCCTTTCATTTTCCAGAGAAGATTTCGGGTGCCAGGCTACGAGGTACTTTCCTTTATGGTATTTATTATACACTACTTCGCCGCTCACAGGGTTACGGTTTACATGCACATTTGCAGGGCTCATAAAAATGCTTACCTGCAATCTCTTCTCATTAAAATATTCTTCCTCAAAAGTTTCTTCAATTACCACGACCTTGCCATCAGCAGGGCAAATAACTTCTCTCTCTCCTTTAGTAAGCGAACGGTAGGGAATACGGAAAAAAGAAACAATAAATAAAAACAGTATAACAGAAACTATAAAAATAATAGTGGCAGTTTTAGGATAACTGTCACCTATAAAAATAAATGAGGCAATGTTTATAAGCCCGAATATTAAGGCAGCAATCCCGATACTCCTGTAACCCTCTTTGTGAATAGTCATCAAATTAAAAAATTAGTATGCAAATATAATTAACTTAAACCTATAAGGTCTTAGAGACCTTATAGGTTTTTAAGGTTACTAACTATTATTGTAGAGGTATCAAACAAAAAAAGATATAACCACACAAAAGGCGTGGCCAGTATTAAACTGTCAAACCTGTCAAGAAATCCTCCATGACCCGGCATAATCTGACCACTGTCTTTTACTCCTGCCATTCGTTTCAATTTACTTTCCAGCAGATCACCGCAGGTACCAACCACAGCAGCTATTGAAGATACAACGATAAGAAAAACAATATCTTTTATATGAAACAGGTAATAACCGCCCAATGAAACCACTGCTATACATAGAACAGCACCTCCCCCTGTGCCCTCCCATGTTTTTTTGGGAGAAATCTTTGAAAAAGGTGTTTTGCCGATAAATGAGCCAACTATATATGCCATTGTATCATTGATCCAAATAGAAGCAATCAGTACGACAGGAATAATCCATCCTTTGTCGCTATAAACAAAAAAACCGGTTGTATCCATCCCCATACTTCTGATGTTCATCATTAACCCCCAACTTACTGAAATGTATAGCAAACCTGACAGTGAGTAAAGCAATGTTTTTGCTGAAAATTTTTTTCTAAGAACTACTAAGAATAAAGGCAATACAACGCCGGAGACCAAGAGAAGAAGCCGGCCAATTTTATGCAAAGGAATATTATTTATACTAAAAGCTTTACCGGCCATTAAAAACATTAAGAACCATCCTGCTATCATTATTCCATATTTATGCAGTAGAGTTGTTTCCTGGTATTCAGGATCAATCAAACCTATCAGTTTTTGATATTCTAACCAACAGCCAAAGTGAACAATGGAAAACAATACAAAAAAACTCCAATGATTCCCGAGAAGCCCTGCCAACATTATTACAACAAATATTACTGCAGTTAAAGCCCGGGTTTTAAATGTCTGCAGGTTAAAAGCCATAAAAATATTGGTTCTTTTGCTTTTATTTATAAAACTTATTTCCTCTCTGTTAAAAGACCAACTGTTTTAAAAATCGAAGATAAGCTTAAAGATGATAAAAGATTTATAGTTAAACAAGCAGATCAGGCAAAGGCCGTACAGAAATAATAAACGAAGTTTTCCATTGCTCTTATTACAAAAAAACCTTCCCATGAGGGAAGGTTTGGCAGTTGGTAATTGGATTGTAAAAAAACTTTAAATTCTTTCATCTATTTTGGCACAAAGACTTTCGAAAATTTCATCGATACTTCCCTCACCGCTAATATCAAAAACTTTATTGAATTTACGATAATATTCTGCTACCGGTGATGTTTTTTTATGATATTCAATAATCCTGGTCCTTATTACGTCTACATTGTTATCATCACTTCGTCCGCTGGTTATTCCGCGTTTTAGCAATCTTTGCACCAGTTCTTCTTCACTTACCAATAAGGAAAGCACAATAGCGATTTCAGTTTGCTTTAACTTCAGCAATTTATCAAGCGCTTCAGCCTGGGCATCAGTACGCGGAAAACCATCAAAAAGAAATCCTTTTGCCTGTGGGTTCTTTTCCAAAGCAAAGCTTATCATTCCAATAACTACCTCATCGGGAACAAGCTGCCCCTTATCCATAAAATTTTTCGCCTCTAACCCCAATGGTGTCTGGCCTGCAATTTCACTTCTAAGTATATCACCTGTTGAAAGGTGCTTTAAATTATATTTTAAAACAAGCCTTTCGCTTTGTGTACCTTTGCCACTGCCGGGAGGACCAAACAAAACAATATTGAACATTATAAATTCTATTCTTGAATAAGCAGCAAATATATGGGTTGAGCCTTACATTTCCTTTACCAGTTTCGCCGTTGCTTATTTGTATTTTGTCCAAAATATTTTAGCCGATAAAAAAATCTAAAATTTATAAACCTAAGAGCTGATAGGGAGCGTAGTTTTAAATGAAAATTTTGGAATGAGTAATTTGTTACTTATAATTATAACAACTTGTTTTTGCAATGGTTGCTATTCTAAACAAAAAAAAAACTATGGATCCAACTATTATTAACCTCTTAAATTTAGATGCGTCTGCCCAGTAGTGCGTGTTAAGAGTCTGCTTAGAAATTAAGAAGTGGTGCTGCTTCATTCACCATCTCTCCCTTCAATAAATCATAAAGCCGCTCAAACTTTTTAAACGTTTTTTTATATACCAGATTATGGGCAGAAATTGGGACATATGTAGCTAAGGTTTTATTTGGAAATGTTGCCTGGATGCCTGACGCTTCTGCGCCTAAGATGACAGCGCCCAATGCTCCGCTTTCCACTGTACCAGATACGAGTACTTTTGTATTAAAAACATCTGCAAGTACCTGGAGCCATAAAGCGCTTTTAGCAAAGCCTCCGGAAGCATGTACTTCCGTTATCTCTTTTTTTTCTGCTAATATTTTTCCTATGCTGTATAAACTGAAAATAACTCCTTCAATGGAAGCGCGGATCAAATGCGCTTTTGTATGCTGAATACTCAAACCAAAATATACGCCTTTGGCATTAGAATTCCATATTGGCGCTCTTTCGCCTAATATAAAGGGAAGAAATAATAATCCTTCACTTCCTGCAGCAATAGTTTGTGCGTGTTCAAAAAGTTCTTCATAACTGTCATGGGTTTGCAGCAGTGTTTCTTTTAACCATTGTAAAACCACAGCTCCATTGTTGTTTGCTCCGCCCGCTATATATAAATTATCTTTTAAATGGTAGCAAAACGTTCTCATCCTAGTATCTGTTTCAGGAGCAGAAATAACCATACGGGCGGCCCCGCTTGTACCAATTGTAACGGCCATAGCATTGCTGCCCATAGCTCCGGTGCCAAGATTAGAGAGTGCACCATCGCTTGCTCCAATTACAAATGGCATATTCTGAGAAAGTGAAAGTTGAGGATATAAACCTTTATAATAAAATACCTGCTTGGTTGAAACGACCTGTGATAAACGGGAAGTGTCGATTTCAATAAACCTTAAAATTTCTTCATCCCACTGCAGGGTTTTAGTATTTAATAAACCTGTGGCCGAAGCGATGGAGGTATCAACGACAAAGTCTCCAAAAAGCTTATAAAAAATATATTCTTTAATGCCGATAAATTTAAAGGCAGCATTGAAAATATAGGATTGATGCTCCTTAAGCCAAATCAGTTTACACAGTGGAGACATGGAATGAACAGGGACGCCGCTTGCCTCGTAGAATTGTTGACCTTTATCACTGTTTTTAAGTTTTTCTGCAATCACATCTGCCCTGTTATCAGCCCAAATAATGCATTGCGTCATTAACTTTCCTTTGTCATCTACCGCTATCAAACTATGCATGGCAGCACTAAAGGAAATAAACCGGGGAAGGTTTGGTGCAAAAGTTTGTACAACTTTATTAATACCATTTATAACCGCGGCAAAAATTTCATCGGGCTCTTGTTCGCTCCAATTGGGTTGCGGATGTTGCATCTCATAAGAAAAGGAATGGCTTGAAATAACTTCTCCCTGTTCTGAAAAAGCTACTGCTTTTGAAGAGGTTGTGCCTATGTCAATGCCAACGTAATAGTTCATAAAATAAGGAATCGTATTATGTAAAGCTGAGAAAATTTTTTTATAAAAATACTTTGGAAACTATGATTACAATACAAGTTTCCGTAGTTTTGCAGAATAAACATATGGAAACTAAAGAAAGAATTTTGGGTAAAGCGGAGGAGTTGTTTAATCGCTTTGGTTTTCGAAGGGTGACAATGGATGAGATTGCTTTGAAAAGCGGGATGAGTAAAAAAACTATTTACCAATTATTTGCAAACAAAGATGAGCTCGTAGATGCAGTGGTTGAAGAGCATATAAATAAAAGTGTTGAAAAATGTGAACAGAATTGTGCTAAGGCCGAAAATGCCGTTCATGAAATTTTTCTAAGTATTGATATAGTGCAGGGATTAACGTCCGAAATGAACCCAATTATTTTAGAAGAGATGGAAAAGTTTTTTCCTGCTGTTTATAAAAGATTCTTTCACCATAAAAACAATTATATTTTTCAGAGGGTACAAAAAAACCTTGAACATGGCATCGAAGAAGGACTTTTCAGACAGGAATTAAATATAGATATAATAACAAAATTCAGAATAGAAACTATGTTTATTCCTTTTAATCAGGACGTTTTTCCATTTGCAAAATATAATCTTGCAGAAGTAGAAATAGAAACTCTCGAACTTTATTTGTATGGAATATCTACAATTGAAGGACAAAAACTAATAAAAAAATATAAAGAACAAAGAATAAAAAAATAATTAAAATGAGTAAACAGATATTAGCCCGATGGATGTTTACCCTTGGGTTCATGGCATTTTTAAATGCTGCTTTATCACAGAAAAAGCATGAGTTAACGGTGAAGGAGGCTGTTGAGTTAGCTTTTAATAATGTGACAACTGTAAAAAATGCAGCTTTGGACTTTCAAATTCAAAAGGCACAAAATAATGAAATTACGGGACAGGCTTTGCCTCAGGTTTCCGGGACCGCTTCACTTAACCGTTACCTGCAATTACCTAAAATACTGTTTCCCGATGCTTCTGAATCAGGTATATATTCAGTATTGAAAAACGAAAAGTTAATACCAGATAATGTTAAAGTACCTGATCCAAAACTACAGGCTATTAGTTTTTTTCAGCCCTGGAATACAAGCATTGGAGGTACACTTTCGCAATTACTGTTTCAGCCCGATGTTTTTGTAGGGCTACAGGCACGAAAAACTGCTTTAAACCTGTCACATGCCAACCTTGAAATGATAAAAGAAGGTGTGAAAGATTCTGCATATAGAAGGTATTATGCCATTTTAATTGCTCAAAAGCAATCAGAATTTTTAGACTCGGGCATAAAACGTCTTGAAAAGTTGTATCACGATGACTCTATAATGCTGGTAAATGGCTTTGCAGAAAGACTTGACCTTGATAAAGTACAAGTTCAATTGACAAACCTGCAAACTTCACAGAGTGTACTGCAAAATTCAATAAAACTTGCTTATGCCGGGCTTAAATTTTCGCTGGGTATTTCTCAAAATGATACTGTTATTTTAAAAGAAGGATTAAGTAATGAGGAAGTTAAACGTAGCGTACTGGATGATAACTTTAGGTACGAAGACCGGAAAGAAATACAGACTATAACTTATTCACGCAAATTGCAGGAATTGAATGTTAAAAGATACAAGCTAGGGTATATCCCCACATTATCTGCGTTTGTTAGTTATACCGCCCAGGGACAGGGTCAGAACTTTATAACAGATAAAAACACTTTCTGGTTAAAAAACTCTTTAGTGGGTTTGAACCTGAGTGTACCAATTTTTGATGGCTTTCAACGGAAATATAAAATACAGCAGGAGAAATTTAATCTTCAAAAAGTTGATAATAGTATCGAGAATTTAAAACAGGTGATTGATTTGCAGCAAACTTCATCGAAAGAAAGTCTGAGAAACTCTTTACTTAATCTTGATGCACAGCAGAGAAATGTACAGCTCGCTGAAAATGTTTATAATACAACAAAGAAGAAATTTGAAGCTGGTATTGGTTCAAGCTTTGAGGTTTTGCAGGCAGATAATGACTGGCAAACAGCTCAGTCAAACTATTTCAACGGATTGTATAATGCTATTATTGCAAAAATCTCTTATCAGTCTTCTTTAGGAAAATTAAATTAATGATTATCACTTTAATATAAAATTACTTTATATATGCATCTATTTATTAAACTTTCTTTCGTATCTGCCCTAGCACTTTCTATAGTTTCCTGTGGCGGAAGTAATAATAATGATTTAAAAGAAAGAAAAGAAAAGCTTGAAAAGCTTAAAAAAGACCAGGCACAAACAACTGCAGAAATAAAAAAGCTCGAACTCGAAATAAGTAAACTGGATACTGCTAATGCAAAAGTAGACAAGGCTAAACTTGTAGTATTAGACACAGTACAAAATGAAAATTTTACACACTATATAGACCTGCAGGGCAGGGTAGATGCAGAAAATATTTCTTATGTTAGTCCGCGTGGAGCCGGAGGGCAGGTAAGAGCAGTTTATGTGAAAGAAGGACAATTTGTAAAAAAGGGGCAATTACTTTTAAAACTTGATGATGTAATTATCCGTCAGAATGTGGTGGCAGCAAGACAAGGTTTGGCCGCTACAAGAAACCAACTTGAACTTGCAAAAAGTGTGTATGACCGTACTAAAAACTTATGGGATCAGCATATTGGAACTGAAGTACAGTTGCTGCAGGCTAAAACTAATGTAGATGTACTTGAAAACCAGTTGAAAACCCAGGAGGAAAATATAAAAGCAGCGCAGGAGCAATTGAATACAACTTCTGTTATCAGTAATGTTTCAGGAGTTGCAGATGAAGTGAATATACATGTCGGTGAAATGTTTACAGGTGCGCCAACTGCAGGTATTAAGATTGTAAACACAAGCAATCTTAAAGTAGTTACAGACATACCTGAAAATTATTTGTCCCGTGTATCAAAAGGAACCCGTGTGATTGTTTCTGTTCCTGATATTAATAAGTCATACAACTCTACTATTTCACTAATCAGCCAGTCTATAAGTTCTACTTCGAGAGGTTTTACAGCAGAGGCGAAAATACCAAATGATAAAAACTTAAAGCCTAATCTTACAGCCATGGTTAGAATACAGGATTACAGTGCACCGAATGCTATGACTGTTCCGGTAAATGTTTTACAAACTGACGAACAAGGCAAATTTATTCTGGTGGCTGTGAAAGAAGGAAATAGTACGGTTGCACGTAAAAGGCCCATACAGGTCGGTGAACTATATGGTGAAAGGCTTGAAGTAAAAAGCGGGTTAAAAACAGGTGATGTTATTATTACTGAAGGTTTTCAAAGCGTGTATGATGGGCAAACTATAACAACCAGCGCATAAAATATACAATGTGGCCTAATGAATAAATAAGAGCAGAAGTACAAGTGTGCGACGCAACGTCAGACTGTGCAAAAACTTAATTATTTTATTTATCAGGAATCTTTTGGATAAGTATTGTTGTCTATATAAACTATGAGCGTACAAAAAGGCATATCACGGGAACAAATGTGGATGATTAGTCTTG
>JAABUN010001504.1_pt1 | contig 50491 bp, 54 predicted proteins | sample 5559311 | NCBI WGS metagenome assembly JAABUN01 (sample SAMN10711877, study PRJNA513370) | rock metagenome | isolation source: Antarctica rocks | place: Antarctica: Victoria Land, Siegfried Peak sud
CAGCGGGCTCACGTCGCGCAGCACGATCTTCACCTGATAGACGCTGAGAGGGCGCGGCTCGCTCATGGCCGGGCATTCTACTCAACCGCTACCCATGCTGTCGCCCCCCGCTTTGTGATGGTCTCGTCGTCCACCGCCCGCAGGCGCAACCTGGGGAGGAGGACCAGCCCCACCGGCAGGGCGCGGGCGAGCGGGCGGCGCAACTCGCGCGGGAATGACTCGGGCTCGCCGGCTTCCTGCCAGAACGCCTCGGCGGCGGCAGCCACCCAGAGGGGGAGTGTCATGAGCGTCCCCCTTCCGCATCGTCCGGTGGCTTCGCATCCCTGGCCGCGCGATCGCGCGCGGCCAGCAGCGCCCCGCGCCCCAGCGGCCCTGCATCGGCCTCGGAGGCGCGCAGCCCCTCCACCGCGTCGGCCCAGCGGATGAGCTGGGCCAGGATACCCCCATCGATCCCGAAACGATTGGCGATCCGCGCGACATCTTCGCGGAAAGCCCCAGACCCCCCAGCTGGTCGGCGACAGAGCCGAAGGCGGATGAGCGTCGCGACGTCGCAGCCGAGGAGTTGCGCCAGCCCCGCGTCATCCAGGCCGTTGCCGCGCGCATACGCAGTGAACGCGGAGGCGAGGAAGAAGTGCTCCTCGCCAACGCGCCGGGCGAGATAGTCGAGGCGCTCACTCATCGCGGCATCCCGATCGTGTCAGGCGTTTTTGCAGGCGATCTTTCACACGCTTCACCCCTCGGCGCTGCTCAGGGGCCGACAGCTGGTCAAGGCCGAGTACCCGCGCATACGCGAGCGTCCTGCGCTCCCCTTGCCGCATCAGCGCCAGCACTTGCTCCTCATGCGGCGTCAGTCCCGGCAATTCCGGCGAAGGGATCGCCGCCACCTCCGCCTCACGCTCCACGATGCGCGCCGGGTCACCCTCAACATCCCACAAATACTTCCCAGCGATAGGAGAAAGTTCGACAGCGTCCAGGGTCGCCCGCCGGAGACTGTGCCGCCGCTCTGTGCGGAGGAGATTGCGCAGGTCACCCTGGGCGGACATCCGCAGATAGCCTTCCAGCGAGCGCCGCGCCGGATCGTAGCTGCGCGGTGTCTTGATGAGCCCGATGATCGCCTCTCCGGCAGCGATGGTGCAGAGGTGCGGATCGGTGAGGCGCGGGTTCTGTCGCTGCAACCAGGCGGCGAGGGGATCGAGATACGCCTCGGCCAGATCCGCAGGGGCGACAGGGTCGCCGGCCAGGAGCCGTGCATGCAGCGCGCGCCCTTGCTCAAGGAAAGGTGAGGCCAGCGAGTCGGTCATTATCATCCACCCGCGCTGCCGAACCGCCCCGGGAGCGCAGGCAGCCCGCATCGCTTCCGACCGCTCCTGCTCTTCGCAATCAGCAGAGCAGGGCAGTATGGGCGTCCACATCGACGGCCAGAGCGCATTCATCCCTCGTATGTCATTAATACTATCATTGTCAGCCGCATTGTCTATAGCCTACCGTGATGATTCTGCCCTACAAATTGCCTATCTCATGGCAGCCGATCGTCCTACTTGCGACAAATCGCCTATCGGAATACACTTCGTCGTATCGACGCTTGGTCGTGAGTGGAAGAGCCAGCGTTCGTGCGGATCGCGATAGGTGAGTGGCATGGGCCGATGAGGGGAGTACGGAGTTGATGGCCGTCGCGCCACCGATTCACCCGTTCCCGGTGCGCATGGCGGCGGAATTGGCCCTGGCCGAATTGCGCCGCCTGCCCCCCGGCTCGCGCGTCCTCGACCCGATGGCCGGTTCCGGCACGGTGCTGCGCGCCGCCGCCGATCAGGGGCACACCGCCCTCGGCTTCGACACCGATCCGCTCGCCGTCTTGATGGCGCGGGTCTGGACCACCCCGCTCGACCCCGCGCGGCTATGCGCGGCGGCTGTCGTCGTCGCCGAGGAGGCCCGTGCGCTCCCCGCCGACATCGCGCTCCCCTGGATCGATGACGACCGCGAGACGCGCGCTTTCACCCACTTCTGGTTCGGCGCGCGGCAGCGGCACGATCTGCGCCGCCTCGCCTTCGTCCTGCACCGGCATGAGCCCGACGATCCGCTCGCCGACGCGCTGCGGATCGCGCTCAGCCGGATCATCGTCACCAAGGAGCGCGGCGCTTCCCTGGCCCGCGACGTGTCGCACAGTCGCCCGCATCGCGCGTTCGTCGAACACGATTTCGCGGTCCTGCTAGCATTCATCCGGTCAGCCGAGCGCATCGGCGCGCGATTGCTCGCCGCACCACCACCCGAGGGCGTGACGGTGCGACGCGGCGATGCGCGACGCCTTGATGCCGTCCCGGCAGCATCGATCGATGCGGCGATCACCTCGCCGCCGTACCTGAACGCGATCGATTATCTGCGGGGGCATCGGTTGGCGCTTGTCTGGTTGGGGTATCGCCTCGGGGTATTGCGCGCGATCCGGGCGGGTAATATCGGCAGCGAGCGCGTCCCGTCAGCAGGTGCCGACAGGGCAGTGGCGACGGCGATCACCGTGGCGGCGAGCACGCTTGCGGCCTTGCCGCCGCGATTACGCCGCATGGTCGATCGCTATGCGCTTGATCTTGCGGCGACGATGGACGAGTTGCACCGCGTGGTGCGCCAGGATGGGAACGTGGTCTGTGTAGTAGGCAACTCGTGCCTTCATGGCGTCTTCATCGAGAACGATCGTCTCGTGATCGCTGCTGCTGAGCGCGCTGGCTTCCGACTCACGGGCAGACATGTGCGTAACCTGCCTCCCGCGCGTCGCTATCTGCCCCCGCCCACACGAGGCGACTCGATCCTCAACAAGCGGATGCGTACTGAAAGCGTCCTCACTTTCATACGCCTATAGCGTGAGTCTGTGTGGTATAGCGCCAGTATTTTTCCCGCGCATGACGATGGTCGAGTGCCGACCGTGGACGAGGACTTGTCCTTGCATCAGGCAATGCTTCTGCCCGATTACGGCGGCTCGCACGCGCAACGACCTGGAACGCGCCACTGCCGCCCTGGCTGCCATCACCCCGTTGGAGTCGGCCAACTGGTTCCGCCGTTGCGGCTACCCACTCCCAGGTCAACCATTATGAGTACCGCTCTAGGTATCGCCCGGGGTGTGGATATCGAGAATCATAAATGCAGCGGGGGGCATGGCAAAATAGAGACGTCCGCGAGCGTTATCGGCGCTGACGACCCAGCCGCCACGATAGGGACCAGCGGCGATGCGGCGTGGTGGCAGCACGGCGAGCTTCATGTTGAGCTGCTCGACTTTGCCTAACCATTCGGCAAGGGGTAGCGGGTCGCCGAGCGGGAACACGTCGGCGCGCTCCCAAGCGTGCTCGTCTATCAGTTGCACGGTCGCCTCCTGTGTCTCAGTCATGCCTACCTCCTCTAGGGAGTTAGGCTACCACAGCGTGCCCCGCTCGGGCCGCGTCACGGCTTCGCGCAAGCGGTCACGCGTCCGCTCGTGATCCGGCCCGAGATCGTGCTCGGTCACCACGCGCACCGACCAGCCAGCCTGCTCGTAGATCGCGGTGCGCCGCGCTTCCCGCTCCGCCATACCCCGCGCCAGGAAGAACGCGGCGTCGTGCGCGCTGCCGTGGACCTCGACCGCGAGCTTCCGCTCGGGCCAGGCGAAGTCGGCGTAGATGCCGGGGGCGACGCGGTACTCACGGAAATAGTCCTGTCCCTCGCGCTGGCCCAGCGCATCGAGGAGGGCGATCGTCGCGCGCTCGGGTGCGGTCGGGTGGTCGTGCCTGCTCCGCGCGAGCACGTCGGACGCGAACTCCCGCCCATACTTGTCAACGAGCGCCGCGTAGCCCGCCCGTCCGCTGTCGCGCAAACTCGCATCGCTGCGCCATCCCTGGGCATAGCGCTGGTACTCCGGGTCGCGGAATTTCTCCCGGCCCAGTGCCCGCCAGCGCGCCCGCTCCTCATCGGCAGGCGGTGGTGGGCGACGCTCGGGGGTCGGCTGGGTCGCCCTGGTGCTCGGCTCGTCACGCCAGGCGTCGTGCGGGGCCATGCTCACCTCCCCCGGTGTGGCGCGAGGCCGTCGGCGAGGGCCGCCGCCTCGGTGCACGAGAGGGGCCGCCAGCGGGGTGTGCCGAGCGCCCGGCGGCGCGCGCCCTCGGAACCGACCACGCGGATACGCCAGGGTACGAATGTCACCTCGTCGTACTCGCCCGGCCAGCCGGACGCGGGCGGGTAGCGTTCGAGCCAGCGCACCGGCTGGCTCCTCTCCGCGCCGGTGTCGAGGAGGGCGGGGAAGTGCCGCGCGACGATCTCGGCGGCGAGGTACTCGGCCATGTTGGTGACGCTCGTCCCCGCGTTCTCCGGGAGTTCTTCGCAGACGATGACCGGGCGGCGATCCGACTCCCCCGGCGAGGGCGAGTAGATCACGATACGGCAGATCGCCGCGCGGCCCCAGGTACCGCGATAGCGGTGACGGTAATCGTGGAGCAGTTGCATGGCGGCACCTCCCCAGCCTCCGATCGTGGCCCGGCGCGATGACGCATCACCGCCGCGCCGGGCCGTCGCCTCACGCCGCGCGCGGCACGTCCGTCGCGCCCGTATCCGGTTCTCCCTCGATCGCCGCGATCAGGGTCGCTGCTGTCTCGCGGATCGCCGCCAGATTGCGCGTTACGACCGCGCGATCGGCGGCCCAGGCCGCGACGTAGGGGAACGAGTAGTCGCCGGTGTCGATGCCGCAGCGGGCCAGGGTCGCAAACGCGGCCCCTTCGGCGATCGTCTCGGCGTCGGCGCGCGAGGCTCCGTGCGCGCCGAGTGCGTGAATCAGGGCGACATGGTGCGCGCACTCATGGGCGAGGGTTTTGGCCGCCTGCTCGTCGCTGAGATCGGCGCGCACGATGATCAGGCGCGTGAGCGGGAAATAGACGCCGTTCCCCTCGCCGAACGCGCGGCGGGTGAGCGTCACCCCTTCATCGGCGAGGAAGGCGGCGAGGCGGACCCAGAGCCAGCGTGCCAGCGCGGAATCGCCCGCGAGGGGCTGCGGGGCCGTCGGCGCAGGCAGCGGCTCGCCGTCGGTCTGCGCCAGATCGAAGACGGTCGCCACGCCGAAACCCGCGATCGTCGTCGCTCGCTCGGCGTCGGTGACATCCTCCCCATTGGTCAAGGTGGCGGCGTGCCGATACGGGACCAGGATGCGCAGGCCCTGCTCGCCCCGCCGCACCTGCCGCCCAAGCGACTGCCACGCGCGATACCCGGTCACGCGGGTGGCGTCGGGGCGCTGGCGGTGGATCAACGCGACGTTACGCGCCGAGTAGGCCGGGAAGCGCGCCAGCGTCTGCAGATAGGCCGCGAAGCCGTCGCTCGTCAACGTGGCCGCGATCCCCTCGTCGAGCAGGGCGAGCACCGCCGCGAGCCGCTCATCACCCGGTGTCCTCGTCGTCGCCTGTCGTTCCGCCATCGCCGCACCTCCTGTCGCGGTCATCTTGTAAACTACACCAATTCTACACTGCTTGCCTTGCGGTGTCAAGTTGGTGTAGTCTTCCCTGCGTCGGATTGTTGGCTTGGGGGGGATGCAATGAAGACGCTGCGGGAATGGCGCGCCCTGCGCCTGCTGAGCACGAAGGGGCTGGCGGCGCGGGCTGGCGTCTCCAACAAGACGATCGTGGGCCTGGAAAACGGGCATGGCGTCCCGATCTTCCGCACGATCGGGCGCATCAGCGCCGCGCTCGATGTCCCGCCCGGCGAGGTCGCCGAGTTCGCGGCGGCGATCGCCGCGCGCGGCGGTGTGACCGATGACGCCCAGCACGCGAACCCTACGGCGGGCGACTGACGGATCGGCCATCTCAAACCTCCTCGGCGTAGGGAAAATGCAGCGCCTCGACCGCACGCCGCTTCGTCGCCTCGCCGCGCCGATCGTAGCGCGCAGTCGTCGTCGGCGAGGCATGCCCGGCCAGCCGCTGCACCGTCGCGAGGTCGATCCCCGCGTCGAGGAGGTCGCCGACGAACGTGCGTCGCAGGTCGTGCGGCGAGAGCCGCGCAACCCCCGCCTCGGCCAGACGCTTCCGCAGGGTCGCGTAGACCGCACCATCGCCGAGGCGAGCGCCGCAGATGCGCCCGCCCTTGTTGATCGGCAGGAAGAGCCCGCCCGGATGATCGCCTCGCACGCGCAGCCACGCCCGGAGTGCCGCCGCCGCGCCCCCGGCCAGCGGCACCAGCCGCTCCTTGTCCCCCTTGCCGCGCACGCGCAGGGTCGGCGGGTCGGCGGACCAGTCGGCCAGATCGAGCCCCGCCAGCTCGGATCGCCGCACCCCGCCGGTGTAGAGGACCGCGAGGATCGCCATGTCGCGCGCCCCGGCGAATGAGCGATCAACCAGGCAAACCCGCACCAGCGCGGCCAGTTCGCCGCCAGTCGCCGCCCGCCCCGCCAGGAGGCGAGTACCGCGTGCGGGTCGCACGTCGCGGATGTGCTCGTACTCCTCGGCGGGCAGGAGCCCCATATTCCGGGCGTAGCGCGCCACGCCCCGCAGCGCGGCGAGGGTCAGGTTGACCGTGGCCGGTGCCGCGCCGCGCGCGATCAGGCGCTGACGGATCGCGGCGACGTGCGCGAAGCGCAGCTCCTCCCAAGCAATTGTCTGCGGGTCCACGCCGAGCAACCGTGCGACCGTGCGCAGCCGCTTCGTCATCGCCAGCCGCCCGTTCGGTGAGAGGCTGGCGAGATAGGCCATCGCCGGGCCCGATCCTCCGATCGCCTGCCTTGTCGTCTCGGCGACGGCCGGAAAGGTCGTTGATGCATACGCCATTATGCCCTCTTGACTTGACAATATCGGCTACGGTAAGGGAAGTTACCGTGTGCTATCCCATCGCGCTTCCGGTGCCCTCTCGGGGGCGTGGTACACTGAGGAAGTTACTGTCACCGCGACCGAGGAGTATCCCGATGGATGACCTGCTCGCCCGCATCACCGTCGATCCCGACATCTGCCACGGCAAGCCCTGCATCCGAGGCCTGCGCTACCCCGTCGAGACGATCCTCGACCTGCTCAGCGCCGACATGACCCCCGAGGAGATCCTCGCCGATTATCCCGATCTGGAGCGCGACGACATCCGCGCCGCCCTCGCCTACGCCGCCCAGCTCAGCCGTGTCCAGCGGCTCGTGATCATCCCGGCGTGAACTGGCTCATCGATGCCCAGCTCCCCGCGCGCCTCGCCCGTCTCCTCGCCGCGCAGGGCGAAGATGCGATCCACACGCTGGGTCTCCCCGCCGCCAACCGGACCACCGACACGGCGATCCTCGCGGTGGCCGCGCGCGACGACCGGATCATCGTGACCAAGGATGCCGATTTCGTCGCCAGCTTCCGCCTGCGCGGCCAGCCCCGCCGCCTGCTGCTCGTGGCGACCGGCAACATCGCCAGCCGCACGCTGCTGGCCCTCTTTGAGGCGGCGTTGCCGGACCTGCTGGACGCCTTCGTCGCTCCCCGCCTTGTCGAGTTGCACGCGCGACGTGATGGGACCGGCGCGCTCCTGGTCATCCACCCCTGACCGCCATGCCACCCTGGGCCAGCGCGATCAGCGCCTCAGTCGTCGCCGCGCCGCACTTCTCCCGCAGCGACCCGAGCAACTGCCGCACGCGCGACGACGATACCCCCAACTCCGCCGCCCAGCCGGTGCTCGTCGCCCCCGGCGCGGCGGCGATCGCCCGCAGCAACGCCGCCTCACCCGTCGTTAAATCTGCTATCGCCGTCACTTGGGAGGGCAATTTCGCCGCCGACGCTTCGGCGAGCAGTCCCCACCCCCTGGCCGCATCGGCGATGTCGTCCCACTGGCCCAGCGCGAGCGCCGCCCGGATCTCGGCCAGTTCCCGCCGCACTGCCGTGCGATCCAGGCCGGTCACGCGGGCGAGATCGGCGCTGCTGACCTGGTTGCCTGGTCGCCCGGTCGCCGCGAGCGCCGCTACGATGGTGCGCTGCGCGGCGGTCAGGGGCGGTGTGCCCTGCGTGAGCGCGCTGTTCGTCGCCGGTGCCGCCGGAGTCGTTGGGTGCGGTGTAGCCGAGAGATCCGGTGCCGCCGGTACAGGTGCGTCCTGGCGAGATGGACGCCCCGATGCAGCCAGTGTCGCCCACGCCGACGAGTCATCGGCCCGGTTCTGCGGGGGCACTGGTGCCGCCTGCGACGGGAACCCCTCGCCGTCATCGGGCAGGGGCAGGGGCCGCGCCGCGCGCCGTCGCCGGAAGGCGTCGAGCGGATCGCCGCGCGCCGGGTCGGGGAGGCGGGCGCGCAGGGCTGCGTCGGCGTAGTAGCGGGTCTGTCGCGCCCGAACCGGGTGGTGCCGCCCCGCGACGAGTAGCACGTCGTCGCCGAGCGTCCGCAGTTCGTCGGCGGTGATGAGCGGGCGGGCGACCTCCCCCACGCCGCGATTCCCCCGGTCGGCCCAGGGGAGGAGGAGCGGGTGGGTGCTCCCCCGGTTGGTCGCGTGGACGGTTGTGGTCCCCGCCAGCTTCGAGAAGTACTCGGCATCATCGTGGGTCACGCCCGCGAGACAGAGCTTCGTCGTCGCGTTGGTGAGGATTGTGTCGGCATCCTCCTTGCCGTACTCCTTCGTCAGTTGCGCCAGATCCTGCACGACCAGCAGGCAGCCGATCCGCGCCGAGCGGACCGTCGCCATCCGCGACTGGAACTCGGGGATGTGGCCGAGGGTGCCGAACTCGTCGAGGTAGGCGAGGACCGGGAGGGGCAGTTGCCCGTCGATGGTGCCCTTGGTGATCGCTGCCAGACCGGCGAAGAGATCGCGGAAGAAACAGGCGGTCAGCGGCGCGAGGGTCCGCGCGTGGTCGAGGTCGAGCGCGAGATAGATCACCGTTGGCCGCTCGACCAGGCGGCGTGGGTCGAACTCGCCGACCGCCGTCACGCGACGCACACTCTCCAGATTCAGGCAGGCGAAACGCGGCGGCAGTTCGGCGAAGACGGAGCCGACCAGGCGCTCGTTCTTCGCCATGTTCGTGAGGAAGCCGCGCGCCAGCCGCCGTGCCTCCGGTACCGGGCTCTCCGCCAGCGCCTCGGTCACCGCTTCGGCGGGCTGGCCGCAGAGGAAATCGACGAGCGCCGCAAGCGGCGGCACGATGTTATCCTCGTTCTTGACCAGGTGGAGCGCCGCCGCGCCGATCAGCGTCCGGGCGGCGTTGTCCCAGAAAGGCTCCTTCGAGGTGCCGGTGTTGCGGACCCAGGTCTGCGCGAAGAGATCGGCGCTCGCGGCATCGACGACCGCCGCGAGGGGGTTGTAGCCGGTCGAGAGCGCCGGGTCGAGGAAGTCGAAGGCGAGCACGCGGTCGTCGCCGTAGGTCGCGCGCAGATAGGGCGAGGTCAGCCGCAGCAGCTCGCGCTTCGGGTCGGTGATGACCAGCGAGCGCGTCCCCGGCTCGCGCAGCAGGTTCGGCAGGATCAGGCCGCTCGTCTTCCCGGCCCCGGTCGGCGCGACGAGCAGCAGGTGCTGGTACTGTTCCTCCTCCGGGATCGCCACCGCGTGCCGCCCGGCCCGCCCGACGATGAGATCGGCGCATCCTTCGCGGGGGCGTCGCCCGCGACGCTCGCCGCGCGATGCCCAGCGGGCGCTGCCGTGGCTCGTCCCCGGTCGTCCGGGACGCTGCGTCAGGATCAGCGCCGCGACGAACCAGCCGCCGCGCGCGAGCGGCCAGCCGATGAGCCGCCCGCCGCCGAGGAGCATCCCCGCGATCAGGGTTCCCCCGACGATGCGCGTGGCCCGACGCACCCCGCGCCACTCGTCGCTCGTGTAGCGCCCCCAGCGCTCGGCCACCGGTTGCGACTGCCACGCCGCGAACGACGGCACCGTCCCCACTGTCGTCTCTTCCGGCGGTGTGCTCGTCGCGTTACCCTGCCATACCGCTTGCCAGAGCGCGAGGCTGGCCCGTGCGCGCAGGGTAGGCCAAGCGAGCGCCAGTTCCGCGCGGCGCTCCGCGACGATCCAGGGCGCGAGGGCGGCGCTGAGGGGACGGCGTGCGACCATGAGTCCACACGCCAGGAGCGCGATCACCAGCAGTGGGGAGAGGCGACAGATCATCGTGCGGCTCATCGTCGCCTCCTCATCGCTCGATCAGCGCGCGCGCATTGTGCAGGCCGTCATCCCCGCGCGCCGCCGTCGCGAGGGCGTGCTCCCAGTCACCCCGGATGCGCGCTTCCATCCGGCAGTAGTCGGCGGCGCTCGCCTTCAGTTGCGCGTGGTCGGCGCGGTCGAGCCGCAGATCGCGCGGGCCTTCGCCACCGGCCAGGACGATGTGGACGTGCGGCTGATCGGTGTTGCGGTGCTCTACCGCCACCCAGGCGAGCGCCTGGCCCTTCTCGCGCCCGAGTTCGCGCATGGTGCGGTACGCCATCGCGCGCAGATCCTCGGGGCATTCGTCGTCGCTCGGCGAGAGCATCAGCCGATGGGCGAGGTAGCGCCCGTGCGGCGGCTGGTGCTGGTCGAGCAGGCGGTACGCCTCATCGCGCGTCAGCGCCCCCTCTGGCCCGAAGATCGCGCGCGGCGGCTCGTCCGCACCGCGCGGGCGCAGCTGGTAATAGCGCAGCGCGGCGCGCGCGGTGTCGCGGCTGCGGGTGTAGGTGTGCCGGAGGATCATCGCGCTAGCCCTCCCCGCCCGCCCGCAGGCCGCGCGCGGTATAGGCCGCGCCGGACGCCAGTCGCGCCTCGTCGGCCAGGCGACGGGCGAGCGCGCGGTCACCGGTCACCTGTTCGAGGATCGCCGCGCCGATCGTCGCGCTCGCGCAGGCGTCCTTGCCGCTCCTGACCAGTAACCCCGCCAGCCGATCGGTCTGCGCGCGGAGCAGCGCGATGATCTCCTCGCGTACCGCCCGCTCGGCGGCCTCCTCAACACGGCGTTCGAGGATCGGGATGAGCAGCCCTTCGAGCCCCTCGTCCACCTCGGCCAGCAGCGCCCGCCCGAGCAAATGCTGCCCCGCCTCCGACAGCGAGCGGCAGCGGCCACGATGGCGCTGCTGCCACGCCGCCAGCGCCTCCGCCGTCGCCGCGTCGAGATAGACGGCCAATCGTATCTTCGCCATCGCTGCACCTTGCCGTTCGTCCCTCCGTCGCTGCGATCGGCGTCTGCCGACCGTAGGGCGCGGTGTCAACGTCTTCTCACGCCGTTATGCATCGTTGCGATCACGCGCGCCGTAGGCTGCGTTGAGCAGGCGCATCCCCCAATTTTGTGATGGCCCGGCGCTGTTCGAGAGGAGGGCGAAGGCGAGATCGTAGCCGGGATCGATCCAGAGCCAGCCGCCGGTACCCCCCGCGTGACCGAAGCCACGCGGGGGGTACCGGCGGCTGTTGCCGCGCGGGCTCCGCAGCGCCCAGCCGAGTCCCTGCGTGGTGACGGGCCGCAGCGCGCCGTCCTCCTCGGTGACGAGATCCGGCTGTGGGGTCGCCATCGCCGCCACGGCCCCCGCGCCGATGACGCGGCCTGGCCCGCCGCCGAGGAGCGCCCGCCCGAACGCGAGGAGGTCGGGGACGGTGCTGTAGAGATCGGTCGCCAGACTGTCGCGGTACGCCCACGCCTCGGGCGTGTCGAGTTCCGGCAGCGCTGCGGGCTCGCGGGCGAGACGCGTCGGGTCGGCGGGGACGAAGCTGGTGTCGCGCATACCGAGCGGGATGAAGATCTCGTCCCGCAACCACATAGGGTAGTCCATCCCGCCGACGCGCGCGATGAGTTCAGCCAGGATCGACCAGGGGACACGACTGTAGCGCTGGCGCACGCCTGGCGGGTGATCCAGCCCCAGATCGCAGATGATGGCGTAATAGGCGGCGCGCGGCTCCCGGCGGATGTAGGCTCCGTCGAGCGCTGCCCGCGCCGCCAGGTCGAATTCGGCGAGGCCGCCCGAATGGGTCAGCAGATGCCAGATACTGACCCGCTCCTTGCCGTTCCGCCCGAATTCGGGGAGGTAGGCGGCGACCGGATCACCGAGGAGGAGCAGGCCACGCTCCGCCAGCTGCATGACGGCGGTGGCGAGGATCGGCTTGGAAATCGAGGCGAGCGGGAATATGGTGTCGATGGTTGCCACCGTCGTGCCGCTGGTCGCGCGCGACCAGCGGACTGCCGCCCCGTCGGAAACGGCGGCCACGGCGCTGGCATAGCCCCCGGTCGCCACCATCGTTGCCATGACATCGGCGGCATGCCGATGCCATCCCTCGTGCTTCTCAGGGGTTTCGGCCATCGTGTCCTCCTTATTTGCTCGCGCCCGTTAGTGCCGCATTAGATCCGACTGTAGCACTCGCCAGGGCTATCAAAGACACACTCGAACGAGGAAACTCTCGACCCGTTAGTGCCGTGATTTTCTGTGCGTTCTCGCGCGATAGGCGGTACATGACCCGCCCCTTTATCTTGCCTTCACCGCGCGCAACGAATGCCTGATCGCCCGAAACGCCCTGCGCGGCGGCGACGCCGGGACCACAGTGTTGATACATCGTCGGTCGGTACCCTGCGATCGTTGCCATCGGTTATCATAGAAGGCGGGGCTATCGGCGCGATTCCAGCCCGGCAGAGAAGGGGGCATGATGTATTGGGCGACGGGTATTGCCAGTGCTGTGCTAGTGGTCTGTCAGTCCTGTTTTGATAGGTTCTGAGCGGCTTCCCGCCGTACTTATGGTAGCGAACCGACCCATCAATTGATCGCTGACAGACCACTAGGCTGCGCGATCGCTTGGAGCAGCACGTCGACTGGAATCCCGCGCATACGGTTGCGTGATCTCGGTATCCTGTGCATCGCGCTTGTGGCGTACCTGCTCGGTGCGGTCGCCATCGAGCACTTCGCCTCCGCGATCCCTCTGGAGCGGTATTACGCGGTGGGTGTCGGGACCGTCGCTGGTGTGCTTGTTGGTTATGGCGCACGCTACCTTGCCGGGCCAGCACGACGGGGACGGGTACGCGTGACGAAACGCATGTAGGTTGCCGCAAGTTCTGTCCCTTTGTTCTGCCTTCACCTTGACACCATACAGCGGCTCGTAGCAACCAGCGACCGATCCTGGCCGTCCAGCATGTGCCACCGTCCACGACATAAGTGTGCCTTCGCTCACCGCCCATGCCCACCTCCCACAATCCGGCGAGCCCGAACGCGATCGTCGCGTAGAGGCAGAACGCCAGTATCAGCCCCCAGAAGATCAGGAAGAGGGCGATGCGTGCGCGGGTCAGTCGCCGCACGACCCGCCCGATGTCCGTTTCCCGTGGCTCCATCCTATCCTCCATGCGACGCCTTACTCACCATCGGCGGGGCGCGCCGGGCGGCGGGCGGCTAGTGCCCCCGCGATCGCGCCGCGCGCCGTCATGGACGCCCCGCCCGTCGCCGCCAGCACCGCCACGTCCGCCGCGCGCCCGACCTGTTGTACCAACACCTGTGCGCCGCGCCGGAGGGTGAACTGCGTGTGCAAGGCCCAGGGCGTCCCGGCCATGATCAGCAGCGAGGCCAGCGCCAGGAGCGCCCCTAGCGCCCCTGTTCCGAGGGAGAACTGTCCCTGCGCGTCGAAGAAGGATAGGCCGCCGGCGAGCGCCCCGAAGACCCGGAATTCGATCGCCCAGAGGAGCGGCCAACCGAGCGCCTTGACCAGATGCTCGAGCCAGACACCCACCCATCCAGCCGTGCGCGGATGGATGCCGAGCGGCAGGAGGAGTGGTCCCGCGACGTACGTGAGCAGGAGGAAGGCCAAGCCGACGATCTTGACGACGCCGATCGCGATCACGAGCAGCGCCCCCAGGAGGGCGAGGAGATACCAGAGCGGGGCCGCTGTCGGCAGCAGGAGTTTCAGGGTCGTGGTGAAGACACCGGTGGTGTCATCGGCACCGACGCGCTGGATGCCCGACGCCAACTCATTCGCGCCGCGCAGCAGCCAGCCGACGAGGGTGCGGTAGAAGCCGAGGACGAAAAGCACCGCCCCGAGTCGCCCCAGCGCCGCCTGCGGCTCCTGTTCGCGCCCGGCCATGAAACTGATCACCGTCGCGGTGAAGATGATGATGCAGGCGAACATCGCCGCGTAGCGGAGGTCATCGACGAGCCGCTGGACGTTGCCCATGCCGCCGTCCTCGGCGAGGAGATTCGGCGTCGTCAGGACGAAGCCCGCAAGCTGATCGCCGAGCTGCGCGATTCCGTCGCCGACGACGATCTCGTAGAGCCCCTTGAGGAGCCCCGTCAGCAGCGTTTTCCAGTCGATCGCGCCCAGAGCCGAGCGGACGAAGCTCACCGGATCGAAGCCGAAGTAGCCGTTGCTGCCGCCGTCACCGCTATTGCCGCCACCCCCACCGGTGGCACTACCGTCAGCGACGCACCCCTTCGCCTGTCCTGCCCAGTAGTCCGGGCAGTTGTGCGACGAGCCCACCATGTCGGGTGGGGCGGCGTAGCCAGAGTTGGCCCAGTCTTTGCCCTGCGCCTGATATTCCGAGTAGAGGCGCTGCACGCTGTCCGCCCCGCAGTTACTGCCGCCCGCCTTGCGGCAGTCGTCCGCCCAGCGTGCTACCCGGTCCCCAGCGGTCTCAGGGTGGCCGTTTGGCCCGCAGTCCCCACAGCCCTTATCCCGCTTGGGGTCGTAGGGCGGGATAGCACCGGGTGATGCGGGCGCGGGGGTCGCGGTCGACCCGGCGGCGGTTGGCTTTGCGGCGATGGTAGGGGTTGGGATTGGCGCTCTCGGTACGGTGGTCGGAGCCGGGGTGCCCGGCGCGGCCGCCAGCATCACGCTGGGTGTGACCAACGCCGCGAGTACGAGAGCGACAAGGAGGACAAAGACGGCGAGGCGATGACCGTTGATCGACATGGTGAGTGTCCCTCCTTCGCACCGCTCAATGGCGCGTGCAGCAGGCGTAGACGGCGCGCAGCAGGCCAACGGCGTCGTAGTTGTCGCTCCCCGCACCCCCGGTTGGCCCGCTCCCAGTGAGGATTTGCGGCCCGATCCCGAGGTGCAGGTGGGGCGTTCCGCCGTCGGCATTGCCGCTCGCCCCCAGAAACCCGAGCGGCTGGCCGGTCGTGACCATCGCCCCAACGCTTATCAGCGGGCGGTCGCGCAGGTGGGCGTACCAGTAGCGCAGCCCGTCGTCCCCGGCGATCAGCACCGCCCAGCCGCCGAGGCTATCGTAGTCGGCGTACTCCACCCGCCCGCCGCGCATCACCAGCAGCGGCGTGCCGAGCGGGGCGAAGAGGTCGCTTGCGCCGGGATAGCTCCCCCAGTGCAGGTCGATCGGCCCGGCATAGCCGACGATCGGGAAGACATACGCTCCCGTGCTCGCGCCGGGGGGCACCGCCAATAAGGCGGGCGGCCCGGCGTGATCCTGGAGCAGCCCGAGTAGGATCGCGGCGTAGTTTGCGCCGCACGGAAAACCGTTCTTCGCATTCTCCAAATCCGCGCAGGGGTTGTAGATCCCTGCAAAGGCCACGAAGTCGTCGCCGCCGCGCGGGGGATAGTAGTCGGCGACGTAGGCGAACCAGATTCCCAACCCCGCCGCGACCGAGGGGCAGGCCCCCCAGTGGTGCCCCAGGCTCGACGGGCCGGGGCCGCAGCCCCACGTCGCCGCGTAGGGGACCATCGCTTCCCAGATGAGATTCCCGCCGTTGCCGGGGACGTTCAGACCCACCGTGTCCATCTGACTCTCCACCTTCCAGACGACGATCAGGAGCGGGTCGATGCCGAAGCGCTGGGCCAGCGCCAGGATAGCGGTGGCCTCGGCGACGAGCGGGCTGTCGGGCTGGAGTGCGGCGATGAAGCGGGCGATGCGGGCGGCGTCCGAGGGGCCGAACCCGAGGTCGTGGATCGTCGGGCGACCGCCGGTTGTCGCCGCGTAGGTCGTCCCGTTGGTCGGAGCGGGGACGCCGCCACGGGCGGGATTGCCGCCGAGGATCGCGCTGAGGAGCGATCCGATCAGGAGGACAATGAGGAGCGCAGCGAGGAGCGGCGTCCCCGCTAGGAGGGCGCAGCCGCCGAGACACCCACCGCCCGCCGCCACCTTCATCGCCCATCCCTCAGTCGTCCGCGTCGGCGATAAGGGCGAGCCGCGCCCCTTGCTGCGGGGTCGCCGTCACCTGCCCTTCCGTGTGGCTGGGTAGCAGCGCCGCGCGTGCCTCCGGTGTCAGCGCCGCCAATTCGCGCACCGCCGCCCAGACCGCCGCCGCTGTCGTCGGCCCCTCGCCCGCGTGATGGGCGATCCGCGCGCGCCGTAACGCTAGTTCGGGTTTGTACGAGGTGAAGAGCCAGTATTCCTCCGGTGTCACCGTCAGGTCGAGGAGCCCCGCGTCGGCTCCGCCCCGCGCGAGCAGGTAGGCCCCCGCGCGCCGCTCGCGCTCCGCACCCTCCTTGACCGTCGCCAGCGTCCCGACCAGCGCCTCCTCGTCGGCGGTCAGGTCGAAGACCTCGCCGAGGCGGCGGCGATTCTCCGGCGATTGGCGCAGGAAGAGCTGCACCGAGGCGTTGTCGCGTACCACACGACCGAGCGGCCCGTCGTAATCGCCGATCAGTTGCGAGAGATTGAGGAGGGCGAGGCCCGCGTGGCGACCGGTGCGGTTCTTGTCGCCGACGAAGCGCGCGGTGGCCGGGTGGTCGAACCAGCTCCACCCTTCGTCCATCACGAGCGCCAGGGGCAACGGGTCGCGCCGCGCGATCTGCGTCTCCATGTGCTCCAGGAGGGGCAGCATCGCCACCGCGAAGAGCTCGGGTCGCCGGGTGAAGCCCTGGAAGTTGAAGACGACGAGCGGGGCGTCGGCGCGCACCGTCGTCGGGCCGTCGAGGAGTCCGGCGTAGGTGCCGCGCCCGACCCAGCGCGCAAGGCGACCGGCGAGCCGCCGTGCCCGCGCCGCCAACTCCGTGTCCCCGGCTGAGGAATCTGGATCGAGGAGTCGGGCGTGGAGATGGCGCATGTACGGGCCGGGCTCGCCGACGGGGTGCGTGCGGTAGACGGCGCGACAGGCCGCCTCGAAGGTCGCCCGCTCGTCCTGATCGAGCGTCCGCCCCGCCTCGCCGAGCATCAGGTCGAGGAGGTCGAGGAGGAAATCGAGCTTGCCCGGACCCGGCGCGGTCGCCCCGTCCGGCAGCGCCCAGGGGTCGATCCGGTAGCCGGTGCCGAGGCCGAGGCGGTGGACCGCGCCGCCGACGGCGATTGCCAGGTCGTCCCAGTGCCCCGGCTCGTCGGCGGTCCCCGAGTGGTCGAAGACGATCGCCCGCCCCGGCCACGCCAGATGTTTCAGCACCAGGGCCTGAGCCGCCAGCGTCTTACCGCTGCCGCTCTTACCGAGCACCAGGAGTGCATGATTGTCGAGGCCGGGATGGAAGAGGTCGAGCGTCACCGCCTCGCGTCCGGGCCGCGCGAAGCCGACCAGATGGCCGCCGGGCGTCCCGGCGCGTCCCTGGAGGAAGGGCAACGTGTCGGCGAGGTTGGTGGTGGTGACGCGATAGGTCAGCCCCGCCGGATTCTGACCGAGCGGCAAGGTCGCCTGCCACGCCCGGTCCTGCCAGCCCTGGCAGCGGTCGATGCTGGTCCCCCCGGCGTCGCCGAGCGCCTTGGCGACCGTGTGTGCCGCCGGGCGTAATCCCTCCGCCGTCGATGCCCGCACGGCGATGAAGGCGGCGAAGCGGAAGGTGCGGAGATCCCCGGCGGCCATCTCCCGCAGCACCTCGGTCGCCTCCTCAAACGCCTCTCGCTCGTCGAAGTCGCCCAGGCGTTGCCGGTCGGCCTGCCCGACGAGGACCGCGTGTCGCTGCCGCAGCGTCCGCGTCAGCGCCCCGCGCTCGCGGGCCTTGGCGAGCGGGGTGATGTGCAGCGCCAGGCGGAACGGGATCGCCGCGGCGGTCAGATCCGCCAGCCAGCCCGCCACCGTCGCCTCGGGGAGGGCGGTGAGGGCGAGGACTTGCTCGTAGCCGCCATCGAGGCGGAGCCACTCGCGGCGGCGCAGCAGCCGACTCTGGCCCAGGCGCTCCCGGAGCGAGCGGGACTCCGCCGGCGGTGCCTCGGCACGCGGGGCGGCCACATCGCGCCCCCATGCGGGGTTGGCGCACTCCCAGAGGAGGTCGATCGTCGCCTGCCGCCCGAGGGGCGTCGCGCGGATATCGAGTTCGGCCAGGCCGTGCGCCAGGGCGTCGGCCAGTTGGCCGAGTTCGCGCACAGTTTGGGCGTGCGCCTCACGCCCCCGCGCCAGCGTCCGCGCCCGCCGGAAGCGCCGGGCCAACCGCCCGGTCGGGGCGTGCGGTCCGGGGGCGGTGACGATCGCGTAGAAGCGGAGTTCGGGGATGTGCGTCCCGGCGAGCTCGCGGCGGTAGGCGGCGTCGAGGTCGCGCACGTAGTCGGCGAGGGGGCCGACGGGCGGGTGGTATTGCGCCAGGTGTCGCGGCACCCACTCCTCGCCCCGCAACGGTCGATTGACGACGACGAGTTGGAGCTGCGCGCCGGGGGGCAGGACGCCGACCGCCGCCCCGAAGCGCGCGGCGGTCGCCTCAGCCGCCATCGCCCCCTGGATGCGCGGGTTGATCCCGGTGCAGGCGAGCACCCGACCGTACCGCCCGTCGTCCGTGACGAAGTGGGCCTCCTCGACCGCGAGCACGGGGAGGAGCGCGCCGAGCGGGGTGTGGCGCGGCAATGCGGGGCGCTCGTGGTCGGCATGGCGATATGGGCGCTCAGGCATCGGGCGGATCCTCCTCGCGCGGGGCATCGTTGTAGAGGCGGAAGTGCAGGGGGCCGCGTCGCGGCGCGCCCGGGAGGTGCTCGCTCGGCGTCGTGAGGGTGTGCCAGGCGCGGCGCGGGAGGGTCGCCAGGGCGCGGCCCCCGCCCTCGCCCACGCCGCCGAAGCCGAGCGCCAGGCCGACGACCGTGGCCCCGACGACCACGCGCGGCATGAGGGGCAGGAAATCGAGCCAGGCCAGGGCGAGCCAGACAACGGTCACCGCCGTGATCGCGAGTGCCCATTGCGCCAGCGTCAGCGGGCCGAGCTTCAGGGGGTCATCCAGGTGACGCGGCGTGCGATGGGGGGTGCGCGGCATCGGATCAGCCCCTACTTGGCGACGCCGCCGCCCGCCGCCACGAGGGCCGACCAGGCGGTGGTGATGATGAAGGGGGCGAAGGCGACGAGGAAAAGCCCAACGCCGACGCGCGCCAGCTTCTCCGCCCCTTCGCGGTGGCCGAGGAAGAACTGGACGGCGGCGGCGACGAACAGCACGATACCGAGGCCGACCATCGGCGGGACCAGGAGTTGGTTGTAGACGCTCAGGAAAAAGTCGTTCATGACCAGGGGAGTAACGCGGACCATCGGTGACCTCCTCGCCCTCGCGGGCTCACATCTCGGCCAGCCGCGACAGGACCGCGACTAGCAGTCGCTTGATGGCCCGCCGGGACGCGACCGGCAGCGCCTCGATCGTCAGCGTCCCGTCGGCGAGCAGCCGCCGGAGCGCGGGGCTGTGCGGCAATTCGGCGACGGCGTTGAGGCCGGAGGTGGCCGCCCGAATCTTCGCCGGGTCCACCGGGTCCGCGCGGCCCGCGTGGCCGACGCCGTTGAGGGCCAGGGTGATGTCTTCGAGGGCGCGGGCGCGCACCTCGGCGCGCGCGCTCTCGGCCAGCACGCCCCGGTAGTCGTGTTCGTAGCGGCTCGACGCCAGGTATTCGACCGCGCCGAGGGTCATCCGCATCGTCGCCTGCTCGGGCCAGCCGACGACGACCAGGTGATCGGCATTGCGGATCGCGTACTGGTTGAGAACCTGTGTGAAGCCAGTCCCGCAATCGAGGAGCAGCAGGCCGTAGTGGACCGACAGGAGTTGGAGCACGCGGTCGTAGTCGCGCGGGGCGAGCCGGGCCATCACCTCGGGATCCTTGGGGACCGTCAGCACCGGCAGTCGCCCGAACATCGTCTGGTAGCCCTGGAGGAGGCCGATCCCGGCGCGATCGATCGCGGTGTAGTCGCGCAGGACATCCACGATCGTGCGGGTGATCGGCTGCCCAAGGAGTTCGCTGAGTGTTCCCCAGTCGGGGTTGACCTCGCAGAGGACCGGGCGCGCGCTCGGGTACTGCGCCAGCACCAGGCCGAGGAGGAGCGCCGTGGTTGATTTCCCCGCACCGCCCTTGGGGCCGATGACGCCGACGATGTGGGGGCGGGTGGCGATCTGTCTGAGCAGCGCCTCGATCCGCGCGTCGTGCTCGGCCTCGATCCGACCCGGTTGGGTTGCCTCGCGCACAAGGCGCTGGGCGCGCAGGTGCCACGGGAGGACCGGCGCGGGTGCCCGACGGCGCAGATCGGGGAACGTGACAACCGGCTCGGGCGCGAGCGGCGTTGCCGTCTCACCGCTCTCGCCTCCGTCGGTCGTTGGTTGACGGTCGTCCGGTGCCACGTGCACTGACGCGCGCTCCAGGGCCTGTTGCGGCACGTTCCCCGACTCGATGGGCGTGAGTGGCCGATCGGACGGGGGGGTATCGGCGCGCCCAGGTGTTCTCTCCGCGATCGGTGTTGCTGCGCCATCGCGGTGGCGCTTGCGCTCGGCGGCGTCATCGCTCGGCAGCCGTTCAGGGGCGGCACTGGTGCGCGTGCGGGCACGTGCGCTCGGTCCGGCGCTCGCTGCTCGTCGCGTGCGTGCCTCTGCGGAGCCATTGGCCGCTTCGTCGTGCGCCTCAGCCATCGCGCGCTCCCTTATCGTTTGCAGAAAAGAATGAGGACAAATCGTTGTAATCTCGTTTGAGGATGATACGCGCTGCTCGGTGTTCTTGTCTAGGGGTGTATCGCTGATTATTTCTGCCTGGATGAGAAATAGACCTACCGCGCGCGGTGGAGTATATTTGGGGAGCGCATTAAAGTCGTGCCGGGAGGGAAGTAGATGGCCGAGGAAGCACCAAGTGGGCAGTCCCCGGCATCGCCATTAACGCTGGCGCAGAAGATCGATCAACTCTTCCGTACACGACACGCAGCGGGGCGCGAATACACCTACGAAGAGGTGGCCGAGGGCATCCGCAACCTGGGCGGACCGACGATCGCGGCTACGCAGCTGTGGGAACTGCGAACCGGGAAGAAGACGAATCCGCGCAAGACGCAGCTCGAGGCGCTCGCCGCCTTCTTCCGGGTACCGATCGGCTATTTCTTCGAGGACGATGGAGAGACGGCACGCATCCAGGCACAGCTGGAACTCCTCGCCGCGATGCGGAATAGCGATGTTGAGCGGATCGCCCTACGCGCCGCAGATCTCTCCCCCGAGAGCTTGCGAGCGATCACGCAGATCGTCGAGCAGGCGCGGCATATCGAGGGGTTGCCGAACGGCGGGGCGACCGATTCTCCGTCTCCATCGAAGCCGACGTCGCGCGCAGGTGAGCCTACGCAAGGGCGGTAGCCATGATCCCGGCGATGCACCGATTCGTGCCGCTGACAAGATTGGCGATGAAACGGCGAGAACGCGCCGACGCACGCTCCTTGCGCGAGCGCTGCGAGGCGATATTGCTCGACCTCCCCATCCCGGCCCCTTTCGACGAGAACGCCTTCTGCGCGGCGCTCGCCGCCCGACATGGCCGACCGGTTGTCCTACAACAGCTGCCGCTCCGCGCCACGACCTCGCGATCGGTGATTTACGGCCTCGTGATCAGCACGTCTCAATGCGACATCATCATCTACGAGCGGGATACCAGCCGCCTCCACCAGCGACAGATCATCGTGCACGAGGCCTGCCATCTAATCCTCGACCATCGCTCGCCGTGCGCCGCTCCTGGTCACGAGGTGCGGGAGCCCTACCGGTCAGCCGAAGGTGCAAAGGAAGCGCTGTTAGTGCTCGCAGGAACCGGATATACGGTGGCGGAGGAGCATGAGGCGGAGGTGCTCGCCTCGCTGATCCTGGAGCACGTAGCGATCAGCGCCCCGTCAGGGGGGAGTGATCCCGACGTGGAGGCCACGGCGACGCTGGTGCGTCTCGCGTCGTTCTACCGCCTGAAGGGGAGCGTATGAGCTGGCAATTCGTGGGGGTCGCCCTGGCCATACTGCTCTGGATCGCGTCGCTCGACCGCGTGTACGCCCTGCTAGGGCGGGCGCGTGACGCGCTCCACCGCGCCGAGTGCGTCACCTTCTGTGGCGCGGCCCTCTGCCTCACGCTCCAGGTGCCGGTGATACAGGAGAGCCTCGGCATAGCCTTCGGTGTCCCCAGCATTGGTCGGCTCTTCGCCAACCTTGCCGGGGTCTACGCTGCCTGGTCCTTCTACCCGTGCATGCTGGATCTGTGGGATCACGGCGCTCCTCGGCGCGGGTTCTTCACCGGCATCTGGCCGATGCTCGCCACTAGCGGAGCCCTAGTACTCATTTTCCTGCTAGCCCCTCCCGCAGCGTCATGGTTGCCGCAACACGCCGCCACCGATCCATTCACGATATACGAACTACCGACGGTATACACGCTCGTGTACATGGCCTATCTCGGCGGGTTGGTCTTCCAGATGTTCCGCCTCTCGCTGCGCTGCGATCGGCGTGTCTGCCGCTCCCCGCTCGCACCGCGCCGTCTGCGTCTTCAGCTGCACGCCCAGACGATCGGGTGGGCGGCCGGATTGGCGTTCGCCACCCACGAGTGCCTCTTCGCCCTCCTCCGCCAGTGGGAGCGACCGTATCCATTCCTCCCGCCCGCGGTAGTGTCGAATGGTCTGCTGACGCTGGCGGTCATCGGGGTAACGAGCGGGGAGATCCACGCGCCGTGGTATTGGTTCGAGCGGTATCGCGCCTGCCGCCGCCTCTATCCGCTCTGGCGGCTTCTCCGGTCAGCAACTCCTGCTATCGCTCTCCCGACGCTCTTCTCGCCCCCCAACTCGGCGCTCGCCGACGCGCTCGGGGTGAACGACACCAGCCTGCGCCTGCATCGTCGCACCATCGAAATCCGGGACGGAATTGTCGCGCTGCGTCCGTATCGCGACCCGGCGCTCGCTGTGCTCGCCGAGGTGCATTGCCGCCGTGCCGGGATCGCCGGACGGGAACGGGAGGCTATCGTTGAGGCCGCAATGCTCGCCGCCGCCGCACGCGCCAAGGTCCAGAATCTACCCCTCGCTCGTCCGCAATCGTCTGTTGCAACATTGCGACCCGATGATTTGGTAGGGCATGATGAGGAAATAGTTTATTTGCAACGTGTCGCCGCTGCCCTGACCGGTTCGCCGATCGTCGCGGCGATTGAGAGAGGGAACGCAGTAGTTGACGGACTGACAGTCGCGCATGATGCGGCGTGAATGGGGGCGTGCTATGGGACTGCAACGTGAGCATGATCAGGTGGCGACCCCAACGAACGCCACGCGCCATGCCGTGGTTATCGGCGCGGGCATGGCAGGGCTATGGGCGGCCCGCGTCCTGACCGAGCATTTCGCGCGTGTCACGGTGGTCGAGCGTGACCGACTGCCCGAACGGTCCGATCACCGGCGGGGTGTCCCGCAGGCGTACCATGCGCATACCCTCCTCGCACGCGGGCAGCGCGAACTCGAGCGGCTCTTCCCCGAACTCGATGCCGAGCTGGCCGCCGCCGGCGCGCCGCGCGTCGATTGGACCTGGGACTGCCGCTCGTTCTTCCGCACCGGCTGGGTTCCGCGCTATCGCTCCGGGCTGACCACGCGGACGTGCAGCCGAGACCTTCTGGAGTGGAGTGTCCGCCGCGCGCTGGCGCGACGCGGCGTGGAGTTTCGCGAGGGTCGCGATGTCTTGGGCCTCTGTCACGACATGGGTACGGATCGTGTGACGGGTGTGCGGCTCGGCGTGTGGGGTGAAGGGGTGGGGTCAAGCTCCCCCGAGGTGCTGGCGGCTGATTTGGTCATCGACGCTAGCGGTCGCAACTCGCGCACTCCCGAATGGCTGGCGGCGCTGGGGTATGGTCGCGTGCGCGAGACGGTCGTCGATCCGTCCCTCGGCTACGCCAGCCGCATCTATCGTCGTCCCCCGGCCATGTGCGCCGACTGGCGCGCGATGGTCGTCTCCAGCGTGCCGATCTCGCAGGCACGAGGCGGTGTGATTTACCCGATCGAAGAGGGGTGCTGGCTCGTCACCCTCGCCGGGATCGGCGGCGATTACCCACCGACGGACGAGGAAGGGTTCCTCGCATTCGCTCAGAGCCTCGCCACACCCGCGTTGTATGAGGCCATTGCGGATGCCGAGCCGCTGTCGCCGATCCGCGGGTACCGTCGCACGGAGAACCGGCTCCGGCACTACGAGCGGTTCGCCCGCTGGCCGACGGGCTTCGTCGCACTCGGTGACGCCACCTGCACCTTCGATCCGGTGTACGGCCAGGGGATGACGGTGAGCGCGCTGGGCGCGCGCGTGCTGGACCGCTGTCTCCGCGTGCAGCGGCGGCGATGGCACCCGGACGGTGACCTGCGCGGCCTCGGTGGCCGTTTCCAGCGCCGCCTTGCCCTGAGCAACGCGACGCCGTGGCTGCTCGCGACCAGCGAGGATTTCCGCTGGCCCACTACCATAGGCAAGCGGCCCGGTCTGCTGATCCGCCTCGCGCATCGCTACTTGGATCGCGTGCTTGCGCTGCTCGTCGAGGATCCGACGGTGGCGCAGGCGTTCTTCGTGGTGCTGCACCTGCTCCGATCACCAACCGCGTTACTCTTCCCGTCGGTGCTTAGGCGGGTCATCTTCGGTGCGGTCGTTCGTCACCGTCGAGCATGAATGACCAAGGCCAATTACTATCTGACGACGATTGTGCACAGGCATGTCGACCTATCTACACGCTTCGCCCTGATCCCTTTATTCGCATAACGCCCGATCTGCGAACCGAGCAACCCTCGTATACGCTCCGATAACACTGTAAGCGGCTTTACCCTCGTTGGTGGCGATCCCGACAGCGCTATTACGCATTGGCCGCCTGCTATACTCGGCGCATGCTACCACCAACGGTTCGCTTGCTCTATCTGGGCCGCTTCTTCGTGGCGCTGCGCTTCTTCGCGGCGGTCCAGGTTATCTACTTCGCCCAGGTCACGGGATCCTACACCCTGGCGACGAGCCTGCTCGCGGCGTCCACCATCAGCCAGGCCTGCCTGGAGCTGCCGACGGGCGTCTTCTCCGACACGCTGGGGCGCAGCCGGACGGCTGTCCTGGGGAGCGTCGCGGCACTCGTCTCGGTCGCCCTCTATGCGCTCGCCGGGGGCTACGGGGTCTTGCTGGCCGGTGCGGTGGTCGAGGGCCTGGCACGCGCGCTGGGGAGCGGGAATAGCGAGGCGCTCCTCTACGACGCCCTGCGGGATGCCGGGCAGGAGGAGCGCTACCATCACGCCAACGGGCGACTCGGCGCGATCGAGGCGGCCGGCTTCGGGCTTGCGGCGCTGGTCGGCGGGATCATCGCCAGTCGTTCCCTCGGCCTCGCCCTCTGGCTGAGCGTGGTGACCCAGGCGCTCGCCGTCGCCGTCGCGCTGCGCGTCCCCGAACCGGCCTCGGCGAGCCGCTCGGCTCTCAACCCGTACCGGCACCTGCGCGAGGCTGCGACCGCCTTCCGCCGGAATCCCCGCCTGCGCCTGCTGACGCTGGCCCAGACCTGGGGTGGGGCCCTGGGCGAGTCGTCCTTCCAGTTCTCACCCATCTTCTTGCAGACGCTCCTGCCGCTCTGGGGCATCGGGGTGATGCGCGCGGCCACGAACCTGTTGAGTGCGGCGGGCTTCTATCTCAGCGGGACAGCCATCGACCGCCTCGGGGCGTTGCGCACGCTCGTCGGCCGCTTCGTGGGCGACCGCGCCCTGATGCTTCTGGCCTATGGCGTACCCGGACCGTGGTCGGTCGTCCTCCTGACCGCCACGGCCCTGACCTACGGTCCCGCACAGGTGGCCCAGGGGACGCTTATGCAACGCGAGTTCACGCACCAGCAGCGGGCGACGATGGGCTCGCTCGACGCGCTGGTGGGGAGCATCGGCCTGGCCCTCGTCTCCGTCGCCATCGGCTTCGTCGCGGATCGCATCGGCCCGCGCAACGTCCTGCTCCTGGCCCAGATCCTCATGCTGCCCGTCATCGCCATCTACTGGCGCCTCTTCCGCCGCTATGGACAACGATCGGGCGGGGTCGGGATCGGCGAAGAAGCCGAGCGTTGAACGCCTCGTTCCCGTGACGCCCAATCTGCGTACCTCACATTATATGAAGGCGGCGCTGAGGGCGGCAGTGAATCCCCGTCTATCGGCGAGGCTGCTATACTTCCGCACATGGAGACAAACTTGCCAACCGAACGAGCGGCGGGCGATATCGTGCGGCGGCATCTCGGCAGAGAGCCGCTGCGCGTCACCCGCTTCCCCACCGGCCTCGCCAACTACGTCTATGATGTGGCGATGGGCGGCGGGGAGCATGTCGTCGTGCGCCTCGCTCCGGCTGGGGACGGCGCGCGCTTCGCGGGCGCGGTGTACTGGCATGGCCGCCTCGTGCCGCTTGGTGTGCCCCTCCCGGGACTGCTCTGCCACGATGCCGCCCCGGCCGGGGACAGCTTCCCGTTCATGATCATCGAGCACCTGCCGGGGCGGGACCTGGAATTCGCCTACCCGGCTCTCGCAGCGGTGCAGAAGCGCGACCTGGCCCGGCGTATCGTGGCGATCCAGCGGGCGGCAGCGACGCTCCCGCCCGGACCGGGCTTCGGGTACGCGCTCTCCTACGACGACCGGCTGCACCCGACGTGGACGGCCCTCTTGGAGGCCGACCTGGAGCGGAACCGTCGGCGAATCCAGGAGGCGGCGCTCGTCGATGTCCGTGTCATCGAGCCAGTCCAGGCCAAGCTTCGCACCTACATGCCGTATCTCGGGCGCGTGACCCCGCGAGCGTTCCTCGATGACACGACGACCAAGAACGTCCTCATGCACAAAGGCCAGCTGAGCGGCATCGTGGACGTCGATGTCGTCTGCTTCGGCGATCCGCTATTCACCCCAGCCCTCACGCAGATGGCCCTGCTCAGCCGGGGCTACGACACCACGTACATCCAGTACTGGTGCGAGGAACTCGCGTTGGGTGCCGCGCAGCGGCGTGTGCTGGCCCTTTACACAGCGTTGTGCTGCATCGGGTTCCTTACCGAGCTAGGCCGGCAATTCAACCGGGATGCTCCCCAGCCGATCGAGGAGGGGGCCGGCCAACGGCTGGTCGGAATATTGGATGAAGTGCTCGTCGGCTGCTAGGTCGCTATGCCATCCCAGGCACGCAGAGCGCCCGATCTACGAATCAGGGAGACAGACGGCCGAGTAGCTGCTCACGCGCCCACGCATAACCGTCGGCATCTCCGGTCGCGGCGCAGAAGCGCAGCTCGTCGAGGGCGAGGCAGTGCTCGTAGCAGGCGATCCGCTCGGCATACTGCGGGGTAGCACCGTACCGTTCACGCACCAACGTGGCGTCGTAGCGGGTCACCCGCTCCGTCGGCGAGCCACCTGCGGTCCACCAGCCGAGCCAGGCGACATCGTAGAGCGGGTCGCCGTAACACGCCTGCGCCCAGTCGATGACGCCGGTCACGCGCTGGCCGTCGGTCAGGACGTTGGCGAAGTTGTAGTCGCGGTGCAACAGGGCCCGATCCTCCGGGCAGTGCTCGGCGAGGCGCAGCATCCGCGCGCACGCCGCCGCGCAAAGCGCCCGCTCCGCCTCGGGCTCGCGGCCGAGCGCCAGCACATCCCTGCCGAACGGCTCGTCGGCCCGCCTTACGTGCCCGGCGAGGAACGCGCGCCAAGTAGGGAATTGGCCATGTCCCGAACCATCCCAGGGGCCGTAGCCGCGCGAAGCGCGCACATCTGAACGATGGATGGCGTCGAGTGTGTTCAGCATGGCAGGCAGCAGCGCCCGGCGCGCCACAGGATCACGTTCCGCCACGGTTTCCCCGGCCGCCCGTTCGCTGATGGCGAAGACCAGATCGCCCGCATGACCGATGGCGATGCTGCGCGGGATGGGCAGGTCGGATGCGGCGAAGTGCTGCCCGGCGTACGCATCCTTGGCGAACCCGTCCAGGGCATCGGGCAAGGCGCTGAGACGGGCCACGTAGTGTCGCCGGGCCACGGCGCAGGCGAAGGCGCGCGAGAAGGTTCCGCCCGTCAGCGGCCGCACATTCTCGGGCTGGCCCGCGAGTCGTTCGCGGAGGAAGGCATGCAGCCATATCATATCGACCATCATTGCTTGGTTCATGGCGTTAGCATACAAGCTTTGAGTGGCCGCTGTCGGTAGCATCGTTCGCATAACCCCTATTCTGCGAACGAGTTGCTTCCATTTTTGGCTTGATACCACAACTCTTGGTTCTAAATAATGGTCGAAACCGCCTGTTATACGAACCATATTCTGTAGATCCTGGTTGAGGCTCTGGATTGCATTGCTGTAACAGGATCCCTTAAGGAGTCTCGATTGTAAGGAAATTCCTTCTTAATTTCGCGCATGGTGGTGCAACGACGGCAGTGGTACGTCATCTCGATAATATATTCTTGTTTAAGAATGTATTCTGCAATACAATTCCATAACGAGAAGAAACTGGTAGAGCATAGACCACCGTGGATCCTGCGAATTACGACGCATGAAGTGGCTAGCTACAGGCACTGCAACACCAGTAGTGTCCGGGGAGCACCAATATGCCCCTGCAACGCCCTACCACCACCCCGGTCCCCGACGAGATTTTCGACGAGTGGCTCGCGGTGCTCGGCCATGCCGAGCTGCGAGTGCTGCTCTATATCGTGCGGCGCACCTTCGGCTTTGACAAACGCGGTGGCGATACGATCAGCTATCGCCAATTCACCGATGGGATCACCACCCGAGATGGGCGCGTGCTGGATCGCGGTTGCGGCGTGAGCAATCGGACGAATCTCTCCAAGGCGCTGAAGAATCTGGAGGAGCGCGGCCTGATCCGCCGCGTGCAGGGGCAGACACCCGAGGGCGATGCCGCCGTCACCTTTTACGTCCTCTGGTTCGCGGGCGAGGCGTCCCGCGATACCGATGACCCGCGTGACCGTACCGCGCGCCCTCCCGCAACTTCCTCGCGCGGTATCCCTGAGCAGGAGGTCGTCGCACGACGGCCAGTGCCGGACGGTGGTACTGCCGCAGTACCACCCCGTGCCGCTGCGGCACCACGGCGTACCGTTGCAGCACCACCCCGTGATGCCGCTGCGGCACTACCCGTGGTACCGCAACGGTACCCACAAGAAACAGTCGAACAACAAACAGAGCAACAAGAAACAGACCCGATCGATCGTCTCGATGGGCCTCCCCACAAAAATGATGACCAGGGTCGCGAGGCGCTGCGCCTGATGATCGCCGACTTCAGCCGCGAGCTCGGCGACGCGGACCACGAGCGCGCCAACCTCACCCGCGCGACCAATCTCTGGCGGGCTACCGGGGTGCCATCCAGCGAGTTTGTCCAACTCCTCTACGACGCGCGTGCGCTGACGCGGCATTACCAGGGCAAACAGCCGCCCGGGCGACGCATCGAGGCCAAGGGCGCGTACTTCTTTGCCGTGCTGACCCAACTGCTCACGGCGCGTGGCCTGCTCCGACCAGCGCGCGAGCCGCCTGCTACTTCGACGATACCCGCCATGCGCGATGGACCGACCGCTATGCCGAGAGGAGGACCGCCATGATCAATCGCCTGCTGACCCTGCTAACGGAGGAGTTGCGCGACGAAGGGCTCTCTGACCCGCTCGGCGCGTCGTTTACCCTCGCCGTGCTCTGGGCTGACCTCGCCCGCCTCGTCGGCGAAACACCGCCGACCGCCGTGCGGCAACGCTTCGAGACCGACAGTCCGCTGACCGATCCGAGTGATTGGGGCGACTTACTGACCGAGCCAGCTTCCGCCGCACCTCCGCCACTTCTCTCGTGATGCCACGTCTTCGCGTAGTTTGTCAGGAGGCCTACATGGAACCGCTATTGCTGACCCCGAAGGAGGCGGCGAGGGCGCTCGGCCTGAGCCAATCCTATATCTACGAACTGCTGGCGAGCGAGACGCTGCCCTCGATCACGATCGGCCGCACCCGGCGCATCCCCCGCCGCGCCCTCGAAGAGTTCGTCGCTGCGTGCGAGGCCGCACAGGGCGGTTATGCGCCGCACCATTCGGCGGCCGTCCACGCATCGGAGGCAAACGCCTCGTGAGCGCCCAGCAGCGGGCGGCGAGGTTATGCTCGCCGCCCCGCGTACCCATACGACATTAGCACGTCGCGAAGCAATCCAGGGAAAGGGCCATCATGGGCAATCGGCGCGGGCACGGTGAGGGCAGCATCTACCAGCGAGAAAGTGATGGCAAGTGGTGCACCTCGGTCGACCTCGGGCGGATGGAGGGGAAGCGTCGGAGGAAAGTCATCTACGGCCGGACGCGCAAAGAGGTCGCCGAGAAGCTTAAGGTCGTGCTGCGCGAGCAGCAGCAAGGACTCCCGGTCATCGTGGAGCGACAGACCGTGGGTCAATTTCTCGAGCGCTGGCTCGAAGACGTCGCCCGGCCACGACTGCGCCCGAAGACCTACCATAGCTACGCCCAACTCGTGCGGCTCCACCTCGCGCCGACCCTCGGACACCATCAGCTCAGCAAGCTAGCACCGCAGCAGGTGCAGGCGATGATGAACGCCAAGCTGGCGTCCGGGCTCTCGCCGCGCACCGTTCAGTACCTGCGCGCCGTCCTACGTCGCGCGATCGGGCAGGCGCTGAAGTGGGGGCTGGTCTCGCGCAACGTGGTTCTGCTGACTGACCCACCGCGTGTCACGCGACCGGAGATAGCAACGCTCACCCCCGTGCAGGCACGTGCCTTCCTCGACGCCGTAAAAGGTGCGCGTCTCGAGAGCCTGTACGCCGTGGCTCTCGCGCTCGGCCTACGCCAGGGCGAAGCGCTTGGGCTGCGCTGGCAGGACGTCGATTTTGATGGAGGGGTGCTGCACGTCCGGGTTGCCCTCCAGCGCGTGCGCGGCGAACCAGCCCGGCTGGTCGAGCCGAAGACGCGCCAGAGCCGCCGCACCCTCCCGATGCCCGCGATCATCGTGGCGCAGCTCCGCGCGCATCATGACCGGCAACTGACGGAATGCGTGACAGCTGGGCCGGCCTGGCAGGGTGAGCACTGGGGTCTCGTCTTCTGCACCGCGACGGGCACGCCCCTCGACGCCCGTCATGTTGTCTTCTACTTCAAACGCCAGCTGCGGCACGCCGGACTGCCGGACATCCGCTTCCACGACTTGCGGCACTCCTGCGCCTCGCTGCTCCTGGCGCAGAACGTCCACCCGCGCGTGGTGATGGAGATCCTCGGCCACAGCACGATCGCGCTGACGATGAACACCTACAGCCATGTCCTGCCCGAGGCGCAGCGCCAGGCCGCCACACTGATGGACGATCTGTTCGGCGCGACGGAGGGCGGCGGATGAACACCACGCGGAGTTTGGCTACATGGTTGGCTACAAACGACAAACGACGGGGCGGCCCTAGTTGGGGCCGCCCCGTCGTTTTCCTTGCTATCGCTAAGGTGGTGAGGGAGGGATTCGAACCCCCGAAGGCGTACGCCAGCTGATTTACAGTCAGCCCCCGTTGGCCGCTTGGGTACCTCACCGCGCGCGCCGCGCGCCATATACTGGCGACGGAACAGCGAGCGTGATTATAGCAAAGACCGCCATGCGGAACAAGGTGCGACGAATGGCGCGACGAGCGGTCGCCCTCGCGCGCGACCACGCGCCCGGCCCATCCTTCCTGGTGTACACTGCCCGCACTGTTCGCTGATCATCGGGGCCGCACGCGCCCGTTCGGGGGAGGGAACGATGCAACTCTGCTGCTTCATCGTCTCGGGGGAGACGACGCCACACCTCGGCGTCCTGGCCGAGGAGACGATTCAGGAGATCGGCGGGGACAATGAGGTGGTGTCGCTCGATCGCCTCCTCGGGATGCCGGTCGCCCGCCTCCAGGAAGTCCTCGGCGCGCTCGATCCGGCGCGCGGGCGCACACACCAGCGCGCGGGCTGCATCCTCCTCGCGCCGATCGAACACCAGGAAGTCTGGGCCTGCGGCGTCACCTACGATCGCAGCCGCGACGCCCGCATGCGCGAGTCGGCCCAGGCGAGCGTCTACGATCTCGTCTACGACGCCGACCGTCCCGAGATCTTCTTCAAGGCCACGCCGTCGCGCGTCGTCGGGCCGGGGGCGGAGGTTGTCATCCGCGCCGATTCGGGCTGGGATGTGCCGGAGCCAGAACTGGCGCTGGTCCTCAACAGCGCGCTGGAGGTCGTCGGCTACACGATCGGCAACGACATGTCCTCGCGCGCGATCGAGGGGGAGAATCCGCTCTATCTCCCCCAGGCGAAGATGTACATCGGCTGCTGCGCGCTCGGCCCCGCGATCACCCCGGTCTGGGAAGTCGCCGATCCGCGCGCTCTCACCATCCGCCTGACGATCACGCGCGGCGGGGACACGGCGTTCGAGGGGGAAGTCAGCACCGCACGCCTCCATCGCACCTTCGACGATCTGATCCGCTACCTCGGGCGCGACAACGCTTTCCCGAACGGGGTCATCTTGCTGACCGGCACCGGCATCATCCCGCCGGACGACTTCACCCTCCACCCCGGCGACACCGTCCAGATCGCGATCGAGGGGCTCGGCCAACCGCCCCTCCAGAACATCGTTCGCAAGGGCGCGGCATAAAAGGACGAAGGACGAACGACGAAGTACGAGCGCGGGAAGCTCGCTCACTTCGTCCTTCGTCCTTCGTCGTTCGTCCTTCGAGGCACTAATGCGCGTGTGGAACCGTCTCTCCGTTGGGGGCCGCCGTTACCTGCTGATCGGGCTGGTGTTCGTGCTGCTATTCGGCACGTTCTACGCCGGGCAATTGACGGAGCGGTATCGGCAGGAGTCGGGGACGCAGCATGGCGCGAGTGCGGCGGCGAGTGGCATCCCGCCCGAACTCCAGGCCGAGTTCGAGAACTTCCTCCAGGTCCAACAGCTCGTCAACAGCGAGTATTACTACGGCACCCCGACGACCGGGCGGCAGCTCGATTGGGGTGCCTCACGCGGGCTTCTCTCAACCCTCGGCGACGACTACACGACCTTCCTGGAACCGGTGCAGCAGGAGGGGGTTCGCGAGCAGATGTCCGGCGACTACGAGGGGATCGGCGTCTACCTGGAAGCGCAGGAGGGGCGCTGGCTCATCTCCTCGCCGATCAAGGGTGCGCCAGCCGAGCTCGCCGGGGTCCGCGCGCGCGACACGATCCTGCGCGTGGACGGGCGCGACATCGCCGGAATCACCCAGGATGATCTGCAAAAGCTCCTCCGGGGCAAGGCTGGGACGACCGTGCGGTTAAGTCTCAGCCGCCCCGGCACGTCCGCGCCGCTCGACGTGACGATCACCCGCGCGACGATTAACATCCCCTCGGTGCGCCTGCAAATGGTGGACAACAACGTGGCACTGATCGGCGTCTCGGTCTTCGGGGATAAGACGACCGAGCAGCTCGACGACGCGCTGAAGGGCGCGCGCGCGGCCGGGGCGACCGGGATCATCCTCGACTTGCGGAACAATGGCGGCGGGTGGGTGCAGGCGGCGCAGGAGATGATCGGGCGTTTCGTCGACCCGGCGCGCGGCCCGGCCCTGTTGGAAGATAAGGACCACGGCGCGCAGGCGCGGGCGCTCCTCCACCCTCCCACGCCCGGGCCAACCGCCGGGCCGGGCACGCCCACGGCGGTCGTGGCCTCCCCCACCACCGCCACGCTCGACACGACCGGGGCCAAGCAAGACCCGATCGTCGCGCCCAAGGACGGCGGCGCAACCTACTACGATCTCCCCCTCGTGGTCCTGGTCAATGGCGGCACCGCCTCGGCCTCGGAGATCGTGGTGGGCGCGCTGCAAGACTACGGGCGCGCGACGGTCGTCGGCACCCTCACCTTCGGCAAGGGTTCGATCCAGGCGGTCCACGAATTCAAGGACGGTTCCAGCGCGCGGATCACGATCGCCCAGTGGCTCACGCCCAAGGGTCGGGTGATCCAGAAGGTCGGCCTCCACCCCGACATCGCCGCAGAGAATCCCGAAGGGGGCGACGACGCGCAGCTCGCGCGGGCGATCGCGGCGCTCAGGCGCTGACCACGACGCCAGGATCGAGAAGGAGCAGGCGGGGCGGGCGTTGTGCTCGCCCCGCCGCTGGGTATAATGCGGCGCACGCCCCGGTTGGGGCCGCGCAGGATGGGGAGGAGGGCGGCATGGCGGACGGTGGTCCAAACATTCGCTTCGCGGTCAGCACCGCGATCTTCGGCGATCTCAGCGCGGCGGACGTGGCACTGGTGGGAAAGCTCGGCTACCCCGGCATCGAGCCGTATCGCGGCTGGTTGATGCACTACGTCGATCGCCCCCGCGAGCTGAAGGCGCTCCTCGATCAGCACAACGTCACCCTCTGCACCTGCTCCAATGGCGGACCGGGGCAAGCGACCGAGTTCATCGATCCGGCGGGGCGACAGCGGACGATCGACGATCACGTCGCCTTCGCGCGCGACTTCCTCAGCGTCTTCGACTGCACGCACTTCAAGATCAACATGGGCGCGCGCCCAGCGGGCGGGACGAGCGAGGACGATCTGCAGGAGCTCGCGATCACGCTGAACGCGCTCGGGCGGCGCACGCAGGAAGAACTCGGCATCCGGCTCGCCCCGCACCCGCACATCTGGGGGCCGATCGAGCGCCCGCACGAGATCGCGCGGCTCCTCGAATTGACCGACCCGGCCTACGTCAGCTGGATCCCGGACGTGGCGCACCTCAATCTCGGCGGCGGCGAGCCGCTGCAACTGATGACCGATCACTTCGACCGGATCGTGGCGGTCCACTGGAAGGACACCGCCGCGAGCTATCGCGGCTACACCGGCCCCACGCCGACGAAGGAGCAGCACGCCGAGGCGATCCTATACAAGGACCTCGGCACCGGCGGCGTCGATCTCCCCGCGACCTGGCAACTGCTGCAAGAGCGCGATTTCCGGGGTTGGCTCACCCTCGATCTCGATCCGCCGCGCACGAACGAGGGGGAGGGGACGATCGAGGAGAAGCTGCGGATCAATCATCGCTACGTGACGGAGACGCTCGGCATCACCCGGCTCTGAGCGGGGAGGCAGCGTTGCTCACTCTTCGGAGAGCATCCCCCTGGCGGCGCGGACCAGCGCCGCCAGGGGGATCGTGCCGTCCAGGCGATCGGCGCGGACGTGCAACTCGACGCCGTCCGCGAGGGCGATCCGCTCCCAGCGCTCTCCGCCGTCCGGCACGCTCTGCGGCGCGGCGGCCCGCTCCGGCGCGTGATCGGCGCGCAAGGCCGCTCGCACCCCCGCGTCGTCCAATCCTTTCAGTCGCCCGGCGATCTCGCGCAACGGCAGGTAGTGTTCTTTGAGGGTCGCGATCAGCGCCAGGCGATCGCGCTGAGCGGCGGTGTAGACCGCCGCCGGGCCGACCCCTTCCGGCGGCGGCAGCAAGCCTTCCGCGATGTAATAGCGGATCGTGCGCGACGACACCCCGGTCGCGACGGCCAGTTCGGCGAGGCGATAGCGTTCCATGCGCGCAGCATACCAGCGCGCCCGCCCCGCTGTCAGCGCCGCCGCTTGTCGCCCACCTGCGGCGCGCGTATCCTTTACGACTGACGTAGCGGCACGCAACAGGGGAGTGGTAGGTATGGCCGACGTGGCGGCACTGGCACAGGGACCGGTCGAGCGCTTGGTGGAGGACGAGCGCCTGCGCGGCGACCTGACCGACGATGGCTTCAATCCGCTGGTCAGCTGGGGCACCGACGCGCTGACCGCTGCGGCGCAGGCGGTGACGACAGCCCCGGACGACGCGGCGACGACGCGCATGACGGAGGCCGAGGAGACGACGAAGCGGCTGATCGCGGCGGTTGTGCGCGCGGCCCAGGAAGGTTCGCGCGAGGCGGTGCGCGCGCTGATGGACGACCCGGCGGTCACCGGTCATCTGCGGACCCGCCTGCGCGTCATCGCCAACGGCTGGCGGCTCGGCGACGATCCCGACGCCAACGCGATCCGTCTCGCGGGAACGCTGCGGGAGTTATCGGTATGAGCACCCCGATCCAGTGCCCGGAGGGAGGCTCCCGATGCGCCGCCTGAATACAACCCTGCCGATCGTCCTGATCGCGCTCGTCTTCGTCATCTGCGTCGGGGTGCTGCTCTACGTCATGCGCGGCGGGCAACAGGCGACGCCGCCCGGCGACGACGAGGGGCAGATCGCCCGCGCTTCGGCCAGCCCGGTCGTCACCGGCGGCTCGATCACCGATATCGGCAGCGGCGGCGAACTCGATGGCGGCTGGTATCGGCTCGCCTTCACCGCGCCGCAGTACCCCGACAATCCCGCCAACCACAAAGGTGGCCTCGATACCAAACTCGTCGCCCTGATCGACGGGGCCACGACAAGCGTCGATGTCGCCGATTACGACTTCGACCTGTTCAATGTCGCCGACGCGATGGCCCGCGCCAAGGGGCGCGGCGCGACGGTGCGGATGGTCACCGATACCGATACGCTGACGAACAAGGATGCGGCGATCCAGGCGGCGTTCAAACGGCTGCGCGACGCGGGCATCCCGATCGTGGACGACAAGCGCCAGCCGATCATGCACAACAAGTTCACGGTCGTCGATCGGGAATGGGTACAGACCGGCTCCTGGAACTACACCGATGGCGACACCTATCGCCTCAACAACAATATGATCATCATCCAGTCGAAGGACCTCGCCACCAACTACTCATCCGAGTTCGCCAAGATGTTCGAGAAGAATCAGTTCGGCCCGACGAAGGACAAGACGATCCCCAACCCGACGCTGACCATCGACGGTACCCCGGTCGAGACGTGCTTCGCCTCGGAGAATCGCTGCGCCGATCGGATCGTCGCCCGGCTCAAGGCGAGTACGCGGAGCATCCGCTTCCTCGCCTTTTCCTTCACCAGCGACCCGATTGAGGAGGAGATGGCGGCGCGCGGCAGGGCCGGCGTGGAGGTGAGCGGCGTCTTCGAGACGACCGGCTCACAGACGCAATACTCCGCCTATGGCAAGCTGAAGAAGGCGGGCTTCCCCGTCTATACGGATGGCAATCCCTGGACCATGCACCACAAGGTCATCATCATCGATGAGCGGATCGTGATCTTCGGCTCGTTCAATTTCAGCGACAACGCCAACACCCAGAACGACGAGAACTTGCTGATCATCGACAATCCCGACATCGCCCGCGCCTTTAAGGGCGAGTTCGATCGCGTCCTCACCCTGGCACAGAACCCGCCGGCCAAGAAATGAGCGCACGGGATGGCCGGGTGATCTGAGTGACTGACCACATGCCGCTGTTCGACTGGGCGACCCTGCAACGCCTCTTCACCCACTGCTCTAACGGCGTACAACCACAGTGTGTCATCAGTTGAGGGGGATGGCTGAGGCGACGAGGTGGAGGGCGGCGAGGAAGTTGCGGGCGGTCTTGCCGTAGCGGGTGGCGATGGCGCAGCACTGCTTGAGGCGGCAGGCGGCGTACAAGTGGCGGTCGTACTCGCGCTGCACCGTGCGGCGCCGTTTGGGCGGGATGACGGCGGCGTTCTTGGCCTCTACATCGTCCGGCGCATTGTGGAGCGTCACCAGGGGCAGACCTGGGCGGAGAGCATCCTCGGGGCAGGGGAGCTATCTATCTGGCTCCTCTTACCCCGCCATGACGCTCCCTAACCGCAGTATGGGCACTAGCGCGCCGCCACTACCGGTTGCCGCAGAATCGTCCTGAGCTTGGCCGGTGCCGCCTTGCGGGGGTCGCCGAGGTAGATTTCGTGGTGTGGCCCATTGAAGGTCAGCCCGTGCGCGAACATGTACTCGTCGTGGAGTCGCGCGAGAGTCGGCGCCTCGGCATCGCAAGGGCCGATGTGCAGGATCTGCGCCGCCTCGCCCTCGTCGTACACCGCGAAACGGAGCAGCGGCAAGGAGGACAGGTCCTTCTTGGCCCGCGTGGCGTCCAGCGCGGCGGCGACTATCTCGGCCGTGATCCAGGCCGGTTGCAGGAGCATCATCGTCCAGCGCCACTCATCTTTGGCGCGGCGGGCGAACGCAGCGGGGTCATCGGCCGACCACAGCCCTTCTAGAGGGGCGACGACGTAATCGCGGCCGAGTTGCCGCTTGCTGGCAAACTTGATGGCATAGGCCACGGCGTAGAGGGCCGCGACCGCGTCGCGGTAGCTATCGGCCGTATTCGGATTCCCCTCGCCATCGATCATGAGGAAGGAGAGCGGTGGCACGCGCACCAAGGCGAAATCCTCGCTCGATGGGGCATACAAGTATTTCAGCTCCTTCTTAAGGTCGAGCGTCCCCATCACCCCTCCCCTCCCCATCACGCCAGGGCTCGCCTTCGCTACCTCTCCTATGTCATGTCGTGACAGGATGATCCGATGGCGAGCGCCATCACCGGCGAAATCGTACACCTCGGACCGGACGCAGGCAAGTTGTGCAAGAAGGAGGAAGGAGCAGTGGGGACCGGGCGATAACTATTGCCGCCAGAAGTCGCGCACCGCGCCCAGATCGGCCAAGACCCCCCGCGCTTCGAGCATCGCCGTGTAGGTCGGCAAGATGTAGAGGGTCGCGCCCTCCGGCGCGGCGCGGACGAAGTCGAGGAGCGCCGCGCGCAGGTCGGCGGGGGCGTGCGGCGTGATCCGCGCCGGTTCGACCCCCGCATACTTCAGGCGCACAGCCATGTCCGGCCCGCGCATCCCGGCGGTGTGGAGCGGGGCCGCGCCATGCGCCAGGATCTCGAAATCGACATCCCAGAGCCACGAGACATCGCGACCGTCGGCGTCGAGGTCGTTGATGATCAGCAACGTCGGCGTGGTCAGTCCCGCCTCGTCGCCGCCGACGAGCATCCGCAGCACCTCGTTGAAACCGGTGGGGTTCTTCACCAGCGCCAAAACGATCTCGCGCCCTTCCAACGCCACCCGCTCGATCCGCCCGAACGCCGCCGTGAACCCGGCCAGGCCCGTCGCCACCGCCGCCGGGGCGGTCCCGAAGGCCAGCGCGGCGGTGGCGGCGGCGAGGGCGTTGTAGGCGTTATAGAGTCCCGGCAGCGGCACCTGCAACGCCAGTGACACCGGCCCCGCGCCGAACGGCAGCTGCGCGGCGACGGTCGTCTCCGCCGTCGTCTCGATGGTCAGGGCGAGCGCCCGGACGCCATCGAGACGGATGTCGCGCGCGATCACGTCGGGGAGCGGGCGGGTGTTGCCGCAATTGGGGCAATACCAGTCGCCGAGGTGCGAGAGATAGAGGGCGTGATAGGTGAGCCGCCCGCCGCAACGGGTGCAGGTGGCGGCGTCGGCGGCGTGTGGCAGGGCCGCGAGGGTCAGGCGCGGATCGAGCGCGCCCGTCGCGCCCACCGGGGCCATCCCGAAGAAGATTGTCCGCTCGCGCGGGAACGCCTCGGTGACGCCGACCAGCATCGGATCGTCGGCGTTGACGATCAGCGTGATGTCGCCGTCCAGCGTCGTAACCGCCGCGCGCCAGCTACGCGCGATATGGTCGAGTTCGCCGTACCGGTCGAGTTGATCGCGGAAGAGGTTGTTGAGGAGGATGTAGCGTGGGCGCAAGCCGGTGATGATCGCGGGGAGCGCCGCCTCGTCGGCCTCGATCACGCCGACCTCGCCGTGCGAGCGCCCGGTCAGCGACGATTGCGCCGCCAGCGCCGCCAGCACCCCGCGCACCAGATTCGAGCCGGAGCGGTTGTGGACAACCCGCCGCCCCGCCCCGTCAAGGATCGTGGCGATCATGTGCGCGGTCGTCGTCTTCCCGTTCGTGCCGCCGATGACGATCGCCCCCCCCGTCAGCGCCGCGCCGAGTTTCCGCAACGCGGCGGGGTCGAGGCGCTCGGCGACCAGGCCGGGGGCGGCGGTGCCCCCCCCACGCCCCAAGACGCGGGAGGCCAGTCCGGTGGCGCGGGCACCGGCGAGGGCGAGACTCAGGCGCGGATCCATCAACAATGCCTCATCGTTCAGCGCGCGAGCAGGACCGGGGCCGCCTCGTCAATCGAGGAGCAGGCATGGCCGGAACCGCCTCATCGCTCTGTGGTGAGCAGGACCGAGACCGATTCCAGCCCATCGAAGCTGACGTAGGGAACGACATCGAGCTGGAGGCTGTCGGACTGCTCGTCGCGCGTGACCTTGCTGACAAAGCCGACGACCAAGCCCTGCGGGACGTGATTCGTCAGGTTGGAGGTGATAATCTTCGCGCCCGGCGTCACGCCCGCGTCGCGGTCGATGTGCTTGACGACGAGCCGACCGCCCTGTTGCCAGTTGCCGTACATGATCCCCGCGCCACGCTGCGGGTCCTGCACCAGCACACCGACCTGCATGTTCTGATCGATGATCAGGCGCACCTGGGAGCGTTTCGGATAGACCTCAGTCACCATACCGATCAGGAAGTCGGGGCTGACGACCGGCAGCCCCATTACGATCCCATCGTCGGAGCCGCGATCGATGGTCAGCACCTTCTGCGTCTCGTTCGGGTTACGCCCGATCACGCGCGCCGGGACCGATTTGAGTTCGGGGAATTTGATCGCGAAGTTCGCCTGCGCGGTCAGTTGCGCGTTCTCGCGCTCCAATTCCTGCACTCGCGTGTCCGAAGCGCGTAAACGGTCGTTCTCGGCCTGTAAGCGTTCATTCTCGGCACGCAGGTCGGCGACATTGCCGAAGCGCTCACCGAACGAGCGCAGCCCGGCCCCCACAGAAGTGAAGCGCTCGCTGAGGACGAGCAGCGGGCGCTCGGTAAGCGCCTTGATCGGCTCCAGAAGATTGCGCCGATCGAGAAGGAGGAGCGCGAAGGCGGTGATGACGAAGATCAAGATCAGGGCCAGCAACTGCCCGCGCGAGAGGGGCGCATGGTTGGCGTTGCGCGGCACCATCCGGGACTGGCGCATCAGGCCCGCACCACCTGACGGCGGGGCTGTCCGCCCGCCAAGGCTCGCTCGTACTGATGCAGCGACTCCGCCACTCGCCCGGCCCCGCGCGCCACGCAGGTCAGCGGCTCCTCCGCCGTATGGACCGGCATCCGCAACTCGGTCTGGAGACGGCGCTCCAGGCCCAGCAGGAGTGCCCCGCCCCCGGCCAGGGTGATCCCCTGCTCCATGATGTCCGCGACGAGTTCCGGCGGGGTCTCCTCGATGGAGGCTTTCACCAGATCGACGATCGTATTGACCGGGCCGGAGATCGCGTCGCGCAGTTCTACCGAGGAGACCTCGATCCCCTTCGGCAGACCGGTCAGCAGATCGCGCCCGCGCAGCATGACGCGCCGCTCTTCCTCCAATGGATAAGCCGAACCGGCGGCGATCTTGGCGTTCTCCGCCATCCGGTCGCCGATAACGAGATTGTGATCGCGGCGGGCGTACTGGACGATTGCGTCGTCGATCTCATCGCCCGCGATACGAATCGAGTTATTGACGACGATCCCGCCGAGCGAGATCACCGCGACCTCGGTTGTGCCACCGCCGATGTCGATGATCATCGAGCCGACCGGCTCGTTGACCGGCAATCCCGCGCCGATCGCCGCGGCCATCGGCTCCTCGATCGTGTACGCCTCGCGCGCCCCGGCTGACAGGGCCGCGTCCTTCGCCGCCCGCTTCTCGACCTCGGTGACGCCGGACGGGATGCCGATCACCACGCGCGGGTGCGGGGTGATGCCGCGATTGAGATGCACCTTGCGGATGAAGTAATGGAGCATCATCTCGACCGAGTCGAAGTCGGCGATGACGCCATCCTTCATCGGACGGATCGCGATGATATTCGCCGGCGTCTTGCCGATCATCGCCTTCGCCTCGGCCCCGACCTGGAGCGCTTTGCGTGTCTTCGTGTCCATCGCCACCACCGAGGGTTCGGCGATCACGATCCCCTTGCCGCGGACATACACTAAGGTGTTCGCCGTGCCGAGATCGATGCCCAGGTCGCGACTGAAGAGCCCGAAAAACCAGTTGAGGGGATTGAACATGCGGTGGTTTCCTTCCAGCGCCTTCCGGCGTTGAGGAGCAGCAAGCGCACCGGCGACGACGGTCGGACACTCCGACCGTTTCGTGGTGCGGGCGGTCGCACCCGATCGGCAGTATCTTTTGCCACCATCCCAGCGTTCCATCTGGTGCGGGATATCGGGCGGCGACGAAGGTCGGGCTGCGCTTTCCGAGCCCTGAGTATACCACAGAGCAGCCGACCCCAAAGAGGCCGAATCGTGCCACACTGGCAAGGGTGCCCCGCGCCTGCACGGACGATGAACGGTCGTTTATACTGATTCCACCAAGGAATTTTCTGCTTACGACCCGAGAGCAGGGTCGCCGGGCAGCAGCGTAAGGACGAGCCGAGGATGATCGCCGCCCCCCCCGCCCCTACGTTCGACGCGACTACGCTGGCGGGTGCCACCACGACTATTTTGATGGTCCGCCACACGGAGGTTCATAACCCGCAACGCCTCTTCTACGGGCGGCTGCCCGCCTTCCGGCTGAGCGCCTGGGGGGAGCAGCAGGCGGAGCGGACCGCCGCCACGCTCGCCGAGCGCCCGATCGCGGCGGTGTATAGCAGCCCCCTGATCCGTGCGCGGCAGACCGCCGCCACGATCGCCGATCGGCACCCCGGCGCGGCCCGCCTCGTCACCGAACTCCTCTACGAGATCGGGACATCCTGGCAGGGGACGCCGTATAGTCAGTTCAAGGCCGGGTTCAGCGCCTACGAGCACCGGCGCGAACCGGGCGACGAGTCGATCCCCGACATCGCGGCGCGCATGACCGCGTTCGTGGCGCGCGCCTGCCAGCGCCATCCCGGCGAGACGATCGTCGGCGTCAGCCACGGCGACCCGATCACCATCCTGCGGCTGGCGCTGCGTGGCGGGCCGCTCACCGTCGCCGGGCTGCGCGCGACCGAGTTCGTCGGACTGGGGACGATCGTGGAGATCACCTTCCCGCCCGATGAGGACCGCCCCCGCCTGCGGACCATCCGCCCCTGACGGGCGGGGTGGCCGGATGCCGGGGCGGCGGAGTGAAAAGGCGAGATGAGCAATACGCCACCAGCACCGATCCCCGGCTATCCGGCGTCCCCACCACTGTCGCCATCGCCGTCACACCCTGTGCCAGCGCCGAGCAGTACCTACCCCGCGCGCGAACGGTGGGGCGAAGGGTTACCGCCCGATCTCGTTTACCCCTGGGATGCGCCGCCTGCGTCGGCGCGCCGACGCAGGCGGCTGCCGTTCGGGCGGATCGCGGTGCTGGTCCTCGTCCTCTTGGCGCTCGCCGTCGGCGCGCGATCGCTCGCCTTCCTCGCCGCCGTCTCGACCGAGCCCCTCTGGTCCGCGCACCTCTGGCCCCTCGCCGACGATCGGCAGGCGAACGTCCTGATCCTGGGCTATGGCGGGCAGGGGCACGACGGGGCCTATCTCACCGATTCCCTCCTGCTGCTGCACAGCGATTTGACGAGCGGTCAGGCGGCGCAGATCAACGTGCCGCGCGATCTGTGGGTGCAGATCCCGCCCGATTCCGGGCGCTACGCCAAAATCAACAGCGCCTACGCGTATGGGCTCGGCGACAACAACGATCGGCGCGCAGGCGGGCAACTCGTGACGACAAAGGTGAGCCAGATCACCGGTTTGCCGACGGATCGCTGGATCACGATCGACTTCCAGGGCTTTCGCGCCCTGGTGGACGCGCTGGGCGGCGTCGATATCGACGTGGAGCGCACATTCAGTTCGCAGTACCCGGCGAACGACGACCCGGCGATCGATCCGAGCTGGACGACGGTTTCCTTCGCGGCGGGACGGCAGCACATGGACGGCAAGACGGCGATCCGCTACGCCCGCGCCCGCTACGCCGATACGCCGGAAGAAGCCTCAGACTTCGCGCGCTCGCAGCGGCAGAATCGGCTGGTAGCCGCGATTGCCGCGAAGCTGAAGCGCCCTACCACCTGGCCCCGCGCCTTCGCGGTCATGGACGCGCTGCAACCGGCGCTGCGGACGAACCTCGCGCCGGTTGATTTGACGATCCTCTTCCTGCGGGCCAACCTCGCCGGGGCGACCCGCATCCGCCTCGACGACAGCGACATCCTCGTCAACGATACCTCCGGCGACGGCCAGGCGATCCTCGTGCCGCGCAACGAGGATTACGGAGCGATAGCACGGTACATCGATGAACAAATTCCGAAGCGGTAAGAGCGTCCCGATCAACGCTGGCACGTACAATGTGCCCTGTAGACATCGGATGAGCAGAAGGCCCGGCCCACCCAAGCACCACAACGGACACTGACAACGACAGCAATGGAGCGAAAACATGACCGCTATGCCAGAGAAGCTTGCACCAGGGATTTATCGGGCCGACGCTGTGGGCGTGAAGCGCATGATCTCGGTGCTACTGATCGCTGAACGTGACGGCTGGACCCTGATCGACACCGGCTTGGCGAGCAGCGTGCCGCGCATCCAGGCGGCGCTGGCCGCGCTCGGCGGCGACGCCACGACCTTGCGCCGCATCTATCTCACTCATCAACACTCCGATCACATCGGCGGACTCGCCGGGCTGGCCGTCTGGGCACCGAACGCGGAGATCATCGCACCCGAGGGGGAAGCGCAGGTCATCGCCGGGCAACAGCCGCCCGATCCCAACCCGAACGTCATCATGCAAGCGATCACGAATCGCCAGCAGCTACCGACCCATCCGGTCGACCGCACGGTGCATGAGGGCGACATGGTCGCCGGTTTCCGCGTCATCGCCACGCCGGGTCATGCCCTCGGCCACTGCTCGCTGCTGCACGAAGAATATCGGCTCCTGATGACCGCAGATGCCTTCGGGCAGCTCTTCCGCACGCTGCGGGTCGGCGTCGTCAAGCCGTTCTGCGCCGATCCGGCGCTGGCGAAGCGCTCCGCCGAAAAGCTGCTCGACCTCGATTTCACGACCGCCGTCATGAGTCATGGCCCGGTCCTGCGCGAGCGGGCGAAGGAGCAACTGCGCGCGGCGGTCGAGCAGAACGAGTGGTGAGCGCCGCATCCGCACTTGTCCACCGAGTCCCGAGGGAGGAGTTGCAAGCAGCGAGCAGCGCGGGCATGACGCCGACCCGCTCACACGATTACGCGCTCGCTACGTCCGCCCGCCTGATCGTCGCGCTCCTCGACAAGAGCAGGCCGACTACGACGAGCACGACCGCAAGGAGCTGCACCGCACCGTCGACTATGTCCACCACTACCTCGCCGAGCGCCCGCACCGCGACGTAGCCGAGACACTCTGGCGCTATCCGCTGATGAACTGGGGGCACGCCCCGCAGAAAAAATGATCCCCTCAGCGGTTCAGCGCGCCCGCCCACGCCGCCCGCTCATCCAGACCAGTGGCGCGGAGAGACCGTCTTTGCCCCTCGTGCGTCGTAGACCGTGCGGGGGCAACGGCGTGCGGGGTGTGCTACCCTTGCGGTCATCGACCGCGACGTTCATGGCAGCGACGTTCAGCACGGAGGGATCATGGTCACCGACCCGGTCGCGTTCTCTATCGGGCCGCTCGCTGTGCGCTGGTACGGCATCCTGATCATGCTCGGCGTGCTGGGCGGGGCGTACCTCGCCTCGCGCCTCGCACGCCGCAAGGGCGAGCATCCCGATCACCTCTGGAACATGGTGCCGATCGTCGTCTTCACCGCGATCGCGGGCGCGCGCGCCTACTGGGTCCTGCTCGACTGGAATAACTGCTGCGCGGTCGATCCGTGGCAAGCGCTGAACATCCGGGGCGGCGGCATCTCGATCCACGGCGCGATCGCCGCCGGATTGCTGGCGATCTGGCTCTTCACCCGCTACAACCGGCTCCGCTTCTTCCGTTGGGTGGATATCATCGTGCCGGGGATGGCGCTCGGGCAGGCGATCGGGCGCTGGGGCAACTTCACCAACCAGGAAGCGTTCGGCAGTCCGACAGGGCTCCCGTGGGGTATCTTCATCAGCCCGTCGCGCCGCCCGATCGGCTACGAGCAATTCTCGTACTTCCACCCGACCTTCCTCTACGAGTCGCTCTACAACCTGTTCGCCTGCGTGGTCCTCTACCAGCTCGCGGTGCGGATCGATCGCGACCGCCGCCTGCGCGACGGCGACACCCTCTGGATCTACCTGATCGGCTACGCGGTCGCGCGCTTCCTGATCGAATCCCTCCGCACCGATAGCCTGGACATCGGCCCGTTCAAGGCGGCGCACGTCCTCTCCGCGATCCTGCTGATCGCCGGATTGGTCGGGCTCGGCTGGCGGCACATCGGCTGGCGCGGTGAGGAGAAGCAGCCGCCGACGTCGGGTGCGGGCGCGGACACCGACGAGTCGGCCCCCGTCGCCGACGAGGCCGCCGCACCGCGCCTGATCGGTAAGTCGGTCTCCGCGCGGGCGACTGGTGCTCCACCGGCCAGCGAATCCTGAATGAACGAGCGGCGATCGATAAAGGCGGGGCGGGTGGCAATTGCCACCCGCCCCGCCTTTGTCCGCACGATATCGTCAGGCCCGCTCGCCCGGTGTCGGCCCTTCCGGCTCCGTCGGGAGGCCGGTCTTGGTCGCAGCCGGGACTTCCGGCAAGGCGTCGGGATCGGGGGCGCTGTCCGCCACCACCCGATCGACCGTCGGGGCGGCGGACGCCGCCGTGGTCGGCGCGGCGGGGGTATCGGCCACCGATGAGGGGGTCGCCGTCGCGGCGCTCGTGCCGCTCGCGGCGGCCGCGTCGGTCGCATCGCCATCGCGACCATCGAGCCGCTCGGTGAAGCGGCGCAGTTGCTCGTTCAGCTCGCGCAGCCCCATTGCCAGCCCGCCGCGCACTTCCCCGAGGAAGTCCCCGGAGCGCACCGACTCGCTCGCGCGGTTGACCTGCTCCTTGACGTTGTCGGTCATCTCCTGGGTGCGCGCCGAGGAGCGCGCCCCCTCGACCGCATCGTTCAGTTGATCGCGCACGGAGCGCAGGCCATCCTTGATCTCCTGCTGCAAGTCCTGGCGCTGCTCGCTCTGCCAGGCGGCACGCGCGGTGGTGGCGAGGCGCTGTCCCAACTCCTGGAACTGCCGCAGCAGATCTTCACGGTCGGACGCATCCGCTCCCATGCCAGCGCCCGCGCCGCCGGTGTTCGATTTCGCCTCGGGATCGTGATCCAGGCTCGGCCATTCGTCGCGCTTCTGATCGTTGCCGCTCATCCGTTTCCTCCTACTCCGTCGGTCGCCGCACAGCGTTCATTGGCGGCGGCCCCGGTGCGGTCGCGGCCCACGCCGCCCGCATCAGTACCGCCACCATCTACGCACGGATGCGGCCAACCGTTGCAAAGGGGTGACGCACAGGCGTTCGCGACAGATGAAGGGGCGCGGACCAACTGGCCCGCGCCCCGGCGATCCGCTACGTGTGCTGGCGGGCGCTTACTCGCGGCGGCGGTGTCGCCCACCGGCGCGGATGCGGTCATCCTCGCCTTCCTGCTCGCCCCAGACGAGTTCGTACCCGCCCAGGTGGATCGTGTCGCCATCGCTGATCCCGGCGGCGTTGAGTTTCCTGACGACACCGGACGCCTCCAGCACGCGCTGGAAGCGGTCCGCAGCCTCATCGTTGCCGAAATCGGTCATCTTCGCCAGGCGCTCGATCTTGATCCCATGCACGGAGTAATGGTGACGGGAAACCCGCTCGACCTTGATCTGCTCCTCGTTCACGCCCTCATCAAGCGTGTAGCGGCGCGGTCCGGTCGCCACAACTTCCTCGACCGGTTCCTCTTCCGGCACCGGCAGTTCCATTAGTGTCTGGCGCACCGCGCGCATCAGCTCGCGGACCCCCTGGCCGGTCGCGGCGGCGATCGGCAACACGGTGTAGCCACGCGCCGTCAGGGTGTCGCGCAGCGCCGGAAACTTCTCCTGCGCCTCGGTCAGGTCCATCTTATTGATCGCGACGATCTGCGGCTTCTCGGCGATCCCGGCCCCGTAGGCCGCCAACTCGCCATTGATCGTGTCGAACGCGGCGAGCGGATCGCGCTCCTCCAGGCCGCCCGAGCCGTCGAGGACGTGGATCAGGAGACGCGTGCGCTCGACATGGCGCAGGAACTCGATCCCCAGCCCGACGCCCTGCGCGGCCCCTTCGAGGAGTCCGGGGATGTCCGCGACGACGAAGGTGTTGTCGTCCACCTCCACCACACCAAGATTCGGCTCCAGGGTGGTGAAGGGATAATCGGCGATCTTCGGGCGCGCAGCGCTGACCGAGGCGAGCAGCGTCGACTTCCCGGCGTTCGGGTAGCCCGCCAGCCCCACGTCGGCGATCAGCTTCAGGTCGAGGTCGAGGTTGCGCTCCTGGCCCGGCTCCCCCTTCTCGGCGATGCGCGGCGACTGGCGCACCGAGGTGGCGAAGTGGGCGTTGCCTAGCCCCCCCTTCCCGCCGCGCGCGACGACCACCTCGTCCCCCTCGCGCGTCAAGTCCGCCAATATCTCGCCGGTGTCGGCGTCGCGGATGATGGTGCCCGGCGGGATCGGGACGATCCGGTCGGTGCCGTCCTTGCCGTGGCGGTTGGACTTCGCGCCGTGTCCGGCGTTCTCCGCCTCGTATTGCGTGAGGAAACGGAGGCGCATCAGCGTGTTCTCGCTGAGGTCGACGCGCAGGATGACATCGCCACCCTTGCCGCCGTCGCCGCCGGAGGGGCCACCGCGCGGCACGTACTTCTCGCGGCGGAAGGTGATCGCCCCGTTGCCGCCATTACCGGCGCGCACCAGGATTTTTGCTCGGTCGTACAACGTGGGCTCCTTATCTCGCGGTGCCGCACTGGGGCACCATACAGCATCGTATTTATCGACAAGTATGACGCACGAGCGGAGGGCGTGCCACGCACCTCGTTCGCACCCTGTTCGCGCGGTACTATCGTCACGGCTTGCGCGCCACAATAACGGCGGCGAAACTACGGCACAGACGGGATTCTTGTAGATCCAGGGGGAGGTGGCGACGATGACCGGGCGTTCGGCGGCGAAGCAATTTGCGATCGATTGGCTGGATCGGGAGCGTCCGCGCCTCTCGGCGTTCGACCTCGCGATCTGGCGCTACGCCGAACCGGCCTGGCGCGAGTACCGGTCGGCGCGGGCCTACGTGGACCTTCTGCGCGCCGAGGGTTTCGCCGTGGAGGAGGGCTCGGGCGGGATGCCGACCGCCTTCACCGCCACCTGGGGGGACGGCGGGCCGACGATAGGCAGCTACGCGGAATACGACGCGGTGCCGGGGAACTCACAGCAGGCGGTGCCGCGCCGCGCGCCGCGCGCGGGCCTCCACCCCCAGGCGGCAGGGCACACCGATCCGCACTCGATGCTCGGCACCGCCTGTCTGGCAGGGCTGCTGGCGACGAAGGCGGCGATGGAGCGCTACGGTCTCAAGGGGACGCTGCGCTTCCACGGCGAACCGGCGGAGAAGGTCTGCGGCTCGAAGCCGATCCACGCGGCGAAGGGCTACTACGATGGGGTCGACGCCTACCTGGCCTATCACCCCTGGCCGCGCAACAGCGTCACCTGGGAGACGCACTTCGGCACCTATTGGAGCGCGGTCTTCACCTTCGAGTGCCGCGAGCCGGAGCGCTGGATCGATCGCACCCTGATGCCGCAGAGCGCCAGCCACGCCGTCGCCCGCGCTCCCGGTGCCATCGACGCCCTCTGCCTGATGTATACCACGACCAAGTACACCAAGGAGGCGATGTTCCCGCACACCGGTACCTGGACTGTGAACGAATACATCCTCGCCGCCGGGGACGCGACGGCGGACAACCTCGCGCCGAAGTTCAGCCAGATCCAGTACGCCTGGCGCGCGGCCAACCTGGGGACGCAAGAGCAGATCTACCGGGTGCTGGAACAGAACGCGCGCCACGCGGCGGCGGTCACCGGCTGCGAGGTCTCGGTGCGCTGGGTGACCAAGACCCGCGTCGGCCTGCCGAACCTCGCCCTGGCCGACCTCACCTACCGGAATCTGGCGGCGGTCGGCGCGCCGGAGTGGGACGCCGAGGCGCTCGACTTTGGACGGGCGATCCAACGGGAACTGGGGTATGCGGAGACCGACTTCCCCTTCCTGCCCGAGAACCGGACCCTGACCACGCCGCAGGAATTCGAGGCGGGGTTGCGCGCCGCGCTGCCCCCCTGGCAATTGCACCAGAGCGCCGATGATTATGTCGAATACTGCTGGCACGCACCGACGGTGCGCCTTCTTACCGCACGCCCGGTCCTCCTGCCGGGCGATCCGCGCTACGGCGCGCCCGCCTGGGCCTACAACGCCCTCGGCGGGCTGCCGGCGGCGGTCGATCCGGGGCTCTTCGTGGCCGGGAAGACCCTGGCGCTCACCGCGCTCGACCTGATCGAGGATCCGGCGGCGCTCGCCCGCTGCAAGGCCGAGTTCGTGGAGCGCACCGGCGGCGGGGTCGGCGGCGATAAATGGGTCGCCCCCCTCTTGCCGCGCGACTTCCCCTCGCCGCACGATCTCCCCTGGCCGCGCTACGTGACGACGCCGCGCGGCGAGGAATGGTGGATGCCGGAGCCGACGCCCGGCGCGGCGATCCCGCTGAGTCGTGAGGCGTGAGTCGTGGGTCGTGAGCGGGGAGTCCGTAGTCCGTAGTCCGTAGTCCGTAGTCCGTAGTCCGTAGTCCGTAGTCCGTAGTCCGTAGTCCGTAGTCCGTAGTCCGTAGTCCGTAGTCCGTAGTCCGTAGTCCGTAGTCCGTA
>JAABUN010001505.1_pt1 | contig 50431 bp, 42 predicted proteins | sample 5559311 | NCBI WGS metagenome assembly JAABUN01 (sample SAMN10711877, study PRJNA513370) | rock metagenome | isolation source: Antarctica rocks | place: Antarctica: Victoria Land, Siegfried Peak sud
AGGACCCGGAGACACCGACACCACGACGTCGGACGATCAGCGACGCCCCAGCCCGCGCCACCACTCAACCACGAGAAGATCATGAACTCGAACGACAATCAAGGTCTACTCGCGGATCTGGGTCAGTCGAGCGTGCTACAGGGACGAAACCTTCGTCTCTAGTCATTCCAGGCGGTTGACTGGTCGTGCTGGCTTGGTTACGCAAGAACACGTGGCAGGGAGCCCATGTCGACGGTCGTCAACCGCCATCCGGCTCTGCCCCGCCAAGTGCTGAGCGGCCCCAGAGGGGATGGCCAACGCAGCCGCCAGCAGTCGAAGGGAGAGTGAAGGAGCGGCACAGACCCCAGTCCAAGAGGCGCCCGTGTCCGACACGCTCGACCGCTTGATCACGCTCTGGGGTCGCCGCTGCATCGCGCTGCCACGCACGGTCGTGACGACCCATCGCGCAACTTGTCCCCCCGGCGTCTTCGCCCGCAGCCAACTCTTTGACTGTCATCGACGTTCGTCGACGCGATGCTGCCCGACGGGTCGCGGCTGCACGTGGTGATCCGGGACCTCACTCGGCAGCACTGGCCTATACGGCAGCTCCTCGACGTCCGAATGACGCACTCGCCACGTGCCGGACCGCTTCTCCGCCGGCAACGGCCCCGCCCGGATGGCCTCGCGCACCGTCGCCGCCGTGGCCTGCAACATCACGCCGACCTCGTCCGACGTCATCACCTCAGGTAAGCCCGGGGATGCACCGCGTGTGTTGATCGCTGTCGGCGTGCCGTAGACGCGCAGATGCCCTCTGAGCAGCAACGATCTGTCTTGCGACGTACAACATCAAGCCGCACGAGAGGGCATCTGACGGGTGCGAGCAAACCATGACCTCAGCCGAGTCTCCAGCAGCTTCGACGAGACGAATCTGGTGCCGAACGCGGGCCGCTGCCAGCGGCGGTCCTGGCGCAGCGGATCGACCTGGCCGGGCTGGTCGACCGACGGCTGCGCCTGACTAGGCCAGGGTCGGGTAGCGGGGGGGAGTTTCACCCTCCGGCTCCCGCAGATCCCGGCGTGACAGTCTCCTGTCACCGGGCTCTTGCCAGCCTGGTCACCAGGCGGTCGTGACCCAGCGCCAGTGCCGGAAGAGCCGGGGTACCCGTGCGCCACCTCGGCGAGCTTGCGGCGGGCGGCGCGGGTCGCGTCGTAGCGTTCGCGAAGTTCGGCTTCTACGCCGCGCGCGGCGTGCAGGAGATCTGGGTCGTGGACCCGCTCGAGCACACCGTGCGGTGCTGGCAGCTGCGCGAGGGCGGGTACGAGCCGGTGGACGCGAGCGCACTGCTCGGGCTCCGGATGGACGCGGTCGCCGCCGAGCTGGACTGGCCGTAGCCCTGGCAGTCCGCTCAGCGGGAAACTCTTCCAAGAGAGCCCGGAACGTGGCCAGGAAGATGTCCGCAGCCCGCAGGGCCGCCCTGACCCGCGGGTCACACAGCGTGTGGACTTCCGCGGCGCACTCAGCCCGGTAGACGTTGTCGACGTCCGGTTCCCCCAGGTGGCAGCCGGGACTCGATGTCGCGGACCGTCATCCCGCCGGCGTACAGGCTGATGATCATCTCGTCCAGCCCGCCGCCGACCCGGCGGGAGCCCTTCGGGATCAGCCGCGGGTCAAAGCTGCCTGCCCGGTCCCGAGGGATCTCCAGACCCAGCCTGCCCAGCTCGGACTGGATCGTCTTGGGGGTGCTGCCGTTGCGGACGTTCGGGCTGCCCCGGCCGGCCGGGCCACCCTTGTCGTAGCCCAGGTGCTCAGCCAGCTCGACCTGCAAGCCGCGCTCCAGCACGGCCTTGATCATCGTCGGGATGAACCCGCCCTCACCGGTCAGGCGCAGCTCGCCGGCGTCGACCTTGTCGAACAGCAAGTCCAGGAAGTCACCCTCGACGAGCTGGCGCGCGGCTGACTCCGCCGACCGCGCCGCCGACCGGGCACTCGGCGGCGCGTCGTCACCCTGCTCGCTCACGACGTCCCCTCTGGTCAATGTGCTCATCTCGTGCGCTCCTCCCCGAGGACCCGGCGGGCGCCGGCAACCTCAGAGTCGGGCACCGAACTCACACACAGACCATCTGACGCGCTCTCGCAGCCGAGCTCGGTGACCCCCTCCGGCAGCATGGCCAGGAAGCCCACCAAATGCTGCACGCTGATCCCCTCCGGCCAGGCTTCGCCCCGTCTGCTCTGGGCGTAGAAGAACTCGCCGCTGTAGCGGATGGCGTGGTCGTCGTCGCGCAGCGGCACGCCGAGCCGCCGGACGGCTTCCACGATCACCCCCAGGGCAGCGGTGTCGGGAACAAGGCGGCTTCCGAGGCCGACAGCAGAGCTGGCCCCGCCAGCCGGCCAGCGCGGTCCTGCGCCTGCCCCCGCTCGGCGCCGTCTGCTGGCCGCGAAGCGACAGGCAGTAAGGGCCGTGACGCCGTCCTCGCCCCTCGACCGGCGCACGCCCCTTGCCGGCGGCACCGGTGCTACGGCCGTTCGAGCCCGTCGAGCACGGCGGCGGTTGACGACCTCGTACGCGAGGGGCGGCGCGACCTCGCCGCGCGGTCCTGCACCCAAGGTCCGGTCACCCTGAGCATGGCCGTCGGCAGCAGGGTCGCCGCTGTCCCCCGCTCAGAGTCCCCTCACGGCGGTGTTGAGGCCCTTTCACGCCTTCCAGGCGGTCTCGTCTCGTAGTGCCTGGTCACCCGAACGAATGACAGAGGGCAGCTCGCGTCCGACGAAGGAGGGAAGGCCATCTACCGAAGGGCGCCTTCCCATGCGTTTCGTCTCTGCCCGTCTGTCCCGGCCCTGTGCCGCTCTGGCGGCAGTGGGCCTTGCTGCCCTGGCCGCACCGCTGCTGCCCGGGCCGGTCGCCACTGCCACCGACAGCGCGTTCGAGGCCGAGTACGCCGCGCTCACCCCGGGCGCCGGGCAGGTGTTCACCGACACGACCGCGAGCGGAGGCCGCGGCCTGCTCGTCTGGTCCAACGGGTCGGCTGAGTCCACGGTCACCACAGGGGTGTTCGGCCAGATCGTCGTGAGAGCCAAGGGCGACCAGTGCATGGGGGCGCCGGGGATGGCCATCGCAGTCGACGGGATCACCACCGGCACGGTATCGGTGCCGTCGACCAGCTGGGCCGACTACACGGTGGCAGGCAGTTGGGGCGCCGGCACCCACCGGGTCACCCTGCAGTTCACCAATGACTACAGCAACAGCAGCTGCGACCGCAACCTCCGCGTGGACAGAGCCGCGCTCACCTCCCCGGCGTTGGCGCAGCAGGAAGCGGAGACCACCGCCCTCACCCCCGGCGCCGGGCAGGTCTTCCCCGACGCCACCGCCAGCGCCGGGCGGGGCCTGCTCATCTCGTCCAAGGGCACGACCATCGGGTCCCTCAGCGCCCCGGCCGGCGGCACTCTCACGGTTCGCGTCGAGGGTGACCAGTGCAAGGGCGCCCCGTTCATGCGCGTCGCGGTCGACGGAACCAGCCTAGCGACGGTCGCCGTACCTGCTTCATCGTGGACGGACTACCCGGTCCCGGGTGTATGGGCGGGGGGCAGGCACCGGGTCGCCATCGCCTTCACCAACGACTACAGCGACAGCAGCTGCGACCGGAACCTGCGCGTGGACCTGCTCCGCGTCGCCGCCCCGGCCACCACGACAGCCACGTCACCGGCACCGACGGCCGGGGGCAACCCCTTCGCCGGCGCTACCGGCTACGTCGACCCCCAGTCCAACGCCCGTAAAGCCGCCGACGCCCGCCGGTCCTACGACCCGATCGGCGCAGCCGCACTCGACAAGACCGCCGCCGGTTCCTCCGCGGACTGGTTCGGCGACTGGGTGCCGGTGTCCTCGCTGGCCGCCACCGTCTCCGCGCGGGTCAGCACCGAGACCTCGGCAGGAGCACTCCCCGTCCTGGTCGCCTACGCGATCCCGCACCGGGACTGTGGAAGCTACTCCGCCGGTGGCGAGCCGACCGCGGATGCTTACCGGCAGTGGATCACGCAGCTCGCCGCCGGGATCGGCAGCCGCAAGGCCGTCGTCGTGGTCGAGCCGGACGCCCTGCCCCTCCTGGACTGCCTGTCCGCCAGTGACCAACGCGAACGCCTCGGCCTGATATCCGGTGCCGTGACAGCGCTGTCCGCCAACCCCGGGACGACCGTGTACCTGGACGCCGGCGGGCCCAACTGGCAACCCGCCAGCGTCATGGCCGCCCGGCTCAGCCAGGCCAACGTCGCTCACGCCCGCGGCTTCAGCCTGAACGTCAGCGGCTTCAACACCAACGCGCTCGTCACCAGCTACGGCGACAGTGTGTCCTCGCTCGTCGGCGGCAAGCACTTCCTGGCCGACTCCTCCCGGAACGGCCTCGGCGCCGGTGACACCTGGTGCAACCCATCGGGCCGAGCGCTCGGGCCGACGATGACCACCGCCACCGGCGACCCGCTCGCCGACGCCTACACCTGGATCAAGGCCCCTGGCGAGTCCGACGGCACCTGCAACGGCGGCCCAACAGCCGGCGCCTTCTGGACCGACTACGCCATCGGCCTCGGCCTGCGGGCCACCAGCTGATCCTTCGCCGGAACGACGGGCGGTGGAGCATCCTCCGGGTACTCCAGCTCCGGCGGCCCATCCCGCTCTCGCGGAGTCCGCCTCGCCGTCGCCGCGTTCTGGACTCTCGGGTCAGCGTGAACGACGCCCCGCCGTACGACGCTTCTGGGGTTACGGGAGCCGTCCCCCGGGGCCGCGTGCACCTCGTCAGTCCAGAGCGTGGGCCCAGACGACCAGAATGTCCCTGTAGTGGCCCGAGCCGGAGGCTGCCAGCCGACCTCCGCCGCCACCCGCTCAGCGTCGTCGTCGGACGGCACCACCTCGTACACCGACGCCCTGGTACTCCCACTCCGCCAGGTCGACGTGTAGCCGAGCTCGAGCGCCGGGTGTCCGCGACAGCACGCGACGGCGGCGGCCGCGGCCGGCCAGCGCACATCAGGCTGGTTCGGTCACGATCCCGTGCTCGTGGGTCACTCCACGGCTGATCCCGGCCGTCCGACCGACGTCGTCCGCGTTGACGATCGGGAGTCGACCGTCATTCGCACAGCTCCTCCGCCAGACGCAGCTCCTCCGCCAAACGCAGCGCCTCTGTCAGTCAGTGGTGGCTGTGCTCGTCCGGTGCAGCCCAGTCCTCGGACCACCCCAGCCACTGCACAGCGAGGTGCCGCCGGCAGCCGTCCACGAGCCGGGGGAACCGAGGGCAATCTCATGGCCACCGCCGCCTTGCTCGCGCTGGCCGTGACGGCCCACAACCTCGGCCGGGCAGTCGGGCAGTCGGGCAGTCGGGCAGTCGGGCAGTCGGCAACTCGCCGGCCCGGACCTGGACACCGCAACCACAGGGATCCTGTGCCGCAAGGTGTTCACCATCCCCGGCCGACTCGCCCACAGCGGCCAACGACGACACCCCATTCCTACGACTGCCCGAAACTGGCCCTGGCAACAGCCATCGCCAACGCCCTGCACAGGATCACCGCCATCCCGATGCGCTGCTGAACCCCATCCCCGCAACCACAACCGGGATTTGGAGAAGCCGCAGAACGGCGGCTCCCGCACCCACCCGCTACATCCAGACGAACGCCCTAAGAGCAAGATTACGATTTTCGACCTGACGAGGCAAGATCAACGGTGGATCCGTGGTGCCAGGCACGGTTGCGCCGGACGACCAGGGCGGCGAGGGCGAGCACAGCGCAGCCGAGGAGGACCAGAGCACTGAGCCGGGGGAAATCGACCACCTCGAGCCGGTGGGCGGGCGAGGAGGACGCCACCGGGCTGAGTCGGTAGAGCGTCGTCAGCGCGTTGACCCGGTTGATCGTGGCGTCCCGAGCTCCGGCTGCCGCGCGGATCGCCACGCCCTCGTCCGCGCTCGTGGCCGTGAGGGCGACGACCGTGGAGGGCGGCGAGATAGCCACGTCGATGCGGGCCCTACCATGTCGCCCACCCTCCAGATCGGGCGCGCTGGCCAGGTCGTAGGTGTCCGCCTCTGCGGCAAGTGTCGCGAAGGTGCGCACCAGGGAGTCGCGACTGAGCGTGCTCAACTCGTACGCGCCCGGGCGCCGGGGTAGATCCCCGTTGAGGACCAGCTGCGCGCTGGCACTGGCGCGCCACGAGGTCGTGGAGACAAACGAGCTGCGCGCCAGCAGGAAGAGCGGCACCAGGACGACGGCTGCGCACGCCAGCACCAGGACGGGTCGGCCCCAGCCCGATTTGAAGGCAGAGCCCGCCACTCCTTCCTGCGGAAGCTCCTGGTCCACACGGTCCCGCTCAAGGAAGGCGGGCACCGGCGAGGAGCGCGCTCGGATGTCCAGGGCAGCCCCCAGCGCAAGGATCAGTACGAGGCTGCGAAAGGTGGCCAGGTGGAGGAAGGCGCTGGCCACCAGCCAACCGACCAGGGCCGCAACAACTCCTACCGCCAGCCCGCGGATCGGGTCGGGTGGGCTGCGTCCGTGCCTGCCACGGCTGAGGGCCCTGGCGCGCAGGGCGACGAAGACGCCCATCCCGAGGAACAGCAGCAGGCTGGACGCACCGATGACGCCGCCCTCCGCCGCGGCTTCCAGGTACTCGTTGTGCGGGGCGAGGACGCTCGTGCTCAGGCCCAGCTGCCGCAGATACGCGGGCTCCACCTCCTCGAAATTCCCGGGACCGACCCCGAGCAACGGATACTCGCGAACGATGCGCAGCGCGACCCGTTGCGCGGCGAGTCGACCTTCCAGCGAAGGGTCGCGAGCCGTGACCGAGGACGCCTCGAGCGTGGACAGCGTCTGCAGCCGACTTCCGACACCCGGCACGACGAGTGCGACGGCGAGGAGCAAGGGGGCCGCCAGCAGCACACGCCTCGCACTCCTACCCGCCAAGAGCGCCCAGGCGACGACAGCCGCCAGGACGGCGAGGAGCGCGCCACGCGACTGTGTGAGATAGATGCCGGCGAGCAGTGCCAGTCCTGCCGCGAGCCAGGCGCACCTGCGCAACCGGTCCGTCAGGACCGCGAGCGACAGCGAGAGCGGAACGGCCAGCACGAGGACGCGGCCCCAGAAGTTGACGTCCTGCTGCGGGCCGGCGTGCCGCGCCGTAGCACTGCCGAGCTCCGTGGCGAGCGGGACGTTGGCGAACCCCCAGAAGTTCGAGCTGTTGTGCAGCGCGAACTCCTGCACCACTGTCAGCAGGCTGAGCGCGGCCAGGGTGAGGACGAACGCCGCTGCCAGCAGTCGAGGCCCCTGACGGTCCCCGGCGAGCACGGTGGTCACGAGGACTAGCAGGACCAGCCCGCGTCCAGTTTCCAGGACCAGCGTCAAACTGGCGGCCGGGTCCTGCCCGGCGACAGCGGCGACGGCCTGCGCGCCGATCAGCACAAGCCCGCCGAAGAAGACCGGTGACCAGCGCAGCCGCAGGGTGCCACGCGCGACGGCCAGGGCGACGGAAGCCATGCCTAGACCGATGAGCGCGAGGTGGACGGCGGGCACCCCGTGCGTGCCGGCGACGCCGGTGAGGTTCGCGGTCTCCGAGACGGTGAGCGCGACGGCACTGGCCGACGGCTGCAGGAGCAGCAGGGGCACCAGCAGCAGACCCAGCAGTAGCAGGAGCACGCCCAGAACCTGTCCGGCAAGCAGCCCGACCGTCACGAGGGACACACCCGCAACTGCGCCACCCAGCGCGATCAGGTAGGCGCGCCCGACGGCCGAGGCGTCGACCTCGACCACCGAGGCCGGCGGCGAGAGGCTGGTCACCTGGACGTCGCGAGTGCGGCGGCCTCCGGCTCCACCGACGTCGCCGGCGTCTGGGCGGCTCCCCGGATCCCAGGACCTCCTGGCCGGTCGGAGTCACCCTGCTCGGCGCGACGGACAGCGGCCCGCTGCCGTGCCGCGGCATTCAGGGCACGCGCAGCCTGCTGGACCGCGAGACCGGCGACGAGGGCGACGAGGGCGACGACCGCGAGCGCGGGTGCCCGACCGAGGCCGACGCGGTGAGCGGTCCCCTGCGCGGGGCGAACGAGCGCGACGCGGTACGGCGCGTAGACCTGGTCGAGGTACAACGACATCGAGGGCAAGACGTTCTGGGCGACGTCGACTGCGGCCGCCGACGTCCTCGCGGACCCGGTGATCTGGATGATCGCGGTGTTCGGCACCACCTGCACGCTCACCTTGGCGGAGGACCCCGCCTTGGCGGGCAGGTCGGACCCCGCCGCGCGCACGCGCAGGACCTCCGCGAAGGTGTTGACGACCTGCCCCTGACTCAGGGTGTCGTAGTAGCCGGCCACCAACTCCGGCGACAGGGACGAGTCCGGCAGCACGACGAGGGAGGTGGACGCCTCGTACGTCACAGGCACCCGGACTAGCAGGGCAGCACCGGCCGCCAGGACGACCAGACCCACCACCAGCCCGAGCAGGACCTCGCGCAGGAGGGTCGCCCGTGGGCCGGCGGTGCCGTCCGCGTTCTGCCAGCCTGGTCGCATGCCAGGACTGTAGAAGACCAGCACCTGTCTCGCATGGCGGGCACCGCTGCGCCGGCACCTGCCTGTCCGCCGCCGTCAGCTGCGACCGCCGTTCCGGTTGGTCCGGCGCGACTCCCGCAGATGCCGCGGGCACAGCCCGGAACAGCCCCACCCGCCGCGTCCAGGCGACACCGCCCAGTCGTGCTACTCCAGGACGACCCCCAAAGCACGGATGGACCTGCTGCGACCAGCGCAAAAAGACTCCCGTACCCGCGACTGACTGAGACCATGTCCGAGCACTGCCTCATCGAGTGAGCGGCCTGCCAACGCACGTCACGGCAGTAGGCTGTACACGGGGCCTGTCCGGAGAAACTTCGTAAGCCCTTAGGATCCTCAGCGGGAAGGAGGTAGTAAGATTTCGGACTTGACCCAACTCACGTTCTACACGGTCGCGGACCGACATTCTTTCCCTGGCCTCGTCGCACTCCTGAACTCCTTGCGCCTGAGCGGCAATGACGGGCGCCTCGTCGTACTCCACTACGGTTGCTGCACACGCAACGAGAATTGCCGCAAGGACACGTTGAGCTGTGCTCGCCTCCGGCGCAGGTCGCCGAGAGACAAGGAGACCTCGCTGCCCAGCTGCTACCCCCGCGCCTCGCTCGAGGCCGGGCAGCAACTGATCATGGACGCTGGGTCGCTGAGGTGCCGTTCAGCCCGTCCGCCTTCCGGCATCCAGCCGACCACGTGCACGCCCGGCTGCTCCTGCGCCGCGTCACGGGCCTCAGCCGAGCCGGCAGAACCAGCGCGTTCGCCGCTGGCGGCCAAGAGCAGGCCGAGCCGTCCGCGGCCCACCGCTACCAGTTGAGCGGTCCTGGGGCACGGTGCCGGTGTCTCTCCCGGTCCATGTTCACAGGCCGCTCGCTGCACCCGCCGGGCTTATCTTTCCGCAGCGGCCTCTCCACCTTTTCTCGTGTCAGGCGTGGTGCGCCGGGTTCCTGGTGTCGGGATGGTGTTGCCGCGGTAGGGGTATCGGGTCAGCGGTGCCGGGACCATCTCGAAGGTTTTGAGCCCGTCTGCACCGATCGGCTTCCAGACCCCGGTAGCGATGGTGAGCCGGCGTCTGACGTCCTTCCACTTCCAGCGGCGTATCTCCGTCAGCCACCCGACTACGCGCCGCCACGTGAAGCCAGCGAGCTTGTTCAAGGTGTGCTTGCACCCGCCGGTGTGGAGCAGTTCGCGCAGCCACGCATGATCTGGCCCGGTCGACCCAGCACCGTAGACGCACCACTTGTCCGTGCCGCGCTTGCCGCGCCCAAGAATGCTCGTCGAGCCGCTGCGCCGTGGGGCTGCCGGCGCTTTAAGTGGCCGAAGCCACCAGGGCCTGGAAATCGACTGCGCTACCACGATGCCACAGCAGTCCAAGCGTGAGAGGAAGCTGAGTACTGTGCAACGGAACTCTCGCTTGGGCGGACTCCGAGTGTTCCGGCCCGAAGAGCTCGTGTTCGTAGCGGCACTGCTGCTGCAGCTCGTTCCGCTCCTTGCCTTGACGCACGTGATTACGGTCGATGGGCCGTCGCACGTTGCCGGGGCGGTCGTCCTCGCGCGCCACAGCGACCCGAACTACCACGCCTTTCGCGAGTACTACACCATCAGCCTCTTTCCGTCCCCGAACTTGCTTGCACAGCTGGTGTTGACCTGGCTGGTTCAACTGTTCTCGGCTACGGCCGCCGAGAAGCTGCTGGTCGGCGGATACGTCGTCCTTTTGCCGCTCTCACTCCGTTACGCCGTCCGCTCGGTGAACCCCCGCGCTTCCTGGCTTGCCTACGCGGCCTTCCCCTTCACCTACAACTACCTGTTGTGGTACGGTTTTTACAACTTCTGCTATGGGCTCGCCCTCGGGCTCTTTGCGGCTGGTTATGCCGTGCGCCACCGGGGTAGATGGGCCCCGGGAAACGTGCTAGTCCTGTCGGCGCTGCTCCTGTTGACCTACTTCGCGCACCTCGTGCCGCTAGCCATGACCATGCTGTTTCTCGGGACCCTGACGATTGGTGACGCCAGTCGGGGCGTGGACGCCGAGAACGCGGGCAGCAGCTATGGGGTGCGCCGGATAGGGTTGGCACTAGCGCCGCTCGCACTTGCGGCGCTACCTGCCCTCGTCCTCGCCGGCGCATTCATTGCGCGCGGCGGCGCTCACTCGGAGCCGGTCCGCAAGTCCTTCCCGAACCTCCTCATAGGCCTCGCCACCCTCACCCGGCCGATCGTCAGCTTCGACAAGCGGGAAGCCGCTCTGTCCGTGCTGATCGCTGCCACACTGGCGTCCCTCGTCGTCCTGGCCTTGCGCCAGAGGGGGTGGCGAGGGCTGCGCGGAACGGCGGCGCCGCTTGCCGCCGCCGCGCTGCTGTCAGTCATGGGGTACTTTGCGGCTCCGGACAGCCTCGGCGTGCAGTACGGCTTGATCAGCACCCGTCTCAGCTTCTTCCCAGTGTTCTTCCTCCTGCTCTGGCTCGCCGCCCAGCCGACCGCAGGTCGAGTGCGCCGCGTGAGCGCGGCTGCGTTCCTTGCAGCGGCGGTCGGCCTCATGGCGTTGCAGCTGCCTGCGCTCCAACAATACGACCGACACGCGGCGGAGTACGACGACGTCGCGCGCGTCCTGGCACGGGGGTCCACCCTCGTCGCGCTCCGGTACTCGGTGGATCGCCCACCGCGCGGGCAGGTGCGCGCATATCCGATGGATCCGTCTGTCCACCTGGCAAGCCGGGTCGCCGCGCTTACAGCCGGCATTGACGCGGGCCACTACGAGGCGGTCCTGAACTACTTCCCCACGCAGTTCCGCCCGGGGTGCAACTTGCGCCGGCGGCTAGACCCCGACCTCAACGGGCTCGAGGCGGTGCCGCCCCGCGTCGACCTGCTCGGCGGTGATCCTGCGGGCCGGCCAGTCGTTGACTACGTGCTCGTCACCGGATTTGACCGAGCGCCTCCGGAGGTTCGCCACGATGCCGCGACTGTGGCCGTCCAGCGTCAGCTCGCCGAGCGCTACCAACTGGTACACACGTCCCGTCCGTCGGGTTTGGTGGAGGTGTACGTCCGGCGCTGACCCGAAGCGCAACCGGACGCGTCTGGACGTTCGCAGCGCATCTTGGGCTGGCCCCGTTCGAGGGCTGTTGCCGTGGAACGTGACAACCGGCTCGACCAAACGTTTGTGACGCCCGAGTCGCGATCGTTGTTCGGCATGATGCGGCGCTCGTGAACTGGTGAAGGTCGGGATTGCGGAAATCATTATCCGTTCTCTCGGAACCTCGCGAACTACCGGCTACGGTTTCTCCCGAGCATCGGTCTCGACTGACGAACTGTCACCTGGCAGGGTGAGCGCGAGGGCGCCAGCGTCTGGGAACTCGCGCGATCTGGGTTGACACGCACTCCGAACCTGCACCGTTCTACGTTCTCGTTGCAGGTGCGGTCCCAGCAACTTCTCGCGGTGTTGCAAAATTCGCCCGAAGCAGCTCCACATAATTTTGACCCATGGTGACTGGTCGGTCACGAGGCGTTGGCAAATCTTACGAACTCGTGAAGGGGGAGCCGGAAGGTCCGTCGCTAAAGCCGACGGACGCACCGTATGGGTGCGGGCTAGTACGTCCGCAACCCGGCGACAGACCCAAGCGTTGATCACCGCTACGCGGCGTTCACCCGACCCGTCAGCCCGTTCGGCTGCGCCAACACCCGTTGGCAGCGCATGATTGGAGGAGAACGAAGGGGACACCACACGCATGAGCTTCCTGCAGCACCTGCTGGACCGCGCCAAGACCGTGGTGGGCGCCGGCGGCACCCCGACCGCGCCGGCACCCGCCGCGTACGCGCCGCCAGCTGGTGCCAGCTTCTCCGCAAAGGAACAGCCGAGAACGACGAGTGTGCGCTGATCGACCCGAACAATGCGCTGCCGCGGGTGTGTCAGGCGCCCCACGATAGTTCCTTCCCAGCACCCTGGCGACTGACCCGTGGTTGGTATAACTTCCGGGCGACTACTCTCCGTAAATATGTCCAGTAAGCCGGTCACGACGCAGCAACCCTGCGCTTGTGAACCGGAGCTTGCCGTCAGACGAAGTTAGGGCAAAGCCGAGCGTCAGGAGCACCCGTGCACGACAAGCTGCACACCCTTGTGCTCGTCTACCTGGTGGCCACCGCGGTGCCCGCCGGGCTCCTGCTGATGACGATGGGAGTGCAAGCCGTCGCAGGCAGCCGGCCGGGCCAGACCCGACAGGCAGACGCCTCAGCACGTGCTACCTCTGGTCAGGACGGCTTGCAGTTGCACAACTCACGAGCGAAAGGGCCCGTTAGGGCGCGGGCAGTGACGGTCCTGGCTGGTTTGTGGCAGCGGAATCGAGTGGTCGCGCATGAGGCGATGAAGTTCGGTGCCGTGGGGGCCTTCAACACCGTACTAGATTTTGCCGTACTCAATCTGCTGGTCTTTGGGCTCGGCGCTCCCGCTTTGCGGTCCAAGGTGCTGTCGACGGTCGTCGCGGCCACCTCGTCGTACCTGATGAACCGCTACTGGACCTTTGGGCAACGGGAGCGGCAGGGCGTGCGGCGCGAGTACGTCCTGTTCTTCGGGCTCAATACGGTGGGGCTGGGCATTAGCCTGGTCGTGCTCGCAATCGTGCGATACGGTTTGGACCGGGACGGCGCTCTGTGGCTCAACGCTGCGAACGTAATCGGTATCGGCTTGTCGACGTTGTTCCGCTTCTGGGGCTACCGGCGCTTTGTCTGGACCGCGCCAGACGCCGCGGAAGAGGGGGACGTCGTCGCTGTGGCAGCGTACGACGTCGCCCAGCACGGCGGCTCCTCATGACCCCGTCCCATACCGGCCGAGCCCTGCTCCAACCGATGCTGCCTCAGCAACACCTGGCCGATTGGCTGTCCTGCCCGCCGGCACGTCGTCAGCTACGACGGCCCTTACTTGGCCAACGTCTCTCAAGAACGGGTCGGGCGCTGGCTCGGCGAGCTCATCGACCTTTCTGGACCGGTCGAGCCGACCGCACGGGATGCGGGCGTTTGGGCGCAAGAAATGACCCCAGCCCGCCCTGGATCAACGCGCAAACTGTCCATTTTAGCAGCCGACAGGGCGAAGGCCCGTACCCAAGAGAGTGATGTGATGCAGTGTTCACCTCAGACGAGAAGCTTTCAATGCCCTTCCCACTGCTACTTGCGGAGTCTTGATGCCCGTTTCACCGACTGTCGTCATCGGGGCCGGGCCTGCTGGCCTGACCGCCGCCTATGAGCTGGTCAAGGCTGGCCGAGATGTGGTGGTGCTGGAGGCCAGCGACACCGTTGGCGGCATCAGCCAGACCGTGGAAAGGGAGGGCTGGCGGTTCGACATAGGCGGACACCGCTTCTTCACGAAGGTGCCGGAGGTGGAGGCGCTTTGGCACGAGATCCTGCCCGACGAGGACTTCCTGATGCGCCCCCGCATGAGCCGCATCTTTTACAACGGCAGGCTCTTCGACTATCCGCTGAAGGCGGGGAACGCCCTGCGCGGGCTCGGGCTGCTGGAGGCGCTGCGCTGCATGCTCTCGTACGCGGTGGTGCAAGTCCGTCCGCCCAAGGACCAGACGACCTTCGAGGGTTGGGTCGCGGCGCGGTTCGGCTGGCGGCTCTACAGCATCTTCTTCAAGACCTACACCGAGAAGGTGTGGGGAATGAAGGCCACGGAGATCCAGGCAGATTGGGCAGCCCAGCGGATCAAGAACTTGAGCCTGATGACCGCGGTGGGGCGCGCGTTGCTGCCCCGGCGCAACCGGAAGGACGTTGCCAGCCTGATCGAGGAATTCCAGTACCCCAAGCTGGGGCCCGGTCTGATGTGGGAGCGGTGCCGGGCCCGGGTGGAGACGCTCGGCGGTAAGGTCCGCCTGCACACCCCCGCAACTGCTGTTCATCACGAGGGTGGCCGGGTGGTCGGTGTCAGCGCCACGAGCGAGGGCGGGACGACGCGGTACGGGGCTGAGCACGTGGTGTCATCCATGCCGCTCAGTAGCCTGGTGAAGGCGATGATTCCACCGGCCCCGGCGCACGTACAGCGTGCCGCGGACGGTCTGCGCTATCGCGACTTCGTTACCGTGGCTTTGGTCGTTCCGGAGCGCTTCAGCTTTCCGGACAACTGGATCTACATCCATGAGCCCGGCGTGCGGGTGGGTCGTATCCAGAATTTCGGCTCCTGGTCGCCTTACCTAGTGAAGGACGGTCGTACCTGCCTGGGCATGGAGTACTTCGTCAGCGAGGGCGACGAGGTATGGAACGCCAGCGACGAGGAGCTGGTGGAGTGGGGCAAACGCGAGCTGGCGCAGCTCGGGCTGGTGCAGCAGAGTGCCGTCGAGGCGGGCTACGTGGTGCGGATGCCCAAGGCCTATCCGGTGTACGACGCGGACTACAAGAACCATGTCGACACCATCCGCGCCTGGCTCGCCCAGGTGGCTTCAAACCTACACCCCGTGGGGCGCAACGGCATGCACAAGTACAACAATCAGGACCACAGCATGCTGACGGCGCTGCTTAGCGTGCGCAACATCCTCGGTGACGGTTCCCACGACATCTGGCAGGTCAACGTCGAGGAGGACTACCACGAGGAGCAGAGCGGAAAGGCGGGGGGAGGGACCGGACGGGAAGCGCCCCTGCACCCCCTGGTGCGGGGAATGGAGTCTCGGTCTTGACGGTGGTTCGGACCGAGACAGCCGGCGCCGCAACCGAGCGCTACCTGCGGCCAGCCCTGCTGGCCGTGGCGGCCGCCGTGCTGCTGGGCGCGTCGCTTATCCTCGCCGGTTCCCTACGGCTCGTGCTGGCCGGAGCAGGACCGGACCGCCCGCTGCCTCTTGACCGGTCGGTCACGGACAAGGGCATTCCGATACCAGCCGCGGCACAGCGATGCAAGGTGCAGACCAGTTCGGATCCGGACCAGGTGCGCTGGTGCCTGCCGCCGACGGTGACGGGGCCGTCGCTGGCGCGCTGGTATGCATCCATCCTGCCGTCCGGCCGCGACACAACACGACTGCGCTGGTGCATGGAGCAGCATCTGGTGGGCGGTGTGCGCCGGTCCATCTGGTTCGACGGTGATGCACTGGTCGGCTACGTGCTGCCCTCGCAGGTTGCGCATCGAAGCTCCGTGCAGCCGGGCGAGGAGGGCTTGGCAGTGGCTGTCTTCCGGGTCCCCGCTGCCAGCTGTCCCGCACCTACACGCAGCAACCGGTTGACCTAGTCCCGTGCCCCCAGAGACTGGATCTCGCTCGTGAAGAACCCGGCCCCGACTGCTCCTCCCATGCCGGCTGTCTCGACGCCGAGCGTCCGAGCCCCCCGTCGTGGGCGACGCCTGGGCTGGGGCGCGACCGCGCTGGTCGTCGTCCTCGGCATCGCTCTTCGCACCTACACCCGGTCCGCGCTGTGGCTGGATGAGGCCATCAGCGTAGAGATATCCAGCCTACCGTTGCGGATGGTCGATGGCGCCCTCCGACACGACGGGGCACCGCCCCTGTACGCGTTATTGCTCTGGATGTGGGAGCGGCTGTTCGGGGACGGCCCGGTCGCAACGCGGGCCCTGTCATCCGTGTTCGGGATCGGCGCGTTCCCGCTCATGGCAATGGCCGGTCGGCGAGTCGCCGGGGCGTCGGGCGGCCCCATAGCGTTGCTGCTGCTCGCCTCCTCTCCGTTCGCCGTCTATTACTCGACTGAAGCCCGGATGTACAGCCTGGTCGTGCTGCTGGTGCTCTGCGGCTTCCTCGCACTCGACGGCTACCTGCACGCACCGGGGCGGTGGCGCGGTGCAGTAGTGAGCCTCGTGGCCGCACTACTGGCCCTCACCCACTATTGGACCCTGTTCCTGCTCGCCGTCGTCGCCGGGGCTCTGCTCCTACGCGCCTGGCTTGTGCGGTCAGGTTCGGATGCCAGGGCGGTCGGATGGATGGCCCTCGGTGGGCTGCTGTTCCTGCCGTGGCTCCCCTCGTTCCTGTTCCAACTGGGTCACACGGGCACCCCTTGGGGAGACCCGGCGGGACTGTCCGCGGCGCTGGAGTCAGTGGGCGAATGGGCAGGTGGGTCGTGGAGCGGAGGCAAGCCGAGGCCTTTCGCTCTGCTCCTCGTGCTCCTCGGCCTCCTCGGCGCCGGAGCGGGTCGGATCACCGGCTACCAGGTGGTCTTCGACCTGCGCGGGCGGCCGCCTGGTCGAGCTCTGGCTGTCGTCGTCGGCGGGACGCTCATCCTCGGGCTGGTCGTGGGCAGACTCAGCGGCGACACCTTCGCCGGCCGGTACACCAGCGTTGTCTTCCCGCTGTTCCTCCTGCTCGTCGCCGTCGGACTGACACGGCTACCGCGTACCGCCCGTACGGTCACCCTCGTGCTCGTCGTGCTCCTAGGACTCGCTGGCGCGATCCCGAACGTCGCCAGGACCGACAAGACGCAGGCTGCTGACCTTGCATCCGCCCTGAGCTCCCAGGCGCTCCCAGGTGACGTCATCGTCTATTGCCCGGACCAACTAGGCCCCGCCGTGAGCCGACTGCTACCTGCAGGCTTGCACCAGCAGGTCTACCCGACCGGGGGTCCCCCGTCCCGAGTGGACTGGGTGGACTACGAGCAGCGCAACCGCGCTGCCGACCCGGACAGCTACGGCCGGCGTCTGTCAGGGGCTGCCGGCGACCACGCAATCTGGCTGGTGTCCAACCCCGACTACCGGACTTACGAGGGTCAGTGTGAAGGCCTTGCCCGCGCGCTGACCACACTGCGAGGTCAACCCCTCTGCCTGGTGGAGCGCGACGACTTCTACTTTGAGAACGCGGACCTGCGGGGGTGGGCACCCAAGGATGAACGTCACCTCGACGACGATGCTGCCACCGGATCAGGTCGCAGACTGCTTAGTTGTCCGGCTGCAGACGTAGCCTGACCGGACGGGCAGCTGAGCCCGCCGGGACGGGTCGTGACCACTCAACTTTAGGCTTGCGCGGTGTCGCTGGGCGTCGCCTCAGAGCCTCTGAGACTCGCTCGCCACGCCACTGGCAGTCAGATGCGCGGAGCCTTTCAATTTGACTGATCGCTCTGTAGAGCGGTCGCGGACACCAGTTGGAGTCGAATCAGAACCCGGTCGATGCTTGGAAATCCAAGAGGATGTCACTCTTCTGGTGGCGCCAACAGTGGCCATGCTGATGGAGACGCCGCGTCGCGCCGTTGACAGGACGACGCCGGCGGCGCCCAGGGCGACGAAGACCGCCGTCCCGAGGAAACAGCAACAGGCTGGCTGCATCGACGGCGCGGCCCTCCGCCGCCGCTTCCAGGTCCCGCAGCATCAGCCACCACAACGCCCGATTCTGCGCGCACACGTTCCACGAGCGCACGGACCGGCCGGCCCAATGGTCGGGCCATCACGGTCCTGGAGAACCGCAGTTGCGCTCCCCTGGGGGCTGCGGTGCGCACTCCTCACGTCGCGGTGCGACCTATTGGCCGTCCCACTGGTGGAGCACCCTGAGCTTGTTCCACGGGATGTGCGGCATGTCGTAGTAGTCCCAGGCGAAGCCGGCAGCGGGGTAGGGGTCCACGCCGGTCGTCGGCTTCTCGAACCCGAAGGCGATCGGGGCTCCGGCGTTGTCCCGGTTGTACGCGCCGTACGTCTGCAGGGCGTGCGCCACGGTCCGCTCTCCGGGCGTGATGCCCGGCAGCGCGTCGACGTCGACCGACGGGTCCAGCTGGACCCGCGCCCCCTCCGGGAGGCAGTCGCCGCGCGAGGACGCCCCGTCGGTCTTGGTCGCCGGGAACCGGTAGACCTGCTGGCAGGAGTTGTTGGTCGCGAAGTTCAGCGCGTGGTCGATCCGGCGCTGCGCGATCTCATAGGTCCGCACCGTCCCGGCAAGGCCATTCACCCCGGCACCGGTGGCGCCGCCCGAGGGGCCGCTGCCGTCGCCGTCCAGGCTGGCGCAGGTCCCCCAGCTCGCCCGCCACCCCTGCGCGGTCTTCTGGGCCTGCCAGAAGTCGCACGAGAGCCGGGTCGTCCAGTCGATCACGATCATCCCGCCGTCCGAGCCGTTGTTGGGCATCGCCTCGGCCGGGATGCGGATCGGCTGCTTCTGCAGATCACAGGTCCCCCACGGCATCGTGCACTGCACCTGGTAGGACGGGGAGCCGGCATCGGCGTTGAAGATCGGGGCGCCGAACTCGTACAGGTCGGCGTACGCGGCGTTCCTCGGCGTCAGCGACGCGATGATCGCGTCGCTGTTGCGGTCCAGCACGGGCGACCCATCCACCGGAACATTCCAGGCGCTGTCGTCGGCGAACGGTCGGCCCGTACCGATCCCGAACCCGGAGGTCGGGGGGGTCGGGCAGGTGGTGCCCGGCCGCACCCGGAGGACCTCCAGCCCGGACATCTTGGCCTGGCCCACGAGGGCGGACGATGTGATGCTCAGCCGGCCGTCCGACACCGGCAGCCGGAACTGCTTGACCACGGCGCGCATCGAGCCGACGGAAGCGGCTATGTCGTAGTTCGACAGCTCTTCCGGGCCACCCTCGAGGTTGAGGGAGAAGACGCGGCTGCCCGGCCCCCCCGGTCGCCCTTCCGCCCCGAAGTACACCTCCGCCTCATGCACCCGGACGACGTAGTCCGCGACGGCCGGGACCGGGATCTCGTAGCCGAACCCGCCGACCCGGCTACTTCGGTACACCGCGTCGGCGGTGCTGCCCTGGATGTCCTTTGAGGTAGCCCAGGTGGAGGTCGTGCCGCCGGTGTAGTAGCGGTCGGCCTGCCACGTCACGCCTCCCGCCAGCACCTGCGGACCCCCCGCGTTCAGGCGCACCACCGGCTGGAGCGTTTCCGGCGTCGGACTGCAGGTCGCCGCAGCGTTAGCAGCCGGTGGCTGTGCGGCCGACAGGCCGCTCACCACAGTCACCGCGGCGAGCAGCACAGCTACTGGCGGCGCTGCGGTCCTACGTTGCTTACGAGCACTTCCGGTTTCCCATGTCATGCCCGGGTACTTCGGTGGTCACCGGACCCAATGGGTCACCCTTACGGGTGGCAAGCTGGCCGATCCCGGGCAGGTGGGCGACGGCGGTGCGACCTATTGGCCGTCCCACTGGTGGAGCACCCTGAGCTTGTTCCACGGGATGTGCGGCATGTCGTAGTAGTCCCAGGCGAAGCCGGCAGCGGGGTAGGGGTCCACGCCGGTCGTCGGCTTCTCGAACCCGAAGGCGATCGGGGCTCCGGCGTTGTCCCGGTTGTACGCGCCGTACGTCTGCAGGGCGTGCGCCACGGTCCGCTCTCCGGGCGTGATGCCCGGCAGCGCGTCGACGTCGACCGACGGGTCCAGCTGGACCCGCGCCCCCTCCGGGAGGCAGTCGCCGCGCGAGGACGCCCCGTCGGTCTTGGTCGCCGGGAACCGGTAGACCTGCTGGCAGGAGTTGTTGGTCGCGAAGTTCAGCGCGTGGTCGATCCGGCGCTGCGCGATCTCATAGGTCCGCACCGTCCCGGCAAGGCCATTCACCCCGGCACCGGTGGCGCCGCCCGAGGGGCCGCTGCCGTCGCCGTCCAGGCTGGCGCAGGTCCCCCAGCTCGCCCGCCACCCCTGCGCGGTCTTCTGGGCCTGCCAGAAGTCGCACGAGAGCCGGGTCGTCCAGTCGATCACGATCATCCCGCCGTCCGAGCCGTTGTTGGGCATCGCCTCGGCCGGGATGCGGATCGGCTGCTTCTGCAGATCACAGGTCCCCCACGGCATCGTGCACTGCACCTGGTAGGACGGGGAGCCGGCATCGGCGTTGAAGATCGGGGCGCCGAACTCGTACAGGTTGGCGTACGCGGCGTTCCTCGGCGTCAGCGACGCGATGATCGCGTCGCTGTTGCGGTCCAGCACGGGCGACCCATCCACCGGAACATTCCAGGCGCTGTCGTCGGCGAACGGTCGTTCGCGGCTGGGTGGCGCCATGTGCGCAGACTGCGCAGCCCCGACCGGTTGGCACGCCAGCACGACGAATGCCCCCATCACAGCCGTGCGAACACGCCCTGAGGAGACAGCCAGACCCCGCAGGTGCGACATGGCGCGGAGCCTAGCGGCACTCCGGTGCAGCAGTCGACGTGGGTCACGGACGCGGCGCTCCGGGCAGCGCTCGTGCCAGCCGCCTCACCCAGGAGGGGCGCGGCCGGCTGGCCAGGACGAGGTCACAGATGCCCAGTGCGGCCCGGCCCGGGAGCAGACCGGCAGCCAGCAGCGCGCAGCTCGTGAGAACCCGGCGCAGCGGTCCGGAGCGGGAGTCGTGGGTGAGTGCCTAAGGCCGTGCCTCACCAGGACAGACACTCGGTCGTCGACGACCGATTGGCCGGCAGGGTCGTAGCGCAGCGTCACCAGCCGCAGCAGGACGTGCTCCGGGTCGGACAGCAGCAGGTCGCACCAGGTCGTACCGGAGGCGCTGTCGCACGCCGGGGACACGCCGGGGAGGTCGACCGTGCGGGAGAAGGCCCACAGGTTGCGGCAGTGCAGGCGGTAGGCCCCCAGCTCCCGGTCGATCGACACCACGCTGCCGTAGAACGGCACAGGGCGTTGAGTTGAGATAGCGGTCGTTGGTGGCTCTTCGGAAGTGGGCCACGGGGATCGGGAGCAGCTGCTCCAGCACGGTCCGGGGGAAGACGTTCCCCGTCATCACAGGAGTGAGGTATCCGCCGGTCGCCAGGATTGGGGCACGACGTCCCCAGTGGGAATGGCGGTCCCCGTGGCGGGTCGACGCCCGTCGCCGTTCCCGCCGCATCGATCAGGAGAGCCGGAACTGCGCCTTGGCGCAGCCGGGCACCTACTCAGCGCCGGCATCGACTCGCCCCCACGCTGACGGCCCCTGCCGAGGCCCGTCCCGCTACCGTACGCGTGCCGGTCGACGTTGCGCTGCGCACTCGGACGTGCTGTTGTCGATCGCCCAGCGAGGTTCCGGGCCGGGTGATGTTCGGGGGTGGCCAGCACTCGGTCCCGCACACCCTGCTCGGCCAGGTCGTCTGGGTCAGGTCTACGACCAAGGCCGCGACGAGCAGGTCGTCGTCGTGCACGTCGCCAGCGGGCCGGTCGAGGTCGCCCGGCACCAGCGAGCCACCCCAGGTAGCCCGCAGTTGATCGACGCGCACTTCCCGCCCGCTTCGGCCGGAGCGCTGGCCCGGCAGCCGAAGGCAAGGAACGCCGCGGAGGCGGAGTTCCTCGCGCTCGGCGGGGACGTCCGGTTGTGGCTGACCGAGGCGGCCGCGGCCGGCACCGCCAACGCGCATCAAGCCGTCCGCCTGGCCAAGCTCGGGGACCCGGTCGCGGTCGACTGGGCGCTGGGGCACGCCGCGGTCAAGAGCCGCTTCGCCGAGGCGATCTGTCCTCAATCGTCAGCCACCACGCCCGCGCCAACAACGGCCCGCGTCACCAGGCCGGGGGAAACCCGCAGTCTGACCCAGGGCACACCCGCCTGGTCGGCGCTGCACGGACGCCAGGACGGGCTGCCGCCCAACAGCGAACCGGGCAGCGACCTGGACAACGAGGTCGGGCGGTGACCGCCAGTTCATCGATCACGACTGCCAGGACCAGCGGCGCTGGCTGCACGGAGCAGCCCCCACCGGCCCTGGGGGTGCCGGCCGGCCCGCCGCTGCCCGAGGACCTGGAGCTGCTGTTGCGCGGGCTGCGGTTGCCGCACATCCGCCGGCACGCCCCGGAGGTGCTCGCGACCGCGAAGGCCCAGCGCTGGGAACCGGCCAAGGTGCTGCGGTCACTGCTGGTCGAAGCAGCCGCCGGCCGGGCCCGCTCAGCGACCAGGAGGTGAGCAAACTGGCCCACTGAGAAGGCAGGTCTGGTGGCCGCCAGCGGGCAGATCTCATGACCGTCTCCGTTCAGTTCCTCCTGGCCCTTGACAGTGGCCAGGCGACAGCCCGGTCAACCCACGACAACTCGATAGGGAGATCCCGGTCCCGGCACCTCCCTATCGTCTGTGGTACGATATTTCTGTGATGTCTCACCCTACTGGTGTAGCTGCACCACTGCGGCGCCTGTCACTCATCCTGGCCGCGGCTGTCCTGCTGGTGCAGGGTTTCACCCCCGCAGGTGCTGCGTCTCAGTCGTCCCAGGCTGAGGTAGGGCCAGGTCGGCCGTGGGCGCGCGACAGCCCGTGGAATACTCCTGTCCGTAAGTCACCGATTGTGCAGAGCAACAGCAGGGCAATCGTCGCGAGTCTGACGCCGAAGAACGCCGCGTACGCGAATCTGTACGAGTTCGGTTCGCCGATCTTCTACGCCCACGCGAGTACGCCGTCATACGCCGTGGACTGCACTATGCCGTGGGGAAGGTGCGACCTGGAGCGTCGCCGGGTGCGCATCCCGGCGGATGCCCGGCCTAACTCCGGTTCGGATGGCGCGATGATCGTCATCGACACAGCTTCCGGGCTGTCGTGCGACTTCTGGCGGGCGCATAAGACGGTCAGTGGCTGGCGGACCAGTTGGGGGACGTGTGCGAACATCGACGGCAATGGCAGCGGTCCGTCGGGGGGTGCGACTGGGGCTGGTGTGAACGGGCTGACAGGGGTGGTACGCACGCACGAGATCGCGCAGAGCAAGATCAATCACGCCTTAAGCTTCGCGACCCACAACTCCTGTCAGAAGGTCTACCGGTACCCCGCGACCAAGACGGACGGAGCGTCCTCGCGCGGTGACTGCTTGCCCGAGGGGGCAAGAGTGCAACTCGACCCGTCTATTGATGTTGACGCGCTGCCCGGTATCACGCCTGGTGAGAGGGCTGTGGCGCGTGCGTTGCAGACGTTTGGTGCCTACAATCGGGACAATTCAGAGGCGCCGATGGCATTCGCCTTTGAGAAGCCGACGGGCGGTGTCAATCCTTATCCTGCGGCAGGTTTCTCTTGGGACTACTACCACATGCCCCACATTCCTTGGGACCGGCTTCGGGTCCTACGTCACTGGGACGGCCGATAGTGTGTTGCGTAACCGCGCTGGAGTAAGTTCTCTCGGTTTGTGGGATTTTCGTTAGTCAAGAAGCAATGCTTCCGGCCCCCAATGTTGAACCGTACTGTGTGACCACGGTCTGAGGCGGCGATAGAGTATGCGCGCCACCTCCTGGAAGCCTGACTTCGCCACAGGACGACGCGACGCCGTGTTCCGGACTTCGACTTTCGTCAGCATCCAATTGAAGTGGCGTTCATACAGTTGTCCGCCGATCACTGCCCACGCAAGCGGCGCGCGACCGCCGCCCGAGCTGCGGGCGTCGCGGCTGTTTCCTGGTGCAGCCAGCACGGGTGCCGAGCCATGAAAGAGCCAGCAGGAAAGGGAACTTCCTCATGTGGCTTGACGAGCCACCAGTCTGCGCTGGCCACCAGACGGGCCTCCGCCTCCCCGACCCGTGTCTCAGGTCGCTAGGGCGGTCCTTCAGCGACGAGCACCATTCCGCCTGGCCAGTCCAGCGGGTGGGCCGAGGCCAACTGTCGCTCCTACCAGGCGTGTGCCTCACGCAGGAAGAGAGCATCGGCACCAGTTTCACCGCTACTCGGCGCGCCGTCGACAGGGGCCCCTTCGTACGCAGGTGTGGCACAGCACGGGAGACGTGGCTGGTCGTCACCCTCTGGGCTTTCGAGGCCATGGACACCCTCGACCCGTTGGCTCGATCTGTGCAGCCATACCGCTTTAACAAGGTCGCCCAGTTTCCTGACAACTCGCATGGAGCCGCTCAAATCGGGCTCTTGTGCCGTTCCCGTGGGTAGCTTCTGGCCAGACGGGGCTGCTGACCTGCCCTTCCGGCCGCTGGGGCCGCGCTGCCTACGGGCGCACCTCTCCCGCCTCAAGGGTGCTGCGCATCGCTGCGCGACCGGCCTCCGCCCGGCCCTTGACCCGCGAGCCTCTGTGCGCCCTCTGGCAGGCAAAGCGGCAGGTCAGGGACCTGCCCGCGCTGACGCACGGCCCCACCCACCGGACGAACCGAGATCACGAAATCCACCCACGGGAACGGCAGGAGACCCTCAAATCGACGTCTGGCATACCGTAGACCGCGGCGCCGGAGCAGAACACGAACGACGTCACCTCTGCGGCGGTCGCCGCCTCGAGCAGGGTCCGCAGGTCCTCGACGTTCTCGCGGTAGTAGGGTAGCGGGCGCTCGACGGACTCGCCGCCCTGCCTCTACGCAGCGAGGTGGACGACGCCGGTCACCCGTGCTCGGTGATCACCCGGGCCAGCAGCGGCGCGTCGAGCACCGAGCCGACCACGAGCGGCGCGTCGCCCACCCGCTCCCGCGCGCCGACCGGAAATTCGTTCAGCACGACCACCTCGTGCCCCCCGCGCCGCAACGCGAGAACGACGTGGGCACCGATGTAGCCCGCGCCTCCCGTGACCAATCAGGTCATGCGGCCCGCCCGTTTCGCCGCGCCGCCGCCCGGGCACCCTCGCGCACGACAATGGCGAGCCGCCGCCCGCCGCGCTGAGCGGCGCCGGCGACCCGCGGGCCAAGCACCTCGACGAGGTGGGTGGCGCGTCCCGTCACGGTCGGCGGGTAGGCGGTCAGCTCGACGTAGGGCCGGACCTCCTTGGTCCACTCCAGCTTGTACGGGTCGGCCGAGCCGCCGAGGTCGACCCGTACCCGCCCCAGCTCGGCCGCGCGCTCGAGCAGCTCGGCCATGAGCAGCTTCCCCGGCCCGAGCGCCCGCAGCTCCTCGTCGTAGCCGGTCTTCAGGAAGTACCACGCACTCGGGTCGACCAGGGCGAGCTGGAAGGCGATCGGCGCTCCGCCCAGGCAGAGGAACACGAGCAGCAGATGGCCCCGTGCCGCGGCCCACCGGCTCAGGTCGACGTAGAAGCGAACCGTCTCGGACCGGGACAGGACGGCGTCGCCCTGGCGCCCCTTCCAGCTGCTCGCCTCCATCGCGAACCACGTCCGGGTGAGCTCCTCGAGTCGGTCCCCGCCGTCGTGCACCTCGAGGCGCAGCGGCCCACGCTCCTCCAGCCGCCGTCGCCTGCGGGCCAGCACCCGACGTGCCTTGGGGTCGAGTCGGGCGAGCGGCGAAGCGCCCGCAAGGTTGACGGTGGGCGTCTGCAGGAGCAGCGTCTCGCGCACCGCGCAGCGGGCGTCCCGCGCGGCGACGCGCACCTGCTCGGCGGTTCTCGGATCTACGAAACCCAGGGTTACCGCCCGACGGCGCAGCCGCAGCACCCGGCGCAGGACGTCCGCGACCGCGGCGTCGTCGGCGGCCACGACCGTAAAGGCGGGGGTGTGCGAGTTCGTCGGCGTACGCAGCCGACCACCGCCGGCGAGCATGGGGAGCACGGCGGCGAGCGCGCCCTCCCGGCGCAGCACGAAGAGCTCGAGCGCGTTCCCGTCCGCGAACCCGGCGACCCACGCGGCGAACCAGCCGGGCCGGCCGAACGGCGGGCTGCCGACGCGGTCGGCGAGCTGGTCCCACTCCTCGGCGACGTCGTCGAGGCGGTGGTGCACCTCGAGCGTGGTCACGGACACCCGACCCGCTCCCGCAGCAGGTCGGCGTAGATGGCCTCCGTCCGACGCGCGACCTCGGCCCAGGACGCGGCGCGAGTCAGCCGCTCGCGCCCGGTCGCGCCCAGGAGTTCCGCTTCCTCGACGTCACGCAGCAGCCGCTCGAGCGCGTCCGCGAGCGCCGGCACGTCAGCAGGCGGCACGAGCAGACCGGTCTCGCCGTCGACCACGACGTCCGGTAGGTCCCCCACCGTGGTGGCCACCACCGGCCGGGCGAACGTCTGCGCGAGGTGCACGACGCCGCTCTGGTTGGCGCGGGTGTACGGCGCGACGACCACTCGCGCCGCCGCGAAGAGCGGCGGTACGTCGAGCATCGGCACGTAGCCCGGCCACACGCGCACCCCGCCCACCGCGACGGCCCGGCGCTGCAGCTCCGGCACGTCAACGTCGCCGGGCGCCCCGGCCAGTACCAGCTCGGCGGCGGGCAGCCGCGTCCGCACCAGCGCCCAGGCGGCGAGGAGCACGTCGAGCCCCTTGTAGCCGGCCAGCGTGCCGAAGAACAGCGCGCAGGGCGAGGTGTCGGCGACCGGACGCACCGCCGAGACGAGGAACACCGACTCGTCGCCGTGTGGGACGACCTCGACCCGGCGGACGCCGGGCCAGACCGTGCGGAAGTCCTCGCGAGCCCGTTCGCCGAGCACGAGCACGGCGTCCATCCGACGGAACGCGCCGCCGATGCTCCACCGCAGCACCCGGTCCGACTCCGGCACCCCTTCGCTCGGCCACGACGGCCGGCGGGATTCGTGGCAGAGGTCGACGAGCACCCGGGCGGGGCGACGCCGGGCGAGCACGCGGACGAACAGGCCGTCGACGACGAAGCGCCACGATGCCCACTGCACCACGTCGGGCGAGAGCGCCCGGAGCTCCGTCAGGCACCTGCGCCAGGCCCGGACGTAGGCGAGCGCGCGGACGGCGCGCCGGGCCTTGCGCAGCAGCGCCGGCTCGGGCCCGGCCGGCGCCGGGTGCCAGGTCGGCAGCACGGGCAGCACGCGGAATCCGGACCGGTCCGACCGCAGCTCAGGGTCGGGGCCGGTGAGCAGCGCAACCTCGTGACCGCGGTCGGCCAGCGCGGCGCCGAGCTGGAAGGCGAACTGGAAGAGCCCTCCCGACGGGCTGAACTCGACCAGAGCCACGTTCACGGCGTGCTCCGCGGCCCACCGTGCCGGCTCGCGCGACGCGCGGCAGCGGCGCGGGCCGCGACGGTCGCGGCGCCGAGCAGCCCGCGAGGAGTCCTCCCCGCGACGAGCACCCGCCGGTCCGTCCGAACACCGGAGGCGAAGCGCAGTTTGAACTCGTGGTCCCCGCGCAGCAGGTCGAACTCCGCCAGCCCCTCCGCCGCAGCGCTCGCGATCGCCTGCCCGAGCACCGTCCGGCCCGGGCTCATCCCCGCGCCGGGCTCGATGCCCATCGAGTAGTAGTAGACGGTCTCGCCGTGTACGAGCGCGTAGAGCAGGGCCGCGTCGACCCCGTCCGCGACCAGGCGGTAGATCCGGGCCCGACCGAGAGCGGCCAAGCGGCGCACCGCCGCGACGTGGAACGCGCGACGCGGCGCCGTGGCGAAGATGGCGGAGCGCGCGCCGAAGCGCGCGTTGTGCAACCGCATCAGCTCGTGCACGAGCGGCTCGACCCGCTCGGGGTCGGTGACCACCTCGAAACCGCCGCCCGAGCGCTCCGCCCGGCGCAGTCCGCGCCGGACCTGCTCGCGCAGGTTGCGGCTCGGGAACAGCTCGGCCACCGTCCGGCCCCGCAGGTCGACGTACGGCGCGACCACGGGGCGCTCCGGCGCGCGCACCCCGCCGAGCGCGCGCCCGTGGTCCACGGCCGCGGCCAGTGAGCCGTCGGCGCTCAGCCCGTCGAGGTCGAGCAGGTCCCAGTCCCGGGCCCGCGCCAGAAACCGCACCATCGCGGCGGCGGCCGGACCGCCCTCGGGCTCCGCCGCGACGACGTCGAGATGGTCCGGCTGCACCCACCCCATCCCGGGTGCCCCTACCGTGCGCACCCCCGCCCCTCGGCGCCGCTGCAGCGGCAGGAGCGCCTTCGGCTCCCCGTCGACGAGCCCGAGGAGCACCGCGAGCCCACCCTCCCCGCCAGCGGTCTCGAGCGTCGAGCACCACGTGCGGTCGAGAAACGGCGAGCGGACGGCGCCCTGCTCCTGCAGTCGGTCCCAGACCGCCGCGACCTGTGGGTCGCCGAGCGCTCGCTCCTCGACTCGCCAGGCGTCCGCCGGGTGCGGCACGGGCGCGCCCTGCCGGGGATGACGGACGGCACCTGGCGAGCCTCGTCCGCTCGCCCACAGGGCGGTCAGCGACCACTCCAGGTCCGCAGCACCCGCAGGCGCAGCCACGGGATGTGCGGCATGTTGTCGTAGTCCCACCGGAACCCCGCAGCTGGGTAGGGGTCGGTCCCGCTCGTTGGCTTTTCGAAGACGAAGGCCATTGGGGCGGCCCCGTTGTCTCGGACGTAGGCAGCGTAGGTCTGCAACGCCACGGCCACGGCGCGCTCGCTGCGGGTGATGCCGGGCAGCGCGGCCACGTCGATGGACGGGTCCAGCCTCATCCGCCCGCCCTCAGGGATGCAGTCGGGGCGGTGGGAGGCCGGGATCTCATCGGTCCGCACGACCCCAGCCAGGCCGTTGACGCCGGCGCCGGTAGCGCCCCCTGAGGGGCCACTGCCGTCACCGTCGAGGCTTGCGCACGTGCCCCAGCGGGCAGTCCAGCTCCCTGCCGTGCGCCGCATCTGCCAGAAGTCGCATACGGTGCGGGCCGAGTGCTCGATGACGACCATCACGCCGTCAGAGCCGGAGCTGGGGCGCGCGATGGTGGGGATGCGCACCCGCCGCTTCTGCGGGTCGCACACGCCCCACGGGATCGTGCACCGCACGGTGACCCGGTGGTCGGCGGCGGTGGCGTGGCTAATCGGCCTGCCGAACTCGTAGAGCAGAGCATAGGCCCGGTCCGCGCGGGCCAGTCGTACCGTGATCGGGCCGCTACCGGGGTCGAGGACGGGATGCGCCGGGGTCGGCGTGTTCCAGGTACTCGTCGCGCCGAACGACCGGTCGACGGTACCCGCGTCCACCGCCCCGCCGGCGCTAGGCTGCCAGTGAACAGCAGGCACCCGCAGGTGGTGGCCAGGACTGCGGCGACAGCAGCGCACATCCGGCGTGCGAACACGGAAGCTCCCCCCTCGCTGCCACGCGGTGACGTCGCTCGGAGCGCCCTACCCGTCCCGCTCCGAGGCTACCAGCGAGTCGTCACCCTACGGTACCTCGACCGTGGGCTGGCCCGGCCGCCGCAAAGCACTGCGGCACCGACCGTGGCAGCCGCCGCCCGCCCGCCCGCCGCACAGCGCGGCGACGACGGAACCTAAATCGTCCCGCGCACCCGCCGGGCGCCGGGTGGTGGCCCAGCGCGCCCGAGAGGGACTAGCTCGCGTTCCAGGAGCGCAGCACCCGCAGCGACGTCCAGGGGATGTGTGGCATGTCGTAGTAGTCCCACGGGAAGCCGGCACTCGGGTAGGGGTCGCTCTCGTTGTTGACCGGCTTCTCGAACGCGAATGCCATCGGCGCGCCCGCGTTGTCTCGGTTGTACGCGCCGTAGGTCTGCAGCGCCTTCGCCACCGCTCGCTCCCCGGGCGTGATCCCAGGGATCGCGTCGACGTCCAGGCTGGGATCGAGCAGCACCCGCGGACCCTCCGGGATGCAATCGCCCCGGCTGGAGGCACCGTCCGTCTTCGTCGCGGGATAGCGGAAGACGTGACGCGCGTGCAGGAGTTGCGGGTCGCGAAGGACAGCGCGTGCGGGATCACGCCCGCGCGCATCTCGTAGGTGCGCACGATGCCGGTGAACCCGTTCACCCCGCCGCCCGTGCCGCCCCCGCGCGGTCCGCGGCCGTCGCCGTCGATGCTCGCGCAGGTGCCCCACGAGGTCTCCCAGCCGCCCGAGCTGGTCCGCCGAGCCTGCCAGAAGTCGCACGACAGTCGCGCGGCGAAGTCGACCACGACCATCCCGCCGTCCGAGCCGCTGTTCGGCGCGGCACCGGTCGGGATGTGAAGGTCGCGCTCCTCGAGGTCGCACGTCCCCCATGCCATCGTGCACTGCACGCGATAGGTCGGATCGGCCGAGCTCGTGTTGTAGATCGGCATGCCGAACTCGTAGAGCAGCGCGTAGGCCCGGTTCTGCCGGGCGATGACCGAGACCATCCCCGGGCCGCCCGGGTCGAGCGCCGGGTTGGCCGCGATCGCGTGTTCCAGGCGCTGTCCGCCGCGAGCGGTAGCGCCGTCACCGCCCAGCGGGGCGCGAGCGGGACCAGGGAGGGACGCACGATCCGCTTCCTGCATGCGGGGCGGCCCCAGCCGGGCCGTCGGGCGGCGGCCATGCCCGGACACCAAATAGGGCTTCGGCGATTCGCAGGAGGTGGTGATTAGCCCGCTCGGGTGGACCTGCCGTCGACCGGGGCTAGCGCTGGCGGCGCAGGGCCCGGGCCAGGACGCGCAGCCAGGCCGGTCGGGGGCGGCTCGACAGGACCGCGGACGAGAGCCGCTGGACCGCGGGTCGCGGCAGCAGCGCGACTGCGGGCAGGGTCGCGGCCAGCAGGGCCCGTTCGGGCAGGCGGAGCGCGGCGTCGGCGCGCAACGCGCGCAGGCCGGCGGCGACGAGACGCGGCGCGCGGTCCCCCGGCACCGGGTGCCCGGCAGGGTCCAGGCGCAGCGACACCAGCCGCTGCACGACGTGCAGGGGGTCACGGAGCGGCAGGTCGGCGCCGACCTCGTGCCCGTGCTCGCGTGCGGCCGCGGCGAGGTAGCGCGAGCGGGTGAGGTCGTAGTCCAGCCGCTGGCGGAGCCCCCCGAGCGTGACGCCCCCGCTGTAGGCCCACAGGTTCTGCCCGTGCAGTCGGTAGGACCCGAGCTCGCGGTCGATCGAGACGACGGGCCCGTGGAACGGCGCCAGCGGGTTGAGGTAGCCGTCGTTGGTGTTGCGGAAGTCCCGCTCCGGGATCGGCAGCAGCCCGTCGAGCACGCGCCGTGCAAAGGCGTTGCCGGTCATGACCGGGGTCGGGTAGCGGCCGGTCCGCAGCAGCTGCGGCACCACGTCGCCGGAGGGCAGCGCGACCCACGGCGGCGGGTCGACGCCCGTACGCCGACCCTCCGCATCGATCAGCGAGAGCCGGAACTGCACCTTCGAGCACGTCGGCGTGAAGGCCCGCGCGACCTCGGCCGCGGCCTCCGGGTGCAGCACGTCGTCGGCGTCGAGGAACATCACCACGTCGCTGCGAACCCCGCGACCCGCGGCGTTGACCGCCGACGCGTTGCCGCCGTTGGACTTGTAGAGCCGGCGCACGGCGTCGCCGTAGCCGTCGATCACCTCGCGTGACTCGTCGGTCGAACCGTCGTCGACGACGAGCACGTCGACCTCGCGCTTCTGCCCGAGCGCGCTGTCGATCGCGGCGGGCAGGAACCGCGCGTAGTCGTGCGAGAGGACCACGACGGTGATCGTGGGGTCCCCGGGCCGGGCGGTCGCGGTCACGGCCGGGGAGCCGCGACGAGTGCGAACCCGCGCCCCGCGACCGTGTCGTCGTAGATGCCCCGCAGTCGGTGCGCCCACCGGTCGCCGTCGAAGCGGGCCTCGGCACGGGCCCGCGCCGCCCGGCCCATCACCGCACGCCGGCTCTCGTCGGTGAGCAGGGCGACGACGGCGCGCGGGAGCGCGGCGGCGTCCCCGAGCTCCACCAGCAGCCCGGTGACCCCGTCGTCGACCACCTCGGGCACGCCGCCGACCCGCGTGGCGATCGCGGGCACACCGCACGCCGCCGCCTCGAGGAGGGCGGTCGGCAGCGCCTCGATGTACGTCGGAAGCAGCGCGACGAACGTGCCGCGCAGGACCTCGTCAATGTCTCGGCGCACGCCCGCGAAGTGCACCCGGTGCTGCAGGCCTCGCTCGGCGACCTGGCGGCGCAAGTCGCCCTCCATGGGTCCCTCCCCGACGATGAGCAGCCGCGCGTCGGGCACCGCGCGGAGGACCTCCGGCCACGCGTCGATCGCCTCGGGGTGCCCCTTCTCGTAGCGCAGGTGCGCGACGAGCGTGACGACGGGGGCGCCGGGCGGGATGCCGAGGTCGGCGGGGAGGGCGCCGGGACCGCCACCCGGTGCGGGGACGAAGCGCGCGAGGTCGACGCCGTTGTGCAGCACGCCCCAGCGCCGCCGACGCAGCCGGTAGCGCGCGGCGAACCCGTCGAGCGAGGCGTGCGACACGCAGACCACGCCCGCGGAGGCGTTGGCCGACGCCACACCGAGCCGCTCGCGGACCGCGTCCCGCCCGGCGACCGGCCGCGGGACGTGGTGCAGGGTGCACAGCGTCCGGCGGCCCGCGAGCCGAGCCGCGACCGGGGTGAGCGTGACGGCGTAGCCGAGGTGCGCGTGCACGACGTCGCACCTGGACGTCCGCACGACGGCGGCGATCCGCGGCACGGCCTGCGGGTGCAGGAGGCGGGGGATCGACAGGAACTGCACGGCGATGCCGGCGCGCTCCAGGACGGGGCGCCATAGTGCCCGCTCGCCGGTCGGCCCGGCCAGGCTGGCCACGGCGATCTCGAGGTCGATCGCGGGTGCCAGCCGGCCGAGGGTCGCGACCATGTTCTCCGCACCGCCGAAGGACAGCGAGTCGATGACGACGAGCAGCTTCACCGCGGGCGTCCGCGCGGCGGCAGGTCGCGGGCTAGGTAGCGCAGGTTGACGAGCAGGTCCGTGACGCCGCGCTGGGGCAGCATGAAAGCGCGCCGGATCTCGAGGCGGGGGGTGTCGGGCCGGTTGAAGCCCTCGGTCGTCGTCATGGCGAAGGTGTGTCCGGCCGCAGCGGCGGCGCGCAGCGTCCCCGCGTCGTAGTCGGCCGAAGTGCCGTTGGGGTAGGCGAGCAGCGGGACCGGCACGTCGAGGCCCGCCTCCAGGTCGCGGCGCGACGCCAGCAGGTCGCTCCGCTGCGCCTGCTCGGTCTCCTGGGCCAGGATGGCGTGGAACGACGAGTGCGAACCCACGGCGTGCCCCCGCGCCACGAGCGCTCGCGCGCCCGACCAGTCGAGGAACAGCTCCGGCCCGGGTGGCTCCCCGACCGGCGCCAGGAGAGCCACAAGCTCGGCCACGTCACGCTCGCCCGCCTGCCGGTCGCGGCGCTTGAGCGCCGCGGCGACGAGCCCGTGGGCGAGCGCCCGTTCACGCACGCTGCCGAGCGGGTGCCGCACACCCTCCCACTCCAGGCTCGCTCGGGAGGTGCTGGCGAAGGCCCAGCCGAGCGTCTCCCACCAAGCGAACAGGCTCCGGGACAGCAGCCCCGGGACCAGGAAGAACGTCGCGGGCAGCCCGAGGCGCTCGAGCAGGGGCGCGGCCAGCTCGAGGTTGTCCGCGTAGCCGTCGTCGAAGGTGAGCGCCACCGCGCTGCGCGGCAGCGGCCACCCCTCGACGAGCCGCTGCAGCGCCTCCTCCGCGGGCACCACGGTCGCGAACCGTCGCAGCGCCCGCAGCTGCCGCTCGAGCCCGCGCGGCCCGGCGGTGCCCCCGGACGGGAAGCACCAGGTGCCGCGGACGTTGTGGTAGCAGAGCACGAGCAGCCGGTGGGACACCTCAGCGTCCTTCCCCAAACGCCGCCGGCGTCACCGCGCGACCGCCGCCCCGGCGAGGCGGCGCAGCTCCGGCAGGGTGTCGCGGGACAGCAGGGCGAGCGCGGCGACGCAGCCGACGACGCCTGCGACCACCGTGCCGAGCAAGCGCCCGACGCTGGGCGCGGCCAGCAGCCGGACCGGGAGGCCGCAAGCGAGTACTCCCGCCGTCGCGACCAGCGCCGGCCAGAACGCGGCGAGGCTCGCCGAGAGCGGCACGGACACGACCCGGCCGGCCAGGACCAGACGCAGCGCCGAGTAGACGACCATGAGCACGAGGTGCACCACCGCAACGGCGGTAATGCCGTGCGGCGCAGCGAGCACGAAGCCGAGGACAGCGATCGCGGTCATCGGGGCGGACACGGCGACGAGGAGGCCGGGCCGGCCGACCGCGAGGAAGATGTCGCCCGAGGCATAGCCCACCGCCGACACGGCGAGCATGAGCGCGATGAGGATCATGGGGGGTGCGGCGGGGAGCCAGCTGGGCCCAAGCAGGACCCGGATCGCGTCGTGGGCGACGAGCGCGAGCCCGGTGCCCGCGGCGAAGCCGAAGAGCGTGAGCAGGGTCAGCGCGCGCAGCATGACATTGCCGAACCCGCTGGCGTCGGTCTCCCGCGACCGGGAGTACATGGAAAACGCCACGGTCGAGAAGATGTAGTAGAGGTTGGCGACGAGGAGCTCGGGCAGCCGGTAGGCCATCGAATAAAGCCCGAGCTGTCCCGGGCCGAGCCGGGCCCCGACGACCAGGTAATCGGAGCTGCCGAACGCGACACCCAGCACGCGCAGGACCACGACGGCGCCGCCGAAGCGCAGTAGCGCGACCGCGGCCGTCCGGTCGAGCGCGAGGGTGGGCCGGAACCCAACGAGCACCCAGGTGACCAGGGTCCCGACCGCCTCGCCGACGAGGATCCCGACGACCAGCGCCTGCGGCCCGGGGACCAGCAGGGCGAAGGCGATCGAGACCACCGCGCGCACGGCGGCGCGGGTGAGGTCGACGGCGGTGCGCTCCCGGAACCGCAGGTCGCGCCGGAGCAGGGCGTCCTGCACCTGGCCGGCGCCGCGGACAAGCACGGTGCAGAACAGCAGTTGGAGCAGCGCAACGTGCGCCGGCACGTGCAGCAGGTCAGCGAGCGCCGGCGCGCTGAGGACGCCGGCCACGGTGAACGCCGCCGCAACGAGCAGGTTGAGCGTGAACGCCGTCTGCACCCGAGGCGTGACGCCCTCCTCCTGTTCGTAGATGAGCGCGGCGCCGACGCCGACGTCGAGGCCGATCTCGAGGTAGGCGAGGACGGCCATCCCGGCTGCCACGACGCCGAAGTCGGCCGGGGTGAGCAGCCGCGCGAGCACGATCGTGACGCCGAACACGAGCAGGCGGCTGCCACCGAAGGACACGACGGTCCAGGCCATGCTCTTGACCGCACGGCGCTCGTCGACGCCGCGGTCGCGCATGGAGGCCTCGACCTCGGCACTCATGACGCCGCCCGCCGGGGACGCTCGGCCAGCACCTCGTCGTAGAGGCCGCGGAGCCGGCGCGCCCACGCGGAGGCCTCGAAGCGGGCCAGGAAGCGGGCCCGCGCCGCGGTGGCGAGCCGTGCGCGCAGCGCGTCGTCCGTGGCCAGACGGGCGATCGCGGTGGCGAGCGCCTCGGCGTCCCCCGCCGGCACGAGGAGTGTCTCGGCGGGCGTGACCACCTCCGGCACGCCGCCGACCTCGGTCGCGACGGACGGCCGCCCTGCGGCCAGTGCCTGCAGCAGGACGGTGGGCAGCGCGTCGAAGCGGCTGGAGGAGACGACCAAGTCGGCCGCGTCGAGCAGGTCCGGGACGTCGTCGCGGAAGCCGAGGAAGCTCACCCGCTCCGGTCGCAGCCCGAGCCGGTCGGCCTGCGCCTGGAGCTCCGGGGCCAGCTCGCCGTCGCCCGCGAGCACGACCCGGAGGGCCACCGAGGCCGGCACCCGGCCGAGCGCGTCGAGCAGCTCCGCGTGCCCCTTCCCGGGACGCATGATGCCGACGTGCACGGCCAGCGCGGTGCAGCCGTCGACCCCCAGTCGGGCACGCAGCGCGGCGCGCTCGCCCCGGCGGAGCGGGCGCGGAGCGAGGACCCCGTTCGGCACGGTCACGACCGTGGCCGGGGGGACGGGGAAGGTCTGCAGGTACCACCGCCTCTGGGCCTCGGAGACCGCGATCGTCCGCGCAGCGGTGGACGTCCGAGCGGTGGCGGCGAGTCGCCGCTTCGCCCGCCCGAGCAGGGTCGGCGCGTCCTCGATGACGTGCAGCGTCGACACCATCGGGATCCCGAGCCGGCGCGCCGCGGCGGCCCCCACCAGGTCGGCATGCTTGAGGTGGGTGTGCACGACGTCGGGCCGGTGCGCCCCCACGGCGGCGACCCCGGCGGCCAGCGCCCGGGGATCCCACCTCGTGCCGAGACCGAGCGCGACGACCGGCACGCCACGCGCGGCGAGGGCGTCGGCGTAGCGGCGGTCGTGCAGCCGCATGAGCGAGACCACGGCGAGCTCCAAGCCCGCATCGGGCGCCACGGTCGCGAGGTCGACGAGCAGCGCCTCCGCGCCGCCGCGCTCGAGCGCGTGGATGACGTGGACTGCGCGCAGGTGGCTCACCGCGCCGCTCGCCCCGGGACCGGCGCGCCCGGTCCCCCATCGAGGCGCGGCAGCGACGTGCGCCGCGGCGGCTTCTGCCACAGCGCCGGCCGGTCGCCACGTAGGTAGCGCAGCAGCCCGCCGATTGCGACCGCCTGCAGGAACAGCAACTGACCGGGCACGGCGAGCGCGCGGGGGACCGGACGCCCGGCGAGCAGCGCGACCCCGCCGGCCCCGGCAACCAGATGCCCCCCCACGACCGTCCGGGCGAGGAGGGATGCTCGGGCGTGGCGCGCGGCGATCCCGAGCAATAGCAGGTGCGCGACCGGACCGAGCGACTGGCGCAGCAGCTTGTGCCCCCACAGCTGCGCGGTTACCTGGTCGGGCCGGACCAGCAGGGCCCGCCGGCGCCAGAGCAGGTCGAACGTCCCCGCGACCACCCGGGTCCGGCGTTCCCACGTCGGCCGCCAGCCGTCGTCCGGCGTCTCGAACGCGACCGCGGCCGGCTCGTAGCGCACGACATGCCCGGAGTCGAGCACGTCGAGCGCGATCCACAGGTCGTCGACCGAAACGTCGGCCGGCAGACGCCGCCAGAGGCGGCGGCGCACCGCCGCGAGCTCGCCCACGAGCGCGACCGTGCTGCCGAGCCGCGACTCGCGCCGCTTCAACCACGACTCGTAGCGCCAGTACGCGCCCTCCCCCCGGCCCGCGACCTGCTTCTCGCCCGCAACCGCGCCAACTCGAGGATCGGCGAACCAGCGCGCGAGCGCCGCGAGGGACCCCGGTCGCAGGACGGTGTTGGCGTCGGTGAGCACGAGCACCTCGCCGGTGGCCGCCGCGACGCCCCGGTTGAGCGCCTCGGCCTTGCCCAGTCGGGCGGCGGGCGAGACGACCCGCGCGCAGGTGGCGTTCGCCGCCTGCGCGGTCTCCTCGTCCTCCGCGACCACAACCACGTGCAGGGGGCCCGGGTACCCGTTGGCGAGGACGTCGGCCACCTTCCCTGCGATCACGGCTGCCTCGCGGTAGGCGGGGACCAGCACGGACAACTCAGGCCACGACGGCGGCTCGGGCGGCTCTGCCGGAGCCGCTCGGCGCGTGGCGACCGCGAGCCACGCCGGGTAGAGCACGGGGCCGGCGGCGACGCCGAGCCCCAGGACTGCGACGAAGCGGGAAGGCACCCGCTCCCCTCGCGCTGCCCTCATGACTCCCCCGCCCGCTGCTCGTCCGACACCCGCGGTGTCATCGCCGGCGTCCCCGCGGCCGCCTAGATCCCTGCGATCGTGCCCCCGCTGCGGACGTCCGCAACTGGCCCGACCGGAGGAACCAGGATTAAACGCACCCTCTACGTTACGGCACTACGGCCGTGACGGAGGTGAACCCGCGAGCCCGGTGGCGGGACCCGCTGTTGCCGCTCGTGGCCGGGCTCGCCCTCGCGCTGCTCGTCGCGGGCGTCGGACTGGCCTTCGCCGTCACCCGTCCGGCCCAGTTTCGCGCGGCCGCCACGCTGGTCGTCCTGCCGAGCCGGTCGATCAGGCCGCCTCATACGACGACGTGCTGTCCCGGGCCAGGTCGTGACGACGTTCGCCGAGATCCTGCGCCTGCAGGTGAACGCAGGGCGACCGTTGGCCCCGTCGAGGTCGCGCGGGTCCTGGACACCGCAGTCATCCTCTTCTCGACGACGATGGCCATCGGCGTCGGGCTCGACGGCTCCCTCGTCGACAGCATCCTACGGACAGTACGCGTGACGCCCCGCGGCCCCCGTCGGCCGCTCCTCGCGGTGACCCGTTGGGTGCTGGTTGGCGCCAACGTGCTGGCGCTCGTGCTCTGCTGGCGGGCTGGACCTGCCGGGCCTGTCGACCCGCGGCTTCGAGGCCTCCGCCAGTGCGTGGCTGATCCGCCGCGCCACCGTCGCCTACAACGAGGGCGCGCTCGGCCGCGACGCGTGCCAGCGACCCGTTCTTCGGTGTAGTAGTTGTCGAAGTGCGCCCGGTCGGCGAACGAGGTGTCGCCGCGCAGTGATCTGCCCCGCGAATTTCGGACCGCGATGATTGGCTTATCTTATGCTGCCGCCCTCGTGTTGTCCAGTCCTCGAGGGCTTCTTGTGGAGTTTTGTAGCCCAGACCCGAGTGCAGACGTTTCGGATTGTACCAGAACTCGATGTAGCGGGTGATGTCTTCCCGGGCGTGGCGTCGGGTTGGGTAGACGGTCCGGTTGACCCGCTCGTTCTTCAGGGCCGCGAAGAAGGACTCGGCCATCGCATTGTCGTAGCAGATGCCGGTGCGGCCCATCGATTGGCGCATCCCGAGGTCGGTGACTGTCGCCGCAAACTTTCCGGAGGTGTAATTGCTACCGCGGTCGGAGTGGAAGATTGCGTCGGGCTGGACGTGCTGGTTGTTGGTGGCGTTGCGCAAGGCAGCGCTGATGAGCGGGGTGCGGAGTTGTCGTCCATGGCGTAGCCGATGACCATGCGGGTGTGCACGTCGATGACGGTCGCCAGGTATAGCCAGCCCTCCCATGTCGGGACGTAGGTGATGTCGCCGATCATGGTCTGGCCGGGGGCGGGCGCGGTGAAGTCCTGCTCGAGCAGGTCCGGGATGTGGTGCTCGCGGCCGTCGCCCTTGGTCAGATTCACGCGGGGCCGCGGCTGGCAGGACACCAGGCCACGCTCGAGCATGAGGCTGCGGACGAACTCGCGGCCGCACACCTCGCCCTGTCGGGCGAGCTGGGCGTGGACCCGGCGGTAGCCGTACGTGCTGTCCGACGCCTCGAAGATGACGGCGATCTTGTCGGTGAGGTCGGCGCGGCGCAGCGCGGTCGCGGACGCCGGCCGGCCCCGCCAGTCGAAGAATCCTGACGATGACACCGACAACCACCCGGCACATCTTCTTCACCGGGTAGAGGTACTTGTCCTTTACCGGGTGGGCGTACTTCGCGACACCGAGCCGGAACGAGTCGATGAACTCGTACAGCTCGGTTACCGGGGATCCCGGGCGAAGTACGCCGCGGCTTTTTTTGCGTTATGCCGACGTCGGCATAACGCAAAAAAAGTAGCGGCCTGGTTCGCGAAAGGAAAGCAGTGAAGTTCGCTGCTATCGCGGACTGGGCCGACTCCAAGGCCTACCCGGTCGAGTTCATGTGCGCGCAGCTGGGGGTGTCCCGGTCGGGCTTCTACGCCTGGCGGGGCCGCGGGGTCAGCCAGCTGGCCGACGCCGACGCCGGCCTGACTGTAGTGATCAAGGCGGCGTTCGAGCGGCTGCGCGGCAACCCCGGCGTGCGCCGGATGCACGCCGAGCTGCGCACCCTGGGCTCCCAGCTGTCCCGCAAGCGGGTCTGGCGGCTGATGAAGGCCGCTGGCCTGCAGGGACGTCACCCCAAGGCGTGGAAGCGCACCACCGTGCCCGGCGACAAGCCGGTTCCCGCGCCGGACCTGATCGGCCGGGACTTCACCGCCGACCGACCCAACCAGCGCTGGTGCGGCGACATCACCTACCTCAAGACCTGGGACGGCTGGGCGTACCTACCGTGATCGACCTGCACTCCCGCGCCGTCGTCGGCTGGGCGATCGGCGAGCACATGCGCACCGACCTGATCACCGACGCCCTGGACATGGCCCTGACCCACCGAAAGCCGGCCCCCGGGGTCATCTTCCACAGCGACCGCGGCGCGCAATACACCTCCGGAACCTTCGCCCGCTACTGCAAAGCCCGCGGCGTCACCCGATCCCTGGGACGCACCGGTATCTGCTACGACAATGCCGTCGCCGAATCGTTCTTCGCCAGCTACAAGAAAGAACTCATCCACACCCGCCCCTGGCCCACCCTCACACACCTGAAGAAGGCGACGTTCGACTGGATCGAGACCTACTACAACCGGCAGCGCCGCCACTCCACCCTCGGATACTTGACGCCCCGAGAATACGAGCTAGGATACAGATACATCAACCAGATCGCGGCCTAAACCGCTGTCTACAAAAGCGGGACCACTCCACGCCCCGGCCGGTACCGCACCGTCGCCGGGAACCTTCGGGTCAAGGAAGTGCAGGTTGCGCCCGGCGGCCAGGGTGACGGCGACGACGGCGCGCGCACCCAACGGTTCGTGGTCTGCCACAACCCCGAGCAGGCCCAGCGGGACGCCGCCGTCCGCCTCAGGCTGGTCACCCACCTGCAGAGCCTGATCAAGGGCAGCGACGGCTGGAGTGACCGGCGTCGCGATGAGCTGGTCGGGAGCCTGAAGACCAAGCCCGGTCTGCGCCGCTACCTGCGCCGCACCCCCGCCGGGCTGCTGCGCATCGACGCCGGCGCGGTCAAGCGGGAAGCGCACCTGGACGGCAAGTGGCTGCTGCGGACCTCCGACACCACCCTCACCCCGGACGACCTGGCCGCGGCCTACAAGCAGCTGCTGCAGGTCGAACGCGGCTGGCGGGACATGAAGGGCCACCTCGGGGTACGCCCGGTGTTCCACTACCGCGAGGACCGGATCCGCGCGCACGTCCAGCTGTGCTGGCTCGCCCTGCTGCTCCTGCGCGTGGTGGAGAACGCCACCGACGACACCTGGCGCAACGTCCGCCACGAACTCGACCGGATGCACCTGGTCACCCTCAAGACCGCGGACGGCCAGGTCGCGCAGCGCACCGCGACCACCACCGGGCAGAAGAAGATCCTGGCCGCGCTCAAACTCCCCGAACCAGCACGCTTCTTCGACTTCACCGCTGTCAGCGACTGACCGGCCCCACGCGCCGCACGCTCGCTGTAGTAACACGACCCCGATCGGCCCTGCGCACATATCCGCATGTCAACGGCATGATCACGCCAACCGTGTGCTCATCATCTGCGCGGAAGTCCGGTCTGGGCGCAGGCCGCCCGGCTGCGCCAGGTCGCCCGATGACCGCCACCGACCCCATCCGGCCGGCAGACAGCAGCCACCAGCCGACCCGCCCGCCGGAGCCGATGACCGCGACGGCGGCCGGCGCCTACCAGCGGCTGCGGACGCACCTGGCCTACCTCAAGCTCCCCACCGCCGCCGAACACCTCCCCGCGGTGCTGGACGCCGCCTGGCTGCAGGACCTGTCGGTGACCGCCGCGCTGGAACGGCTACTCCAGCTCGAGGTCGCCGCGACCGAGGACCGCCGCCGGACCGGCCGGCTGCGCTTCGCGTCCCTGCCGGCGCCATGGACGTTGGAGGACCTGGACTTCGACGCCAGCCCCGCCCTGGACCGCGCATTGATCGGCGACCTGGTGTCGCTGCGGTTCCTGGAGCAGGCCTGCAACGTGCTGCTCGTCGGACCCCCAGTTATCCACGGTTCTGCCGTCCGGGGGCTGGGTTGCTGCAGGTCAGGTCGTTGTTGCGATCGATGCGACGAGGGACGTCGGGTGGCCGCTACCGGTCCCTCGCCGGGCGAGCTCGCGTCGCAGGTCGAGGTTCTCGCCATGAGCTTGTTCGAGGGCGTGGCGCAGGGTCTGGACGTCATGTCGGTGTCGTTTCTGAAGCTCGTTGATCTGGTTGGTCAGGGCGAGCACGAGCGTGCTTTCGGAGCCCGGCGGCGCGGACGGAGCCGGCTTGGGGCGGGCTCGGGCTCGCAGGTGCTCGATCCGGCCGCGTAGGTCGGGGTGGTTGTAGAGGAAGGCGTGGGACACGCCGGCCTCGCGCTGCACGGCTTGGAAGGTGATCGGCTCACCGCGCTTGACCAGGGCACGGATACCTTGTTCGGCGGCACGGGTCTTCGCCTCGGACTTGGCCTTGGCTGCGGCGCTCAGCACGGCGACGCGCTTTGCCTGCAGGTCGGTCACGGCTGGTCCCTTCGGTGGCGTGTGAGGTCGAGGGTGAGCGGGACGGCGGCGGTCGCGGCGGAGCCGCAGCCACCGCCTTGCACCGCTCGGCCGGGGTGGTCGGCCATGCTGGCCAGCAGCCGGGTCAGCGCGGCGTGTTCGGCCCGGCGCTGCGAGAGCCACACGTTGTCCTCGGGCATGGCCCGGCCGTGTCGCTGAGCGAACGCGGCGGTGCTGCGGGCGATCAGCTGTTCGGTCTCTTTGAGCTGCCGGGTCAGAGCGGGGTCGTGGGTCTGGTCGGTGACGAAGACCGAGCAGGTCAGGCAGGCGTTGCCCTTGTCGCAGGTCTGCAGCGCAGGTAGCAGGCACCAGCCGTTGGGCAGGAAGCGGTCGGCCCGGTCGAGCAGGTGCAGGCTGTCGTGGTCTTCGCGGGAGAACTGGATTCGGCTGCCGTCGGCCTTGAGCTTGGTGGTGGCCAGGAACGCCTGCTCGGCGTGTTCCTCGCGTTGAGCGACGTAGTGCATCGACATCGTCGGGGTGGCGTGGCCGGCGTAGCGCTGCAGGACGTGGATGGGCAGGCCGAGTTCGGCGAGCCGGGTCAGCTTGGTGTGCCGGAACCGGTGGGTGTGGCTCAGCTGCAGCCGCCGGCCCTTGCTGTCGGCGATCTGGACGACCTCGCTGAACTCGCGCAGCATCCACTGATAGGTCCCCGAGGGGTAGGGCTTGTCGCCGCACCGGTTTCCGGTGCGTTGCACGAACAGGGACCGCGGCTGCAGCGCCGGGAAGCTCGCCCGGACCCAGGCTTGCTGCTCCTGGATGACCGCGGCGACCTCGTGGTCGACCAGGATGCTGTCCGGCGCGAGGTCGATCTTGCTCTGGGCGTAACGGAAACGGACCACTGCCTGGCCTTCGGCGGCCTGGACGGCCCGCTCGGGCGCGGCGGACAGGCAGTCGAACTCGCAGGTGCGGATCTCGCTGGCCCGCCGGCCGGTGAGGACTTGCAGCAGGATCATCCGCATCGCCTGTGGATCATCGAAGCCGCTGGCCGAGACCTGCGTTCCGTCACCGCGGGTGATCGGCATCTGCTCGTCGCGGGCGAGGCCGAGCAGCGGCAGCGCGGCCGGGATCTGCGCGAGGGCGTGGTCATCGACGTAGTGCCGGTCGTTCAGCGCCGAGGTGTGCGGGATGCGGGAGACCTGACCGAACCAGCTGGCCGCGTGGGTCTCGGTGACCTGTTGCCAGGGCGAGATCCCGAGGATGGCGCGGGCTTGGACCTGGTTGGCGGCGACGAAGGCGAACAGTTCGGCGACCGCCCGCAGGTCGTCGTTGACCAGGCGAGGGTGGACCGGCGTGGCGGCGTGCCGGCGGTCTTGCTCCCGGGTCAGCCGGTTGCTCGGCTCGGTGGTCCAGCGCCGGAACGCCGCGGCCTGCCCGGCAGCGGCGGCAGGATCGCCCAGGACGATGCTCGGGTCCTGGAAGCTACTGGTGAGCCAGTTGTCCAAGCGCCGCAGGCAGTGGAGCCGTTCCTGGCTGACGGTCGTCCAGCGCAGCGTCCCGGCCTCCAGCTGGGTGCCCAGGTGCCACTTGGCTGCCTCGCGCAGCCACGGCTGGAGGATCTGTCCGGGTGAGCAGCCGTAGTTGGCCAACGGCTCGCGCGCGGTCAGCGGGATCCGCGGGTCGCAGCGAGGGTGCCAGTCATCCAGCGCCCACCAGGGCCCGTCGTGGCAGCGGGCGAGCAGCACCAGGCGGGCGAAGCGGAACACCACCCGCAGCCGCGCCCGGCTGCCCGCGGGTGGGAGCCGTCCCCACCGGCTGGCGTAGAACCAGCCTTGCAGCGCCGAGGCGGCCTGCCAGTCCATCGTGCGCACCGAGTTCGGGAACGGATGGTCGTCCCGCATCGCCCGGCGCACGATGTTGGCCAGCTGGTTCAGCGCCAGCACCGAGGAGCGGGTTCCGTCGCGGGACTGCCAGTGCGCCATCCAGGCCAGTTCGGCGGGGAACGGCTCGGGTAGCCCGGTCAGGTCCAGGCGCCGCTCACCGTTCTCGGTGATCGCCGTCCAGTTGGCGATGCCCTCGCCGATGACCGGGCCGCGCCACTGGGCCGGCAGCTCCTGCCAGAGCCGCCGGATCGGGTCGAGTCCCTCAGCCGATCGCAGATGGCCCGGCCGCTCAGCGCTCATCGCGCACCTGCCAGCCGCCTGCGTAGGACTTCCAGTTCGCCGCCGCGCGCAGCGCCTCGTCCTCGCGGACCCAGCCGTAGATGTCCAGCGTCGTCTGCACGTGGGCGTGACCCAGCCGTCGAGAGACCACCCACTCGGCGGTCCCGGCCAGCAGCAGGGCGGTCGCATGGCTGTGCCGGAACCAGTGCGGGGTCCACCCGGGCGGGCCGATCCCCTTGTTGCGCAGGGCCGCCGTCTTGTCCCGGACGGTCCCTTCCCGCAGCGGGGCCAGCAGCGGCGGCCGGTGCAGGTTCCCAGCAGCGCCGAGTCCGCGCTGACCGCGACCCCCGAGTCGCTGGCAGCGCACGCCAGCTGGGTCAGGTAGTCGGCGAACAGCCGCTCCAGGTCGCTGCCGACGTAGACCCGGCGGCCACGCATCATCTTCACCCGTGCGCCGTTCGCGTTGTCGTGGCGAGGGACGATCTCGAGGTAGGGGGTGCCGCCCCGTCCCATCACGAAGTCGCTGATCCGCAGGCCCAGCGCCTCGCCGAGGCGAATACCGCTCTCGGCGAGCAACGCGAACAGCAGCCGGTCACGCAGGTTGCCCACCCACGCACCGGTCACGACGTCAAAGACCGCGCAGCCATCCAGGATCGCCTGGATCTGCTGCGGCAGCAGCAGCGGTGGGCGGTCGCGCCGGCGGTTGCTGCGGACCCGGACCAGCAAGGACGGGCCCGGAGCCGAGCGGGCATCCAGGTGCGCCAGCAGCCCTCTGGCAGGGGCCCGACGAGGAGCCCCGCGCATCAGCCGCCTGGCGACCGGGACGCCGAAGACAGCCTCATGCCAGCGGTAGAAAGAGATCACTGCGGCCAAGCGGGCTTCCAACGTCTCCGGTGAGGGACCCTCCTTCGTCGTGACCAGCGCGTGCTCGACCGTGCGCCCGTTGCGCAACCACGACAAGAACGCCGACACCGCCGGAACGCCGACCTCGTTCCACTGCTCGGTCTCGCCGCGCTGTTCCAGAAAGCTCCACCACTGCGTCAACGCGGTGGCATAGCCCCGAACGGTGTTCGGAGACCACAGGTACCGGTGAGCCTCCAGCCAGTCCTCAACCGGCACCACCGTCTGGTGACGGCCGTCGATCACCGTCCAGGTACGAGAGCCACCGCGGGGCGGATCGCCAAGCTCTGCGCCATCGCTGTCGTTCCTTCTCGTCGAAGAACTCCCGCAGATAGCGAGGAAACGACGATGGCAAGACGTCATGAGCGCGGTCGTCGATGACGTAGAAGCGGGCGCGTCAGGAACCGTGGATAACCCCAGGGGTCGGCAAGACCCACATCGCCGTCGGGCTGGCCCGCAAAGCCGCCGAGGCCGGCTACCGGGTCTACTTCACCAACGCCGCCGACCTCGCCGCCCGCTGCCACCGAGCCGCCCTGGAGGGCCGCTGGGCGACCACGATGCGCTTCTACGCCGGCCCCACACTCCTCGTGATCGACGAGCTGGGCTACCTGCCGCTACCCGCCGACGCCGCCGCCGCGCTGTTCCAGGTCATCAGCCAACGCCACCTCAAGACCTCCATCGTCCTCACCACGAACCGGCAGATCACCAGCTTTGGCAGCGTGTTCGGCGACGACAAGCTCGCCGCCGCGATGCTCGACCGGCTCCTGGACCGCAGCGTCGTGATGCACCTGGACGGCGACAGCTACCGGCTGCGCCACCACCAGGCCCGCGCCGCCCAGCGGCGCCCCCACGGCGGCAGCCAATGACCACACAGCCAGCCGGTGACAGCCCCGTCAGGCGACGACATCACGACGACAACCAGCCCGGCTCCGCCGGGCCAACGGCTGCTCTGCCCGGTCTGCTGGACCAGCTTCCAGCAGGTCCGCCGGCAACGGTTCTGCTCCGACAACTGCCGCAAAACCGCCTGGGCCCGCAGCCACCAAGCGCCGGCCGCACCGGCCCCGCCAGTCCCTCCCCGCGGACGACGCCGGGAGACGACCGTCTACGCCTGCCCGACCTGCGACACCCGGCTCTACGGCCAGCAGTGGTGCCCCGACTGCAACCAGCCGTGCACCCGCATCGGCCTCGGCGGGCTTTGCCCGCACTGCCAGGAACCCGTCGCGCTCACCGACCTCCTCGACACGCCCCAGAACGCCCCCGAACAGCCCCACAACGGCTAACCTCGGGCTCGCTCAAGTGGGGACTTTCGGCGAGCAACACCGGGGAAGTTCGGCGAGCGTCATCAGAGCTCGGCGCGCAACGCGCGCTCCACCGACAGCTCTGCCATCCCAAGACCGCCAAGGGGGAAGTCGCGGTCATCGACACCAGACCCGATGCCGACCACTGCCCACTCTGACGATCACGCCAGGAAGATCAAGCCGCCACGCCGGTCACACGCAGAGAACCAGCTGAGTAGTTACCGCGTGCGAACGGCGGTGGCGGCTGACGCCGACAAACTGGCCGACCTGAATGCGGTGGTACAAGCACTTCACCATCGCGAACATCCGAAGCTGTTCAAGGCGCCCGACCTTGACGCTTCGATGTCGCAGTTCCTCGTGCTCTTGGCGCAACCCGAGGTCACGGTCCTGTTGGCCGAGGTGTGGGACGGGCGGCCCACCGGCTACAGCTATGTGGAGCTGTTCGACCGCCCAGAGACGGCCTTCACCCACGCGCACTCGCATCTTGTACGTTCACCATCTGTTCGTCGCGAACGAGCTCAGGGCTCTGGCGTTGGCTGTGCCTTGCTTGACGCGGTGAAGGCCCTGGCTCGGCGCACTGGCGTGCAGCGCTTGACAGGCGTCGACAGGCGTCGACAGGCGAACGATCGATCGAGTCCGACAGCGAGGAGAAGCATCCGCTCGCGTGAGGACGGCCTTGCTCGCTCACAGCAGCGGCGGTCGTGTCGCTGCCAAGAGAGTACGAAGCACGCGGGGTGACTCGCAAGGGTGCAGGCGCCTGGATGCCAGGATGACGCATGGCCTTCGGCATCACGGATCTCGACGCTGCTGCTCTCAACAGCCTCCTCACGTGCAAGGGATTGGCATGACGAGCGGCGCAGGCATCTCCGTCGGTGCCGGCTATCAGCTCGAGGAGGTCACACCGGCGACGCTGGCCGACGAGTGGGACGATCTCGCCGCACGCTGCGGCAGCCCCTACCTCACCACGGCCTGGCTGATGCCTTGGACGACGGCGTACGCACCAAGGGCACGCTGGCTCGTGCTGCGCACGGGCACCGGGCGGCTGGCGGCGACAGGGTGCTTCGTGCCCCTCGCCGGAGGTGGCTTGGCCGCGGCTGCCAACATCGAGACGTCGCACTGGGACGTGGCCGCCGTCGACTCGACGGCCCGCGAGGAAATGTGGCGGCGGGTCGCGACTCTCGCCGGTTCCAGGCTGCGACTCTCTGTCCTCCCCGACGGATCGAGTCTCGACGTCCTCCGGCGGGTGCTTCCCGCTGCCGGTTTTCGCGTGCTCGAACGGCCTGGTCCGCGCAACCCGCTCCTACAGCTGCCTCCGACATGGGACGAGCTGCTCGCGACGGTGAGCCACAACCTGCGGGCGCAGTACCGCCGCAAGCTACGAGCCCTCGCCACGACGGGCTCCGTCCGGCTACGGATCACGACTGGCGGGCCGGACTTCGACCGCGACCTGCAAACCTTCCTCCGGCTCGAGGCGTCCGGTTGGAAGGGAAGGCTCGGAACCGCGGTCCTACGCGACCCGGCGGCCGAGACTCTGTACCGGGGATTCGCCGAGCGCGCGGCCGGCCGTGGCTGGCTCCGCCTGGTCCTGCTCGAGAGGCATGGGCAAGTGCTCGCCGGCGACCTCAGCTGCGCGTTCGCGGGCGGTACCTTCATGCTCAAGACGGCGTTCGACGAGCGGCTGGCCGGCAGCTCGCCTGGTCTGGTCCTTCGGGGGGAGGCGCTGCGGGCAGCCATCGAGGAGGGCAGCACCTTCTACGACTTCACCGGCGGCCGAGATACATACAAGCTGCGCTGGGGCAGTTCGGTGCAACCTTACGTTGATGTCGCGGCCTATCGTGGCCTCTACGCCCCGGTCGCGCTGTACCACCGGCGCCTGCGTCCTGTGCTGAAGAGCGGGTGGTACCGGCTCCGCACCCTCGCCGCCGCTGCCCTCGACAGCCGGCGCTAATTGGGCCGCCGAGGTACGACTCGATGTTGTGGACGCGGGACCTGAAGCAGGGCGGGGCGTACCTTCCCAAGTGATCAGTCACGAGGTTGCCGGCGGGGCAAACGCCGGCGGGAAGGAACGCCGATGTTGGGGGTAGTCGCTGACGAGTCATCGCGCGCTGGATGACCGGCGGGTGGACGAGGCCACCGGTGTGCGGCACCGGTTCCGCAGCGCAATCCTGCCGCCGTAGTGTCGCCGAAGGTGGCCGAGCTGCTGCCGCTACTGTATCTGCACGGGTTGTCCAGCAAGGACTTCGTGTCGGCGTTGGAGGCGTTCTTCGGCTCCAAGGCGGGGCTGTCCGCCTCGGTCATCACCCGGTTGACCACGGCGTGGCAGGAGGAGCAGCGGCGATTCGCCGAGCGGGACCTGTCCGGGGGTCGACTACGTGTACGTGTGGGTGGACGGGGTGCACTTCAACGTCCGGCTTGGACGAGGACCGGGTGTGCACCCTGGTCATCGTCGGCGTGCGCGCCGACGGCAAGAAGGAGCTGGTCGCCCTGGCCGACGGGCACCGCGAGTCCACCACGAGTTGTGGCGGACCTGCTGCGCGACTGCAGGCGCCGCGGCATGCGCGCGCCGGCGCTCGCGGTCGGCGCCGGGGCGCTGGGGTTCTGGGCGGCGCTGCGCGAGGTGTTTCCCGAGACCAGGGAGCGGAGGGACTGGGTGCACAAGGCGATGAACGTGCTCGACGCGCTGCCCAAGAGTGCCCAGCCGGCAGCCCGCAAGGCCCTGGCCGACATCCGCGACGCCGAGGACCGCCAGCACGCCGAGACGGCGGTGCGCGCCTTCGCCGAGCTGTTCGGCGCGAAGTACCCCAAGGCGGTGGCCAAGGTCGTCGACGACGCCGAGCAGCTGCTCGCCTTCTACGACTTCCCCCGCCGCGCATTGGCGGTTCTTCGCGGTGGAGCATGACGGCGGGCTCTGCATGGTGATCGTCACGCTGCGGTCGCGGCGTTGTTGAGCATGATGCGCCGCTGGTAGGAGTTCTGGTTGCGGAAGCCGCACGCGACGCGCTTGATCTGCTTGATCTTGCACTTGTAGCCCTCGGTGCGGGCGTTGGTGACCCGCAGCCGCAGGTAGGCCTCGATCGCCGGCCACCAGGTCTCGACGGTGGTGGCCAGACGCGTCAGCCCGGGGACGTCGACATCGGCGGCCAGCCAGTAGAATCGGTCGAGGCGGGCTCGGACCTCGTAGGGCCGCAGCACAATCGGCCTCCGTGGCCACGCAGAGCCCACCCCGCCCGCCGCCGGACGAGCGATGAGCTAACGGACCTACCTCCGTCTGCGTGGCACGATGCCGCCGACGATCGGCCGCTGGGGGCGTCAGCGATGAAGTCGGGCACGGGACCGAGCGACGAGTTGCGGGCGCGGCGGCGTGCGGTCGTCGTCGCGCTCGCCCTCATCCTGATCACGCCGGTTGGCTTCGGGCTGGCCTTGGCGTTCCAGTGGCCGAGCGACTTCGTACTGGACGAGTCGGTGGACGAGCGCGTCACGATGGATGACATCGCTACCGGAACAGTAACGTCGATGCCGCGCGCCATTCGTCGTGCTGCTCCTGGCGGCCGTTGCCGCCAGAAGCCGTCGATGGTGGGGAACGGTCGCGCTCGCCGTTCTCGTGCTTCTTGGCGCACTGTTTGCTTTCGGCGGCCTGGGCGAGGTGACGAGCGACAATCCGAACGTGCCGAAGCCCGTGCTCGTGGTTGCCGGTTGCGCCTACGTTTTGGGGGGGCTTCTTCTTTCGGCGTCAGCACTGGCTGCACTGCGGGAGAGCCCGCGACGAGGACAACAGCCTGGACGCGCGAAGGCGTAGCGCAGGTAACAACCGGTGGGCCGGTAACGCCGGATAGTCACTGGAGAACGGCGTCGTAACCCACCCCCGGATGTGAGGCCGGATGAGACGCCGCGGCGGGCCGCTGACACGGGGGGGCCGGTTCAGAGACGGGGCTGGGGATTGCGTCCCGTGATTTGGTGTAACTGGGCTCTTCGGACTTGAGCGTGGTGCCGTGACGCGCCGGTAGGGCTGCCTCCGCGGGAGACGGGTCGAGGCCCTTAAGGATCAGTAGCGACCAAGCAACTGACCACGAGGGCCTCGACGAGATGGACT
>JAABUN010001506.1_pt1 | contig 50425 bp, 46 predicted proteins | sample 5559311 | NCBI WGS metagenome assembly JAABUN01 (sample SAMN10711877, study PRJNA513370) | rock metagenome | isolation source: Antarctica rocks | place: Antarctica: Victoria Land, Siegfried Peak sud
TCACCGCCTGGGCCGCGCGCCGGAATGCCGCCATCCAGGCCATTGACTGGCAGTTCACGACCGAGGACGCCCGGATCAAGCTCCGGCGCCTCTATCCGGCATTTGATGCCTGACAGAGCACTAGGGCGCCACCGGTTTCTCCGAAGGCGGTGAACGCTTCAGAAGAGTTCCTCGGCCAGCGCGACGATGATGCCCGCAGGGCCTCGCATGTAGCAGAGTCTGTACATGTCCTCATACTGGGCCACCTCGCCGACGAGTTCGGCGCCGTTGGCGCGCAGGCGAGCGACAGTGTCGTCGACGCTTTCGACTGTAAACATTACGCTCCGGAGGCCCAGCGCGTTCGGCGGTGCGATCGCCGGTTCGATCTCGACCAGTTTTGGATTGCGAAACTTCGTCAGCTCAAGCCGCCCGTGCCCATCTGGCGTCCGCATCATAACGATGTCGACTTGGACACTTTCGAGCCCGTTGACGCGGTCCACCCACGGGCCCTCGACCGGCGCCTCGCCTTCGCGGGTCATGCCGAGCGCGGTGAAAAAAGCGATAGCGGCGGCAAGGTCGTCGACGACGACGCTGACGTGGTCCAATCTCTTGATCGTCATGTCCCGAGTATAGCAGAGGCCGTGCGCGGCGGTCCGGGCCGACCGTTCTCGCGAGGTGGACGTGGTTAGTCAAGAAAACGCAGAGAGATGACGGCGCAGCCAAGCTGCAAGAAGGCCAGATGGATGTCAGCCCGGTGCTCGTAGCGGATCTTCAGGCGCCGGAAGCGATTGAGCCAGGAGAGCGTCCGTTCGACCACCCACCGGTAGCGTCCCAAACGGTTCTTGGGCTCGACACCACAGCGGGCGATGCGGGGGATGACGCGGCGCTTGCGCAGGGCCAGACGGAGGTGACGGTAGTCGTACCCCTTGTCGGCATGGAGCTTGTGCGGTCGGCGACGGGGCCTGCCGCGCGTCTTGGCGCGGATGGGCTCGATGGCGTCGATGGTGGCGAGCATCATCTTCGAATCGTGCACGTTCGCGGCGCTCACCAGGACCGCAAGCGGGATGCCGTGGGCGTCGACCACAAGATGGCGCTTCGTGCCCTGTTTGCCGCGATCCGTTGGGTTCTTGCCCGTTTCTTGGCCGCCCTGGGGAGCCGGCACCGGGGTGGAGTCCAGCGCGGCCCGGTCCCAGTCGATGCGATCGGCCTGGGCCAGCTCTTCGAGAAGCACCTGGTGCAGCCTGCGCCAGACGCCCGCTTGGTACCAGTCTCGCAGTCTGCGCCAGCACGTCATCCCACTCCCACACCTCATCTCGGCAGGCAAGTACTCCCAAGGGATGCCCATCTTCAGCACGAACAGGATCCCCGTCAGCGCCGCCCGGTCCGACACCCGGGGCCGTCCGCCCTGGGGCTTCGGCGGCTCCGGCGGGAGCAGCGGCGCGATCCGCGCCCACAACGCATCAGGCAACAGTTCCTTCGCCATGGCACCCTCCTCCATGTATCCTATTATGCTTCCTTGGCGGCTTACGCGACGGTTTTGTTAGGCGTACTTAGGTGGACCCGCCAGCGTAGCGGGACGTGCGGGATTCCCGAAGATGCGGAATCTGGCGGCTCTAGCGGGTATGCTTCTTCGACGCCCTGGCGCGAAACCTGGACATGGCATATCTCGACACGGAGCCTGAATCGTGACCGAACCGCGTTCTTCCCTGGCCGACCTGACCGGCACCCCGATCGATCCGATCGCGGCACTCCGGCACCTTCAGGCACATGGCGATCTCGACGGGCCACAGGCGACGATACTCCGGGTGCTCTGGGTTCGGGGCGACCATCCGGACACGCGGGTCGAGACCGAGCTGACCCACCTGCATGACGATCTGATCGTCTTTCGCGCGCTGGTCGCCCTGCCCGGTGGGGCCACGGCGACCGGGTATGCCTCCGAAACGGGAGTGCCGGGAAAGAACATGGCGATCGCGATCGAGCGGGCGGAAACACGCGCGATCGGGCGGGCGCTCGACATCCTCGGCTACGTGATCGCGGCGGGGGCTGGCACCCGCACCAACGGCGACACGCATGCCCCGCCGGTGGTCGATGCGCTGCGCAAGGCGTCGCTGCACCGGGCGCCAACCGGAACCATCGTCCTGCCAGATCTGGACCCTGACCCGGAGATCGATGAGCCGGCCGATCCGGAAACGGGCGAGATCGCCGACCTTCCGGACGCTCTCGACATTCCCGAGGAGCCACCGGCCAAGGCGCCCGCCGAACCGGAGAAGCCCTCCGCCGCCGTCCCCGAGCCGGATCGTCGACCCGCCGCCGAAGCGACGGATGATCCTCCCCTGGAGGACTACACCTGGACGCATTTCTGGCGATGGGCGCGTGGGCACAACCTCACGACCAAGGGGCAGGTCGAGCAGCGGATCGGGCGTCCACTCGACAACCTGACGCCAGCCGACGTGCGCGTCGCGCTCCAGGCAACCGGAATCGAGCTTTAACCCCGCCGCTCGCGCCCTCGTCGATCGGGGCATTCGCTGGCAATTCGGGGTCAAAGGGGAAGCGTCGGTTCACCGATGCCGCTTACCGATCCCGTTACACCACGATCGGCTCCCGCGTTGGCTGCGCCCGGATGACGTCCTGTTGGTGAACGACCCAGGCAGGTGTCTGTCGGCAAACATGTCTGTCCCGCCATCTGCGGGGGCGGATGGCGGGACGGGCATCATCGTCCCGCCGGGCGGGCACCTCAGCGCCACCCGTTCCCGTCATGTCGCGCCATTCCGCCCCCTCATCAACCGCCACCACAACTTCGCCGCCAGCTCAGCGTTTACCTGATCATGCGACGCATCAGGTGAAGCCTCAGGCGCGAGGGCTGGGGAAGGGACGGGCGGAACAATGCAACTGGCATGGCGCGCACACCTCGAGACCGCCGGAGAACTCGCTGACCCGGATCTCGCCGGGGCCACCGACGGGCCGGTCGCGAACGACCTCGCGATCGTGCGGCTTGCCCAGGCCGATCCCCGCGCCTTCGCCCCGCTCTACGAACACTATTCTCCTATCGTCTACCACTATTGCCTGCGCCGCCTGAGCCACGCCGAACGCGCGGCCGACGCCACCGCGATCGTCTTCACCAAGGCAATCGCCGCGTTGCCGCGCTTCACACCCGATCCGCGCCGGGATGGCTCGACCTTCCGGAGCTGGCTCTTCACGATCGCCCACAACGTCGTGATCGACGCCCTCCGCCGCCAGGGGAACCACATCTCGCTCGATCGCTTCGCCAGTCCACTCGCGGACTCTCCGGCACTCATCGATCCCGCGGCTTCGCCGGAAGACCTCGCGATCGTGGCGGACGAATCGCGCCGATTGCGGGCCCTGCTTGCCCAGCTCCCGGATCGCCAGCGCGCGATCGTCGAGCTGCGCCTGGCCGGGCTGAGCGGCGCGGAGATCGCGCATGCGTTGGGGATGAGCCAATCGGCCGTCAAGTCCGCCCAGTTCCGCGCCTACGGAACCCTTCGCGGCCTGCTTCGCGATCCCGATCACAGTCCGGAGGCACGCTCATGAAGACCACACCGACCCTTCCTCCTGACAGCTTCGATAGCTGGCTGGATGCCTACGTGGCGGGACCGTCGACACCCGCCTCGCGAACCGCATCCGAATCGACCGATGCCGGACGTCGCGACGCCGCCCGCCAGTTTCATGACCTGGCGCGGCGCGCGGAACCGACGGCCACTGACCCTTCGCTGCCCACCACCTGGGAGGACTTCATGAATGTATCGACCGCCGCCGCGCATACCCACCCGCGACCGGCGCCAACCGACCGCCGGCTCGTGCCCGCCGGTCCGGCAACCGCACCACAGGGGAGGAAACCGCTGATGCCCTTTGCGTCGACCGGGCTCCACCACGCCGCCAACATGCTGCTCGCCGCCACCATCCTCCTGGCCCTCTCGGCCGGGATCTGGCGGGCAACCGAAGGAACAGGCGATTCCCCCAATGGAAATGGACCGGGAACAGAGGACGAGGCCGCATTCGCGCCCGATACGACGGTGTGGGAACCGGCAACGCCGGGCGCGAGCGATACGATCACGGTGACGGTGCTCCCCACCGCCGAGGAATGCACGGTTGCGCCACTCACCGTCGATGAGGTGCTGTGGTACATCGACGACCCGATCGCGGCGAACCGCAGCCGGGTCATGGGGCAACCGGCAACACCCGACACCGGGAACGACGCAACATCTGATTCGCTGGCGGTAACGGCGGTTCCCACCGGTCCGGCATCGACCGCACAACCCGACACCGGCAACGACCTGACGCCGGTTCCCGCCGGGCCGGCATCCGAGGAGCAGCTCGCCGTGGTTGCCGAAGTCCAGCGGATGTGGATGGCCTGCGTCCTCGCCGGCTCGCCCTTCCAGCGCTGGGCACTGGAAAGTCCATCGCTGGTGGCGGAACAGGTACGGCCGCTCTTCCCGAATTTCGTGACCAGGGACGAGGCGCGCCGGATCCTCGAAGATGTCGAAGCCTCGGGCGAGACGATCCCAGCGGACGACTTCTGGCGCACGCCGAACGCCTCGTACCTGATGATCGTGAGCGAAGGTTTCCCCGCCCTGGGGACGGTGGCGCTGATCGATCAGACACCGGCCAATTCGTGGATGGTCGATGGCCGGACGGGGTCGGTCGGGTACATCTTGTATGACATGGAGGATGCCACGGTGATCGCTCCGGGCAACCTGACCGCCGCGGGAACACCATTCACTGGGGACGAGGAGCGTCCGGTCTTCGACGCTTGTAGCGCGTTCGCGTTCACCTGGTTCCCGGAACGGTCCGAGGTGTTGATCTCGGGCATTCCCCGATGCGGGTAACGAAAACAGCCAATTGATTGGCACGAGAACGCGGCGGGGAGTTCCCCGCCGCGTTCTCGTGTGACCGTCGATTCGTACGGATGGCGGACGGCAGGGGGCTCTCCGCTCCTCTACCATCCTGATCTCAGGAACTCGGTGATGAGCGCTCGCCGGTCAGACAGTGATGAATTCGAGGAGGCAAGGCAAGGAGGAAGGATTGCATAGAGAAAGTAGTGATCGTCTGGCGGGTCTGCCCCCTCACGCATAACCTTACCCTCTCGGGTGGATCCGGCCGTAGATGGCAGATTCTCTACCCCAAACGATCACCTCAGCACGATTGGTATCCCCTCGTCAATGCTGGATTCACTCGTTCCTCGCCTCGCGGGAGCGGCGCGGAAGCAATCGGCGACGTGATCGTCGTAATCAAAAGGGCGCCAATGAGGTGACCAGCGATCATTGAGCGGCGGACGACCCTTACGCAACAGAGGCACCTGACAGGTTGCGCAAAGCCGAGAAGGGAGTAAGGTAAACCAACTCAACGACCAGGGTCGCGAGTGACGACAACGATCAGGGAGCCATGCCATGAAGTTCGGTGCGGGAGTCATCATCGGTGCCATTGTCGGCGTGATTGTCATGATCTGGATTCTGGTGCAGGTCGTCCAGGCTTTGGTCTAGCGGACGAACATGGCGATGTCCTTGCCGTCATATTCACGGCCCGTCAGTGTCACGAATCGGGATCTGTTCTGATGTCCCCGCGGGACGTCACTCAGCCGCGGGATTTGGTTGACCGCGGACATCCGATTCGTCTGCCGTGAGTCGGACATCGGCGGTCCGGCAGGGTGCTCTGCCACAGCCACCGGACCGGATGTCCAGGCGCTACCCGCTCACCGCGGCCCGGAAGCAATCGGCGACGTGGTCGTCGACCATCCCCGTGCTCTGCATGAACGCGTAGCAGATCGTCGGCCCCACGAACGTGAAACCCCGCCGCTTCAGCTCCTTCGACATCGCGATCGACTCCCCGGTCAGCGCCGGGACGTCGGCCAGCGTCGCCGGGCGGTTCACGATCGGCTCGCCGTCGACGAAGCTCCACAGCAGCTCTCCGAACCCAATCCCTTCGTCCCGCAGCGCCAGGAACGCCCGCGTGTTCCGGATCACCGCCGTCACCTTCAGCCGGTTCCGGATGATCCCCGGATCGGCCAGCAACCGCGCCACGTCGTCATCCCCATAGCGGGCGATGATCTCGGGATCCCAGCGGTCGAACGCGGCGGTGATCGACGCCCGCTTGCGCAGGATCGTGATCCAGGCCAGTCCGGCCTGCATCCCCTCCAGCATCAGCCGCGCGAAGAGCTCTCGGTCGTCGTACGTTGGTACGCCCCATTCGGTGTCGTGGTAGGCGACGTAGAGCGGATCGCTCCCCGCCCACCCGCACCGCGTGAGTTCCAGATCCATCATGGGATCCGCATCCGTTCGCCCAGTGTCGTCAGCAGCAGGTGCCCGGCGATCTTCAGGCTGTTCCCGGTCGTGTCGTCCATGTTCGGATAGAACTCCACCCAGTCGAGCGACCGGATCGGGCCGTCCCACGCGCCAAGCAGGCGGACCACCTGGGATGCCTCGCGCATCGTCAGCCCTCCCGGATACGTTGTGCCGCTGGCCGGGAACACGGTCGGGTCCAGCACGTCGAGGTCGAACGAGACGTGCACCGCGTCGACTCCCTGGGCGGTGAGGTGATCCAGCGCCAGCCCCAGCCCCTGCGCGATCCCGTCATCGCTCCACTCCTCCATCGTCCGCGTCCAGATCCCGTGGTCGTGGATTACCCGCCGCTCGGCCATGTCGATGTCGCGGATGCCGAGGTAGCAGACATCCTCCGGGCGGACCGCCGGAACACGTCCCGCCAGCGCGCTGATGTCGGGCAGCTCGGCGGCGGCGAGCCCGGTCGCGACCGCCATCGGCATCCCGTGCATGTGCCCGCTGAAGCTCGTCGATGGCGTATTGATGTCCGGATGCGTGTCAATCCAGAGCACGCCCAGCCGCTCGCAGGCGCGGGCCGCGCCCGGCACGCTCCCGATCGCCACCGCGTGATCGCCGCCGATCGTGACCGGCAGGATGTCGGCCTGGATCGACGATTCCACGGCGTCGGCGATGTCCCGCGAGAGGGTCGCGATCGGGTCCAGAAAGGTCAGGTCGCGTCGGTGCCGCATCCCGCGAGCGTTCGGCATCGGCGGCACGGTGAGGACGAGGTTCGGCTGGATCCGGTCCCGCACATCGAGGCGCTCGTCCCACCGCAGACCTTCCGAGATCTCGGTCACGATCGCCTCGGGCCCGAGCTCGGCGCCGGGCCGCTCGGAGCCGTACCAGAGTGGCGCCTGAATAAAGCGGACCGGCCCTCTGGTCAGCCGATTGCTGTGTGCTGTCACGTCGTGTATGGTCCTTTCGACAATCCGCTCGCTCTCTTGTCATTCCGCCGGAAGCGAAGCGACCAAAGGAATCTTCCGAGGAGGTCCGCAGACCGACGAAGTGGTGCACTGCGAACCTGGTCTTGCCAATCCGCGGATTGGCTGCGAGAGATTCCTCCACTCCGCTACGGAATGACAAGGGGTGGCGTGGTCATCCACATGATCCGAGCAGTTGCATCGCGCACGAAGCGCACAGCGGCGCAGCTGACGTTGGTCCTTACAACGCACCATTCAGGTTCGCTGCGCGGACCGGCTTCGCCGGGTGATGCTTCGACAAGCTCAGCAGTCTGTCCAACCAAGGTTGTCCGGTTCGACTGGTGCCGGACACCCCTTTCCTCGTCATGCTGACCAACGGGAAGCATCCCCGCGCGAAGCGCTCGGCGGCGCAGCCGCCGCATTGACACTGGGTGCCATGGTGCCGGTAGCCGCAACCGGACACTTAACGTTGGACAGACTACTCAGCATGACGCGGGGAGAGCGAGCCGGATCGTGCTCGCGACACGACAGGATGAGCCGGGATCGCGGTGGCCTACATTTGCTCCGGCGCCTCGATCCCCAGCAGCGCCAGCCCGTTCCTCAGCGTCGCCCGCGTCGCCGCGACCAGCGCCAGCCGCGCCGTCCGCACCGGCTCGTCCGATTTCAGCACCGGGCAGGCGTGATAGAAGTCGTTGAACCGCTTCGCCACCTCGAAGACATAGTTGGTGATGTGCAACGGGCGATACTCGTCGGCGGCGCGCCGCACGATCCCCGGAAAGTCCGCGATGATCCCCAGCAGGCTCAGCTCCTCCGGCTTCGGCGTCCCGAAATCGAGCGCCTCCAGTGCCCCGGCGAGATCGGACGCGTCGCGCCCGCCGTGCTCCAGGATGCGGCAGGCCCGGGCATGCGCGTACTGGATGTAGGGCGCGGCATGGCCGTCGAACGAGAGCGCCTCCTCGGGATCGAACACGATCACCCGGTTGCCGTCGCGCGCCAGCATCACGTACTTGATCGCCCCGATCGCGACCTGCCGCGCGACCGTCTCCTGCTCGCCGTCAGAAAGCGTGGGGTTCTTCTCCCGGATCACCGTCCGCGCCCGCTCCATCATCGCGTCGCGGACATCCTCCAGCATCGGCGCGTTGCCCTTGCGCGAGGAGATCGCCCCGCTCGGCAAGGCCACGAACTCGTATCCAAGATGGATCGTGTTCGCCGCCTGCTCGAATCCGTACAGCTCCAGGATCTTGGCGATCTGGTCGAAATAGAGCGACTGGCGGACATCGACGACCCAGATCGCGCGGTCGACCTCGTACTGCTCGAACTTCTTCTGGGTGAGCGCCAGATCCTTCGTCGCGTACAGCGTCGTCCCGTCCGAGCGCAGGATCGGCAAGGTCCGGTACGTCTCCTGGTGCAGCCCCAGCCGCTCGTCGATCTTGACGACTGGCAGGCCGTCGCTGATCTCGGCGATCCCGCGGTCCAGCAGCTCCCGCACGATCCGCCGGCCGTCGTCTTCGACCTCGCTTTCGGTGAACCAGATGTCCAGCCTTGCCCCGAACTCGTCGAAGATCTTGCGCAGGTCGGCCATGCTCCAGGCGCGCGTCCGCTCCCAGAGCGCGACGAATTCCGGATCCTTGGTTTCCCAGAGCTGGAAGAGCTCCTTGATCTCCCCGTCCCACTGGCTGGATAGCGGCCACCACTCCGTGATCGGTTCCGCCAGCCGCGCCCACTCCGCGACGCGCTCGTCCGGCGTCATCGTCGGCACGATCTCGGCCGGGTCGGCGGGCTCGGCGACGGCGGCCGTTTCCTCCGCGGTCAATCCCTGATGGTTGGCCGCTTCCTCCCGGAGCTGATTGCCGATGATCGGCCAGAACGTCACCAGCACGTTCGGGTCACGCAGCTCCGCGATCTCGATCGGCTGCTGCGCGGCGATCCTGCCCAGCAGATAGGCGATGTCCTCCCCATCCGCGCCTTCCCGCCACAGGTAGCGGAGCATCCGGTCGACCGCGGTGACGAAGACGAGGTCTTCCTTGACGACCGTTTCCAGAAAGCGCACGACATCGCCCCGCAGGCTCAGCCGCGCGTCCGCCTCGGCATAGATGTCGCCCAGCCAGCGCCCCTTCGCGGCGTCGTCCACCGGCTCCTCGCCGAGATGGAACGATTGGTAGCACCAGAGGCAGCGGATCACGTGGCGGCCGATGTCGCCGATGTACGTGACCGGGATCGTCCTGTACCCCGCCGCCTCGGAGAGATTGGTCACCGCCACGCCGAGGCAGATGTTGCGCAGATGCCCGACGTGCGCCGCCTTGTGCGTGTTGAGCTGCGAATGCTCGATCATTACCCGGTCGGACCGCGACGCCGGGGGTGCCCACCCGTAGCGATCGCCTCCCTCCAGCACCTCGCCGATCAGCTTCGCGGCCACGACGTTGCCGTCGTACGAGACATTGATGTAGCCATTGGCGGCCTCGACACTTGCAAACCGCTCGCTCGTCACCATGCGCGCGACGACATCTTCCGCCAGCGTCTGGGACCGGCCGGCGACGTGCTCGTTGACCTTCCGCTTGGCCTCCTTCTTCGACAAGCCGTCGAGCTCGCCGCCCACGGTCAGCTCGCGGGAGACGAGATCGCCGGCCAGGACCCGGCAGATCGTCGAGGCGCTGCCCCACGTGCCCTCGAACGGCAGCGCGCGGAGATCGATCGGCTTGCTCCCCGGATCGATGCCCAGCTCTTCGAGCGCCGCCCGGATCGCCTCGACCGCGGCCCGCTCTTCACGCGCGATGATCCCGAGCAACGCGGGCGCGGCGGGATGCGGCGCCCGCGGCGTGATTGCGTCGGTGTCGGCCTGATCGTCCTGGCCGGGCTTCTGGGGAAGGTCGGTGAGGTGAGTCACGGGCGGTGCATTACTCCTGGGCGGGGGAAGGGGTTCGTTGCCACTCACGTTCCCGAAATGATACCCGCAACCAGGATCCCGGCCCGGCGCGCACCCTCGGGACGCACCCGAGGCGACCAGCCCCGTGAAGGGCGGGCTCCGGGTCGCCACTCCGGACCGCATCCGCGGAGGCGGATCACCACCGGTGTTGGCTTGCCGCTCGCCCCGCCGGGCGGACACTTGGGACGTACCCCGGCGGAACGTCCGCGCGCCGTGCGGACACCCTCCGCGTCGCCCGGTCCCGGATACCCCGGCACGTGCCCCGCGGACTCGTGTCGCGGTGCCGCGCCGGATCGTAACCGCTTGACCATGGCGACCGGCTTGGGTATACGTTCTTCTGGCATCCGGCCTGGCGCGGATGCCATGTGCGTCTATGCCGGAACTGACCTACAAGGGCGGCTCGAACAGGGTATCCTGAGTGCCAAGGGTCATCGCACTGAAGCTGAAGCGACATCCCCACCGGTGGCGGGCCGGGAGTGTCTCGCGAGCGCGAACGTGGACCCGAACGCCGCGGATCACCGGGTGGAAACGATGAGCGGCACCTGGCCCTGGGCACCCGAGCAAGAGATCAGGGCCGACCGGGGCCGGCCAGATATGTACACCATGCGCCGGGTGGCGCGCCGGTACGGGGGAGAGGCAGCATGAATCGGCGGATCCACGACAAGGTGATCCATACCGGCGGGCCATTGCGACGGCGGAAGTTGGGTGGCCGGGTGCTGTCGCTCGGCACGCTCGCGACGATCGCCGTGCTGGTGCTGACCGCCTGCGGGCCAGAGGTCAGCAAGCCGTACTCCACGACCAGCCCGGCTTCGCCGACCGCCGGCGATATCCAGTCGTTGTACAAGCTGGTCTTCTGGCTCGCCCTGATCGTCTTCATCGGCGTCCAGTTCGCGATCGTCTACACCGCCCTGCGATATCGGCGGACGAAGGACTCTCCGACCCGGCCGCCGCAGGTCCACGGCAACAAGCGGCTGGAGATCATGTGGACGATCATCCCGGCGGTCGTGCTCCTCGCGATCCTGATTCCAACCATCACCACACTCTATGAGCACGACGCCGCCGCCGAAGAGGGCGATCTCGTCGTCGATGTCTACGGCAAGCAGTGGTGGTGGGAGATCCAGTACGGCGAGGATAGGACTCAGAACGGACAGGATCTTTCGGTCGTCACCGCCAATGAGGTTCACCTTCCGGTGGGCAAGGAAGCGATCATCAATCTCCACTCCAACAACGTGATCCACTCCTTCTGGGTGCCCCGGCTCTCCGGCAAGATGGATGTCATGCCCGGACACGTCAACAAGCTGTCGATCACTCCAACCGAGGTCGGCGAATACTATGGAGAATGTGCCGAGTTCTGCGGCACGCAGCACGCCTGGATGCGCTTCAAGATCATCGTCGAGCCGCAGGATCAGTTCTACGCCTGGGTCAACGGCCAACGGAGCGGCAACCCCGCCGTGCTCAGCGCCGACGATCCCCCTCCGGCCGGCTTCGAGCGTGCCCCCGCGGCCTTCGGCGTCTGCCTCTCCTGCCATGCCGTGACCGGCCTTGGGAAACCTGGGCTGACCGGGATCGAGGCCCCGGCCAACCTCGGCCCCAATCTCACCAACCTCTCCTGCCGTGATACGCTCGCCGCCGGACTACTGGTCAACAATCGCGAGAACCTCGAGAAGTGGATCGACAACCCTGGCGCGGTGAAACCCGGCAACCATATGGCGACCGTCATCACGCCTGGCTACATCAAGGAACAGTTGGGTCAAGAGGAGTTCGACCTGCTGATCGATTACCTGGAGGGGCTCGAGCCCGCCGGTGGCTGCGACGGGACAGGCGCCAGCGCGATACTCGCCGCGACCCCGGCTGGCACTCCTGACCCGGCGGCGACGCCGGTACCGGCCAGCACGCCCGCCTCGGTGCGCCTGGGCAATCGGTAGCCTGGGACGGCGGCACGCCGCTTTCGGATGTCATGTCGCGGATGAACGACGGTGATCAGTTCAGGGGCGGGCGGGCCGGAACCTCGCCACGAGCGCCCGCGAGGAGAAAACGATGGCATCGATAGTCCAACCGCAGCCACAATTGCAGCCGCAGCCGCAGGGACAAACCCAAACGGTTGCCCGGCCGGCCGTGAAAACGAACTCCGGTCTCTGGAGCTGGCTCACCACGGTTGATCACAAGCGAATCGGCATCCTCTACGGCGTCTCGGCCTTCGCGTTCTTCCTGCTCGGCGGGGTCGAGGCGCTGATCATCCGGACGCAGCTGATCCGGCCCGAGAACGACTTCGTCAGCGAGAACCGCTACAGCGAGCTGTTCACGATGCACGGCACGACGATGATCTTCCTCGCGATCATGCCGTTGAGCGTTGCTTTCTTCAACTACATCATGCCGCTCCAGATCGGCGCGCGGGATGTCGCCTTCCCGCGGCTGAACGCCTTCAGCTTCTGGCTCTTCCTGCTCGGGGGGATCCTGCTCAATATCAGCTGGTTCTTCGGCGAAGCCCCCGCACAGGGCTGGTACGGCTACGCGCCGCTGACCTCGACCTCGTGGAGCCCCACCCGGTCGGTCGATTTCTGGATGCTCGGTCTCCAGGTGCTCGGCGTCTCCTCGGTCGCCGGCTCCCTGAACTTCATCGTCACGATCCTCAACATGCGCGCACCCGGCGTGACCCTGATGCGGATGCCGATCTTCACCTGGAGCACGCTGATCACCTCGATCCTGATCGTGATGGCCTTCCCCGCGATCACCGTCGCCCTGATCCTGCTGTCGATGGACCGCTTCGCCGGGACCGGGTTCTTCGCCGCCGCCGCCGGTGGCGACCCCCTGCTCTGGCAACACCTGTTCTGGATTTTCGGGCACCCCGAGGTCTATATCCTGATCCTGCCCGCGTTCGGGATCGTCTCCGAGATCATTCCGACCTTTTCCCGCAAGCCGCTCTTCGGCTACGCCGTGATGGTCTACGCGATCGCCGCGATCGCCTTTCTCGGGTTTGGCGTCTGGGCCCACCACATGTTCACCACCGGCCTCGGCCCGACCGCCAACTCCGTCTTCGCCGCGACGACGATGATCATCGCGATCCCGACCGGCGTGAAGATCTTCAACTGGATCGGCACCATGGCGCTCGGCCAGTTACGCTTCACGACTCCCATGCTGTTCGCCGTCGGGCTCGTCTCGCAGTTCGTGATCGGTGGCCTCTCCGGCGTGATGCACGCCTCGGTCCCGATCGACACCCAGCACAACGACTCCTATTTCGTGGTTGCCCACTTCCATTACGTACTCTTCGGTGGCTCGATCTTCGGCCTGCTCGCCGCGATCTACTACTGGTTCCCCAAGTTCACCGGTCGGATGATGGACGAGCGGCTTGGCCGAATCAACTTCTGGACCACGTTCGTCGGCTTCAACCTGACCTTCTTCCCGATGCACTTCCTCGGGCTCGAAGGCATGCCCCGGCGCTACTCCAGCTATGGCGAGGAGAGCGGCTGGTGGTTCTGGAACATCGTTGTCTCACTCGGCTCCTACCTGCTCGCCGCCTCGATCCTGCTCTTCCTCTTCAACGCCGCCCGCAGCCTGCAGCGGGGCCGGATCGCCGGGCCCAACCCGTGGGACGCACCGACGCTCGAATGGTCGACATCGTCGCCGCCGCCGGTCTACAACTTCCGCGATGTCCCGCACGTCACCCAGCGTGATCCGCTGTGGGCCGAGAAGTACGGCATCGACGAGGCCGATACCGAGATCACCGCAACGCTCGGGGGCCAGGATGTGGCGACGATCGATGTGCCCGACGAGAAGCCGGAGGAGCAGGAGGCCCGCCGCTCCGACCCGGTCGAGGAGCACACCCCGCATCTGCCGAACCCGTCGTATTACCCGCTGCTCGCCGCGATCGGGTTCTTCCTCGTCGCCTTCGGGCTCATCATCAATAATCCCGACATCGCGATTGGTGCGCTGCCGATGCCGATTGTGACCGCCCTCGGGCTGGTGACCTTCCTCGGCGCGATCTTCGGGTGGTCGTTCGAGCCCGCCGACTGAGTGTGAACAATCTGGCGCGACGCCTCGCTGGCGCGGGTGTCGGGCACGCGAAAACCATGGTCCATGCGGCGGCACGCGCAGCGGCACGGCAGGCGATCACAGGGGAGAGGGAACCGCATGGCACAGGCACAGCTTCTGGAAGCGCCGCCGTCACAGACGCAGCCACAGACACAGACGTTCGGCACCGGTCACGACACGGGTGATGATGACGTTCACGGACATCAGCCGACGAGTACCGGGATCAACCACCGAAAGCTGCTGATGTGGCTGTTCCTGGCCTCCGACTGCATGTTCTTCGGGTCGCTGATTGCGACCTACATGATCTATCGTGGCCGTGCGGAAGCCGTCCCCGAAGGATCCGGCCCATTTCCGGCGGAGCTGGTCGACATCCCCTATACGTCGGTGTCCGCCTTCGTCCTCCTGATGAGCTCGCTGACGATGGTGCTCGCGCTGGCCGCATTGCAGAAGAACGACATCCGCGGCTCTCGCCTGTGGTTGCTGGGGACCGCGATTCTCGGCGCGATCTTCCTCGGTGGTCAGTACTTCGAGTTCTCCGAGTTCTATCACGAGGGGCTCTCGCTTCAGACCAACATGTTCGGCGCGACGTTCTTCACGCTGACCGGATTTCATGGCTTCCACGTTACGATCGGCGTGATCTGGCTGCTGACCCTGCTCTACGTCTCCTTGCGCGGCGGTTTAAAGGCGGAGGACAGCCTCGATCTCGAGATCGCGGGGCTCTACTGGCACTTCGTGGACATCGTCTGGATCGTGATCTTCACGCTCGTCTACCTGATTCCCTATGGTTCCGCCGAGGGCGGCGAAGAACCCGCCGAAGCGGCGATGCGGATCCTGTCTCTCGGCCGGAGCTTCGTGTTCAGCCTCTTCTCTGTGGGTTTGCCTTAGTCAGCCAGAGGCGGCAATCGTTCCGGGACCACACGATGGAGCACAGCAATGACCTACCATGACACGTTGATCAGCGCCCCCGGTCATTCCGAGGACGCCCACAACCATCCGGCCGAGGGCACCTATATCAGGATCGCAATCGCTCTGGCGGCGGTCACGCTGCTCGAAGTCGTGATCTATTACATCGATGCCCTGGGGAGCATTTTGGTGCCGGCCCTGATCATTCTGTCGGCGATCAAGTTCGTGACCGTCGTCGGCTATTTCATGCATCTCAAGTTCGACGATCGGCGACTGGCCGGCATCTTCTCGGGCGGGCTGATCGTCGCGCTCGTGGTGTTCCTCGGGCTCTATGTCCTGCAGAACTTTCACAAGGTCATCGAGTTCGTCAGCGACAAGATCGCCTGACCCTGCCCGCCGCGGGACCACCACCGTCGTCTGGCGTTGTGCTGTGTCCGACCCCGAGCTGACGGCCGGGGATGGTAGGGGACGATCGTGTAAACGGCATCGATCCGGCAAAGCCGGATGTTCGACCCCTCGGGAGCGAACCGGCATTGCACCAGGCAGGGGCGACCCGGAGCTTGCCCGGCAAGGGTCTGCGTGCCCACCGCCATCATCCTTCCCGCTAACCTGAACCGGATCATTCATGAACGGTCGTTGCACGAACGGAGGGGCCGATCACCGGGGCGCTTGTTCGTGATGGGGTGACCAACGTGCATCGACGATGCACCGGGCCGACACCAGATCGGCCCCTACGATGGTCCCGTCCGCATGTTTTCTCTTTCGTGAATAGTCCAGGCTAACCCAGCACCAGTCAGGATCATCGATGTTCCCATCCTTCCCCATCCCGATCCTCCACGTCGGTGGACCGGAGCCAACCGGCCCGCTCTACACGCACTGGATCCTCGATCCCAGGGTTGCGCTCTTCATCTTCGGCCTGACCGGGCTCTATCTCGCCTGGGTCGGGCCGCTCAATCGCCGCCGCCCGGGATCGGACGCACGGCCCGTGAGCGCCGCCCAGGTCCGCTGGTTCCTGCTCGGCTCGCTGATCATGCTGATCGCGCTCGGCCCTCCCCTCGACGACTGGTCGCACTTCTTCTTCGTCAGCGCCCACATGATCCAGCACCTCCTGCTGATGTTCGTCGTCATCCCGTGCTGGCTCAAGGGCGTCCCGGCCTGGGTCTACGCCCCGATCGTCGATCGCGCCTGGTCCCGCTGGCTGCTGCTCTGGCTTCCGCGTGGGGTGCCCTCGTTTCTCCTCGTGGTGGGGATCATGACGCTCTGGCACCTGCCGGCGCTCTACGACGCGACACTGCGGAACGAACCACTCCACACCCTCCAGCATCTCTGCTTCCTGGCCGCCGGCTTCCTCTTCTACTGGCCGCTGATGAGTGTCGTCCCGGAAGCGCCGCAGCTCTCGCCACCGGTCAAGTGCATCTATCTCTTCCTTCAGACCATCCCGGCGGGGATCATCGGCGCGGCGATCACCTACGCCGGCCCGGGGCTCTATCCCTGGTACGAGAACGCGACGGTCCGCCCCTGGGGGATCGATCTCAAGACGGATCAGGAGATCGCCGGGCTCACGATGTGGGTCGGGATGAACACGCTCTTCCTCGGGCTGATCTCCATCATATTCCTGCGCTGGGCCACGCGCGAGGAGGCCGCCGACAAAGCCGCGCACAGGGCAGCGCACCGGCAGACGTCACGTCGGCCCCGTCAACCCGCCCCGAACGGGACCGCAACCGAACCATCCAGCTCGCAACCCGTCTCGCCGTCGTAGCTCTTGGGATAGACTGGGCCCAGAACACTCGACCCATCACGATGCCTCATCACGATGCCGCTCGCGAAGCCGATCGATTGCCCCACGGTCGTCTGGTGAGGGAGGGCAACATGCCGGTTCCACTCTCAGCGTCACCATCTCCCGCCCGCGTCCTTGCCACGCTCGAGCGGGAGCGCAAGGAAGAAGCGGATTCACGCACCGCCGCGTGGGGCTTCCTGTGGACGCTCTTCGCGTTCAAGATCCTGACCGTCGGCGTGATCTGGTGGGCCGCCACCGGCACCGGCGAGAGTTTCGCGATGATCGCCGCGACCACCTGGTACTGGCTGCTGATCCCGATCGCCGCGATCACCGGTCCTAGCCTCGTCAAATGGCGCATGATCAAGCTGCGCAAGAAGCGTCAGCACCTCCTGCGCTCGGAATGGGACGTTGCCCACGATCCCGCTATCCATATCCTGCATGTCCCGCCGGACGTGGATGACGGTCCGTTTCAGGAACCGCGGCGTGACAAGGGCCGGGTGTGACTGTGCCGTTCACCCCGCAAGCGGTGGACTTTTGCTTCCCGGCGGCGGACACTTCCCTGGATGAAATGCGGACCACTCGGATGAACGCACAGGAGAGAAACGAATGAGACAGCGGCTGATCGATCCGTTCATCATGCCGCTCGTGATCATCGGCGTAACCGCCGCAATGATCATAACGGTCGGCCGCACGTTGCTGGCCGTGTTCGAGGCGGGCGATACCAAGGACCGGCTGGACCGCCTCGAGCTCTGGATCGCGCTTGGGCTGGCCCTGGCCGTGATCTTCGGCATGGGCTTTTTCGCGACCCGGCCCAAGGGCACGACCGGCATCCTCGAGAAGGAGGTCGCGATCGGCAACCGCGCGTTCTTCGAAGACCCGCTCCTCCCGATCGATGTCCGCGCCCGCGCTGGCGCACTCGGGACGGTCTCCGATATCCAACCCGGCTACACCCTGTACGCGCAGAACGGAGCGTTGGCCAAGGCCCACGGGTTGCTTCCGGGATCGTCCGACTATGGCAAACGGTTCGCCGGCTTCATCTACGCCGAAGGGCTCCACGGCGCGAGCCCAGAGCTCTGGATTCCGATCGAGGCCGTCATGTCGGTCTACCCGGAGACGCAATCCGCCTTTCTCGCGATCAAGGGTGACGAATCCGAGGCGTTCGGCTGGAACACGCCACCGGAGAGCGTCCGCCTCAAGCCCGCGCTGATCCAGGAACCCTTCTAACCCGGCGCTCCCCCCTGATCCTGTTTGGAGGGAATGATCGTGCAAACAGCATTGGTGACGCGAAGCTCACAGCGGTTTGCGAAACAAGTACCCGTCCGCTGTCATCCCAGCAGCTGCATCGGAGGGAGCGAAGCGACGAGGGACCCCGGCGGAAGCGCATCGCGCTGGAGCCGGTGTTGAATTGGCGCGAAGCGCCCACCTTCTCAATCGAGCACAACTTCTGGAAACCGCTGTAATGTGGGATCCGGTGTTGCCAGAGCATGCTCCCAGTTGTCGGTATTGCGCCCTCCCGATAGAGATTGGGGCAACCACTGTGCGGCATGAACGGGGGATTCTCCGATAAACAACAGTCGCCCCCCCACCGGCTCTGTCCGCGTCGTGATCCTGACCGGGCCGGTCGGCGCTGGCAAGACGACCACAATGTGGACGCTTGGCGAACTCCTCACCGCCGCCGATGTCCCGCACGCCGTCCTCGATGTCGACCAGGTCCGGACCTTCCATCCCAGGCCGCCGGACGACCGGTTCGGCTCCCGCCTCGGTCGGCGGAACACCGCCACCGTCACCGCCAACTACCTTGCGGAAGGTGCGCGAATCCTGGTGCTCGCAGACGTCATCGAGCATGCGGGCGACCGGGACGACTACGTGCGCATGATGCCTGACGCGGCGATCACGGTTGTCCGCCTCGATGTGCCGATGGAGACGATCTTTCGGCGCCTCGACGCACGCGAGCCGGAATCGACCCTCGCCTGGCACCGGAGCCGCGCGCCGGAGCTCCAGGCGATCATGGAGCGAGAGCGGATCGGCGACCTCGTGATCGACGTCGGCCAGCGCACCCCGACTGCTGTCGCTACCGAGATCGCCGACCGCCTCCGTCTGGTTCCAGTGGTGTAACGATAAGCCGTCGCCGATCCGATCGGATTGTCGCTTTCGACCGACACGATAGAGCGGAATCGGGCCATCTCAGCCGGTTCAAGGTCGACAGCGAAGACATGGTGGAATCCGCCTGGATCGAAGCTGAAAGGCATTGGATTCTCTCAAAAAGTCGACTTCATCGAAAGCCAGGCACTTTTTTGTCCCGTCTTGAGCACGGGTGGCGGCGTCAGTACAGTGGATGGGCGGGTCACGGCTGGTGACCCCCGACAAGCAGAAGGAGACCATGCCCATGTCAACCTCCACGCCTGAACAACGCGACGTGCGACCACCGTGGTTCAACCGAGCGATGAATCGACGGCATGCGATTGCGTCGAGCATGATCCTCGCCTACGGTGCCCGGCGAGCCGGGGCTCAGGCCACGCCCGGCGGTACCCCAGAGTCAGCGTCGACAATATTCGAGATTCCCGGCGAGCGGGTCTTCCCCGAGGGGATTGCCTATGACCCGGCCGCCGGGGCGTTTTACGTCGGCAGCACGGAGGACGGTACGATCTACCGCGGTGACCTGCCAACGGGTGTCGTCGAACCGTTTCTCGCGGGCGGGCAAGATGGGCGGACGGCGGTGACCGGGCTGAAACTGGACAAGGCTGGACGGTTAGTCGTCTGCGGGCGACAGACAGGACGGATCTTCGTCTATGACACTGCTTCCGGCGCATTGCTTGCGCGCTTCTGGAACGGGCGCACTGACGGAACGTTGGTCAACGACGCGGCGATCGCGCCGGATGGGGCAGCCTACGTTACTGACTCGTTCCTGCCGGTTCTCTACCGGGTCGACCTCACGACGCTACCAAGTGGAGCGGACGCGACGCCAGCCACTGGGGCTGCCGAGCGGGAGGCCGAGGTATTTCTCGATTTCACCGGGAGCGAGCTCGAATATGCGGATGGCTTCAATGCAAACGGTATCGTCGCCACGCCGGACGGTAGCGCGCTGATGGTCGTCCAGTTCAACACGGGTCGACTGTATCGGATTGAGCTGGCGACGCGGGCGGTCGCGGAGGTGCCGCTGAGCGGCGGCGATCTCCGTGGTGGGGACGGGATGGCGCTGGACGGCACGACGCTTTGGGTGCTGCTCGATACGACCGCCGAACTGGTCCGCGTGAAGCTGGATGCGGCGAGAACACGGGGGGAGGTCGTCGCGCGGCAGACTGACTCGACCTTCGCCTTCCCGACAACGCTGGCCCTGGTCGGGGACGGGACCGCGCTGGTGGTAAACAGCCAGCTCGACATGACCGGTGGAGGCGCCTCACCGGTCCTGCCATTCACCGTATCGCGAGTTGCGCTGCCACAATGAAGGGCGCGCGGCTTACAGGCTACAGTGGCTGAAGCGGGATCGCGACGCGATGACAGCATCGAGCGTGAACTGCTCGTTGCGCTACCGCTCCAGCTCCATGGAAGCGGCGGCGGAGCCGGGCTGGGCCTGGTCATCAGCGGCGACGGCAGCTTCGAGGTGGTCGAGGTAGGTCTCGCCCCAGTCGCGTACGTCGAGGAGCATGGGTTCAAGCTTGCGCCCGAAGGGCGTCAAGGCGTATTCAACCTTGGGTGGAATCTCGGGATACACCGTTCGTGTGACGATGCCGGCGGCTTCGAGTTCACGCAGTTGCCGCACCAGCACGCGCGGGGTGACACCCCGGATGCGGCGGCGGAGCTCGCTGTTTCGCTTCGGGCTATCGAGGAGATGGTAGAGGAGGACGCCTTTCCAGCGCCCCCCGATTACGTCGAACGCTGCCTCGATCGGACAACCGTAGCCGCAGTCGTAGGTGCGTGGGCGCATGGGGAACTCCCGCGTATGAGGTGAACCACAACAGGGTTGCGGATCCTGCATTGAGAACATACTACAGCGGCTTTCACGGGGATTGATCGCGTGGTGTCGTTGGATCGGTCACCCGGGCGATTCGATCGCCGCGCGGATCAGCCCGTAATCGCCTTCCGGCATCAGATGTACGTTCCCCTGAAACGCCAGCGTCCCGTGCTCCGCCAGCCACTTGCTGGCGTACGCCATCTTCCGGGCGATCCCTTCCGCCGGCACGAAGGCGTCATCCGAAAGCGCCAGGTCCGGCTCGATCCTGACCCGTTCCGGGTCAGGATCGCCCGCCTTCTTCGCGTTGCCGCTCACCCAGATCGGCTCACTGTCCTCGAAGTAGGGCGACGTGACCGTCGCGATCCCCGCGAACGCCTTGCGCCCGGTCACGTAGTAGACGATCTTGTCGCCCGGCCGCATCTGCTCCGCCTTTTTGCGATGCCGGGATTTGAGCCCCTGGATCGTGAACCCCCGATCGACCGTGCGCCGCCCGATGCGCTGCTGGTTATCGACCGAGCTGACCACGATCCATGCTTCGCCGGGTCGTCCCCGCTCTCGATGTCCACGTCCACTCCCCATCGCCTCACGGATCGCATCATTTCGTGTCGGATTTTCGGGGTGTCGGAATCGCGCCCAGTCCTCGGCCCCCGCGCGGCCGCGGCCAGCGCTTCAGGCGCCCTCGCCGTTTCGCCTCGACCGCGGCGTCCGGTGATCGTGGAGAGTCGGCGCCGAGCAGGCCCATCATCCGGTGTCCCACGCCGAGCGGCTGGGTCATCAGCTCCGCGTAGTCGTTCGCGGATTCCTTCGGCCCCACGTCGTACCCTTCGCGCTCCCCCAGCACATGCCGATGGTGCATCACCCAGAGGTAGATATCGGCCTCGCTGAGGTGGGGGAATTGCTCCAGCACGCCACGGTCCCGCACGATCTGGATGATCGGCATGTAGATGTACGTGTACCAGTCGTTGACCGCCTCGGCCATCGTCGCCTCCCGGTCCCAGATCGAGGAGAGCCAAGCGCGATGCTGCTCGATCTGCCCGAGGACCACGTCATACCGGCCAAGCGCCGTGGGCCGGATGTCGTGCTCTGGCTGCAGCCGGTCGAGATCGGTACGGCGCAGGAACTCGGCATACTCGGCCTGCAAGAGCAGCTCGGGCGTGGACATCCGGGACGAGAGCGGAACCCGGACATGCCCTTCGATCACCTCGGCGTCGATGAACTCGACCCCGCGCTCGCGCGCCACCGAGACCCGGTGATTGCCATCCTTGACGAAGTAGATGTCGCCGACCTTGTAGAGCTGAATCGGCGGCAGGCGGACATCCTGGTAGTAGGCGCGGTCGATATTGGTCCAGCGCCCCCGCGTATTCTTTTGGCGCGGCAGGAAGGTGCGATCGAAATCCTGGAACCGGTCCATGCTGCCGATGATCTGGCTGACCGGCACGGTCTGCATCCCGCGGTAGCTCTCGCCCTCCGGCGAGAGCCGCTTGCGCAGCTCATGGAACGGGATCAGGTCGTTGGGCCGCCCGTTGACGGCGGAGACGAGATCCCGGACGAATGCCTTCTGGCGTGCCCGCTCGAAATCGGAGCGAACCTGATCTTCGATCATGGGCGTGGTTTCGCCTCCATCTCGGATCGCTCACGGCTTGGCCCGGCGACGCGGTCGGGATACCGGATGGACGCGGCCGGCTCCTCGTGCCGGGCGAGCCGGGAGAATGCCAGATCGAGTTTCTGGTAGGGATAGATGTTGATCACCTCGGTGTCGAGGTGGCGGGTGATGTGGGATTTCGACCGGTCGTAGACGTGGATGTGGCCGTGAAGCTGATAGGCCGGGGCGAACCATTGCAGGAAATGCCGCATCGCGACGAATCCGCGATGGGCGACATCCCGCTCGTCGTTGATATCGCGCGGCGGGGAGTGCGTGACCAGCAGATCCAATGCTCGCCCCTTGCGGATCCTGTTCCAGATCAGGCGTGGCGCCATCCGCACGATCATCATCCACATCTGCCATTCGGTGTACTGAACCGGCTCGCGTTCCGAGTACCGGGGCGAGCCCGGCAACCCAGCGATGATCAGCCCGCTGAGGGGATCGGTGACGACCGTACCGCTGACGTTGGTACACCCCTCGGGAAGTCTTGGGAACCCGCGCGCGCCCTCCCGCGTCAGCTCCTCGGCATGATTGCCGAGCACGTAATAGACGGGCTTGTGGAGCGAGTCAGTCAGGAATTCGAGGTACGTCGCCGGTACGTCGCCGCAGCCGATCACGATCGTCACGTCGGACATCCGTTCGCGCAGCGACGGCGAGTAGATGCGTTGATCGACTTCGTCGGAGACCGCCAGAATGGTGAGCTTCATGCAATGGTCTTTCGGCAGGTTGCGGGACGCGGCGGACGATCGAACGCGGAAGGGGTACGTGAGCCGGCCCCGCTCACCGTCGCACCAGATCGAATCATACCGTAGCGATTCCCACCGAATGGCCGCCCCTTGCATGCTTCCGTGTAGTGGCCGGCACAAGTCCGGCCACTCCATGAGTGTCCTTCCCCAGCGTTACGCATCCTTGGCGGGCTCGATGCCGTGCAGATGGCCGGTCTGGTTCCAGCTCACGATCTCGCCGTGACCACGCGCATCGACATCCAGCTCCGAGATCGAGCAGTTCCCGAAGATTCCGCGTCGCGAGGGCCAGACATCCATTGGATCGCCGTGAACCCTGGCGGAGATCCAGGCCAGCGGGCCGCCGTGTGAGACCGCCGCCACCACATCGTCGGTTCCCTGATGGCGAGTTACGAGTTCATCGTAAGCAGCCAGCACCCGATCGGCGACGTCCTGACCGCTCTCGCCGCCGGCCCAGCGGTAGCTGAGGCTGCGCCCGCCGCCCTGGATGATCGCCGCCTGTTCCGGAAAATGCTCTGACCAATCCTGCCACAGCATCCCGGTCGCGTCGCCGGCATTGACCTCGGCCAGCCCGGCCACGCGGACCGGATCCAGCCCGATCGCCGCGCCAATGATCCGCGCGGTCTCGAACGCCCGGTCGAGCGGGCTGGCGTAGAGGTGGGTAATGTCCCCTCGGGCCGCAAGCAGCCCGGCGGTGATCCGGGCCTGGTTGAGCCCGAGATCGGTCAGCGGATCGTCGTGCCCCTGGATCCGGGCATCGACATTGCCGTGGGTCTGGCCATGACGAATGAGAAGCAGCCGCATGCTGTGCTCCGGTCAAATCATGTCGTATCGAATCAGGACGGGCATCCGCGACGCTGGTGGAACGCGCATCGGTGCACCCGGTGCCGTCCCGCGCCGCGAGGCAGGCAATCATAATGCCGAATGCGACGCCCCGGACCAACCGTGAGCGCCGCATGCGACAGGGGGAGGAGAGGGACGTTCCGACGACCCGGCCTGGGTGGGCCAGGCGGGTCGTTGGCGAGAGTTATCGAAGGACATCGCTCGATCGGGCGCGCCGCGAGCCGGTCGCCCGAATCGCGGCGCTCGTGACCAGGAGCGCGATCGAGATCGCCGCCATGATCCAGAACATGGATCGAGGAGAGCTGGTTGGCCAATCGAGACTGGAGCCGGTTCCAGCTGTGGATGGCAAGCCGGTGGTGGGATCGAGCGGCGCGCCCTTCCCGGAGTCCGCAATGTCGCCCTGCGTGCCATCGCCGCTGACGCTCGTCTGACCGATTGGCGCACTCGCGCCGGAGCCGCCGATACCGCCCGCGGCCGGCATGGGGGGCGTGATCGCCGTGCCCTTGCCCGAGTCGTCGATCCCACCCTGCGTACCATCCCCAAGAGGCGGCGCCTCCGGAGCTGGCGGAACCGTGGTAGCCACGGCACCCGCAACCGGTGGGATTGCGGTTGGCGCGGCGTCAGCCACGGGCGGAGGCGTGGTCGCTGCACCGGCAACCGGGGGAACGGCGGTCGGCGCGGCGTCGGCAACCGGGGGAACGGCGGTCGGCGCGGCGTCGGCAACCGGGGGAACGGCGGTCGGCGCGGCGTCGGCAACCGGGGGAACGGCGGTCGGCGCGGGTGGGACCGTGGTGGCAACAACCGGCGGAACCACGGTCGGGACAGCGGCGCTCACAACCGGCGGAACCACGGTCGGCTCGGCGTCAGTAACGGGTGGGATCGCTCCACCGGTCCCGTCGTCCACGACTGGGGTAGATTCCTTGATCACCGTGCCGCGTTGTGGCGCTTGCGTGGCGGCGGGTGGAGCGGGTGCCGCAGTCGGCACGGCTGTCGGCACGGCTGTCGGCGCGGATTCCGCCACCGTGGCGGTCTGCGTGGGAGCTGGGGTCAGGGAGGGCGCGGTCTCGGTCGGCACCGCGGCGGCCGCTTCAGTCGCCGTCACGATCGCGGTAGTTGCCGCTCTCACTGTGGCGGTTGCGAGAGCGAAGGCCGCTGAGTTGCCTGATGGCTCCGCCGGCACGAGAATGGGCGTACTCACACGTGGAGCTGTGGTTGGCGCGACGGTGGCGGTCGCGGTCGGCGCGGCGGTGGCGGTTGGCGCGGCGGTCTGTGTCGCGGTTGATGTCAGCGTTGGTGGCACCTCGGTCGGCGTCACGGTCGCGGTCGGCGTCGGCGTCGGTGGCACCTCGGTCGGCGTGACGGTCGCGGTCGGCGTCGGTGTCGGTGGCACCTCGGTCGGCGTGACGGTCGCGGTCGGCGTCGGTGGAACTGCAGATGGCGTCGCGGTCGGCGCGACGGTGGCGGTCGGTACCGCGGCGCCCCCAGCCGTCGCCGTCACGATCGCCCTGGTCGCCACCCGCACCGCCGCTGTCGAGAGTGCGGTGGCCGCCGACCTGAATCGAGGCTCCGCCAGCACTGGGGTTTCCGTGGCGATGGGCACCTGGGTCGGAGCAGTCGGAGTGGCGACGGCCGCGGTCGCTGCCGCTGGCGCTGGCGTTCCATTGACCACTGGCGTCGTCGGTTGCCCGTCGATTTCGACGCACGCGACCAGGGTGCCGAGCTCATTCGGTGACAGATGCACGTCGATCGCGAACTCGCCATCGATCAGGGCCTGGAGAGGGCGATCGACCACCGTTGTGCTGACGCCCTCCGCGCGCACGTTCTCCAGCGGGAACTCGAATTCAGGCTCCAGCTCGTCACAGGTTCCGGCGTGGATATGGGTCGGGTGGTTCTCCCCCGTGTCCTGCAGCCTCAGCTCGACAATGGTCTGATCACCAGCGGCGGAGAGCGTCGCTGTACCGGAGATGCCGGAGTCGTTGAACTCGGTGAATTCAAGGTCGAGGCGTGGTGCGTCTGGTGCTGGGGTGATCTCGTTCGCCGGCGTCGCCGTCGCCGCGGGCGCCTGCGCCGCGACCCCGCGGTCCAGAACAGTGAGCGGCAGAGCGGACAACAGGAGGGCGAGTGGAAGCGTCCACCGGAGCGCTAGCCCGGACAATGATGCCGGGGCGGTCACCACGTTTCGGACACGGCGCCTCACTGTGCCGTTGCGGGCACCTCGGCGATGCACCGGATTCGTGTGAAGCCGATCGGTTGAACGTTCCGGACAGGACGACGTCATTGTGACACTCTCCCCCAAGCGCGTCTGAATGACGAAAACCCGGTGGTCAACCTGACGACCGGCCCAGCCCTCCCCTTGGCAGCCGGACCGATCGAGGCCCTTCCAGCCCGCGGGGATGCTGGAGATACGGGTGGCGTGCCAGCCAGGCACCCCAGCGACTCGCGCCCCGCGACGCTGTGCCGTATTGGCAACGAGCAACAAGGCTAGCCTACAGGCGGTGCCAGCCACGCACAAGAGTACGTTCAGTGCCAAAATGGCAACGTTCTGTATGACTCTTGGCGATAGAGCGCCGTATTGTTGAGAGAGAATGAGGCAATAGAACCGATGATTATAAAGTCAAGAATCGGGAGCGCCATGGTCAGTTGGCCATCTGTGGCGATTGTAGCGGGGCAAACCAGACGATTACGACGTACGAACATCCATTACAAACGGCATGGACTGTCCGGTCGCACTCTCTGGGTGGAGGCGGGAACGGCGGCGGGCCCCTCCTGACGGCGCGGCGGCTCGACACGGCTGTCCGACACGGCTGTCCGACACGGCTGTTGGGATGACCGCGGACGGGTGTTTCCTACGCAAGGCACTTCAACGCGAGAGCGGCTCTTCGGATGGGGTGTGGACGAGGAGGCCGAGGGTCGCGGAGAAGCCGTGGAGGACCGTCCGCTTGCCGAGCGGGCCGATCTCGCCGGCGCAGAAGAGCCCGGCCACCGGCACATCCCCGAACGCGGCCTGGACGGCGGCGGCGTCATGGTTGGGGGAGTTAAGGAGGCTCATGCCGCGCCCGTTGCGGGTGCAGAGGATACCGGCGACGATCCGCCGATCACCGTCGGCGGCACGCGCGGCGCGGAGGTGGAACTGGATCGTCTGGCCGATCCGGGGCATGCCGCCGACGTTGATTGCGCCGTGTTGCTGGTCGATCCCGATTACCCCACGAACGACGAAATCGCCACGGTGGAACTCGTCCCGGTCCTCATCGACGGCGAGTCCGACGACGAGCCGGGACATCGCCTGCTGGCGCCGCGATTCGGGGAGTGAGACGATAGTGTCGCACAGCACATCGAGCACTGGCCGGTTGGAGATCGCGAGCAGGTTGTTGCGCTCGGTATCCATGATCGTCCAGGTCTCGCCGATCGGTCCACAGCCCTGTGAGACGAAGGGCAGGAGCCGATAGGGGCCGCCGATCACGAGGGCGGCGCCCCCTTCGTCGTAAACCTGGTCGTCGAAGAAGATCGCGGTCTGGCGCTCCTGGACGTTTCCGGAGGAAAGCCCGCCGATGATCGCGGCGCCGGGATGGAGCTGTTCGACGCCCTGGATCATGGCCTGAACGTCGATCCGGTAGGGCTCGGCGATGAGCAGCCAGGCGCGGTTGATGCGGTGGGGGGTGCCGGTCACGGCGATCCAATGCTCGGGCTCGCGCAGGATGCCGACGTGCTCCTGATGGAGGCGGACCGGGTGAAGGGTCGCGCCGGGGAGCCAGAGCGCGATCAGGGCGAGGCCGGGGCGGTCTTCGAGCTCGGTGCCGTTGGCGAGAAACCCGGAGGTGGCGCAGCCGAGCGGGGTGCGCGCGCCGGTTCGCTCGCGGGTTTCCCTGACCAGGTCGGGAAACGATTGGCTGAAGCCGGGACTGGCGAACAGGAAGACGACATCCGCCGGGAATCGCTCTCAACCATGGCCAGGGCCGCTCGTGGCGACCCGGAGTGGGGAGGCGCGGTGGCTGAGCCGACACGGTCGAGATCCGGGCTCATGGCATGGAGACCCTCGCCTTGCCGGTTGGCGGTCACGTTCCAGAAGATTGGGCAGCGGGAACCATCCGCGAATGCCGTCTTCTGGGTCCGTCGCGATTCCACGCATTTCCAACGGGTTGGCAAGAGCGGGATGACGGGAAGAGTCAGGTGGGGCCGGAAGCGTCCGGATACACGGGGAGGCTGCAGCGACGCTACACCGATGTCGATCGTACGCAAGATAAGGGAGTTCACTAAGCTGTTTTACGCGCCGAAACATCACTTTTATTGTTAAATCTACCAGATGCGCGATACTCCGCCTCCCTGCAAAAAGTCCTTTCGCAAGTCGCTACACGACATTGAGAGGAAATCGTCCAACGTAACGAACATCGCGTGCAACTCTGGTCTATTCATCTTGTTGGATTCGATGTTTGCGTACTCTTCAATACTTATTGGGAGGCCGCCAAAGTGTGGTCCTATGATGCAAAGGATTATTGGTTTGGCCGTCCTTTTAGTCACTTCTGCATAACGTTGTGCGGCAAGTACTGATTGGGTTATTTGCGATGCGATATTGCCGCCTAAGGGTTGGGAAGAATAACTCTTGATCTCGACGATGATATCCCCGTCCATATCTAGTGGCTGTAACACCACGTCGTAAGCGATCGGACCAATGCGCTTATTTATGAGGACAAGGTGGGTATTAGCAAAACACTGCACTATCCTATCAGTCACGCGTTTTTCTACTGAAATACGCTGGAACACTTCGACCTCCAACTGGTCGGCACTTTGTCTCGTCACCCCGGCTCGGTCTGTTCGTGCTTCCACCTCTGACCTCACCTGGTCTACCTTTTCGGCCGTGGAAAGGTTTTGAAGCTCCTTCTCAGCACGCAAGGTATCTGCCCGGTTCTTCCGATCAACGAATAGCTGGTTACGTCGCCACAGTTCAAAGCCCACAGCAACAAGGATGATCCCTGTGAAAAGAAAGACTAGTGATAGCACCCACCACCAATTTACAATGAGTTCTATCCAGTCCCGGCGCCTCTCCAAGATGCTCTGTGCGGAAGGTGACAGCTCCACTATAGCTTGCTGCGAAGTGAGCAGGTCAAAGGGCTCCCGCAAGAATAGCCAAGGAACCCCTACGCTGACCACGATGAGCGCCAACCCCATGGACACCATGAACTTATAGAGGTCGCTGTATTCGACTTTCGTCATTGCTGTCCTCGTCTGTCAGAAATGGCCATTCACTAGGAACGATATGCCATTTGACTCCATCGTCGCGAACGACAGCGAGGCCGGAACCTGCACGCGCTGGAGAAGATTGCGTTTTAGAAAAAGCACCTAACTCTTGCATAGCCAAGTCCTGATGGGCATTAGTGGACCGTCACGCGTCAAGTGCAGGATACAGGGGGCGCTATTTGCATATAGAATCAGGCTCCACCTGCTTCCTTGCACCGGCACATCAGCCTTCACGGTCCACTATTCCAAACTTCAACGCTACAATTTAGCGCATCTTGATGGCATGGCCCTAGCGTAGGGGAGCGATTAAATACGGTAGTAATGAGCGCTACTCGACTCCCATCTTATCTCTCACTTCTTGGATATCATTCACGAAGAAAGACAGTAGACGATATTCAACCGATCCGGAAGCATCATGCCCTACATCCTCGCGCATCCGGTATATGAGTTTTTCGAATAGGAGTAGAGTCCGTATAGAGCGACGGAACTGTTCATCTTGGTCAGAAGGAAGGGCTTCGGAAGTACTATTCTTGAATTCTGCATATGCCTTCACTACTTCGTTTGATGCCCACAGCATCATAGGCTTGCTTGCTTCCATCACTTCTTGGCGGATCTTCGAGGGGTCTCCTTCTGGAGTGTTGACCGTAATTTGTCCGGAACTGTTAGTGCCTTGAAACAGCAACATGTTCATCCATAGAGAAACGAATCCCTGATAGGCATTCGTTTTTTGCTCTCTGAGCTTCATTTGGATGTCACGTTGATGTTGCCTGTCACTTAGCCAAGTTTGAGTGAGGAGTCCCGCGAACAGAGTAAGGGCTGACGCGACAATCGCTGTCGGAACTGTCAGTGATACTCGGTCAAGCAAGGTAAGAACCATAAGGGTGCCAAGCATGGAGATGACGGCCGATCCCACTACGGCACGGGAGATACTTGTGAACGGAGAGAATCGCCACCGCACAACCGGCATTGAGCACCTCTCAAGGAGCCTGTATATCCAGAATCGTCACAACATGTTACCAGAGAGCAAATCGACTGGCAGGAAAAACAAGAGGCTCAACGACAGGCACAACGATTCGAGTGCCGGACCATTCGCGCAGAGCAAACCACCGCCAAGAACAAGGTTTCTGTCTCTCACTACATTCCAGGCAATGTATCCCGGTAAACCCAGTGGTACGGGTGGATTACTTGATCTGGAATGAAGAGAGGGTCGCGGATCTCATCAACATCACCACCGCAAATTGGGGTCCCATTGCGGTCAAGCTGTCAAGCTCGTATCTCACCTTGCCTGACGAGACCTCCCTGAGCCTACCGGCGAGCTACTTGGTATACCCGCAGGGCCCGGGAGGCTGCATTTCCTCTACCTTGCCGCCAGGGACACTGTTGCCGGTACGCTGCTGGCCACCGGAGTTGTCGAGGAACTCCGCCAGAGAGGGTTTTCTGGAGAAGTTGAAATCCGGGGAACCGTTGTTGACGCCCTCGGTCGCGCATACTACTCCGAGCCATTCTTATTCGACATGAACCGCGAGTACATAGACCAATAGACGCTCTCTAGTAAGCGGGGACGTAATCCGGGTCGACGGGGCGGATGCCGCCGTCGGGCGGAGCGAAGCCTCGGGCCGCGAGATAGTCGACGACATCGGAGATCACATCGTCCGGGGTCGAGGCCCCAGCGGTGACGCCGACATTGCCATCGCCCACGGCGACAAGCCATTCGTCCTGGATGTCTTCCGGGCGCTCGATATGATAGGAGGTGACGCCCATCTTGTTCCCGACATCCGCCAGCCGAGCGGTGTTGGAGCTCTTCCGGCCGCCGATCGCGAGCACCAGGTCGACCTCATCGACCATCCGCTTGAGCGCGTTCTGACGCTCGCTGGTGGGCTCGCAGATCGTGTTGCAAAGGCGGAACTCGCCCCCGTCCGGCATCACCATCCCCTGAAGCTTGCCGGCGAACTCCATCAGCTCGTCGATGTTCTTGGTCGTCTGGCTGACGAGCGCGACCTTGCGCGGGGGGACAACGACACCCTCGCCGCTGGCGCCGCGCGGCGCGTTCCAGGGAAGCTGCTCGATCTTCTTGGCCGCCACCGATTTGGACGTCGCCGCCCATCCGAGCACGCTCTTGACCTCGGGATGGTAGGAATCACCGTAGACGACGAGATAATACCCCTGTCGCACCAGCTTCTGGGCCAGGCGCTGGACCTTGGTCACGAGCGGGCAGGTGGTATCGATCAGGTCGAGCTGGTTGTCGGCCGCTTGAAGGGCGAGATGCGGCCCCATTCCGTGCGCGGTGATCGCGACCCGCTTCACGCCGCGGCCGATCGCTTCCTCGATCGAGGCGGCGCCTTCGACCCCGCGCTCGCGAAGCCGGCCAACGACCTGGGGGTTGTGGATGATGTCGCCGATCGGCGCGACCGGTGCATCGGGATCGGCGGCGTCCTGAATAATGTCGAGGGCACGCCGCACGCCCCAGCAGTACCCGAGCGCTTCGGCGATCACGATGCGCCGCGCGCCGTGCGTGTCGTTACTGGCGGGGAGGCCCGCGGTTGCGCGTGCTGGTAGTGGAGGTGCGACAGGTGCCGATGCCATGGATGTTTCAGTCCTTACGACCTGGGACAGGGATGTCCGCCGAAGAAGCGGAACGGTGCAAGACGGTCGAGGCCGCCCGCCACCGATGGGCGGGGTATTGCCAGGAGACATTCAACGATCATGCCAGCCTGCGCGTCCGCCTCCGCTCAGGGCTGATCTCCGGGGTGGTAGTTCACGAGCTTCTTGCCTTGACCGGCAATCAGATCCGGATCGAGCTCGGCCTCCAGTTCGGACGGCAACGGGGTTGGCAGGACGATGGTCCCCGGGTGTCCATCGCTTACATACAGTATAACGCTCCCATCGGAGAACGCTTCGAACCAGTGATCGAGCACCTCATCGCTTGTCTGGATCCGGGAGATGAAGAGCGGATCCCAGAGCGTGCTCGATGGCGCCACCGATGGTTCGGCCCCGACCATGAACGCGGCGCGGATCCTGATCCGCTGGCCCTCGTGCTGGAAGCCATCGCGCATCATCAGCCGTTGCGCCTGATGCGTCTCCTTGTCGGGATAGTTGCCGTACGGCATCACCATGACATCACCCAGGGCGCCCGGCGCCGGAACGTGATCGCGCACCCAGAGGGTCGCGCCACCGACTTCCCGTGCAAACACGTCGTCAGTGACATCTCGCAAGTCCTGATGACCGACGGTGTGATTGCCAACTTCATACCCACGTTCGGACAGCCAGGTGAGCTTCCGGTCGCAATATGGCAGTTGATCAGGCTCGGCGGGCATTGCGAAACAGTTCGACGGCAACACGGCGAAGAATCCTCCCCGGCCGAAGTCGGGGTGAATGGCGATGAAGGCCTCCATCGCGCCAACCGCGGAAAGGGGGTCGGGAACGAGGGTTCCATCCTTGCCGCGGATCAGGCGAAATTGTCCGGGGCTGGCGTCATCGAAGGTAAACACAACCGGATGCTTGCCCGGCGGCGCGGTGATTCTGTTGGAGATGAAGCTTTCCATCGAGATCAGGAAGAAGTTGTGATCGTAGAGCCACTGGAGCTGCGCGTTGAATCGGTCGATCGTGGTCGTGAAAGAATCCATCTTCGCCTCGTCGGTGACGAAGACGTGATATTGAAGGACGGGGATCACCCCCAGCTCATTCGGCTGGTAGATCTGGATTTCTTCGGCGGTCAGGCGGCCGCTTCCATCCAGGGCGGGCGCATTGGAGCCACCGACCCCCAGCGGCGGGGTCGCCAGCGGCGTGGCCGGGATCGAGCGGACGATCCCGGGAATCGGTGACACGGGAGTGCGGGGAACCGCGGCGGTCGCCAGGGGGGTCGACGGCCTGCCGACGGGAGTCGATTCGGGAATGGTGGCGGTCAGCTCGGAGGCGGTCGTCGCGGCGGGGGAACCGTTCGTCGCGCTCCCGCACCCGGCGAGCAGGGGCAGGATGAGCGCCAACAGACCGATGACTCCAAGGCAATGCCTGGATCGCGTGCCACGCATCGTGAAGATGACCCTCCCCTTGCCCCATCACCGCCGCGAGCACCCTGGCACATCCCGCGGCACCGTGGATCCTGGACCAAAACGTGATCGCGCGCATGATGAGGGAGGCCATCGAAGGAGGATCCATCATGTACGCGGGTCGGACTGCGACCATGGTAGACCGTGAACGTTGTGACTTCAAGGCACCATACGGTCACCCGTCTTGGACAGGCATCACGGCGACACGACTATTCCTTATGTATCGCGCGCTCGCGTAGGGGACGATCGTGTATCGTCCCTGTGCAGCGAAGCTGCACGTTATAGCCCGCTAAACAGACGATCTCCTTGCCACCGAGCAGGGTTGGCCGCGATGTACTCACGCACGAGGTCCATCTCCCGCTCATTACGGATGATGTGATCGTGATAGCTGCGCTGCCACAGGCGACCATCAAACCTTTGCCATCCGTGCTCCTTGACTCCCGTCATATACAGATTCGTTGACAGGCGCTTAAATGCCTGCACGACCGTTCCCAGATTAGGACCATCACCGTCGTGTGGGAGCGTAATCAGGGCATGGAAATGGTTCGGCATGATGACCGATTCGTCGCACTCCGTCGCCGGGAACTGCCTTGCAATCGTGTTCCACGCTTGTGAAACCATGGTGCCGGCATCGCTAAAACGGATGGCGTCGTCCGCAATCGATCCGAAGAGACAGCGGCGATCCTGAACGCAGAGCGTGACGAAGTACGGCCCCGGAGAGCGGTACTCGAAACCGCGTGCCCGGTTGGGTTTCCGAGTGCCGTAACGAGGACGCATTGGGCGGTCCCTCTTCAGCGAAGACGGGTCTATCCAACACAGAGTGCAGCGAAGCTGCACAGGGACGATACCGATGCCGCTTACACGATCGTCCCCTCCAAGCAGTGGTCGCGGTCATCGCCTCTAAAGGGCGGGCCGGCGCCGGGTTCAGGGGAGGAAGTGGAGCCACTCCGGGGTGGCGAAGCGATCGCGCGCGCGCTGATGGGCGTCCGCCATCTCGTCGTCCCGGATCGTGTCGTCGCTGAGGCCGAAGCGGGCCCGGAAGTGCCCGATCAGATGATGGATGATGACGTCGCGGTCGAGCTCGGTTTGGCGCCGCAGCGGGCCGACCCGGCGGTCGGCGGACTGGACACCCTTGTCGCTGAGCTTTTCCTTCCCGATCCGGAGCACCCTGGTCATCCGCGGGATGTTCATTTGGTAGGCCATGGTGGTGTGATGCAGCACTCCGCCGCCCCGCCGGGCCTGGGCGGCACCGCCGATCTTGCCGCCCGACGACGCGATATCGTTGAGCGGCGCGTACCAGGCATCGACGCCCAGCTCCCGGAGCGCATCGATCACCCAGGCATCGAAGAAGGCGTACGACTCGGGAAAGGTCATTCCGGCGACGATCGCGTCCGGGGCGTAGATCGAATAGGTGATCGCGCCTTCGGGCTCGATGAACATCGCGCCGCCACCGCTGATCCGGCGCACGAGCTGAACGCCCTCCTCGCGGGCGACCGCCTCGTTCACTTCATTGCGGACGGACTGGAAGCGACCGAGCACGACGCAGGGTGCGTTCCAGGCCCAGAAGCGCAGGATAGGATCGCGCTCGCCCTTGCCGACCGCCAGCGTCAGGGTCTCGTCGAGCGCGATCTGAAGCACCGGGTCGAGCGGCACCGACGGCAGCAACCGCCAATCGTACCGCTTCCAGCGCTCGTCGCGCTCCGCCGCCGAACGCCCGGTCAGGTCGTCGACCGGCGTGCGGGTGACGCTCGTGGATTCCGCCGCTTCCGGCGCCTCGTTGCTCATCCCTTTCGCTCCCGAAGCGCCCGGCCCACCGCGATCGCGATTCCCTGGGGGGACGTTCCAAGCATCTCGGCACCGTCCGGGATCGCGCGGCGGACGTGGTCCGCGATTGTCTCCTGGTCGAGTGTCGCGTCCAACCCTTCCAGCGCGCCGGTGACGACCGCCAGCAATTCATCCGGGTAGAGGAAGAAGTCGCCGGACACTTCGACATTGCGGAGCCGGTCATCCACCCGGTCGAGATCGACCACGACCAGTTTTCCGCCGGGGGTCTTGTGCTCACCGTGCATGTTTGTTTCGATCCCCACCCTCGACAGGGTGCGACGGCCAGAACGAGGCCATGATCCGATCCCGTGGTCAAGCATAGCGTGCCGCCCGCACCGAGCGGGCGGCCGACTCGCCGCTGATCAGCGCGCCGTTGACGCTGGCATCGACCGTGGCGTCGGAGGCGAGAAAGAGCCCGCGCGTGCCGGTGGCGGCGTCCGGCAGCCGGCGATGCACGCCAGGATCCTGCCGGTAGAGCGCAAAGGGCACGCGCACGATGTGGCGGACAGACCACCCCTCCGGCTGACCGAGCATCAGGCCGACATCGGCGAGGGCGCGCCGCGAGAGTTCGCCGTCGGACGCCTCGAGCGCGTCGTCCCCGAGCATGACCGCCGCGATCAGGTGCGAGCCGGCGGGCGCGTAGCTTGGCTGGACGGTCGAGAGCGGCGCGATGTGGTTGACCGACCGCGCGCCGGTGCCATCGAGCACGAGCAGCTTGCCGACGCCGGGATCGGTCCGCCCGGACAGGAAGACGGTGACGCAGCCGACGGGATCGGTCGGGATCGTGCCGATCCCGGTCAGCTCGGCGGCGGTTGGGGGATCCGTGGCGACCACGACCGCCGAGGCGGTGATTCGCTCGCCACCGTCGAGCTCGACCCCGGTCACCGCGTCTTCCTCCCACCGCAGCGCGGCGACACGGGCACCGGTGCGGATCGCGCCGTCCGGGAGATCGGCGGCGATCGCGGCGGGCACGGCGCCGAGCCCCTCACGGGGCAGCACACCGGACCCGCCGAGGAACATCCTGAGCGTAAATTCGAGGACGCCCGCACTCGGCGACAGGGAGCGATCGAGCAGGATGCCGCCCCAGAACGGCCTCGCGAAGCGATCGATGAAGGCCTCGGAGAAGCCGCGGTCCCTGAGCGCTTCCACGGCGGAACGATCGGTCGGTTCGTCGTTGGCGACGTTTGCGGCGGACGGCCAGCTTTTCCGGAAAATGGCGAGCGCCCACGCCGCGAGCCTCAGCTTGTCGGCGGCTGGGAAGACCGTGCTGGTGAGATCGCGGAGCACCGCGCCCGGGTGGCGCAGCGGATGTGCGAGCGGAACGCGGCGCCGCCCGCTCCAGATCATCGCGCCGGAGTCGAACGGCGCGGCGCCGAGGGCATCGAGATCGGCTTGGCGTTGCAGAGCGGGATAGGAGGAAAGCATGACCTGGAAGCCGCGGTCGATCAGGAACCCCTCGTCGTCGCGTTCGGTGCGTACCCGCCCCCCCACCTGTAGCTCGGACTCCAGGACCAGGACCGGAACCCCGGCGCGGTGCAGCTCACGGGCGCAACAGAGCCCGGCGAATCCCGCGCCGATGACCACGACCGGCGCGGCGTGATCGGTCATCTGGATCTCCTTCGGGTCCGGCCCCAACGATGGAGCCTGGCGGAGCTCGGCGCGTGCGAGGCCATGAATCGTGACCACCTTGTCACATTGCCGGGTTGAGTTGCGCCTGTTCCAGAGCGTTCGCGAGGCGCCATTCATGTACTCACGATACCATCCTGTCCGGATGCCGTGCCCGATTGCGGACCGCCTTCCGCGATTCGTGAAACCATTGGCCCCGTTTATGCGTTTTATGATTATGGGTCACACGACAGACCGCCTGCACGACGCTGTGAAGTGGTTCGTACCCGGAGCGGGAACCAGCCCGCCCACAACCGATGCGGGACCAGCCACCTGTGTCATCTTGTCAGTGTACGAACAGATGTGCTAGTATCGGTTCTGTCATCACCTCGCCAGCGTCACCCCCACATGGGCGCGGCGGTGGTGCACATGACCCTCCCCTTTCCCTTCGGTTCCGCCGGTCCCCTAACCGGCGGTTCCACCTCTCGAGCCGCCGGTCCCCTAACTGGCGGCTCTCCTCTTTAACGCGAACGTGCATCCGCTGTTTGCCATGCCGAAAGCACGTCGCCCGGCGCGGCTTTGCGGACAGAACCTTGCTCGGATCGTTCATAAGCGGGGTTCCCACGACCGGCATCGCTGACGCGATGCGGGAACCAACGTGCATCTTCGATGCACCGGGCAGACACACTCGTCCGCCCCTCCGATTCTCTCGGTCGAACCATGTCCGATTCGCGGACACTTCGGGCGAGAGGTCCGCCCGGCGCGGCTAACCAACGGGTCACGCGGCGGCGGTGAGGCGGTCGATGATCGTCTCGTCCCACGTCAGATGGTCGTCGATCTCCTCGGACAGCACGGTCTCGCCAGGAATCTCGTGGTTGACCGGCCGCTCCCAGTCCCGCGGCGTCAGGTTGACGAGCAGCGAGATCGGCCCGGTGCGGTTGTCACAGTTGTCGTTGAAGGATGTCAGCAGAGCCTCCGCCGCTCCGGATGTTGCCCCCCGGAGCGGATTCGACCGATGCACTGCCCGGAGCGCTTTCAAGCGCTTCGCTGAAGCAGATCGCCTGAACGATCGTCATGGTGGTTCACTCGTTTGACCTTCATTATCCGGGACCTGTACAGTATGGCTTGACAACGATCGTGAGTATTTTCACGATAAAGCTCGCCGCCAAGGCAGCCATCCGCGGACTGGTCTATCCCGGTCGCGCTCCGTGCGGGAACGCTCGAAACCTCGAATACCGACTCTCGACACATCACCGGTCGAGGGCGACTGGAGTTGTGTCCAACAATGGCGTGGTCTGGATGGCGCGAAGAATGGTTTGGCAATGTCAGAGCCGATCTTCTCGCGGGCATTGTCGTTGCGCTGGCGCTCATTCCGGAGGCTGTCGCCTTTTCGATCATTGCTGGAGTCGATCCCAAGGTTGGGTTATATGCATCGTTTTCCATTGCCGTGATCATATCCGTAGCCGGTGGTCGGCCCGGGATGATTTCCGCGGCTACCGGTGCGATGGCGCTGCTCATGGTCGATCTGGTCAGGGACCATGGCCTTGAGTATCTGTTTGCGGCAACGATTCTCACCGGAGTTCTGCAGGTCGCGGCGGGCATGCTGGGCCTCGCCCGGGTGATGCGGTTTGTATCCAATTCGGTGATGACAGGATTCGTCAACGCCTTGGCAATCCTCATCTTTCTGGCCCAGATTCCAGAGCTCGTCGGTGTCAGCTGGCTCACCTACCCAATGGTTGCCGTTGGGCTGGTCATCATCTACGGCCTGCCGCGTCTGACGACTGCCGTTCCCTCACCCCTCGTCTGCATCGTGATCCTGACGATCGTCACAATCGTGTTTGGTCTCGACGTGCGGAATGTTGGCGATATGGGTGAGTTGCCATCGTCGTTGCCAGTGTTTCTGGTGCCCGATATTCCACTCAACCTGGAGACGCTGTCGATCATCCTGCCGTATGCGATCCCGCTGGCGATCGTTGGCTTGCTCGAGTCCCTGATGACGGCATCGATCGTGGACGACCTGACCGATACCAGAAGCGGCAAGCATCGTGAAAGTGCCGGCCAGGGCATTGCCAATATCGTGACCGGATTTCTGGGAGGCATGGCGGGCTGTGCCATGATCGGGCAGTCAGTGATCAATGTGAAATCCGGAGGACGCGGTCGCCTCTCGACGCTGGTGGCAGGCGTGTTCCTCATGATCCTTGTTGTCGGGTTGGGAGATGCGGTTGGTCAGGTGCCCATGCCCGCACTGGTCGCTGTCATGATCATGGTCTCGATTGGAACCTTCAGCTGGAAATCGATCAGAGACCTGCGCATTCATCCGCGCACATCAAGTGTGGTGATGCTCGCCACCGTCGCCGTTGTCGTGGCGACGCACAATCTCGCGCTTGGCGTCCTGGTTGGCGTACTTCTGAGCGGCATCTTCTTCGCCTGGAAGATAGGCCAGATTTTTGCTGTCCATTCGACTATTTCAGATGATGGGCGCGTGCGCACCTACTCGGTATCGGGACAGGTGTTCTACGCGTCGGCGAGTGCATTCATCGATGCCTTCGATTTCGATGAGGCGCTCGACGAGGTGAGGATCGACGTCACGCACGCTCACTTCTGGGATATCTCCGCGGTCGCCGCGCTCGACAAGGTGGTTCTGAAATTCCGCCGTGATGCCACTGAGGTGACGGTAGCCGGCATGAACGAGGCGAGTTCCACCATCGTGGACAAGTTGGCGATCCATGACAAGGGCCACGTCATGGATTACGTGCCGGGGCACTGACCCTCCCCAAGGAGGCGAACCGTGAGCGTTCTTGCCTGTATCGATCGATCGCGGTTTGCGTCGAGCGTGTGTGACCATGCCGTCTGGAGTGCGATCAATCTTGGTGCGTCAATCGAATTGCTCCATGTCATCGAGCGGCATCCCCGCCCAGTGCGGTCGGCTGATCACAGTGGCCGTTTAGGGGTCGATACCAGCGAGTCACTTCTGGCCGAACTGGTATCGATCGATGAACGCCGAAATCGACTGGCACATGAAACGGGGCGCATTCTTCTGGAAGCTGCCGCGAAGCGGGTACGAGCGGCTGGTATGGAGCAGGTGACCCAGCGTCTGGTTCACGGTGATTTGATCCGTCATCTAGAGAATCATGAAACGGATCACGACCTCCTGGTGATCGGCCGATCTGGCGAGGCTGAGGATCCGTCGGAACATCACCTGGGCAGGAATCTGGAACGTGTCATTCGCACCAGTCATCAGCCTGTCCTCGTTGTGCCGGATTCGTTCCGCTCCGTCCGAACGTTTCTGTTCGCCTACGACGGAGCACGAAGCGCCGGTGCGGCGGTCATGTTTCTGGTTGAGACGGGTTTCCTCAAAGGCCAGGAAGGCCAGCTCCTCCTGGTTGGCGATGGAACCGGGGAAGCATTCAACCATCTCGCGGACGCGATCCGTCATTTTGCGGCCGCCGGCCATGTCCTTACCCCGACGGTCCGGGATGGTGATCCACAACAGGTGATTCTGGAAACCATCGAGCGCGAGGCCATCGATTTGCTCGTGATGGGGTCGTATGGCCACTCGCGCATTCGTTCACTCGTGGTTGGCAGTACGACAACCGAGGTACTCCAACGCTGCGACGTGCCGTTGCTTGTTGTCCGCTAATTCCAGGACTGAACGAACGAGCAGGCGGAACCCGTCATTCACGATACCCTGTGCCCACGAGGAGCATCCCCGGCACTCGACGTTCTCAGGACGGAGGAGGTTGGGCATTGCTTGCCAGGCCGTACTCCTGCCTGGCCCAGCTCAAACATATGGTGGATAAGGCTTCGTGTATCCCAGGCTGGCGGTGCTGGGTTGGTCGCGATCACTCTTTTCGACGATCTGGTAGCGCGGCAGGAAGTGTCGTCAGCGGGCTGATCGGATTTGCCCTGTTGCGTATCTTCGGTTCGGGTCGGCAGTACCGCATCTGTTGACGGCGAGACTCAGGAAGCGACCGCCTGAAGGCGGTCGATGATCGTCTCGTCCCACGTCAGATGGTCTTCGATCTCCTCGGACAGCACGGTCTCGCCAAGCACCTCGTGGTTGACCGGCCGCTCCCAGTCCCGGAGCGTCAGGTTGACGAGCAGCGAGATCAGCTCGGTGCGGTTGTCGTTGAAGGACATGAGCAGGGCCTCCGCCTCGCCCGGCGTCGCCTCCGCGCTGGGCTCACCCGACGCGTTGCCCGACCCGCTGCCCGACCCGCTGCTGAGCGCTTCGAGCTCCGGCTCGTGCTCGATCGCGCGCAGCGACACGGAATCCTTGCGCATCACCGAGCGGGCGCGGCGCAAGGCCGCGCGCTCCCGGGCCTCGATCTCGCGAAGGATCTCGAGCACCGCCGGGGGGACATCGCCGGGCACTGGCTCCCCGAGCAGCGAGCGCAACGCCGATGGCGTCGCGAGCAGGCCATCGATCAGATCGCGGTAACTCTCCAGCATGCGGTGTGGTCCCTTCGGGAACGGGTGACGTGCGGTCAGGCGTGCCGGACAATTGGCCAGATCAGGTGCCGGGTTGGACGTTCCAGGCGATTCCGAACGGATCACGGAACTCGAACACGTCGCCAGCCGACCCGAGCAAGGTATAGCCGCGCATCAGCACCATGGCCTTGATCCGCGCCGCGGACCGCGGATCGACCGTGATCCCGACGGTGCTGGCGATGCGCGCGTAATCGAGCCGGGCGGCGCGGCCGACCCGCTGCAGCGCGAGCCCCAGTGCGCCATTCATCAGGAACACGATGTCCGCTTCGGTATTGTCTCTGGCGGCGCGGTCGTGCGCGTAGGACCGTCCCAGCTCCTCCCAGCCTCCAGCGGCGTCGCGGCGTATCCGCTGGACGAGCTGGAGCCCGAAAATCTCCGAATAGAACTGCTCCGCCGCCGCCATCTCGAGCACCGGGATCAGGGCGTACTCGGTTCCGCCAACGGTGAGCGTGTCCTCGGCGTCGATCATGTCGACATCGAGCACCGAGTGGGAGGTGGTGGCGCGGGAGGGCACAGTGGCGATCGCCGCCGCGCCCGGCGCGGTTCCGGTCGCGGTCTCTAGGGACCGGACATCCTCACGGACGATATCCCGCTCGTGCTCACCGATCTTCGGGAGCGTGTGCTCGACCCAGGGCTGATCCCGCCGGATCGCGGACACTACGCGGGGCGGCGTCATCTCGTGAAGGGCGAGCCGCCGCCCTCCGTGCAGCACGAGGCCGACGACGACGCGGCTCTCCGGCCTCGTCAGGCCGAGCTCGTCGATCCACCGGTAGAGCTGATCGATCACCTGCAGCGAGTGCGCGGCGATCGTCAGGTCCACATACGGATCGTCGAAGCCCAGGCCGTGGGAGTTGCGGACGACCAGGATCTGGGCGTCGCTGACGGTCGAGACCACGGCGCTGGCGTCATCGGCCAGGGTTTCCGGGACTTCGAGCAGGAACCGGTAGGCCATCCAATCGTCTCCTTGCAGGTGCTGGATACTGGTTTCCGCGCCGCGCCGGACGTCCGAACGCTGAATTCGGACTGGATCGGGCCGCACACCGCGTGAGCCACGATCATGGCGGGCTCCATCCGGCGCCCAGATGGTCTGGCATCTTCACCCTGGCGATTGTACCAAGCCCGGCGCGATCTTCCGCGAATGCTGGGACACGGCATGTGGCCCGGGATGGGCCAAGCGGGGACTTGAGCCTGTTTGCCAACGTGCCCCTCTCGCCGTTTGTAGGTGCGGGCCAGAATCGACCAGGAGGCCACACCGCTGTGGACGCGTCGATTCGTGTGCCCGCCCGCGGCTGTGCTGGTGAATGTCACGGCTTTGCGGACACGCCCTGGCCCCGAATATTCACAACGGTCGTTCGACGAACGCCGCCGAGGTCGATCAAGGGGATGTTACCTGACGGTACGGGAACCAACGGGCGGCTGCGCCGCACCGATGCCGCTTACACGATCGTCCCCTGCAAATGCCCCCGGATGATCTCCCATTCATGACTGATTCGGGCTAGAACTCGGGGGCGGGAACGGCTTCCGGCGTCGCGTCCGTGTCCGAGCCGTCGTCGAGCGCGCGATCCATCTTCTTATCGAACATTCCCCCCATGCCGGGCATACCCGGCATACCCGGCACGCCCAGACCACCGTGACCTGGCCCGCGCCGCCCGCCGCCGAAGAGGCCGCCGCCATAGCCGCCCCGGCCCACGTCGATCTGACCTATGTGCGACGTCAGCACGATCGCGATCCGGGCAAGGTCTCCCGCGACCCGGCCCGTCCCCGTCGCCTGGGCAAAGGCGCCTGTTTCATTGAGGTCGAAGGCGGTGGTGTAGAGCGTCTGGGCATGGCTCACGAAGAACGCGACGTTGGGATCGGTGGCGGACGCCGCATCCGCCGTGACGGCGACGATGCCGGCGTGGACACGGGTCAGCGTGCGGCTGGCCCGGACCTCGTCCGAGGGCAGGCCCGGATGGTCGAGTCCTGTTTCGATCAGCGCCCGCGCGGCGCGCGCCGACCCGACGGCGACGAAGGCCTGACGAACGGCCTCGGCGTTGTCGCTGGCGTCGAGCGCAGTCTGGACGAGATCGCGATGAATCCCGGCCCGCGTGATCAGACTGTCGATCTCGGTGAAGTCGATATCGGACCCGGCGGCGTCACGGTCGGCCTGAACAGACGCGATGGCCTCGTTGACGCGATCGATCGCGACGCTGGCGAACGTAGTGTCATTGCCGGATGTCGCGCCCGGCGTGCCGGTGGAGGAGGCCTCGTCGGTCGTTGCGTCGGTCGTGGGATCGGGGGTTGCGGCACCGTCCTGGGCCTGGGCGATGCGGAGGAGGCCGACGCCCGTGACGCCGGCGAGCCCGGCCGCGGCGGTGCTTGTGACGAGCATGCGGCGATTGAACCGGCTCGGCGCTTCGGGACGAGGTTCCTGAATGATTGGCGACGTACTCATTGGGTATTCTCCCTGCCGTCTCTGGACGGCGGTGACGATGGACCGGAGGGGGCATGCGGGTCCGAGCTCCGGATCGGGGCGATTACCGATAGCTGTCATCTTGCGACCCGAATCTCAAGGATCGTCGCGGGTCCGCTGGGAGTTTGCTGGGAGTTTGGGGCCCAAGCGGGTGGCACAGCGATTGACCATAGGAGGGAGGAGGGCGCAACGCGCCAGTCGAAGCGGTTCCAGCGCTTCCGCCAGTAGCGCCGCTGCTCGACGCCGCTGCTCGACCCCGCTGCTCGACCCCGCTGCTCGACCCCGCTGCTGAAATGACCAGCACTCCGCATCGGGCTTCAGGTCGTCATGATGATCTGGAGTTCCCTCATCGTGACGAGGACGGTACGTACGGTGTTGGCGCTCTCGGTGGGGAGTGCCGCTCGCCCGCGTTCGCACCCACGCTGATCGGCTTCCTCTCGCAGCTCACCTCCATCGTGCTTACCGGGCGCTTCGAGCTCCCCATCAATGCCGGGCGATGACCTGATCGCCGGAGAACCCTCCGAAGGGGTGGGAGGGCGTGAGGGACCGCTGAGAAGCTGCCTACACCATCAGGACCGCGATCTCGGTCGTCGGGCTCGGATGCCTCGTCGCCGACGTCTCCGGAGCGCTTCGACCGCAACCGGAGCTGAGCGACAGCGATTCTAGTGGACCGTCAAGGCTGAATGGTCATCCCGTAACGACGTGAATGGACCGCATCCGGCAGGAAGCTGTGACAACCGGGCACGTATTGACCGGTGGGAAAGCCTTGGCCTAGACTCATCTATTGATCGGACTGTACGTGCGATCGATGCGTTCCGGGAGGGTGGCCTGGAACGCGGACCCCAGCGAGAAAGCCGAGTCATTCTTGATCCATACCCAGTATGAACCCGCGCCGGGTGACAACCAGCGGCTCAGCCTCGTGCGTCGTCCGGCGCTGTCGTTTCGCATGCTGACCGCGGAGGATGAGCTGGCCTTCCGGGCGTTGCGCCTCGAAGCGCTGCGGCTCCATCCCGAATCGTTCGTTCCGTCGTATGACGAGGAGCGGGACATCGATCCGGAGACGATCCCGCCCCGCTCCCGGAGTGACTGGATGAGCGGAGGCAACTTCATCCTCGGCGCGTACGCCTTCGGCTGGCTGGCCGGCGCCGTCGGGGTCCGCCGCTGGCCCCGGCGCAAGCAGCGGCACAAGGCGACATTGTGGTTGATCTTCACCGACCCCGCCGTGCGCGGGCAGGGTGTCGGCCGGAAGCTCCTGGAGCGGGCAATCATGGAGTGCCAGAGCGATCCGGAGCTGGAGTTGCTGCATCTGAGCGTCGGCTCCGAGAGCCAGGCCGCACGTGTGCTCTACACCAATCTCGGGTTCCAGCCGTATGGGGTCGAGCCGCAGGCGATGAAGCTGGAGGATCGCTATATCGACGTGGAGCTGTTGGCGCTGCCGGTCAGTGAAGCGCCCGCGTAACACGGCCCAGTCTCGCGCGGTCAATGAAAGCGGATGACACGCCAACGGGCTGGACGCGCGTCCAGCCCGTTGGCGTAGCTTGTTGGTCTCACCGTTGCGCGGGCGGGCTTCCGCCCGGTCCACCACCCGGCCCGCCGGGTCCGACGCCAGGAACCTGCGTTCGTCGCCATGGCCGCCGAAGAGGTTGTCCTCGTCGTTGGTCAGCTTTCCCTCTTCCGACGAGCGCGCGTAGGCCTCGGTCGCGAACACCTCCTCGCTAGAGCCTGTTATGGACTCGGTAGGCTTGTAGGATGGAATCGCAACCACCGCGCACACCGTAGAGGAAGCGTTGCGGGCAAGGCGCAGGGCACCCGGACGACGATTCAACGGTCGAGGGAAGTTCCGCGAAGTGGACGACGACAAGAAGTAGTCGTCGACAGACGTATCTCTACAACCAGGGAGGGCGCATTGCCCTCCCTGGTTGTGTTCGGTCAGGGATGCGGACGTAATCTGTCCGGTTTACGCGTCACAATGGGACCACGGCAATCCGAGATCAGAGGTTGCAGGAACTTCAGTGCTGGGAGGAGAGATGGCTGGCGAGATTCGGGTGATGCTTGAACTCGGACCGAAAGGCAAGAAGGTGGTGGCGGTGGCGCCGGATTGGCCCGGTCTCGAGCGCGGTGCGAAGACCGAGGAGGCCGCGATTGAACGGTTACTATCCTACCTTCCACGCTATGCAACGGTGGCGAAGCTGGCTGGGATGGATGCAGGGTTTGCGGCCATCACCACCGTCGCCGTGGTCGAGCAATATCCCGGGCACCGGCTCAACCGACTTCTGGGGCATCTCGTTCGCGTTTTCGGGCATCGACAGGCAAGCCATGTCGAGCGAAGCATTGGAACGTGAACTGACGCTGATGCGGGCGTGCTGGGCGTTTTTCGACGATGTGCGTGCGCGCGTGTCGGCTGAGATGCAGAAGGGCCCCCGAGGAGGAGGGCGTGATCGGGACCACATCCTCCGTCATACGATAGGCACAGAGCAGGATTGGGCGAAGAAGCTCGGAGTGCAAACTCCTCCGGGTGCGATGCTGACCGACGAGGAACTGAAAGCGCATCGCGACGCCTATTGCCAAGCAATTCGGGTGTTCCATTCCGAGGGGAAAATGGCCCGCACCTGGCCGCTCCGGTACCTGATCCGGCACACCGCGTATCACTCGATGGATCACGCTTGGGAGATGGAAGACAAGGATTTGACCGCCAAACACGCGTGAGATGGGGCTGAGAGCCGTGAGGCTTCAGCGAGAACGGTGTGCCCAGAACCTGTTATGGCATGTACGGCAGACCAAGAAAGGTGGCGTTGAATTGGGATGCGACTAACCAAGCGGACGCTACCGGCCTCATTGCGAGGACTGGTGGTTGTGGCTCGACTCCTGCCACGGGTGAGCATAGGAAGAACGACTGTTCTCTTCGTTGGGATAGTCGCAGGAGCGTTGGCGCCAGCGGCAATCGCGGTTGTAACGGGCGGTCTCATCGACGCTGTATCACTCACCGGCGGGAATCGCGATGCTACCAGCACGACGCAGGTGATAGCCCTCGTGTCGATGCTTTGCCTCTTGGTTCTCATCGAAGGAACGTCCGGACCAATCGTGCGTGCCGCCGCGACGACACTCGGACGTGATGTGGACCTACTGCTTCAAGAACGCGTGATGCGCACGGCAGGACGACCTGTCCTGGTGGAGCACTTGGAGACAGATTCCGTACTCGATGATATCCGAACGGTACGCGGTCTCGGCTTAGATGCCCAACGACCAAGTCAGGCGGTCGAGGCACTACCGACGATCATGCCGGACTGGGTGAGGATGGTTGGCGCCGCGATAGTGCTGACCACGTACAAATGGTGGCTGGGACTCCTTTGGCTTGTGGTCTGGCCAATCGTGATCGGGCGTCTGGACGCTGACTACGTGCGGGTTGGGGAAACACGACTGGGCAAGAGCGGTGAGCTCCGGCGCCTGGAGTACCTTCGGGACCTGATGCTGGATGGCGACGCGGCAAAGGAAGTGCGCCTTTGGCGCATGCGTGATTGGACAGCCGACAGGTTCGACCGTCTATGGGAGCGGCTGATTGGACCGATCATCGCGGCGCGGCGCGCACGAGCTGGCGTGGTCCTGGGAAGCAGTGGACTGTTCATGTTCGCGACTGGGTTGTCGTACGCGCTCCTAGCGTGGTCGGCCGTCCAAGGGGACCTAACAGTCGGTTCTCTCGGAATGCTCGTGTACGCGATGAGCAGCGTTAGCACCTTCGAGACAGATGATAGCTACGCCCACCTCGCGTTCGCCGCTGTCAGCGTGCCTAGAGTTCTTGCCTTGGATCGAGGATTTCCCGACACCACTGAAGTAGCGACATCCGGACAGGATCGGTCCTGCCGCGCGATGGCTGGCAATATCGAGTTCAAGGACGTGTCATTCCAGTATCAGAACGCCACGCAACCAGTTTTCCAGTCGTTCAATCTCAGTGTGGAAGAGGGGCAGTCCATCGCCATAGTGGGGAACAACGGCGCGGGAAAGACCACGTTCGTCAAGCTCCTGTGCGGGCTCTACGAACCAGACCAAGGCACAATTTCGGTCGGCGAGCAGTCCCTAACTGACATCAACCGAAGGGCCTGGCAGTCGAACGTAGCGGTCCTGTTCCAGGATTTCGGGCGCTACCATCTATCAGTACGCGAGAACATCGCGCTCGGCCTACCCGACGAAGAGCAAGACATCGACATGCTCCAGTCGGCAGCGAGGCGCGCCGGCATTCTCGACGTGATCGAGAATTTTCCGAACAAGTGGGACACGGTTCTCTCCAGAGACTTCGAGGGCGGGGTCGACCTTTCGGGCGGCCAATGGCAGCGGATCGGGCTTGCCCGTGCACTCCTCGCGTCAGACCTTGGCGCCCGAATACTAATTCTGGACGAGCCGACAGCATCGTTGGATGTCCGCGGTGAAGCTGACATCTATGCGCGATTCCTCGAACTGACGTTAGGTCTTACAACATGCGTCATATCGCATAGATTCTCCACCGTGCGACAGGCAGATCGTATCGTGGTCCTGGACGGCGGAAGAATTGTCGAAGATGGGAGTCACGACGAGCTGATAGCCGCCGGCGGACGCTATGCCTCGATGTTCGAGCTTCAGGCGCAGCGTTTCAGGGAGAGCTCATGCTGAGAGAGCTGCGGTCGAGGGTCGGAGACACCATCCGCGTCTTCTTCTCTGCACTAATGTTCGGCTTTCGGGCGGCCCCGCTCCATGCGTCTGGTCAATTCGCTACCGATATTATTCTCGGGCTCCGATATCCCGCGATCGCGTTCCTCGGAAAGCAGCTCATCAATGCGGCATCGGCAGGCAACTGGCATGGCGCGGTCATTCCGGTGTTGCTCCTGACGCTTGGGTCTGGCGTATTCTTCGTAGCCCTCTTCGTCTATCTGCACTGCTTGTGTACGGTTGTCGATCGGGCCAACGGACGTGCGGACCGAAAGCTGATGGAAGTCTTTGGCGGGCTCCGTGGGCTCAATCATCACGAGAATCCGGAATACCTTGATGAGTTGCAACGAATACGCGAAGAGCGCGGTGGTCTGCACGCGATGGTGAACGTGACGTCAGGTCTGCTCAACGCGCTGGTCACGTTTACGGTCAGCGCTGTACTGCTGGCCGGAATACATCCGGTCTTGATCGTCCTAATCGTACTGGGTTTCGTCTCGATGTGGTTCAGCAAGCGGGTAAGCCAAGTACACGTCTCGGCACAAGAGGAATCGAGCGCTCCGGAGAGATTGAGGCGACATCTGTTCGATGTTGGCACCTCGGCGAGCCATGGCAAAGAGCTCCGAGCGTACGGAGCGATTGAGCGGATCCTGGCGAAGCACCACTCGACGGCGCTCGGGGTCATCGCCACCCGGTCCCGAGCCGACTGGCGCGTCGCCAGAATGGAGTTTTGCGACGCGGCTATCCGGGCCCTTGGAGTGGTTGGGGCGGTCAGCGTCGTATTGCTCCTGATATACGGCGGTCATGCGACTGTAGGTGACCTCGTCATGGTTCTCAGCCTGGCGGCTGGTCTTGGACACGCCGTCGGAATGGCAACGACATATGGCGGAAGCTTTCTCATCGTTTTTCGGGTCGCTCAGAGATTCGCAAGACTGGAAAAGCTCCTGGAAGCAGAGCAGATATTCGACGCTGCGTGTGTCGAACCTCCCGTTCACCTTCAGCAAGGCATCGAGCTGCAGAACGTGACCTTCTCGTATCCCGGAACGTCACACAACGTCCTCAACGACGTGACATTGACTATTCCAGCGGGAGCGGTGGTAGCGGTTGTTGGTGATAATGGCGCAGGCAAGACGTCCCTCATCAAGTTGCTGCTCCAGTTCTACCGGCCTACCAGCGGGCGTATAATTGTCGACGGAGTGGACCTGCAACGGATCGGCAGCAGCTCTTGGCGTGAGCGCGTTACCGGTGCCTTTCAGGACTTTGTTACCTTCGAGTTCGCGATCAGAGAGTCGGTCGGTATATCGAGACCGGAATCGATAGGAGACGATGCAGCGCTCTACGGCGCGCTGGATGACGTGGGAATGGCGAGTGTCGTACGTACGCAAGCGAAGGGACTCGATACCCAGCTCGGCGGCCGCTGGCCGGGCGGTGTGGATCTGTCCGGCGGTCAGCGGCAGCGACTAGCACTTGGGCGCTCCCTGCTACGACGAACAGCGCTACTCACAGTTCTGGATGAACCCTCCGCATCCCTCGATGCCCAAACTGAGCACGAGCTCTTCGAGCGGTTTGCAGAGATAGCGCGCAGAACGGTGGAGGAGCGGGGAGCGACAATACTCATCTCACACCGGTTCTCCACGGTGCAAATGGCGGACCTGATCGTCGTCCTGACGGAAGGCCAGATTCGAGAGCTTGGGTCACACGGGGAACTGATGAGACGCAATGGCCTGTATGCGGAGTTGTACAGTCTTCAATCACGTGGATACCAATAGGCGGGAGAGCTGTGTGGGTCGCCTCCTGCTCATGTACTAGTGGTCTGTCACGCGTCAAGTGCCGGCCTTGGCGGCACCGTTTGGGGCGGACATGGAGTCCGCCCGTACGACGGGAGGTGCGACCCGCTCGACCGTTCATGGCAGATCAGCCCTGACAGGCCACTAGAGCCTGTTATGCACTTTGGAGCTGTGGGGGCGTACCATCGTTGGCATGAATACACCACCCCGCACTCCCTATCCGTCCGATGTCTCCGACGACGAATGGGCCTTCCTCACGCCTTATCTGACG
>JAABUN010001507.1_pt1 | contig 50372 bp, 44 predicted proteins | sample 5559311 | NCBI WGS metagenome assembly JAABUN01 (sample SAMN10711877, study PRJNA513370) | rock metagenome | isolation source: Antarctica rocks | place: Antarctica: Victoria Land, Siegfried Peak sud
ACGCTACGAGCACCTCTACAACGAAGATCTCATCACATTGGGCCTTGCCCGCACAACTAGCTTCTCCCATGCTCATAGCCGGGAGTTCGAGCGGCTGCGGGACGAGGCCGAGGAGCGGGGCGCGGGCTTGTTGAGTGCATGCACCGCATCGGATAATTACTGAGGCTCCTACTGTGCAACACTAATCTTGAGCAATATAGATACTCTCCCAAATTTTCCCGGAGTTCTGAACGAGTAGTCCAGTGTAAGATAATGTCAGAGTACAAATCGCAATTTGCGCGCCTATAGTCCCCCTTGTCTTAGGAGATATCGTGAGTCCGGAGTCAACTGCTGCTGAAGATTTTATTTCTTTTCGTGGTCACCAAGTCTGGTACCGAATCGTCGGGGAGGGTGAAGAGTCAGGCAAACTGCCGCTGCTCGTGCTGCACGGTGGTCCGGGAGCCCCACACGACTACCTGGAGCCTCTGGAAGAGATGGCCGCCACCGGACGGCGGGTGATCTTCTACGATCAGCTCGGCTGTGGCAACTCCGACCGCCCAAGCGATCCCGCGATGTGGTCGGTGGATCTGTTTTTAGAGGAGTTGGGCATTATCCGTCAGGAGCTCGGATTAGACAACATCCACATTCTCGGGCAGTCATGGGGCGGTATGCTGGGCATGGAGTACGCTCTGACTGACCCGGAGGGAGTCGCAAGTCTGACGGTCGCCAACTCGCCGGCCAGCATGATCCACTGGGTTTCGGAAGCCAACCGCCTACGCGCCGACCTGCCGATAGAGGTACAGCAGATTCTACTCAAGCACGAGGAAGCTGGTACTACAGACGACCCAGAGTATGAAGAGGCGATGCAGGCATTCTATCTCCGGCATGTCTGTCGTCTGGACCCCTGGCCGGACTACGTTAACCGCGCGTTCGAGAAGCTCGGTGACGAAGTCTACAATACTATGAACGGTCCCAGTGAGTTCCACGTTATAGGCAAGCTAAAGAACTGGGACATCACCGATCGTCTCGGGCAGATACATATCCCCACCCTGATAATCTCCGGGCGCTACGATGAGGCTACACCAGAGATCGCCGAGGAGGTCCACCTGGGCATCCCCAACTCCGAGTGGGTTCTGTTCGAGCACAGCTCCCACATGCCCCATGCCGAGGAACCTGAAAGGTATCGGCAGGTTTTGGGAGATTTCCTCTCGAAGATCGAGATTCGCTGAAGCGGAACTCAACTCACCAGAAAAGCTATCTTGATTTCCCTAAACTTTGAATGGTCCTGGAAGACCTTCGAGCTTGGGCAGCACCACGCGAGCTATGCTGGCGAATGGTGACGGCTTGCAGGACTGGGCTATCCCTACGTCTGCGCGAACGCTGAGGAAGATGAAAGCGTCCTCCATGCTCATACCCCACTCACGCGCCAATAGAGTTGCCGCTTCCTTGCAGGCTTCATACATGGCTTCCTGAAAGTCCACGGCGGTACCGTGAGGGATCCAGGCTTCCTCCGTTTCGCTCACCGGCCATACGGCCTGTTTGCCTTTCAGCAGGTCAAAGCGTACCGTTACCTCTCCGGCTATCTCTATACCGGTGCCGCAGATCTCACCGTCGCCCATGCTGGCGTGCATATCTCCAACGGCGAACATCCCGCCTGGCTGGCGCACCGGAAAGTAGATCTTCGTGCCGATGCCATGCATGTGGTTGTCGAGGTTGCCTCCGTGGCGTCCGGGCATGGCGTTTATAACCTCCTCGCCACCTGTAGCCACGCCCACGACGCCCACCATGGGACGAGCGGGAAACTGTATTTTCTCGTCGAAGTGTACGATTCCGTCCCGGACCGGAAGGACCTTGGTGATCGGCGATTCGACCAGGTCTATTAGCTGGCCGTAGCCGGGGATGATCGTCGCTACTCCCTGTTCGGCGGTACGGATGTCCAGAATCTCTACTATCAGGCTATCGCCAGGCTCCGCTCCCCTGACGGAGACCGGTCCCGTTGCCGGGTTGACTCGATCGAAGTCTATGTCGGTCACCAGGTCACTCTCGGTCAGAATCTGGCCGCTAAAACAATCCTGAGTCTCGAACGTGACTACCTCTCCGGGGTTCACCTCCAGCACCGGCTTCATCTCCGGTCCATAAAAGAACACCACCTCGTCGCGGGGTATCTTGTGATCGACGCTCTCTGTGAACTGCCTCATGTAGGCTCCTCCTTAACCTATGTATCTATGTAGCTTAGTTCTGTGACTCTACCGGTTCTTCCTCGTCATCGACGAAGATCTCATCTCCCGCTCCAAGCGCCTGCGGTCGCTTGGCCGCCGCTAGGAACATGACCCCCACACCAAGAGCCAGCCAGATCAGGGCGAACCAGTTGCCCAGGCGGATTGGATAGTCCGGCAGCGGGGCGAACTGGTAGTAGAGTGGAGCCAGGAGTATTAGAAGAGCTGATATCGGAAACACGCCGTGCAAGAATATGTTGAACTCGCTGCGGCGCTGGCGCAGGTAGAAAACCATGCTCGCCACACAGGTGATCATGTAGATCAGGATCACGAGAATGGTCAGCGTAGTCGCGAAGATGCTGAATGCCCCAACAGGTCCGAATATCGCGCCGAGCACCAAGGAAATGACCAATGCGAATCCTGACTGTACTAGTATTGCCACATATGGTGTCTGGTGCTCAGGATGGGTGCGTCCGAAGGCCCGTGGCAGAACGTTTATACGACCCATCGAGTACATGACCCGGCTCGCCGCATTCATTCCGGAGTTTGCGTTGGCAATGGCGCTGTTAAGGATAGCGAAGAAGATGATTACCCAGCCTATGCCCCAGAAGTTGGTCGCCATGGTGCGCCAGGGGTCTGGATCGCTCGCGTAGCTACTCATGTTGTCGAAGCCCCATCCCATCACCGAAGCGTAGGCTGCAACGAGGTAAAAAAGACCAATCAGCAGGGCAGATAGGACCACAACCAACGGTATCGTACGTCTCGGATTTCGTGCTTCTTCCCCCATTGGAGCCGCAGCCTCGAACCCAATAAACGCCAGTATTGAGAAGACCATGCCTTTAAACACCCCGGACCAAGAGCCTTCCAGGGCGTTAGCGGGGTTAAATACCTGCAGGGTATTCTCGTCGCCGGCCGCGAAGATCATGTACAGAGCCAGGGCCAGGATCGCGACGATTTCAAAGATGCCCAACACCACGCCGGCGTTGGTGGAGAGCTTTACCCCCCAGTACGTCATGAAAAAGACGATGCCCGCCACCACTATGGTCCATATCCACCACGGAGCATTTATACCCAGGCTGCTCTTGAACACGTCCGCGGTCGAGGTGGCGAACACTAGAAACACCAGGGGTGCGACAAGCGGCTCAAACATCAGGAACAACCATCCGACCAGAAAGCCGATCTTTGGTCCGAGCGCCCGGCTGTTGTAGGTGTAGAGTCCTCCGGCGGACGGCATCTGCTTGGCGAGCTGCCCTACTGAGTTTGCGATAAGCACACTAGCCACGAGTGCGAAGAGCACGGAGAGCGGTAAAGCTGCTCCAGCAAAGGAGAAGCCGACAAGCAAAGAGAAAGCGACGGCGGCAGCCGGCGCCATGTGAGTTATGGACTGAAACAACACCTGCGGCAGCCCAATAGAATGCTCCTGCAGATGATCGAACCTCTCCTGTCGCTCCACTCGCCACCCTCCTGTCTGAGCCAAGTTCGACGCATCAGGTGATGCGTCATCTACACATCGACGGTACAGTCTCTTCGGCCAACCTAGTTTACGAGAGGCGTATAGCACCTTCGATTTGAGAAGATTAGCAGAATACTCAATTTTCGTCTCTGGCCCAGGGGCTAATTATTCCCCACAACACACTTTCGTCGTTGCAGCAGTTGTTGAACTATGAGGAAAGGTCAAAAACCGAATCCCTGAGGAATGGGAAAAGTAGTTCCGACGTCACCGCCATAAACTTGAGCGTCTCCTCTAATCAATGAAGGCCTTTTGAACGAGCATGGACCGCAGCAAGATCTGACATGGCGAAGGATACCGGACTCCCACGGTAGACCCGCACACCCACCTCCCAGGCGGCTCTAGGCCGCCCCTACGGGGTTGCTTCGCAACCTGGCAGGAACCGGGCTGTGCTCTCGTTGAGTGCGGGGGCGGATTGCGAAGCTATGTGAGACGGCCCGCATACGCCTCCACAGGCTCCGGCGTCCCCGGTCCTCTGCCACGGTCGTATACACCAGAGCACCACAATGGCGCAGAGCCGCCCTGGCGGTCGGCACCCCGCCCCGATCTCCACCCGAGAATCAGCTTCTCGCTCTGAACCCGACACAAGTTTGTTGCCACTAACAGGTTGTGACGACTGACCGGAGATGGTTTGCCATCCGTGCTTCACTACTCCTCGTAGAGGATCGTCTAAAGTCCAGATTTTCGTCGGACTTTGCGATCTTGTATCATGCAATGGGCGGAGTGTAGAAGATTGCAGCAAGGCGCTTCTTTATTGTGCCGAACGCCAACGTAAGAACTAGAAGGGATCGAACCTTGACGAGACGACCGCTACCTTACGGGATTCCCGGCTGAAGTGCTGGAGTTAGGCAAGCTCGAATCGCACCTCTGGGAGTCCGCCAACATCCTTCGCGGTCCCGTTGACGCAGCGGACTTTAAGACTTACATCTTCCCGCTGCTCTTCTTCAAGCGCCTGTGCGACGTGTATGACGAGGAGATCGCCACCGCATTACAGGAGTCGGACGGCAGTATGACCTACGCTCTGTTCTCCGAACAACACTGGTTCCAGGTCCCCGAACACTGCCACTGGAAAGAAGTGCGCGACCGGAGCGCGAACATCGGCCACGCCCTGCAAGAGGCCATGCGCGACATCGAGAAGGCCAACCCCGATACGCTACTCGGCATCTTCGGCGACGCCCAGTGGACCAACAAGGATCGTCTCTCGGACGCTTTACTGAAGGACCTGATCGAACACTTCTCGAAGCTGAACCTCGGTAACGATAACTGTCGGGCCGACGTGCTGGGCCAGGCTTACGAGTACCTGATCAAGAAATTCGCCGACCTCACCAACAAGAAGGCAGGTGAGTTCTATACTCCACGCTCCGTGGTAGATCTGCTCGTCCAAATCCTCGACCCGGAGCCCGGCGAAACAATCTACGATCCGGCCTGCGGCACCGGCGGAATGCTCCTCGGCGCACTCCACTTTGCGAAAGGGCGCGGTGGAGACCCCAAGCTGATGCTCGGAAAACTCCACGGCCAGGAGAAGAACCTCACCACCTCCGCCATCGGGCGCATGAACCTGTTTCTGCACGGCATCGAGGACTTCCAGATCGTGCGGGGCGACACCCTCGCGCAGCCGGCGTTCGTCGCGGACGACGGCCTGCGGCGGTTCGACGTGATCCTCGCCAACCCGCCCTACTCCATAAAGCAATGGGACCGCGCCGCCTGGGCGTCGGACCCCTGGGGCCGCAACGTCTACGGGACCCCGCCCCAGGGCCGCGCCGACTACGCCTTCCTGCAACACATCGTAGCCAGCATGAAGCCCGGCACCGGACGCTCGGCCATCCTCTTCCCGCACGGCGTCCTCTTCCGCAACGAGGAGACATCCATGCGCGAGAAGCTCGTCGCCGACGACGTGGTCGAGTGCGTCCTCGGCCTCGGCCCGAACCTCTTCTACAACTCGCCGATGGAAGCCTGCGTTGTCGTCTGCCGCACCGACAAGCCCCCGGGGCGGCGCGGCAAAATACTGTTCATAAACGCCGTGGCCGAAGTAACCCGCGAACGGGCGCAGAGCTTCCTCACCGACGACCACCTCCGGCGCATCGTTGACGCCTACCACGCCTTCGAGGATGTCCCCGGCTTCGCCCGCGTCGCCTCCACGGATGAAACGCGATGATGCTGCGGGCAAAATTGTTGGTGAGATTGAGACCAAGGAACGTGAGCACAAAGCCGTAGATAAATTCGTGCTGGGGAAAGCCCAAGAGTACGGCTTTGTATCTGATTCCGGCCACACCATTCTCAACCACGTTTACGAGATGCGCTGCCTCTACGGCCATCCCTATGAAGAAGCGCCATCGCAGGAACAAGTCTCACATGCTTCGGCTGTCGTGGTTGAACGCGTATTGTCTAAGCCAGTCAAACTTCGACATGGATTTGGCAAACAACTACTCAAAAGCTTGCTTGAGGATCGAAGTTATCTGGATGACCAGGAAACGGCTGTTGTGGCGTTCACCAAGGATATTCTTCCAAGGCTTGATGAAAGCATTCATGGCTGGTTACTCGATAATTATTGGGAGGAACTGGAGAAGCTTTCCGATGATTCGTCCATGGCGATCTTTTTTCGCCGTGGGAAATGGTTCTGCCGCACGATGCTAACCGAAGTCGGTGTTGACGTGTTCTCCCCTGATGACTGGCATGACAAATCCAGCAGGTTTCCAAAGACACTGATGCGCGTATGCAGCATCGCCGACATATTCAAGGATATCGAAAATCGTGCACAGGACTCACTGGTAGGCGTAATCCTCGCTGAATCTAGCACACGTGCCAGCGCGCTCACTCATCTTGAACGCCTTAACAACAACGATGCGTTGTCAAGGCGACAGCAGGAGCGCTTCACTGAGCATGTGTCGGAAATGCAAACAAGCACGATTCGATCCGCAGGACTGAGCACGAAGACTTGCTACGGGAAACTGATCGACGCGATGAAGTCCCACGACTGGTATGTGCAGAACCCAGCCATCGACCTGGTCGTATCGAACGGACCCGACCAAGCTGCTGAACTCAACGAGGATCAGCAGGTGAACTTAGGCCGAAACCTACTCCAGACAGGTGAAGGCAGGGCAGGGTCGGCCATTGAGTTTCTCGGAAGGCTGTCTCAAGATGGGACATCCTGGCCGCTTGATATTGTTCGCGGAATCGCTCTGGAATCATTTACCAATGAGAATAACGAAATCCGGTTTAAGGATCGTCATCTGGATCGAGTACTCTCTGCCCTTGATCATCTCAAAAAGCGACAACAGGATCAGCTTATTGTGGAGATTACGGCATCAGTCGATGCCGGCACCGCCAAGGATTATTGGGTGGAATGGGACAACTTCGAAAGCGCTATCAAATCCTTGAAGAATTACACGTGGGCTGCGCCATTGGTGGCGAGCCTCGAAGCGAAGGCAGCTTCACTTCCGGCCGAGGAGGAAGAAGCATGACTTCTCAAAACCTGAAACCCGGCTGGAAAATGGTCCATTTCGGGGATATTGCAGAGAACGTCGCCGTGCGGGTTGATCCGTCAGAGGCTCAAACGGAGGTGTACGTCGGGCTAGAACATCTCGATCCAGAGACGATTCACCTGCGAGAGTGGGGCCATCCGTCCGACGTAACCGGGCAGAAGCTCACCTTCGAGAAGGGCGACGTAATCTTTGAAATGATCCTGCCGGAGTTCCTCCCGTTCTTCCTCCAGTCCGACATGTTCATGGAGCGGGCCATCGAGATCTCGGTCGGCTCCCTTTCCCCGACGATCAACTGGAAGACGTTGCGCGTTCAGGAGTTCCCCCTCCCGCCCATCGAGGAGCAGAAGCGCAGCACCGAGATCCTCTGGGCGGCGGATGAAGTAAAAACACGTTACCCGGAGCTTGAGCAGAGACTGGATACGTTGTTTAGAGTCACGGCTGCGGATCAGTTTCCTGGCCAGAATGACACAGGTGGTAGATTCGTTGCGCTTGGCGAGATTTGCGCGCGGCAGCCACAAAGTGGTTTGTACAAAGGGGCCGACTTTGTTGGCCGTGGTGTAAAGACCGTGAAAACGGGTGAGCTATTCGGCCACGATTTGATCGATCAGAGTGTCGAGATGGAGCGAATGGACCTGACCCGGGGGGAGATGGAAAAGTATTCTCTAACCTCCAACGATTTGCTATTTGGACGACGATCCATAGTGTTGGAAGGCGCAGGAAGATGCTCTATGGTGGGGGAACTTAACGAACCTACGGTATTTGAATCGTCGCTTCTCAGGGTGACAGTCGATCGTGCCCGGGCTTTGTCCCAATACGTCTACTGCTGGTTCCGCAGTCCAGGTGGTGTCAGACAGCTCCGGAAGATCAGAAGCTTCACAACTGTTGCGGGAATTACCGGTTCCGATCTGAAGAAAGTTCGAGTTCCGCTCGTACCGCTCGCACAACAAGAAAGCATCGTACAGACGCTGTCCTATCATCGAACGCGAACCGCGCTGCTTGAAAAAACGAAGGCAGAAGCAAGCATGGCTATAAAAACCTTAAATGAGTCGCTTATTAGTGAAGGTACTCGTGTTTAACGAAGAGAACACCGTCGAGCAGATGGTCCTCGACACGCTCGGCGGCGGCGGTCCTGCTGGTACGGTCGCGGAGGAGCGGACACGCTACGCCGGTGGGGCGGAGGGCTGGCGGTTCGTCCCGGCGGAGGGGCTTCCCCGGCAGTATTCGGACGTGCTGGTGGAGCGGATGGTCCGCGACGCGCTCGTCCGCCTGAACCCGGAGATCTCCGCCCGGCCCGACCGCGCCGACGAGGTGCTGTACCGTCTGCGCGCGATCTCGCTCTCCGTAAACAGCGAAGGCCTCGTCCGCTCCAATGAGCTTTTCGCGGAGTGGCTGCGCGGCGAGAAGTCCATGCCCTTCGGCGAGGACGGCGAGCATACGCCTGTCCGCCTCATAGACTTCGACGACCCCGCGAACAACGACTACGTCGTGACGAACCAGTGGGTCTACCCCACGAAAGAAGGCGGCCGGCGCTTCGACGTGGTGCTGCTCGTCAACGGCATCCCCGTCGTCGTCGGCGAGGCAAAGACCCCGGTGCGTCCGGCGGTGACGTGGGTGGACGGAGCATCGGACATCCACGACGGCTACGAGCACAGCGTCCCGCAAATGTTCGTCCCGAACGTCTTCTCCTTCGCCACCGAGGGCAAGAGCTACCGTTACGGCTCGGTTCGGATGCCCATGGAGATCTGGGGCCCCTGGCACGAGGGGGAGCGCGAGGCCGAGGGGACGCTCGCCAGTGTGCGGCGCTCCGTCCGATCCATGCTCCAGCCCCGCGTGGTGCTCGACATCCTGCAGAACTTCACCCTCTTCGCCACCGACAAAAAGCATCGGCGCATCAAGGTCATCTGCCGCTACCAGCAGTACGAGACCGCCAACCTGCTGGTCTACCGCGTGGTGAGCGGCTACCCGAGGAAGGGCCTGATCTGGCACTTCCAGGGCTCTGGCAAGTCCCTCCTCATGGTCTTCGCCTCCCAAAAACTCAGAATGCACCCGAAGCTCGGGAACCCGACCGTGATGATAGTTGTGGACCGCATAGACCTTGACACACAGATCTCCGCGACCTTCAACGCCGCCGACATCCCCAACATGGTCGGGGCCGCCACTCGCGGCGAGCTACAGAACCTCCTCTCCGCCGACACCCGCAAGATCGTCATAACGACCATCCACAAGTTCGGCGAGGCCGAGGGCCGGCTCAACGACCGCTCCAACATCATCGTCATGGTGGACGAGGCGCACCGCACCCAGGAGGGCGACCTCGGCCGCAAGATGCGCGAGGCGCTGCCGAACGCCTTCCTCTTCGGCCTGACCGGAACCCCGATCAACAAGCGCGACCGCAACACCTTCTGGGCCTTCGGTGCCGACGAGGACGACGGCGGCTACATGAGCCGCTACTCCTTCCAGGACTCCATCCGCGACAACGCCACGCTCCCCCTGCACTTCGAGGCCGTGGACGTAAAGCTCCGCATCGCCCGCGACGCCATCGACGAAGCCTACGAGCAAATTACCGGTACCCTGGGCGAAGGAGACCGCGACGACCTCGCCCGCCGAGCCGCCAGGATGGCTGTCCTCATAAAAACCCCCTCCCGCGTTGAGGCCATCTGCGCTCACATCGTCGACCACTATCGCCAGAAAGTAGAGCCCAACGGCTTCAAGGCCCAGGTAGTCACCTTCGACCGCGAGTGCTGCGTCCTCTACAAACGCGCCCTCGATGACCTCCTCGGCCCGGAGTCCTCCGCCATCGTCATGCATACGAGCGGCGGCAAGGCCGACGAGCACGCCGAATGGAAACTCAGTAGGGACGAAGAAGAGAAGCTCCTCGATCGCTTCCGCGACCCTTTGGACCCGCTCAAGTTCCTCATAGTAACCTCCAAGCTCCTCACCGGCTTCGACGCCCCGATCCTCCAGACCATGTACCTCGACAAACCCATGCGCGACCACAACTTGCTCCAGGCCATCTGCCGCACCAACCGCGTCTACCCGGACAAGACCCACGGCCTCATCGTCGACTATCTCGGCGTCTTCGACCACGTGACAACCGCCCTGGATTTCGACGAGAAGTCCGTCCAGCGCGTCATCACCAACCTCGACGAACTCAAGCAGCAGTTGCCCACCCAGGTCACCCGCTGCCTAGCCTTCTTCCCAGACGTGGACCGCACCGTCGGCGGCTACGAGGGCTTAATAGCCGCCCAGGACCACCTCCCGGACAACGAAACCCGCGACGCCTTCGCCGAACAATACTCGTTGCTCTCCCGCCTCTGGGAAGCGCTCTCGCCGGACCCCATCCTGGAGCCGCGCGAGACCGACTACAAGTGGCTCACCCAGGTCTACGAGTCCGTCAAGCCGCCCAGCGGTAACGGTAAGCTGCTCTGGCACGCTTTAGGGGCCAAGACCATCGATCTCGTCCACCAGAACGTACACCTCGAAACCGTTCGCGACGACCTCGACACCCTCGTCATGGACGCCGAAGTTTTTGACGGCATCCTCGCCGCCGCCGACCCGGAGACGAAAATCAAAGAGATCGAGATAAAGCTCATCGCCCGCCTGGGCCGTCACAAAGATAACCCAACCTTTGTCGCCCTCGGCGAGCGCCTCGAAAAGCTCAAAGAGCGTCACGAGCAAGGCTTGCTCCACAGCTTGGACTTCCTCAAAGAGCTGCTCACACTCGCCAGGGACGTCGTCCAGGCCGAGCATCGTGTGGACCCCGTTGATGAGCAGGATCGTGCCAAAGCCGCGCTCACCGAGCTCTTCTCCGAGGTCAAGACCGGAGAAACACCGGTGGTCGTGGAGCGCATCGTCACCGATATAGACGAGATCGTGCGTCTCGTCCGCTTCCCCGGCTGGCAGGACACAAAGGCCGGCGAGCGCGAAGTGCAGAAAGCCCTCCGCCGGGTAGTTTACGTAAAGTACAAGATCAAAGACCAGGACCTCTTCGATAAAGCATTCGGATACATCCGACAGTATTACTAACCCTCCAAGACTCCGCCGCTCTTATAGCACCCAAACGGATGAAACAAAGTCCCCGCTGCAGGCCTGCGGAGCCACCCCAAAACCCGGCTTCGATGGCCGCTCTCCGGATTTCGCTTCGTCAACTTATACTTCCTGACTTAACTTCACGAGCCACGATCGATGCTCTTGACACAATCACGAAACATAGCTATATTTGTTCTCATAAGACATCAGATGATTTCATCTGATGAATGTATACGACGAGTGGGGAAACGCTTGGTACGGACGGGATTGGTGGACCAGCTTGTGGGGGATCTGGTCGAGGACATAGTGAGTGGGGTTTTCCCGCCGGGGTCGGTGTTGCCCGCTGAAGCTGAGTTGGCGGAACGAGCCGAGGTGAGTCGTCTGACTGTTAGGGAGGCTATAACGGTGCTTCGTACAAAGCGGGTGTTGGAGGTAAAGCACGGGCGCGGCACGTTCGTCAATCCCATCTCCCATTGGTCGCCCTTTGATCCCACGCTTCTTGCAGCTCGTTCGGGGGATGCGGTGGGGGCGGGGGCTCTGCCGAAGAAACTCATAGAAGCTCGTCGGCTTGTGGAGGTTGGGGTGGTGGAGCTTGCGGCGGCTCGCAGGTCTGCGAAGGATCTCGAAGCTCTGGCCGAAGCTCTGGAGCGGATGAAGAAAGCCGGGGACGACGTGGACGCCATCGCCGAAGCGGACATAGAGTTCCATCAGATAATCCTGGCCGCCGCGGGCAATGCGTTCATCGCAGCTTTGTTCGATCCCATAAGGCAACTCGTGTGGGCCGCCCGGCGTCAGACCAAAGGATACCCTCAGATAAGGGCGCGAGCTATCGCCGCGCACACCCGGATACTGAAGACCATACGCGATAAGGATCCCGAAGCCGCGCGTTGGGCCATGAACGATCACCTGGTACAGACCGAGGAAGACCTCGACAACCTCTTCGCGGAGGATGACGACGAATGAGTGAACCCGACCAAAGGGGCCGAGCATGAAACAGAAAGTGGCAGTACTGCATACAAGCTTCGTTTTTCTGAACGTGGAGTCTTCGGTGACGGATCTTTTGGACGAAGTCCTACCAGAGACCGAGGTCATGCATTTTGTGGACAGCGACGTGCTAGCCACCGTGATGCGGGAACAGGAGATCAGCACTCGGAGCACCTCTCGTATGGTGCATCTAGCACAGGCCGCCGAGGAAGCGGGCGCCGATGTGATCTTTTCTGCATGCTCCTCCCTCGGACCGGCGATGGAGGTCGCTCGCCAGAAAGTCGAGACTCCCCTCGTTAGGATCGACGACGGCATGGCTCGCAAGGCCGTTGAGATCGCCTCGCGCATCGGGGTGCTCGCAACCGTCCCAACCACCCTCGGGCCGACCGTAGACCTGATCGAGCAGAAAGCCGTCGAGATGGGCAAGGAGATCACGGTCCAGCGGGAACTCAGCGAGGGCGCATTCGAGATACTCATGGCCGGGGATAAAGAACGCCACGACGAAATGGTGGTCGAGAGCGCGAAAAAACTCGCTCCTTCAGTCGAAATCCTCGTTCTGGCCCAGGCTTCGATGACTCGGCTCGCGCCGAGGCTCAAAGAGGAAACCTCTCTCGAAGTACTCAGCAGTCCCCGGTTGGGAGTCGAGTACGTCAAGCAGGTACTGCAAACCCAGCCGGAAGCGGTCTCGCCTTGAGATCCCGCATTCAAGGTCATGCGAGTGCTCAGCCTATCGAGGGAGGTGATGCGGACTAGAGAACTGGGATAGCCCGAAGTTGGCAATAAATCAATATAGGTGCCGCCTGGATATTGGGGAATGTCGGGTGGCGGGAGAGGAGGACAGATGAAGAAACTAGGTGCGCTTATCGTCATGATGGGGGTGTTTGTAGCTGCGGGCTGTGGCGGCGGGGCTCTATCGTCCGGGGGTGGCGAAGACGAGGAACTCTACGTATTCCTGCCGAAGTCCCTGGACAACCCGTACTGGGTCGATGCTCGAAAGGGGATGAAAGCCGAGGCCAAAAAGCTGGGTGTCAAAGCGGAGTTCCTTGGTCCGCAGCAGGCCGACGCTGGCAAGCAGGTCGAGATCTTCGAGAACGCTCTCAACCGTAATCCGGCTGGTATAGCTCTCTCAGCGAACGACCCGGAGACCGTAAAAGCCACCATAGCCCAGGCCAAAGAGAAAGATATTCCCGTCATCGCCTGGGACTCCGAGGTACCGGACAGTGAAGTCCTGGCCTACGTCGGCACGAATAACGTGGCCGCCGGAGAGCAGGCGGCGGAGGCTCTGGCGAAGGCCATGAACGAGAAAGGCAAAGTCGCCGTACTCGCGGGTAGTGTGACGGCCCTCAATGCCCGCCAACGTCTCGACGGCCTCAAGAAAGGTCTAAAGCAGTACCCGGACATAGAGATAGTGACGACCGAGACCACCGGCGAGTCCGTTTCGGGAGCCACTTCTAAAGCGGAGAACCTTCTCCAGGCTCAGTCTGATATAGACGCTCTGTTCGGCGTCACCGGAGCGGATGCGCCGGGCGCGGCCCTCGCGGTCAAACAGGCCGGAAAATGCGGAGACATACAGGTAGCAGGCTTCGATGTCGTGCCCCAGGGCCAGGAGCTTATGAAAGAAGGTTGCATCCAGGCGCTCATCTCCCAGAAACCATACGGGATGACCCGTCAGGCTCTGGAAATGCTCCACTCGCTCAACAAGGGCGAAGAAGTCAAGCAAGAATCCGTCGATACCGGGGTGATCACGGTCACCGAAGATAGCCTGGACAAGTTCCTCAAAGATGCGCCTCACTAACCGTACCCGTCAGCAGGGGCCGTCGAATGGCGGCCTCCACTGACTTCAGCGACCGAGGAATAAAGGAGGTCCAGATGCAGGAGGTCGCCCAAGAATCTCTGGCTCTGCGGATGCGCGGTGTCGGGAAGACATTCCCTGGCGTGAAGGCTCTCGACGGCGTGGACTTCGAGTTGCGGGCCGGGGAAGTAATGGCGCTGGTGGGCGAGAACGGCGCCGGAAAGTCCACGCTGCTGAAAATACTAGCTGGAGTACACAGGCAGGACGAAGGTGAGATCTCCGTCGCCGGTGAGGCCGTGGAGATCTCCAGCCCCCAGGACTCCCAGGGGCTCAATATCGCCATGATTCACCAGGAACTCAACCTGGCTGAACATCTGAGCGTCGCGGAGAACGTGTTCGTGGGACGCGAGCCTCGCACGAGGTTCGGACTCGTGGACTTCCGTACGATGAACCGGGAGACTCGCAAAGTCTTCGAAGAGTCGCTTCACACCACGGACATAGACCCTCGGACCGAAGTCCGCCGATTGAGCATCGCCAAAAAGCAACTCGTCGAGATCGCGCGTGCTCTCTCGCTCGAAGCCGATGTCATCGTTATGGACGAACCCACTTCGTCGCTCTCCGAGAGCGAAGTTCAGGTGCTGCTAGAGCTCGTATGCCGACTGCGCGACAACGGTCTGGCCGTCATCTACGTCTCTCACCGCCTTGAAGAAGTCTTCGAAGTCGGCGACCGGGTTACGGTGTTGAGGGATGGACAACTCGTTGGCGTTAAAAACACTGAAGAGACCACCACGGACGAGGTCGTCAAGATGATGGTTGGTAGAGAACTCGAAGATCTGTACGGAGAGGCCGAAGAGACCCAGACCTCCAAGACCGGCCTGGAGGTACGGGATCTCACGCTCCCCGGCGCGTCGCAAGGTATGAGCCTCCGAGTACGCGCTGGTGAGATAGTAGGACTGTCCGGGTTGATGGGCGCTGGACGTACGGAGCTAGCCCGAGCCATCTTCGGGGCCGACCTGGTAGATGGAGGAACGGTACTGGTGGAAGGGGAGCCCGTGACTTCCAGATCCCCTGAAAAGTCCATAAAAGCCGGGATCGGATACGTTCCCGAGGACCGCAAACTGCAGGGTCTCTTCCTGGGCATGTCCGTCCGCGAGAACGTCACGGCGGCAAGCTCGCAACACGTGGGTCGGGGCGGCTTTATCCGGTTCCGGGACGACCGGCGGCTCGCCGAGGAAGCCCGTGAGCAACTCAAGATCCGCGCGGCGTCGGTGGAGCAGAGCGTCCGGGATCTGAGCGGTGGCAACCAGCAGAAAGTCGTTCTGGCCAAATGGATGGCCGTGGGGCCGAAGGTTCTCATCCTGGACGAGCCCACCCGCGGCGTCGATGTAGGTGGGAAAGCCGAGATCTACGCGCTCATTCGGCAGATGGCCCGGCAAGGGATGGCCTTGATCGTGATCTCCTCTGAACTGCCGGAGGTGCTGGGGATAAGCGACCGAGTCCTCGTCATGCGCCAGGGCTTGCTGGTCGGCGAGCTTTCAAGCTCCGAAGCGAACGAAGAGAAGGTGATGGCCCTTGCGACTGGTACGGCGAGAGGTAACTAGATGACAAGCAATAAAGAAGCCTCGGCTACGGAGCACTCCACAAGCGGGGGCGCGCTCGGAGGCATCAAAAGCCAGATAGGACGCTTGCTCGGCGCCAGGGAACTCGGCCTGATAGTAGCCATACTCTTTATCTCACTGGCCCTGCATCTGTTCTCCGCGAACTTTCTGACCGGAAGCAACCTTTTCGTGCTCTCGCGCCAGATCAGTTTCGTCGCGATCATCGCCGTCGGTATGACCTTCGTTATCCTCACAGCCGGTATCGACCTCTCAGTGGGCTCGGTCGTAGCGTTGGTTTCGGTCGCCACAGGCTATACGCTGGTTACTCTGGGACTGCCCGTCTTTGTAGGCATTCCACTCGCCCTGGGGGCGGGTGCTCTCGTGGGTCTGGTCAATGGTGTCCTGGTGGTAAAGACGGGCGTGCATTCATTCGTCATCACGCTTGGCATGTTGGGGATCGCTCGGGGAGTCGCGCTCGGTACAACCGGCGGAAGCACGACAAGCGGCTTCGACTCGGGCTTCCTCGTGCTGGGCCAGGGAGCCTTTCTTGGCATCCCTATACCGGTCATTATCGCCGCAGTCGTAGCGATTGGTGCCCACATAGTCCTAAGTCGCACCACGATAGGACGGCACGTCTACTTCGTGGGCAGCAACGAGGAAGCCGCGACGCTCTCCGGTATCAGGGTCGGAAGAATCAAACTGCTCGTCTTTACCATCGCGTCCGCGCTCGCGGCCCTCTCTGCTGTAATAGAGACTTCCCGCTTGGCGACGGCGCAACCAGCCGCCGGTACGGGATACGAGTTGATCGCCATTGGAGCCGTAATTATCGGCGGTGCCAGCCTGATGGGCGGCGTGGGTACCATCCTCGGTACCATCCTCGGCGCTACCCTTCTGGGTCTCGTGACCAACGGTCTCGTGCTGCTCGGAGTGTCCACTTTTTGGCAACAGGCCGTGACCGGTGCGATCATCATCCTCGCCGTCACACTTAACACTTATCGTCAAAGAAAAAGTGCTTGAGAAAGGATACGAACATGGATCTCGAAGGCAAAACCCTGATCATCACCGGTGGCGGACGAGGCATCGGAGCCACTACCGCCGAACTGTGCGCGGAGAATGGCGCCAACGTCGTGGTCGCAGACATACAGACCGAATGGGGCGAGCGGGTCGTCGAAAGCATCCAGAGCAACGGTGGCAACGCGCTCTTCTACGAGGTCGACGTAACGGATGAAGACTCCGTCTCCGGGATGTTCGAGGCAGCCGCAGACCAGTTCGGCGCGGTCAACGGCATCGTCAACAACGCCGCCACCATCGTGGTCAAGAAAGCCGCCGACATCACCGCCGAGGAGTGGCACCGGGTTATGAGCGTCAACGCGACCGGTGTGTTCTACGGTTGCAAGCACGCCATAAGGCGGTTTCAAAGCCAGGGGACCGGCGGCGCCATAGTGAACATCGGCTCCATCTCAGCGGTCGTCGGACTTCCGGAGCAGGCCGTGTACTGCGCCTCGAAAGGAGCGGTCTTCCAACTCTCGCGCCAGATAGCCATCGACTACGCAGCCGAGAATATCCGGTGCAATACCATAGGACCGGGCTCCGTGGATGGAGACTTCCTGCGCGTCTACATAGAGAGTCAGGAAAACCCGGAAGAAGCCGAGAAAAACATCCTCGCGGCCCACCCCATAGGTCGGCTCGCAGATCCCAAAGAGATAGCAGAAGGGATCATGTTCTTGATCTCAGATCGCGCATCCTTCATCACCGGAGCCAATCTCCAAGCCGATGGTGGATACTCCGCGATCTAAACCTACCCGTCTGCTGGAGACCGAACCCCCACCAGGTCTCCAGCTTCTACCAGCACTCGCCATCGCCCCCATGCATGAGGCCCAATTGCGGTCAAATTGCGGTCAAAGTTAGGGTAGGAATCTATCGAATATGTCGATAGAATATCTGCATGCTGAGGGAGGCCAGGAGACAGGGATCTGACGATGGCAACGGGGCGCCGGTGGCGCTCGTGGATGCAACCAGGGAGCTTGCGGCCGTCCGGGAAGCTTTGTCGGGTCTGGAGACGCAGGCGGTCGTGGGAGCGGTGCAGACGCTGACGGACGTGGCGGAGAGCCTGGCGCGGACGACGGAGACCATGAGGGCGATGCAGCCTACAGAGTGGATGACCCACGAGCAGGCCGCAGCTTATCTGCAGCGCACGCCTGGAGCGTTCAAGGAATTGGTGCGGACGGAAGAGATGCCCAAGCACTATCTCTCGGAGCGCGGCATCCTCTACAGCCGGGCGGAACTCGACGCCTGGCTCATGAGCCGGTAGCAGTCTAACCTCTTTCCAGAAGCTCTAGTCCCTTCAGGTACTTGTCCAGTTTACTATGGGCTGCTTCTATGTCGGTGGTATCCAGGACGAGGTCCTCAGCGGTGGCCTCGAACGGATCTCGCCACCCTTCCGGTGGAGTCGGCAGTGGGTCAGGTAGGGGATGGGTGTCGTAGCGTTCGAAGGTCGCCTGGATGGTACGGCGCATCTCCTGTGCTGGCGGGAGATCCTCCCCGAGCAACTCCAGGATCGCTGTCAGGTCCACCAAGTCCTTGACGCGGGTGCGTACTTCGCGCGGTCGAGTGTAAGCGTGCAGCTTCTCGGCGAACTGATCCGCGAGCGGGTAGACGGCCACCCTCGCCGGTGTCAGACCCGCGAAGCCCAAGTCAGCCTGTCCCTCGCGCCACTCGACCTCCCCGAGCGGCTCGTCGCCCAGACCCACGTCCAGCGGGAAGCCGGTAAAGGACCGGCCCGCCAGAGAGACCTCGACCGCGAAGCGCCATCCGCCCAGGGGAGCACCGGCGTGCTGTCTCCTCGGACGACCGACACGGAAGATGAAGAAGTCTCCGAGGTCAAGCTCCGCGGCCTCCTGTAACTCGTCGAGCAGGTCTTCCATGGGTGGAGGAGGAACGTTCAAGTCTATGTCCTTCGTGGAACGCGACCTGGCTCCGAGTCGGATCTCCAGCGCGTAGCCACCTTTCAGCGCCCACGGCGCGGGATCCCGCGCAAAGAGCCGGGCCAGATAACGCTCGAACGCCACCCGTTTTCGTAGCCGCTCGATGTCCATTCCCTCGCCCGCCGCCTGCCGTTTGAGGCGCTCTCCAAGAGCCTGAGCAAAGGCCTCGGCGCTCGCGTACCTCAAAGTTTCCTCTCAGCGACGCGGCCTCCGGCGTCTACCATTACCGCGCCACCCCGGACATCGCGGCCTCCACGATGGATCTCCGCTCCTCGTCCTCCAGCGCCTCCAGTGTTTCCCGGAGCCGCTTGCGTCGCACCAGACCGCGCTCCAGGGCCTCCGCGACGGCCGCCTCCAGGTGCTCCGGGCTCACCCTCGGGCTCCGCGCGATGTCCAGTATGGTTCTCAGTGGGGTCGTGACCCGGTATCCTCTCCGGTGTTCCACGTCTCCATTATCCAGTCGGGCCTTGTGGAGCACGACGCCCTTCAGGGGCTCTTTTCGGAAGCCCTTCGGGATGCTCAGGTGCACGCGGTCGGACATAAGGTCCGTCAGCTCGTGGAGTCTAAGCGCCGTCTCGTGCGACACTACAGCCTGGGGCCTGCCACTCCTGTCCCGGCTCCATAGGGAAAGACGCACCAGATCCTCGTCTTCCACGTTTGGGTACTGGCGCAGCCGGTATAGTCCATGAGCGATAGGTATCCAGTTGCCCCGCTCCCGGTGGTAGTGCTGCAGACGGTAATCGTACCCCGCCTCCCGAGCCTGCCTCGCTGTGAAGTAGCCAGCCTGCCGGTCGGCCACCTCGAAGAGCCTGTCCGCCCTGTCCTTGCCTCGCTCCCCCTGCCCGGTACTCATAACGTCCATGCACGAAACTTACAATAAATTGGAGGTTTGTGCAAAGTAGCGAAACCTTTCCGCATATCGCTTAAAATCATGCTAGCGTGGTTTTTAGGATGATAGTGATAAATCGCGCTGCGGATGGAATTTTGTTAAGGTGAGCAATAATTCTAGGATACACGTTGGTGGGGAGCAGAGCGTATGCGAGAAGTTGAATCTGTCGGCGAAGAAATCTTTGCATGGCTGCTCCAATCGTGAGAGCAGCGGATGGTTCGCGCAAGGAACTAAGATCGAATCCCGAACGGATCGAAGTTCTTACATCTCTGGAATTATTTGCGGGAGCGGGAGGGTTGGCTCTGGGAATCCACGCCGCTGGTTTCCAGCACGTGGCTCTCGTCGAGTGGGACAAGTTCACAGCCGACACGCTTCGTGACAATAGCGAGCGGGTTTTGGATATGGATCCGGCTCTTGTGCTAAACGTTGACGCCCGCTCGATCAATTATGAACAATTTGCGGGCAAGATTGAGTTGCTTTCTGGGGGACCTCCTTGTCAACCATTCTCCACTGGGGGGCGTAATAAGAGCTACGCTGACCTTCGTAATATGTTTCCGGTGTTCTTGGACGCTGTCGCCAGCGTGAGGCCCAAGGCAATCCTAATAGAGAACGTCAGAGGTTTGCTTCGGCGCAATTTTAGCGACTACTACGATTACATACTGAAACGGTTGCAGTTCCCTCTTCAACGTGCCGCTGAAAACGAGGACTGGCAAGCGCACTACGAACGCCTACTAAAGACCGCTGAAACTGAGTTTGCGGACGAAGAACAATACCTCGTGACATATCAACTATTAGACACAGCAGATTACGGGGTACCCCAACGAAGGGAAAGGGTTTTTATCTGTGCTTTCCGGAAGGATCTCGGGATCGAGCCTTTCCGAATGAAGCCTACTCATAGTAAGGACGCTCTGCTCATTGACCAGTGGATCACCGGAGATTACTGGGAGCGACACGGTATCTCGTCTTACGATTATTTGGGACCGAGAGATAAGAAAGTATTGGAAACAATAAGGAATCGTTTTCTTGAAAGCGAAGAGCGTTCGCCGTGGCGTACCGTACGTGATGCCGTAGGTGATTTGCCCGAACCAGTTCTTCGGGGTCGCAAGGAGAAGATTCCCAACCATATTCAGCACCCAGGGGCGCGAATCTACGAAGGACACACCGGAAGCTTCTTCGATTATCCAGCAAAGGCTCTTAAAGCCGGCACCCACGGCACTCCGGGTGGCGAGAATATTCTACGTGTATCGAATGATGGTGAGGTGGTCAGATACTTCACTACTAGGGAAGCCGCAGCTTCTACGACCTGCGGCACACCTTCGCCACGCTCATGTTGGAGCAAGGCGAGAACCCGAAGGTGGTGCAGGAGATCCTCGGCCACTCTCAGATTACGCACACCATGGACACCTACTCCCACGTCCCGCCCAACATGCAGCGCGGCCTTCGCCCGGCTCGGAGAACGGCTGAAGTAGCCTATGTGAACACCATCGGCAGACCTTATTTCATTATTGAGGTAGATTTTGAAATAAGCTACGCTAGTGGTTCTTCTTATTTCAATGGTAAGTCGCAAGGCGGGCGACTTTAGGAATGTCAAGAGTCCGCAATGACCAGAGCTTGTCTATAGAGATGGGAAAGTCCAGAGTAGAAAAGATGAACGTCTATCTCGACACTAATGTCTACTCGTATCTGCTTGAAGCGAGAGAGGTTCGGCAGGCGCGTGATTACTTCAGAAAGATCGCGGCCACGATCCTCGTCAGTGACACTGTCATATTGGAAACCGCTCGGGTACCAAAGCGAAATGAACGACAGCGACGGCTCAAGGCGGTTCGCACTGTCAGCAACGTTCGCATAGATCCCCCAACACCGTATCGAGAGGCGATAGAGATTCTCAACGAGATCAGGAGGTGTAGGCCGACATGGCTGGAGTCGAAACCCGACGAGTCAATGGTGAAAAAGTGCTTGAGGCTCAACCGGCGCAACTGGAACGATTTCAAGTACAACAGTCTCCCTGATCCTGCGGTAGGCCTTCCTGAGTATCTGCGCGACGCCGAGCCGGCTACAAATACCTTCCTTGCTGGGCAACGCCAGATCCGGCAAGCTTTACTGCAAGACGAAGCGCTTGAGGTTCGCGCTGGGAGCAGTGAACTGCAACAGTACCTAGAGTCGGCTGGGCAGACTGCGAGGTACCGGCGCCTGCAATCTGCGGCGGTGTGGGCTCGGGCACTGAACGGTCATGCAGCCATGCGCGACTATAAGGATTTTCTCGGACCGTACCTCGCAGGACCCATCGGGCGTGAGGAATGGGACCTGTTTTGGGTCAGAGACGTGAACGACAATGCGATGCCGGTGGGGCGCCTCCGCTCAACGATCGAGTTCCACCAGTTTACCGCAAAGGTCAGTCATGGCAACCCGATGGACACCGACCACGGAGTGCATTTGGCCGACTGCGATCTATTGCTGACGTGTGATAAAGAGTTCTCCAAGGTTCTCAACCTTGTCACGCAGGAGGGGGTTCCTGGCGCACGTCTGGGGAGGCCGGTACTGGTGTCGCGACGGTCGGGATATTCAGCTCTGGAAGCCATCATTGGGGCTTTGGAGGAATCAGCCAATGTCTAAGCTATCGGTGTAGTGGACTTGTCTTTGCTTCTCACTTTGGGCTATTGCGGTCAAACGGCGAAAATTAGGATAATGTGGAGGCTCGAACAAACAAAATAGTCCCGCTTTTGCAGGACCTTTAGGGGCGCGCTCGGCAGGACTCGAACCTGCGACCTCCTGATTCGTAGTGATAGGTTCGGTGGGATCGTCAACCCTCACCGGGTCCCGTTTGACCCTTATCTGCGGGCTTTTAGCTCCGAGACGATATCGTTAGACTCCCATGAATTCCCGTGGACCTGCACCCACAAGTGGTAGCGTAAGTGGTAGTAAATTCATTGCTGCTGCAGCTTCGGACAGGAGCGTCAAAAAAGCATGATAGATAAGTTAGCTAATCGTACACAACTGTACAGTGGACTCCTATAAGCGAGTCATCCGTGAACTGCAAGGTGGATCCAGAGTGAGGGCCAGATGTAACGTTCTGATCTACTAGACGGAGCACTTGCTGTAAGCAAAAGTACAGCTGTTTTCAGGGTTGTCCTGTGGCGCAAAAGCGAGTTGACGGTAACCTAGAGTTTGAGGACAGCGACTACGTACAGCACAACCATCACCAAGCCGCGGAGGTGACTTGAGTAAGGGTACTTAATCTTTCGTCAAATGAACGTACGTGTCTACTCACTATGAAGCTAACCCTCTGGACTAATTTCCAACCCAGGAATTCGTGGGCGGCACAGCACTCGTGGAAAGCTCCCGCCTTGTCCTTGACATCAGAATTACGAATGTGTACGATAGTTGTACATTGTGTGCTATATATATGTAGCACAACTAAGGAAGGAGTGTGGTTGTGGCTAAGAACAGGGGACTTGAGCCGATCCAGGGTGAGGTTGATCAGCTCCGGGCGCAAGCGGCTGAGGTGGTTCGGGGAAAAGCGGAAGAATTTTTTGTCGAGTACGAACAGAACCCGGATCCACTACGCTTGGCGGCTTGGTTCGTTCCTCGCTGCTGGCGTGAGATCGAGTACGTGTTCATGCTCAACGACGAAATCCGCCGGTACGGATTGGACTTCGAACGCAAGCACATCACCGCCCTTGCCAAGCACTCATTGCAAGAAGCACAGCATTACGAAATGGTCGGACGCATTATTGAGTATCTAGGTGGCGAGGTACCGGTGTCTGTGCCCCAACACGCTCGTGCTTGGAGCGAACTTCTATGGGATTGCCTGGAGCGCCATCCGCTATCGGCCATTGCAGCCTGGAACATATCTGAGGCCTCCGCAGGTGGGAGCTTCGACGCTACACTGGCCGCATGCGAACGCTACCAGGAGCAGATGCCAGAGGCATTCCGTGTCTACAAGCAGATCGTCAAGGATGAGGACTTTCACCTCGGCCTGGGACAGTTGCTTCTCGAACGCTATGCTGAAAGTGATGATGATCGAGAAGAGATTCTTCGTGCTATGCGCGAGATGGTTGCAGTTGTAGCGGATACATACAAGCCAGAAAACGTGGTTGCCGGGAGGTGAGTTCGAGGTTCGATCAGCGGCAACCAAGGATGGTTTGAGACACTGAAATCAGGCCTTCGTCAAGAAGTTGGGAGATAAGGGTCTAGTAAAGGAGGGGTTTTGGAATCAGGACAGGAAGCGACGCCGCAGGTAGATCCAGCGGTTGTCAGAAAAAGCATTATCGGAGGTGCGGTAGGCGTTTGGGTCCATTGGTTTGACTGGGCAGTATATGCTTACCTGGGGACGACTCTCGCGGCTGTGTTTTTCCCTGACGAGAACCCAACGGCCGGGCTACTCTCTGTTTTCGCGATCTTTGCCGTATCTTTTGCCGCACGGCCCCTGGGAGCACTTTACTTTGGGCCTTTGGGAGACAGGATCGGAAGGCGGACGACCCTGGCTGTGGTTATCCTTGTCATGGGTGCGGCTACGCTCGCGGTTGGGCTCTTACCAGGCTACGCTTCGATCGGCATTCTGGCACCGATCCTGCTCGTCATCGTGCGGTTGGTGCAGGGATTTGCCGCTGGTGGGGAGTTTGGAGGAGCCGCCGCGTTCCTCGCGGAGTATTCACCGAACCGGCATCGGGGCTTCGGGGTTAGTTGGCTGGAAACATCGAGCCTCCTCGGGTTTCTTACAGCATCGCTGTCAGTGTTTCTGCTGAACTCGGCCCTTTCCGCAGAAGCCGTGACGGCTTGGGGTTGGCGCATTCCTTTTCTCATCGCAGGTCCTATGGCAGTCGTAGGTCTCTATATAAGGCTAAAACTTGAAGATACTCCTAGTTTCAGGGCATTGGAGGAGAGCCAGGAAGTTGCGCGTTCTCCCCTCCGGGATACGTTGCGGGATCACTGGAAGAAACTTCTCCAGATGACGGGAATAGAAATTCTGCAGCATGTAAGCTTCTATCTGATCTTGGTTTACCTGCTTACCTACCAGACGGTAGAGTTAGGTCTCTCGGATGGATCCGCTGCCCTGTCCGCGACGATCACCTCGATAGTGGCGATGATACTCGTGCCGCTTTTCGGCATCCTCTCTGATCGCATCGGTCGGAAGCCTCTGCTGATGGCATCAGGCCTGGGTTTTGCTGCGCTCTCCTATCCCGCCTTTCTTCTTATGGGGGCGGGTAATTTAGCAGGTGTTGTCGTGGTACAGGTGGGGCTCGGTGTTCTGCTGGCGCTGGTCCTGAGTACACACGCAGTTGCCATGAGTGAGCTTTTCCCCACCCGCGTACGCCAGGCCGGCCTCTCGCTAGGTTACCAAGTAACCGCAACGATCTTCGCCGGAACCGTACCATTTCTGATGACGTACTTGATTTCTGCAACCGGAAGCTCTTTTATGCCGGCCTACTACCTGATGCTCGTGGGTGTGGTGGGCTTCGCCGCAACGCTAACCTTGAGAGAAACTGCGGGGCGTCCTCTACCCCAGAGTGAATCTGACACAGCGAGTTCAGAATCCAGCAGGCAAGCAGCTTCTGGTACGAGGGTTAAGTAGTAGGTTCGTGTCCGATGTCGTCGAGGTCGTGTAGAAGGTTAGCTCGCAGCCTGGATATCGGGTCTCTCGCTGTGGCAGCTAGTTGAAGAGCTCGCTACGCAAGCGTTAGATGAGGGCGGGGATCTCCGCCCTCATCAGTGCACCTGATGTCTCTAGAATTACAGACTGAGACTTTGCCTAGATTAGCGAGAGTAGAATTTTGGTCGAACACCAGGTTCCATAAAGGAGGTTCGTCTCTTGGGCGTACATTTTTCGAGTGAGGAGCTAGCGGCCCGCCGCAAAGCCGTGGCCGATGAGCTGGCTGGACGCAACCTGGATGGGCTTCTCATGTTTCGCCAGGAGTCCATGTACTATCTAACCGGATACGATACCTTCGGTTACGTATTCTTCCAATGCCTGTACATGGCTGCCGACGGAGAGACGTTAACCTTGCTTACCCGTACTCCCGATCTACGTCAGGCCCAACACACGTCAGTGATTGAGGACATCCGCATCTACATTGATACCGAGGATGCCAATCCCGCCTGGGAGCTACGTAACATACTTGAAGAGCACCGCTTGAAGGGCAAGCGCCTCGGTGTCGAGACCGATGCCTACGGGCTCACCGGCTTCAACTTGAAACGTCTGGAGACCGCCCTGGAAGGTTTCTGTGAGCTTGAGGAGGCGTCGGATATCGTGACCCGTCTCAGGGCCGTCAAGTCTCCGGCGGAGATAGAGTATGTCCGTGAGGCAGCACGCCTGGCGGACCTGGGCCTCGACCGGGCGGTGGAGAAGGCGGCTCCCGGCGTCTTCGAGGGTGAGATCCTCTCTGTCCTGCAGGGCGCCATCTATGAGGGAGGGGGAGATCCACCGGGAAACGAGGTGATCATCGGCTCCGGTCCCCGCTCACTACTTTTTCGCTACGCCTCCGGCATGCGCCATCTGGACCAGAACGACCAGCTATCTCTAGAGTGGGCTGGTGTGTATCGACGCTACCACGCTGCGATGATGCGCACGCTGGTGGTCGGAGAAGCTTCAGGGTATCAGCGTTATCTGTTCGATGCCGCCCGCGAAGCGACTGAAGCCATGACCGAAGCCGTTGCTCCCGGCCGTCCGGTGGGCGAGATTGACACGGCCCACCGCCGGGTGCTAGATGCTGCGGGACTTGAGAAACATCGTTTCTCCGCCTGCGGTTACTCGCAGGGCACAACCTTCCAGCCAAACTGGATGGACTGGCCGATGTTGTACGAAGGCAACTCTGTCCTGACACAGCCGGGGATGACCTTCTTCTTGCACTGCATCGTTACCGACTCCGACCGGGGGGTAGCGATGAGCCTTGGCCGAACGTGCTTGGTCACGGAGACCGGACACGAAGTTCTCTCTAAACAGCCGCTAGACATGATAGTTGTCTGAGAATTGGGAACAAGCCGAGCACCTAACCCAACTCTCGGCTGATGATGGCTGCAGTATCCAAAATGCGCGGTGTAGTAAGACTTTCGTCCAACGATCCCATGGCGACTACCCCGATACTAGCTTCCGCTGGTTGATTGCCTGATTTTACCGGTGCGGAGATGCCAACCGCGCCATGTTCCAGGCGGCTGCCCGTCATCGCGTATCCACGCCCTCTGGCCTCTGTAACCTCCTCGCTTTCACCGACTTCCGGAGGACGTCCGGCCAGAATGGCTATGCCTGCAGCCGCCCGGTCAGCCGGAAAGCGTAACCCTACGCGATACGACACGTGCATGTTCGTGTTGCGAGGCTCCACCACGAGCAAGGCAACCGCATCGGGGCCATCGAGCACAGTTAGATGGGCCGTAGTGCCGGTCTCATCGGCAAGCTTCCTAAGCTCCGGGGCGGCAATGGACTGTAGAGAAGAGGATACCGCCCCAGCAAGTTCGACCAACCCCATGCCTAGGATGTACCGATCTCCCTGCGTACGTCTAACCAGCCTATGGGCACCGAGGGTTGTGAGTAGCCGATAAATGGCTGCGCGATGTGCGCCTAGAGCTGAAGCTAACTGACTCACCGTCAACCCCTCAGGATCATCCCTCAAAGCCTCCAGTAACTGCAGACCTCGATCAGTAGTCTTGGAGCCAACGTATTTGGACGATTGTTCGTCGCGAGCACCGTTTTCGTCGATCTTTTCCTGAGGCTGTGCTGAATGACCTCCGGCCTTTGTACTTTTCTGACTACTAATCTGAGATCTCCCTCACAATAGCGGTTTCTATAGAGAGTAAGTTACTCGCAAACTCTGTTTGATTACACAATAGCTTTCACAATTATTGCACTGTCTGACCCATGATCCAGATTGTATCCTACCCAGATGGCCCTCCAACGCTCTACCCTGACTACCAGGATATCCGATTCTTTCTAATGTGGTTATTTATAAATAATGTACATAGCGTATAAAATTGTAGGCTCTTTTATGAGACGTCTATGTTGTCCGGAGAAAAATGGGGAGGGGTAGGAAATGCGCGTGTATCAGGTCCAGACGCTTGAGTTGTCTGCTTCGGTGCTGAGTATGGGGACATTCGACGGTGTTCATCGTGGGCATCAGTAATTGATACGTAAGGCGAGAAAACGTGCGGTTTGCCTCCGAGTGCCGATGGTCATTTACACTTTTGATCCACCACCACGAACCTATTTCAAGGGCGCTCCAGTTCTGACGCCATTGCCCGAGAAGCTTCGCCGTCTTAGAGTGCTTGGCGCCGATCATGTGGTCGTGGCCCGCTTCGATGCGAACCACGCTACCCGCAGTGTACGAACGTTCATGGAAGAGTTAGCCGCTTTGAACCCCCTGGAAATTTGGGAAGGCTCGAACTTCCGGTTTGGCGGTGATCGAAAAGGAGACCTAGACACCCTGCGAGCACGCTTTACGGTGCAGGCCGCTGATCCGATAGTCTGTGATACGGGCAAAATTATATCCTCCAGCCGGATCCGGACCCTCATATCGCGAAACGAACCGGATGAAGCGCGAGAACTGTTGGGCTGGTTTGAAGCAACAGCTTGATCTGCCTGGATTGCTCGTTCTCAACACCCCTGTATATGTTCAGAGAGTTCTTTAACGAATCCGGCACCATCTGAAGACAGATCCCAAGTAACTCTCTTTCGCCGATGATCTGCAGTTCGTTGCACGGTCTCTCGTTTCCATCTCGAACCAGGCTCTGTTACAGGCTCGAAGAAACCCGCCTCGATTGTGGGCCATAGTCTTGACAGTGGCTCGGAGGGTGTGTACATTTATATTACGCAACGTGCTATATTTAAAAATTGAGGAGAGGAAAGTGTCAACAGAGTGGTTTGGGAAGATACGTGAGTAAGGAGGAAGGATGAGTTCCACTGGCGTAGAGCGGGATTCGGTAAACGGCGGTTTTGTGGATCGGGATCTCTTCCGGGACGTCATTGGTCACTTTGCAAGTGGTGTGACGATCATCACGGCACGCAAAGACGAAACCGACTTCGGTATATTAGGAGTTAAGCCAGAGTCAGCCATGGTCGTGCGAAGTCAGCAACCATTTGGTGTAGTGCTGACTGCGACCTCGATATGGACCGAAAGGTAAGTATGCGTATCGAAGAGACGGAAGTTGTTGTCGTTGGGGGTGGACAAGCCGGCCTCGCGATGAGCGAGCATCTAAGTACCCACGAAGTGCCTCACGTAGTTCTCGAGCGACAGCGTATCGCGGAGCGGTGGCGCTCAGAGCGCTGGGACTCCCTGGTAGCGAATGGGCCGGCGTGGCATGATCGATTCCCAGGACTTTCCTTCGAAGGCTTAGATCCGAATGCGTTCGCTTCGAAGGACCAGGTGGTAGCCTATTTCGAAGCCTATGCAGAGAAGATCGACGCTCCTATCCGTTGCGGGGTCGAGGTTCTCTCAGTGCAGAAGACGCTTGGTAGCGTGGGCTTTGACATACATACTTCCGATGGACAGATCCACGCGAAGTACGTGGTTGCAGCGACCGGCGCTTTTCAGAATCCCGTCATTCCCCAGGTCATACCCGAGGACGCGAAGATTCAGCAGCTACATTCAAGCTCCTACCGCAACCCTCAGCAGCTTCCAGAGGGAGCCACCCTCGTAGTCGGCGCTGGTTCCTCGGGGGTCCAGATCGCAGACGAGATACAGAAGTCCGGACGGCAGGTCTACCTCTCCGTTGGACCCCACGACCGCCCCCCGCGACGCTATCGAGGACGAGACTTCGTCTGGTGGTTGGGTGTCCTCAACAAATGGGAAGCGCTAGCTCCTTCTTCTGGCGCCGAACACGTCACGATCGCCGTGAGCGGCGCCAACGGAGGGCATACAGTAGATTTACGCAACCTAGCTGCCAGCGGGATCACACTGCTGGGCAGAACAGAGTCCTACGTGGGCGGTGTGCTTCGTTTCGCCCCGGACCTTGTGCAGAACATCGCCGACGGCGACGCTAACTACCTAGAGCTACTAGACGAAGCAGACGCCTACATCGAGCGCAATGGGCTAGATCTCCCAGAGGAGCCCGAAGCGCGTCACCTCGGTCCCCTTCCCGCCTGTGCGGAATCCCCGGTACGTGAGCTAGATATAGCTGAAGCCGGGATCACCTCGATCGTCTGGGCTACTGGATTTACTCAGGACTACAGCTGGCTGAAGGTAGATGCCGTCGACGAAAACGGGAGGCCGTCGCACCAAAGGGGCATTTCTGCTGAGCCAGGAATCTACTTCCTGGGACTGCCCTGGCAGTCACGACGAGGCTCCAGCTTCATCTGGGGTGTCTGGTACGATGCGAAATACCTGACGGACCATATCATGATTCAGCGCAGCTACCGCAGCTACCGCAGTTACCGAGTATCTGACCGTTATGCGGAACGCTCTCGATCGACAGATTCCGGAACTAAGGCTCAATCCGCAACCGCTTGAGCCGACCAGGACACCGAAGGAGAGAACCTATGAAGCACGTGCGCATCCGTCCCTTCAACACGAAAGCAACTTATCCCGAGCAGGGCCTGGATAACGACCTGTGCCAAGCAGTTGTCGCCAACGGGGTGGTGTATCTGCGCGGTCAGATCGGCCAAGATCTTGAAACACGGGAATCTGTGGGTATCGGTAACGTTAAAGCGCAGACCGTCCAGGCCATGGAGAACATCAAAATGCTCCTGGAGGAAGCCGGCGGTGAGCTCGAAGACATCGTCAAAGTGGTTGTCTACTTGACGGACATCCGCTACAGGGAAACCGTCTACAGAACCATGGGTACATACCTCAAGGGTGTATATCCTGTCTCCACCGGCCTTGTGGTAGAGGCCTTGGCCCGACCTGAGTGGCTCGTGGAGATCGACGCCACCGCAGTCCTTGACGAGCCCGGTTCCTGAGGAGCAGAGTATTGACGTTTTCTCTCGTAGCCCGAGACATGGAAACAGGAGCATATGGCATGGTGGTATGTGCGTCTTCGCCCGCTGTCGTCTCTCGCTACATCCACCTGCGGGTAGGTGTGGGGGGTGTCGCAAGCCAGAACGTAACCAACCCCGCTCTCGGCACGAGCGTTCCGGACCGCCTCAGCAGCAGTGAGACCAGCCAACAGGCTCTTCAGGAAGCACTCGCTGCTGAAAGTCACCTTGATTTCAGGAAGATCTCCGTCGTTGTTTCCGCCTGAACCACGGCGCGTCATTCCAGACCGAGGTCGCTCGGGATCAACTATTTCGCAGTTGGCGAGGCAGCTGTCGCGGCGGATAATCTACTCGCTTCACAAAAGACCGTGGACGCTCTGCCCGAAGGTTGTGCGAATAGCGACGGGCGTGCGTTGGAGTCCCATTGTGGAACAAATGGCGAAGGCTACGATTTTACCTGGCGCGCCCCGAGCTAGGCTTGGACGGCACCAACAACGCCTCGGAGCGTTCGCTCGGAAAGAGCAAGGTGCTCTACAAAAGAATGCGCGGCTACAAGAGCAGGGATGGCATGGGCAACGGCATAGCTCTACCCCAATGGCTCTACAGCGGGGAAGACGAGCACGACCTGAGCAAGGAGATGGCAGCGTAAAGCGCCTTCAACGTCTCACCGAAGCAGTTTCTCAAATTTACCCACCGTCTGTGGGCCAGTTACCCTAGGGCCGTGGTCTTGACACTGGCACCAAAGTTGTGCACGTTTATTGTACATGGCGTACTATACACGTAAATAAAGATGGGAAAGCGGCTACAAATCGGTTCTGGAAGTTCCGCGAGCAAGGAGGGAAGATGAGTTCCACTGGTGTCGATCAAGGTACGGGAAACGGTGATTTCGTGGACCGTGATCTCTTTCGCGACGTCATTGGCCACTTTGCCAGTGGTGTCACGATCATCACGGCACGCTACGACGCAACCAACTTCGGTATCACGGCCCGTGCGGTAGCCTCACTTACGCTGGACCCGCCGATGCTGCTGGTTTGAGTGAACCAGGAACACCTCTTACCCGAGGTAGTTACGGGCTAACCACCGTTGATGGACAGTAGATCGGGAGTAAACTAAATGAAAATTATTACGAGCACGTATTCAGTGGCGGGACGTTGTTCTTCGACCGGAGCCCTGGGCGCCATCGTCACCTCCAGCAGTCCCGCCGTAGGGGCCCGCTGTGCGTGGGTCAAGACGGCTACGGGAGTGATTCTTTCTCAGAACATTACCGACCCGAGGCTCGCCGACATAGGAATGGTTGCTCTGGAGAAAGGATTCGACGCGCGGTTCGCGCTGGAAGCCATGAAGGCGGCCTCGCCCTTTCCGGAGCACCGGCAACTCGCTGCGGTAGACGCTGATGGCGGGTCGTGCGCGTTTACCGGACAAAAGGCGCTCGGCACTCACTCGGACTTCTGTTCCGACGGCGTGACCTGTGTCGGCAACCTCCTGAGCGATGCCGCCATCCCGGAAGCGATGGCCCGGCATTTCAGCACAGAGACATCGCTCGCGCTGCCGGAGCGCTTGATCTCGGCCATCGAAGTAGGGTTTCAGATGGGCGGCGAAATGGACCAGGAACGCTCTATTGCGCTTCTGGTTCACACTGCTGATGTACCGTTCGCATACGTGAACCTCCGCGTGGACTATAGCGACAACCCTCTTGAAGACCTGAAGCGTCTGTGGGATGTGTATCAGCCCCAGGCGGAAGACTACAAAAGCCGGGCGCTGGATCCCGAGCAGGCTCCAACTTTCGGAGTCAAGGGGGATGAGTAAGGTTTATCGGTGAGATTGGCTACTGGTGGTTCGTGTGACTTATTGATCGTCTAACTAGAAGGGACGTAGCAGATGGAGATTCAGAGGCTTAAGAAGTTCGAGACGGATAGTTTCTACCCCTCCGAGATGGGCGAGCCTGAACACCACGTGAAGAATGAGTTCAGCATGGTGGTGCACGTCGGCGACCGCATATTCATGAGGGGTCAGACTGTCTTCGACCTTGAGGGAAACTTTCATGGTGAAGGAGATCCCGCCGAGCAGGCCAACAACGCCTGCCGGTGCATAAAGCAGCTCCTGGAAGAGGCGGGGGCCAGCGTCAACGACGTCTGCAAGCTAATCACCTACGTCACCGACCGCAACTATCGGAATGAAGCTTACGGTGTAATAGCGGAACACTTCCAAGGTGTCTACCCTTGCAGCACAGGACTGGTGGTAAACGGCCTCGCTCTGCCGGAGATGTTGGTGGAGATTGACGTGGAAGCGGTCGTGAGCAGCTGACGATGGTTCCGAAAGCGGGGGCACCGAACACCAACCCGATGAAAGACATACCTATCGACGGTGATCGCCTATGGAACCGGCTTACCGAGATGAGCGCCATAGGAGCTCAGGAGGAGGGAGGAATTACCCGGCGTTCCTTTACAGCCGAGGAACGCGCCGCGAAAGACCTGGTCATCTCTTACATGGAGGAAGCCGGGCTGTCTGTATATGAGGACGCTATTGGGAACTTATTCGGGCGTCGTGAGGGGCTACAACCCGATGCTCCTGTAGTCCTCGTCGGTTCGCATGTCGACTCCGTAGTGAACGGGGGAAACTTCGATGGCCCTCTCGGTGTCCTCTCTGCTGTCGAGGTTCTTCAGGCTATGAAAGATCATGAGCAGGTAACCAGGCATCCCGTCGAGGTCGTGGCTTTTACGGATGAGGAGGGGGCAAGGTTCGGCTTCGGTATGCTCGGCAGTCGGGCGCTGGCCGGAACCCTGACCGTCGAAGATCTTCAACGCACGGACGAAGACGGGATCTCTATAGCACAAGCCATGCGGAATTACGGATTGGAGCCTCAGCGCCTCGGTGAGGTTTCACGTCCCGCAGGCTCCATAAAAGCATACGCTGAGGTGCACATCGAGCAGGGTAGCGTTCTGGAAAACAAAGAGCTTCCATTTGGTATTGCCAGCGGGCTCGCCGGTTCCGTCCGCCTTGGGTTCACCCTCAAAGGCGAAGCCCGGCACGCGGGCACGACGCCTATGAACCTGAGGCGTGACGCCCTGGCCGCTACAGCCGAGGCAATGGGTTTCATAGAAGCGAGCGCCGCTGAAACCGGGACCACGGTGGGGACCGTAGGACAGCTCGAACTGAAACCCGGTGGCATAAACATCATCCCGGGACAGGTGGACTTCACCCTAGATCTTAGAGATATGGATCAGGAGCTTCGTGATGACGTAGAAGAACGAATTGTCAGCGGCATCGAGGAAATTTGTGAGAGGCGAGGCATAGGATTCGCAGTCGAGCTTCTGCAAAGAAACAATCCCGTACCCTGCTCGCAGCTCGTTAGAGAAGCGGCTTCGGCAGCTTGCGAAGAGCTCGACGTAGAGTCCTTCGAGTTACCTAGTGGAGCGGGGCATGATGGTATGCAACTCACCGGCATCTGCCCGATGGGTATGATCCTCGTGCGCTCGAAGGATGGCATAAGCCACAGCTCCGACGAATACAGTTCAAAAGAAGATTGCGCCGTTGCAGCCGACGTCTTGTACCACACGGTACTAAACCTGGCGGGGATTGCTCGATGAAGATTATTATGCACATAGGAAAGGCACGTGAAGTGATGAGCTCATATTCGAAAGAAGGACTCACCGGACTAAACATTGCTGAGGGGTATTGTGATGCAGCGGGTGTGGAGTCGCGGCAAGAGCACGACCTTCTGGGCGCCCGCATGGTGTCGGCCGATGTCTACTATGGGGTACATACGCTTCGAGCAGTCGAGAACTTTTCTATTACAGGCATTCCTATCTCGACCTACCCGACCTTGATTCACGCTCTGGCCTGCGTCAAACAGGCAGCCGCACGGGCCAATAATGAGCTGGGGCTACTTGACACGAAGAAAACCGAAGCCATCGTGAAGGCTTGTAAAGATGTGCGCGCCGGGCAGCTCCACGACCAGTTCGTCGTGGATGTTATTCAGGGCGGTGCGGGCACCTCGACTAACATGAACGCCAATGAGGTCATCGCCAACCGCGCGCTGGAACATCTCGGGTACGAGCGGGGCGAGTACCAGTATCTACACCCGCTGGAGGACGTGAACCTAAGTCAGAGTACCAACGACACCTACCCGACGGCTGTGAAGGTGGCACTGCACTTCTCTATTCTCCGTCTTGCAGAGGCAATGAGCAGTCTACGTAGCGCGTTTGAGATCAAGGCCGACGAGTTCGGAGACGTGCTGAAAATGGGACGGACCCAATTGCAGGAGGCGGTCCCAATGACGCTCGGCCAAGAGTTCAAAGCCTACGCTATCATGATCGGCGAAGACGAGGAGCGGCTGAAGGAGGCCTCGCAACTCATCCAGGAGATCAACCTCGGGGCGACGGCCGTCGGGACGGGCATCAACGCGCCATCAGGATACGCTGAGTTAGCATGCAGCCACCTCGCCGAGATCACCGGCATTCCGCTCCTAACGTCTCAGGACTTGGTAGAGGCGACTCAGGACGCCGGTGCCTTCGTGCAGCTCTCCGGGGTGCTAAAGAGGGTTGCCGTCAAGCTGTCCAAGATTTGCAACGATCTTAGGCTGTTATCGTCGGGACCCCGGGCAGGGTTGGCTGAGATCAACTTGTCTCCGGTACAGGCAGGTTCTTCCATCATGCCAGGTAAGGTCAACCCTGTGATTCCAGAGGTTGTGAACCAGGTCGCCTTCGAAGTCATCGGAAACGACGTCACAGTTAGCTTTGCTGCAGAAGGCGGGCAGCTTCAAGAAGGCGGGCAGCTTCAACTCAACGCGTTCGAGCCGATCATCACCCACAGCCTTTTCGAGAGCCTCTCACACCTGCGCGCCGGGTGCCTGACGCTAGCCGAGCGTTGTGTCGAAGGAATCACGGCCAACCGTGAGCGCCTCAGACTGACCGTCGAGCACTCAGCAGGTATCGCGACAGCCCTCAACCCCCACATTGGCTATACGCGGTCCACGCAGGTCGCGAAGGAGGCGATGGCGACAGGCCGAAGCGTCTACGATCTGGTGTTGGAGAAGGGTTTGTTGAGCAAGGAGCGGCTCGATGAGATCCTGAATCCGCAGGAGCTCACCAATGCCTTGCCAACACTGCCGGAAGGGAGTTGAGCGCTCTGGCACAACTTCTTACTACATCGTTCTGTCGGATTCGCAGAGACATGGAAAGGAGGCGCATAAATGTTGATGAAGATCGTATGGGGTCGGGTGAAGCCAGGCACCTGGGGAAAGTATGAGGAGACTTACAATCGACTTCTGAGTACCACGGCTGGAGACGTGCCCGGTCTCAAACATCGCATGCTGGCCCGCAGCGTTCAGGATCCCGACGAGGGCTACTCGATCTCCTTCTGGGACAGCAAGGAGGAAATCACTGCCTACAAAGAGAGTACTGTCTTCAAGGAGGCTATCTTAGAGCTTGACGAGTGCTTCGAGGGCACATGGTGGGAGAAGCTCTACGAGCTTAGGTCCGGACTATACAGCCGATTAACTCTTGCAGCTTCCTGACGGCATCGTGCTCAGAGTCGGAGCATCACCCACGACAGCACAACCATCATTAGGTAAGATTATTGACCAAATCTAACATAGCGTGTATGCACTATAAAGTGCTGCATTTAGCTTAGATATGGGGAATCTAGCATCGGTGCAAGATCTTCGTAGTTTGCAGGGCTCATAGCCTCTATATATCCTGGATGTTGATGCGAAGTTTGACTGCTGGACCTTTCCGGTGTCGCGGGCTGGGGCACACGCTCGAACGGGACGTTGCCATTTGGCCGCCCCGGCAAACGCGCGGTTCCAGCAAGCAGGGTGACTCTTCGCACCGATGCCTCGGACCCCCCTCATTCTATGGATTTTAGGCAGGGTCGGCGGTAAGTGTTCGACTCGCTCGTACTCACAAGGTGACACATCAGGATACCAATCACGTCAGAAGGTCAACAAGGCGAGCGATCCAGGCCGAAAGTGGACGCTTCACGGCAGATTGCGGAAGATACGGTAGCCGGTCTGCAAGAAAGGTGCGCACAAAAACGCTGATTCGAGCCATTACGTCACAATCACCAAGACCCACTGAGGCCGTCTGTCTGTCTATGGCCCGGATGACCTACCGAGCACCCCTCTTTATGATGTTTGGAGGGTCGTTGCAAGAACGATAAGTGGTAGACAAGTGGTATATGTCAGACGTTCGGGTTTCTAGGCAAGACAAAAACGCCTGCAAAACAGAACATTACAAAGCGCGCTCGGCAGGACTCGAACCTGCGACCTCCTGATTCGTAGCGAGACTTTCCGTGCTTTCGTGGACCCCATTGGGTCCCGTTTGGCCTTTGTTTACAGGCTTTGCGCTACGGTGCGCCGTTGATAAATCCCTACAAATCCCCGTGGACCCGCACCCATAAGTGGTAGTGTAAGTGGTAGAAGGATGCTACCAGTTCGGTTCGTATTGCGCCGGACTCTGATTCTCACGACATTCCAGGCGTCTACTGTATGCTCTTCGCTATCCTTTGCTGCCGATCATCCATGGGGTACCGACCGGCCGTTGAGGGAGCTGTCGCGGCCGAAGGGTTCTGTGTTACTCCGCAACCGTGAGCATGGCCGCACGTCGTCCGTGCTGACTACCTGGGCAGAGTAAGACTATCCGGTCGAAGGACGACTGGAACGAGTGGTAAAGCACGGCGTCGTCGGCGTCTTCAAAGGAGGATGGGCCTCCGGTGAGCGCCGCCACCAGCCATGCCTGCTCGCACTTCTCCCTGCAGGCTGGGTAGACGCGGTCTTTGCTTTCAATCTCGCGTGCTATGTCAGTGACCTTCGCTATAGCGGGGGTGTAGGAGAGGGACCTACCCCAATGAGAGTCCCGTCCGTCGTCCCCCACGAACCCTGTCTGACGGGCGCTGACCCCGTGCAAGACGCCTGCGAGGGACATGCCTTCCAACCCATCTGGTCCGAGTTCGAAGCGTCCACCGTCTGCCCACTGCGACGCTCCATCTCGAACCAACCGGGCTACCTCTCCGGCCAGCTCATCGGTGGGATACGGCAGTGGCCCCACGCGCTCGGTTTCCGGATCCAGCGGCCAACTCAGGAGAGCATGCACGGGCCCCGGGTGGTCTGCTGCGGAGTAGTAGAGTTCTTCGGCCAGCCTCAAGACCGTCTCCTCCGCCTGTTGGCGTTCGCGGTAGGGAGATCCCTTCCTGCGGGCAGCACCCCGGTACACCTCAACAAGCTCCAGGCCGATCGATCCTTTTCCCGCGGCGCTCGCCAAGAAGTCCGGCGTCTCTGTGACAGCCACCGCCCCGATGGGAAAGTCAGGATACGAGACCTTGAGATCTCGGAGGAGCAACAACTCCCGGCCCTTTTTCTGACCGAGCTGCTGGTATATCTGAAGAGTGCGGTCCAGCACCCACCATTGGTCCCCGAGGTAGAGCGGCCGCTTCAGCAGTTCGGCGGTGTGATCCAAGACTAGCCTTTCTCCCTACTAGCGCCAGAAGTCCTCGCGCAGCTCGGCTTCCACGTCCTCCCTGCGGGCATCGGAGGCGTAGCGGTCGGAGATCCTCCGCAGCATGGCGGCGGTCCGCGGCCACCCGTCGTTCAGGGCGTCGGCGTGCTCCTTGTACCGCTCCGACAGCCTCCGCTCCTGCTCGCCCCCCTTCGTCAAAGACCTGCTGACGACGCCGCGTCCGTTATAGATGCCGAGCTCAAACCCACGCTCGATGTGCTCGCTACCGAGATCGTCTATCAGGTCGCGCACCGCCATGTCGGGCCATGCGCCGTCCGACCCTTCCGGGGAGGAGGCGAGCGCCTGGCCGATGCGCTGGTCTGCTATGGTCCCCCTGCCGGAAGCACGAGCGGCTTCACGCGCCCCTTCCACCCACGCCCTGAGCACCTCGGCATCGACCGAACCGTCCTCTCGCAGACCGGGAATCGATTCCCAGGTCTCGAGCAATTCGTAAGCGAACCTGGCACGATTTTGCTCTTGCTCAGAGAGCTCAGGGGACTCCTCGCCCTCGGCCTTGAAAGCGTAAGAAATTATCTCGATGAAGAAGCCTGGGTTGTTCGATAGCTCGCGGTGGAGGACCCGCGGCCTCCGTCCGTGGTGCCCAAATAGGGGCATGTAGTACCACTCCAATCCGGCTATCCGCTCCTCCTCGATCTCCCCTGACGTTTCGAGCGCGTCGAGGACCCGGCCCACGTGGTGTGAGAACATCCGCCACTCTATATTCTCTTCGGGAACGACCTGGATTGTGCGCTCCAAGGCGTCGGCTATCTTCGACGGCGGGAGATCGATACTCTCGTCGTCCGCATGGAGGGAGGTCAGGTCGACAGCCGCGTGCGGCCTTCCATGAGCGAGGTACTCGTCAACCGCCCGGGCACAGTCCGCACTGTTGGTCAGGCCATATGGGCTGGTTTCAGCCCAGTAGAGGTGCTGGGCGCCCCCGTCTCCGGTGGCATCCAGGCGGTCCCAGGTGTGGCCTTCGAAAGGCAGGCAGAAGAAGAGGTCGGCCTTCTGTTCCGACGACCAGCCAAACGCGGAGCGTAGCACGCCATCGACCCATTCCCACCCCCTTTTTCGGAAGCATCCGATCACCAGGCCACGGGCCAGGTGCCTGCGCGAATCCTCCGTCGAGCCCAAGTCTTCGAGCAGGGCCGCCTCTTCCTCGTCCGTCATAACCCGGTTCGTCCCGAGTGTCCTGCCTAGCTCCCCCGGCTGCTCCGCGCTCAACGCCAGCTCCAACACGAGCTTGAGCCCGCCAGCATCGTAGCACTCCCTGGCGGCCTCGGTCCGGGCGGCTTCGACGTTCTCGCGCTCGGCCCGCCACCCTTCACCCGAAGACTCCGGCAGGTCCGGGTAGTGGGTGAACAACCAGGCGTGCCTGGAGATCGGGTCGGAGGGTTCGAACCGCTCGTAGGTCCGCTGGAGCCCGTCGACCCACTCACCCGGCATGGCCCAGTCAGTGTCCGGAAACTCGCGGTGGCGGGAGATCAGTACCCGCAGGGCGTCCCTGACCATCATTCTGGCCTCTGGCGTGAAGCTTTCGACATCGGCCTCATGGAGCTTGCGGACGACGGCGTCGTGCTGCTCCTTTGGCATGTCGTCCAGCTTATCAATGAGGGTTTTCCACCGCTCTCCATCAGTCTCGACGTCCTCAAGGAGCCGCCCGACGACCTCACGAATCCCCGCCCATATTTCCCCGTAAGTAACCCTGGGCGCCTCCTCCGGCGCCCAGTCGCGCCAGCGCGGCGAATGGGTGGGCATGGAGAATCCGCCGGTCGTCTCCGGCAACATGCTGCACAGCAACCCCCAAGCGACCTCCGGCTCGCGGCGTCTGATAGCGTCGAGGATCCGTAATCTTCTCTCAGCTCCTGTCTTAGTCTGCGGATACCATAGCTGAAAAATCTCACTAAGACTCTGCTGCGGTCGGCTCATGAAATTGCTGTCAGGATAGGGGTCCAGTTTAGCTAGCCGAGCTAGAAGCTGGGTCGCATAGCCGAGGTGATCGGGTTCCCAGGCCACGTTCTCAAGGGCCCATAGCAACCCCGTGTGCGGCGAGCTGCCCATGAAGCCAGGCTCCAAGAAGAGCTCGACCAAGATGGGGCTCTCTCCCGACGACCCCTTGTCCACCGCCTCCATAAAAACTCCGGGTGCAGCCTCCGCGAGCAGGGGAAGCACGCTGGAGAGCGACGCCCACAGACGCCAATCCTCGTTCGCCTTCTCGAGCAGCTTGTGGACCACCGTGTTCACGCGCTCCTGGCCCGATTGGAAGGTAGAGAACAGTGTGGTTTCGCTCCTCGCGCCCATCAGGGCCAGCGTCTCGACCAACCCCTCGCGGAGTAGCCCGGAATTCGGCAGCGTCTTGCCGTATATCCCAGCGGCCCATCGCTGATCCTCCGGCATGTCGAAGCTCGGATCGACCCGGCCCAGCACCCCGAGGACGGCCTCCTCGAGGGCATGGAGATCGTCGCCGGTCACGAACTCGGCCAGCAGCGTCCAGGCATCTTCTTTAGAGGCGACCAGCCACGTGTCGCCCACGCGACGCACCGGCGGATCGGGCTCGTTGGCCCACCGGATGAGGTCGCCCTCGAACTCCCCGTAGGGCTTCCCTGCGAGCCCCCCGACAACCTCGCGGTCCTCGGCGTTCGCGTCCTTCCACGCGCCGACGAACATGGCAGGCAGCAAGAATCGCCCCTCGGCCGATACGGCCCACCTCGGGCGCTTGACGGGCTCATGCACGGCAAGCTTTCTGCGGAACGCCAGAGGGCTGCGCCGGACCAGCGTGGCGAGGTCCTCGACCTTCTCTTGGGGCAACCCCATCTCCAGCAGCGCCTCCTTGACGTTCTCACGCTGGGGGCGAGGAAGCTCCAGCAAGGTTGTGGAGCGCCTACCCTCATCTCTGCCCAGGGGGATCAGGATGTGGTGGCCGGCGGGCACCACGTCGGCCTCTCGAACGTCGAACCTCGGAACCAGGACCAACCCTTCCCCGAAGCCGGACAGCTGCCGCCAAGCCCCGCCGTCCTCCACGACGACGCTACGGACGAAGCATGCCTCACGCTCCGTCTCCGGCATCCGGTACAGCACTGCCGCCGCGAAGGCTATGGCCTCCTCCTTCGACTCGGCGCGGAGGGCGAGCGGCGAAGGTCCGCCCCGCAGCCACTCGAGGATGCGCTCGGCCTCCTCTTCCCGCCCGGAGATGACGAGCCCGGGGCTCATCGGCACCTCGGTGACGCCGGCCCACCCCTCCCAGAAGCCGCGAAGGGAGCTGGCCCCCTCCGGATGCTTGCCGATGAGGGTGGAGAGCCAGACGTGGACACCCGGGGCGAACTCGAGCCACGCCTCGATGTCGTCAGCGTCGCACGCCCGCACCTCGCGCCAAACCCCCTCGGCCTGCTTCTCCGCGGCCCACTCCTGCTTCTTGGACCAACGCCTCGGCGTCACGAAAACGTAGGCGGTCTCTGAGGGGTCGAGGCCGAGCGGGTCTTCAGTACGCTTCGCATAGTCCGAGTCGGCCTTGCGCCTGACCTGCCGGCTGACGCCGAGCTCCCATGCCGATAAGCCGTCTGGGACGAACGCGTTCCCGCGGGGGACGTCCACGATCCCGTCCCACCCCCCGAGTTGCACGCCCTCGCCGGCGGAGAAGATGACGCGCTCGGCGCGTTCGACGGTCGCGAGGACGAGATCTCGGACCACCCGAGGCAGCTGTCCTTGGGCCTCCCGGCGGTCGGCCCACCCCGCGAGGTCGGTCGCGTCCACCAAGGTCCTGAGCGACAGCGCCATGCCTGCTCTCATCGTACCCCGGACGCCGGTCTGCGGGCGCACCCTCTCTAGGTCCTCGCCGAGCTTGCCCTTCTCCGCTGCCAGGTCGTACTTCCGCTGGCAATCCATCCAGAAGTCCGCCGTGGTGTCTTCAAAGAACCGGGCGAGCCTCAAGGCGGTGTCCGCGCTGATCGCCCTCTTGCCGCGCACGATCTCGCTGATCCGGATCTGCGGCACTCCGATATCTTGAGCGAGCCGATACTGGGTAATCTCCCTGGGCTTCATGTAAGCCTCGAACAAGATCTCTCCCGGATGCATCGCCTTTTTCTCTTCCATTGAGCACGCCCTTCGCAGTTTCTTTTGTGTACGCTGGCCTGACTCTGTGAGGCAGCTACTTTGTTGGACCGATTTCGCAGGCATATACTAATGTGTCACGATACTATCGTCAACCATAAGGCTTTTGTTGGCGCTATTAAAGCATCGTTGGGGACTTCTGCCGATTATGGTCCAATTACGGTCAAATACTCCCTTGCCAGAAATACTGCTTGAGTTTGCAAAGCAGGAAAACCTGTAAATGAGCAAGAAGTAGTTCAATGGCTTCCTCGAATAAAGGGTGGTTCACGTCCGACTCCGGATCAGTTAGTGAAGAGTTAAATCTTTCTCCAGCGAGTTCTCAAGAACCCCTTTTTGAGGAGTTTTCTCTTCAGTCTCGAAACCGGTCCGTCTAAGACCGGTTCGACTCCCTCCACCAGTTTATGGTCGGTCTCTGCTCCCACTTCCAAGGGCCAACCGCGTTGTCGGAGTGTACCAGGTAGACATATACCGAAATATTCGGTAAACTGTAGATGTGCTTGGGGAGAAGAAGACCGGCGCGCTTGCTGAGGTGGATCACGCTTCCTCGCCTGCTGAGATGGCGAGGGCGCTATCGGAGGCCAGAGACACCTTGCGCCATTTCGAGACATCGGCGCTCACGGATGTGGCCCAGACCCTTTCGGAAGTTACCGAGAGACTGGCGCAGACTACCGCAGAACTTGCTGCAACTAGACGCGAGGAGTGGGTGGATGCGGAAGGAGCAAGGCTGCACCTTAAGAGGACCAAGAAGCAGTTTGAGAGGATAGCGCCCCAGTTACCCAGACACTACGTGAGCGAACGTGGGATCCTCTACAATATCCGGGAGCTAGACGAGTGGCTGATGAATCGATAGTAAGGTAGAACGATGAGTTAGATGTCGTCGACTACGAGGTCATTGTCGTCGGCTGCTTCCAGGACCGCCGCCCGCAGCGCCTCGTCATTGAGCCTCATGACGCGCTCCGGTGAGCATTCCGACGCGTCGGACGCCCGTTCGTAGAGTGCGATGGCATCTTCGTCGTTGTGGGCGTTGAGGTAGATAACGCCGTCTAGGTCGCTATAGACCTCCGGCGTCTCGTAGAAGTGACGCGACCAGGCCTGAGAGAGGCTCCTATCGGCGATCTTCGCGATCGCCGCTTTCGTCCCAGCCTTCATCGCCCCGTTGTGCCGCAGGTCGAGAAGGCGCAGGTCACGCTGGAGGATAGGCGAGGCGACGTGGTGGCGGTGAAGGTCTACCACGCCCGTGTCGCCGAAGATTTCCACCAGGCAACCCGATAGAGTCACGGCGGCGTAATAGATCCCCCGCTCTGCGTCATCTCCCGGCTTTCCATCCTCTCGCCCACGATGGTGGTCGAAGCGGAGCAGAGGACCATACGAGCGGAACCCGGCCGCCGTCGCTCCGTATCGGGAAGGGTCGAACAACCTAACCAACCGACTCCCGGAGGGGAGATCATGAAACAGTGGGTTGGGCCGACGCCGTGGTGGTGGAGGGTCAACGAGGACCAAGCTAGCTCGCCCCGACCGTCTCCGCCGCGCTCCTTACCGCCTCGATTTGGCCCTCTCTCAATGCCTCTAGCGGGGTCTGACCCTCCAGGTACTGGTTGGACCGCACGAGCCAACTCGCCTTCGCCAGCGGCGAAGCGTGGAGCGTCCGCAGCACCTCCGGCAGTCCCTCGACGACGCCGTCTGGTCCCTCGGGGTCGAACTGCCAGGCGGGGAATCTCCAGGCCCCCCGGTCCAGGACGGCCAGCAATGTGCCACCCTTCACGCGGTCGTGGGGCGTCTGGCGGGTGGTGCCGAGCAGGTCCGCCACCTGGGAGGCGGTCAACGATCCCTCGAGCAACTCCCTTCGGCGCTTGAAGGAGCGGGCCAGCGTGGCCATCTCGAGGGCAGATCTCTCCTGGCGACCGTACTCGCGCCCGCCGGTCAGGTCGGCCACGAGTTCTTCCCGCTCCTCGGGCCTCTCCGGAGATTCGAGCCCCCGCTCTATGCGAAGCGCTTGCTCGATGCGAGATGATAAAACATCCATATCCTCCGCCGAAGATTGTTCCAGCAGGTGCTGCAGGGCCTCTACCGTGCGAGTGGCCGCCTTCTTCTGGCGTGCCTTGGCGGCCGCTCCCTTGGCAGTAGGTGCGGGAGCAGAGATCCTGAAGTTCAAGCGGTCCACCATAGCCTTCACCTTCTCTATACAACGTTGTGGATGCAGTCTACTAATATCTGTAAGAGATGTCAAATAAAATCGTGTGTAGATTTGCGGACTTCGAGCATCGCATCATAGCCGCTTGTTCGACGCGCCTTCCGCTTTGGGACACAGGCTGACATGTTAACGAGCGTAGGAAAGACAATGGGCGAGGTTACACTAGCCTTATCCAGTTCCCGATGAGAACCGAAAATCTAGCTTCTCAAATAGTTTGGGGCTGTAGGCCGAGAGGGTACAGTCGGCTACCTCCCAGCCGTGTCGATAGAGTCTATCGAACTCCTCTTGGGAAGGCCGCCTTAGCGTGGTCGTGTGACCCACCGCTAGCTCGGCGTCTTTCTTCGATAGGCAGTTGCTGGCCACTGCAGCCACTTCTTCTTCGCCGACGCCAGCTTGCTCCAAGATGTACTGTGCAGTGTTGCCTGCCTTCAGGTAGGCGCCAGAATTCGGATGGGAGGCGAAGTGTTCCACTAATTGCCTGGCCCTCAAACTCCTTACCTGGTCCATGGCTATGTTGATTAACCTCCGGGCTCGCCGGAACGGGTATGGTCTCTCTATGCCCATCGGTGTCGAGGCATCGCTTACTATGAGGAAGTTGTACTCGTCCCGATACCTCTTGCCCCCCGGCTTGAACAACGCTTCGACACCGAGGTTGTCGTACACACCGCCGTCCCAAAGATGCACGCTCGGCACCTTACTCTCCGTCGGTAAGGTTGCGTGTCTTGACTCGCCCGTGAACCTCGACCATGCGAAATCCTCAGTTCTCAACACGAGGGGGCCGATGAGTATCGGAAAGGCAGCCGATGCGGCCATGGCGCTGGCTAACGGGAACGCGGGTTCGAGGATCTGGTTAAGCTTATAGTCGCCCATCCTCTTGCTCATGAACCGCCAGTTCTTCCCCGACTCGTAGGCGGTCGCGTTGATGATCCATCGGGGCTCATCGGAAAGTTCGTTTACGAGGCCCTTTACGCCCCAGAGGTGCTCGATGCTCTCGGCAAGTAGCTTTGCTCTCCCGTACAAGAGGTGCCACGGTCTGGTCACGAGGCGAAAGATCGCATCAACTTGCAGATCCTTGCCCGTCAGGCAACGTTTCGCCCGTGGGGCGGCGGTGCTCAGGTACTCTTCGGCCACCTGTTACCGGAAAGCGAGTAGACGAGGCCCATCCCGAGGCTGCCGCCCGACACAGTGGAGATAAACGTTACCTGTTCAAGCAGGTCGGCGGCGGCGAGCCTTCCAAGCAGACCAAGGTGGAACACCGCTGCCCGTACCCCTCCCCCCGAGAGGGCTATCCCTATCGTCAGCTCTCGATTTGTCGTCGACAGTCCGTTCCAGGTATCTTTGCTTGCCAGTGAATTCTCGCCTTCCTCAGATCCGGCCGTCATGGCATCTGTTCCACATACCAGGCGTGGTCCCGCTCACCGACGATAAGCATGACGGCGGGCAGGCCGTCCACGTCCATGTGCTCCCGGAGCCAGGCGAACGCCTTGCGATCGTCCGTGCTCGGTGAGGGGGTGTGGCCGCGGGGATGGGAGTGCCACTCGCCGAGGTAGCCTAATTGTCCGTCGGTGATCTGCCCGATCTCCTCTACGCGAGGGGCGAGGCCCTCGCAGCCGCGGATGTACAGGTTGGGCCACTCCGTGCTGTCTGGGGGTGAGGGGATCACGTCCACCGCGTAGAGGATCATGCGCTCCATGTCATGCGCCCCCACGATCACTCCACCGGTCTCGTTGGGAAGCTTCTCCAGGCGCGTCTTCGCGACCTTATCGAGCAGGGATCGATCCGTGACCATGGTCCACTCGCCGACCTGCTCCTCGACGACTTCATCCGGAACGATCTTCAGGTGCGCTACGCTCAGGTCATCTTCGTTGGTACGCCAGACAGAGATGCCGGCGGAATCGGCGGCCAGCGCCGCGCGAAAAGCCCGAGCGCCGATGGCGGCGTGAAGGGCCACCAGCTCCTGGGATAGGCTGGAACTGAGGTCTCGGCAGGACCTGGCGTACCGGACCCGGGCCGCGGGCCGACGCAGATGATCGCCAAGCTCCGGGTTGTTGATGAGCTCTCTGTAGTAACGCATCTCTAGCCAGTCGAGGGGTACCTCGCGGGCAGAGTCCTCTCCCAGCATAACGCCGTCGGTACCGGTCGGGTTGAAGAAGAGGGAGACCCGCCTGGCGGATGAGTCGGCGTCCCGCGCGAGATGGCGCGCGACCGCCACGGAGGCCGACGCGTCCAGCAACACATCGGCGCCCTCGATGGCTTTCTCGACCGCTTCTTTGTGCTCCCTGGGGTCCAGCACGTCGGCGACTATGGGGGTCACGATCGGCGGGCCATCGATGGTTTCGTTGGCGGTCTCGGCCAGGGCGGCAACCTTCGGGTGGCCCACGTCGCGGCCGGTGAGCCCGTGCTTGGCCAGATTGTGCGGGAGAAATTGGTCCGGGTCTATGGAAGTCCACTCGCCGCACCCTGCACGTACAAGGTTCAGGAACGTCTGCGAGCCTAGGGCCCCCGCACCGACCGCCGCTATCTTCCCTCCAAAGCGCGGCGTTGCACCGCCGAGTTCCGCGGCTTTCTTCCTGGACAGGGCATAGTTTACGTTGAGCGGCACCAAGCCCACGTCTTCACCCATGAGCTCGGTTTCGTCGCTACCTATAACCACGCCAAGCCGCGTCGAAAGATCGGCCGCGGTCTCCTGACATATGAACGCCCACGTATCGGAGGCCTCGATCGCGCCAGACGGATCGCGTGTTTTCGGCAGCGCCACCACCAGCACCATCTCCATGCCCATCAGCGAGACCAGTTCTTCACTGCTTCGCCAGGATTCGAGGCGACCGCGTAACTCCCCGAGCAGATCTATTCCGGCGTCTTCCAGAAAGCCGTGGAGCTCGCGTAGCGAGGTTGGCGTCGTACGGATCACACCGTGTTCTTGCGGCTTGCCCGACAAGCTAACCGCCGCATAATTGAGCCCGAGCCCATCACGGAAACCGTCGCTTTGGCGGCGGGCGATGAGCGTCCGTATCTCGCCTTCGTGGGCCACGCCGCGCACTTCCAATAGTTCGGGAGGCACGCCTTCTACGCCGTAAAGGTCCGAGGGCAGCACGAGCGGAATCGGCGAGCCGACCAACAAGGGTTCCAGCGGCTGGTCTTCGGCGTGTAGTTCCCCGCTGGCGGTAAGGGCCAACCACTCGCGGATTCTCTCGACGAATGCGATGGAGGTCCACGTCAGCTTGAGGTCGTGGTAGGGCTGATCGTACAGGCAGAGGCTGCGCGGAAACTCTTTCAGAAAAGTGAGGTTCAAGGAGTTGACGTGCGGGACCGAAGGAAAGTCCTGGCGCAGCGCCAGTGCCTCTGGCATGATGGCATCATCCTCCCGAAAAACGGCCGCTATGCGCTCGCGTCGCCTCACGTCGTGTGCGGTACGCTGGCCGCGCTGGACCTCCACCTCGAAGACCACCACGTCGGCCCGATGGGTATCTTCGAGGTGACGGCACTCCAGTAGCTCGCAGTAGGGCAGGCTGCCGGGACGCAGGATCCTGACGAGGTCGCGGGCCTTCGCTACGGTCAGGTCGTCAGAGCCTATCCGCTCGCCGGGCGGGTCCATATAATTCGGTTCATCTAGCACGCGTCAGCCCGCCCTGGACGGCCCCCGGCCGGCCCTGGGAGCGGGACGGGCAGTGATCGACGCGCTGCCCGTGGTGATGATCTTCTCAATTTTCGCGCCTGTGTCGTCGATGATTATCACTAGCGGCTCGGGAGGTGTAGGCTTCGGATGCTGCATGGTGACCTCGAACTCGCGGTCGCGCTTACGGGCCACGCCCTTGTAGTAGTTCGCCGCCTGCCGGTGGGGTGGTAGGTTCGTGTCCACCTCGGGGATTACATCGCTGCTGGAGATGAGGATGCTTCCGTACTGGCCGAAGTTTTCGAGGAGCTGTACTACCTCGGGCACGGGCGTAGTGATTTCGGTGCCTTTTTCGGGGGCCAACGACGTGTAGGAGCAGTGGTGCGCGATCTTCATGATGTCCCACTCCAGACGGTCTTCGTTACCGTGGTAGAGGCTGATGTTGACGATATCCGCCAGAGCCTCGTGGGAGCTGTCGGCACTCAAGAAGAGCCGTATGTCTTGCCCACCATACCGGAACGTGGCCTGCAAAACCAGCGAGCTGCGGTTGCGGTCGACCAGCTCGTTCTCGTTCTGGCGGTGAGCGAATGGGCTGTGCGTGAAGAAATCGATCCCGTCGACTTCCTTGCTGCGCCCTGGGACGAGCTGTCCCGCGTCGGTGATCAGATGACGACGCTCATCCAGCGCTATACCCTCTGACGCAAGCCAATCTTCGAGTGCCCCTGGCCGCGAGAACACCCTAATGCCCATACCTTCTCGCAAGCGGTGCCTCGCCTCGGCGCGGATCACTGCGGCCTCGCCCTTGAGACCCTCTTCCGTAATAGCGGCGGATGGCACCCAAAGTTCCTCGATTTCGGCCCGGTCCCCGATTTGGTAGCGTAGGGCATGGTGTAGATAGAAGAACTCGCTGGCTCCGTGGATGTGGTCGTCGTCCAGGTGGGTGAAGGCCACGACATCGAACCCGTCGCGCCCGGCATCTTCCAGCTTCTCCTGAAGCGCAGCTGAAAGGTCGACGCGGAGCCTCGCCATCTCGTCATCGCCGTGCCTGTCAGCGTAGTCGAAGAGCAGCATCTCCCCATTCTCCGGCTCGAAGAGGCAAGTGTCAGCGTTGCCCTCAGGATAGAAAGTGATTTTGTGTGCCACGGTTATCGTGCCTCCGTTTAGAACGACCAGTTTCTTGGTATACTGTTTGTGTTCGATTATAGAACAACAGAGAGGAGGTCGCAAGCACATGTACGGGCGTAGAGAACTCGCCGCAAGGATCGCCGGTGCGAGGGAGCGGTTGGGTGTCAGCCAGGCGGAAGTCGCGGAGAGGCTGGGGTTGCCGCGCAGCGCGGTCTCGAAGATGGAGAACGGTGAGCAGAAGATCGAGAGCCTTGTCCTGGCTGCAATGGCGAGGCTTTACGGAGTGTCTGTGGCGTCGCTATTGGTGGACGGCGATGAATCGGGGGCTACCCATGGTAATCTGCCCGCGGAGATACTACTCCGATCCGCTGGCAGCGTTGCGCCCGAGGACCGCGGGGTGCTCGACGAATTCCTCGGGATGTGCAGGGACTACGCCGATCTCAAGGAGGCGCTTAAGGGGGCCAGCGGTGGGCGCTAGGAGGGCGTTGCTGGAGCTTGGGCCGGAGACCTTCGCCGCAGAGGCCCGTCAACGGCTGGGATTAGGCGTGCGGCCCGTCTGGGACATGGTTGCTCTCATGGAGGAGGAGGGTGTCTTTGTCGTTGAGGCACCGTTCGAAAGCAAGAACCTTTTCGGCGCCTTCACCTACTCAGAAGAGGCAGGTCCTTGCGTACTGATAAATACCCACTGCACCAGGGGACGCCAGACCACCACCGCCGCGCACGAGTATTGCCACAACCTCAGAGACCGGGAGAGGATAGAGGCTATCGTCTGCGGCCGGCACAACGAGGACGAGGAGGTCGAGCGCTACGCGTACGCCTTCGCCAGACACTTCCTGATGCCCCGCGAGGGGGTGCTGCAGGTGCTCGACGACCTCGGCTCTCTGGGCCGGAGCATCGACGAGGAGGACATTGTCCATCTGAGGTGGCACTTCCGGGTGAGCTACGGTGTCGCTCTCCTACACCTCATGCAATTGGGCTTCGTGGGTCGCTCGGAGTACGAGGAAATGAAGGATGTCGGTGTGTGGTCGCTGGACCGTCGTCTCGGCTACGACCCGGACGAAGATCGAAAGGAGTCGCTGAAGCGGGACGCGGAATCCCTTAGGCGACCCAGACCCCTAGTCGAACTCGCAGTCAAGGCGTACGAAGGGGGACGCATAACCCTGTCGCGCTTCGCCGAGGTAATGGGGCTTGACAGGGCTGCGGCTGCAGATTTTCTGGAGGACGTAGGGGTGGGGCTGCACGTTCCCGGCCCGGAGGACGTGGTCAACGAGTCGGATCTCGCCTAGGTTATACCGGTGCGAGTGGAGGTCTGTTTAGTATTGGATAATACGGCGGTCTCAAACTTCGCGGCCGCCGGACGCATGGTGGGCTTCCCCCGCTAGAGCGGACACGTTTGCCTTACGCGACGCTAGCTTTTTCTATTCTATCCTCCTCGAAGTCGGTCGGGCTGCTGTAACCCAGAGATGAGTGCAAGCGGCGGCTGTTG